>Ga0172379_10000958_pt1 | contig 63684 bp, 53 predicted proteins | sample GrowelOW334metaG_FD_119756 | JGI IMG/M metagenome (GOLD analysis project Ga0172379, IMG submission 119756) | Groundwater microbial communities from an aquifer near a municipal landfill in Southern Ontario, Canada - Groundwater well OW334 metaG | ecosystem: Environmental > Aquatic > Deep... | reverse complement strand
GTACCCGAAATTGCTAGACATTTTGACGTCGGTTGCTGATGACTGAACGTCAAAATGTCTTGCAATTTCGTGGTGCCGAGTTCCGCAGGATTCGGAAGGAGAATGTGGGGCTGGGGGACGACGCAATTATTGAAGAATTTTATCACTTTTTATTTTCCATGATATACTTGTCTCATGCAGATATACGCAATCCGTAGCAACGCGCTTATCCTGGACCGAGCCTCGACTCGTGAACATATTTACACGATCAAGGACCTGCCTTCGGACCAGAAACCGCGCGAAAAGCTCATTTCCCAAGGACCCGAAGCCCTCAATATCAGGGAGCTTTTGGTCGTCATTCTGAATGTCGGCACAACCCAGGAAGAAGTCATGGAAATGGCAAATCGCATAATACGCGATTACGGAGAGAAGAGCATACTGTCCGAAAAGAATGCTGAGAAGCTCGCAAAAGAGCTCAACATACCGGTTGGAAAGGCTTGTCAGATAGTCGCTACGGGCGAGCTCGGCAGACGCTTTTATGATCGCAATACGAGTGGCTTTTCTTCGGTCAGGAATGCAAAAGATGTGTATGAATATCTGCAAGATATGCGCAACTTGCCCAAGGAACATCTTCGAGGCTTATACCTCAATAGTCACAATCGTGTTATAAGAGATGAGGTTATTTCCATAGGTACTATCAATTCCAACATGATCCACCCTCGCGAAGTCTTCCGCCCTGCTGTAGAGTCCAATGCCGCGGCGGTGATACTCGCTCACAATCATCCTTCTGGCGAGGCCACGCCCAGCGCAGAAGACATAGAGATCACAAAACAACTCGTAGAGGCGGGCAAGATCATGGGAATACAACTCCTCGATCATGTCGTCATCACCAAAGATACCTTCGCTAGCATACTGGCGAACTACTAAAAATGACAAGAGATTACGGTTTGACATCGCCATCACTCAATGGGATTTTGTCGCATGATTCCATCACTTATGGTGGTTTAAAGAGACCTATTATTGTAAACAGGATATTTGACATGCCTTCTGGAGGATCCAGCATTGATCTCAAGCAGGCGGAAAATAAAAGAGTTATAGAGGAATATTTTGGTGACTTGTATGGTGTGCTTATGAAAAAACTGTCGCATTTTTACCTGGAATCAAATCCCACCGAGGAGGACTCGGTGAGGCTTACAGCCATGCTACATGAGCTCATAAAGGTAAAAAAACTATTGCAAAAAAGAGTTTAAAAACATAATTCCTTGCAACATGCTGGGCGTATAGTTAGACTGTGAACATGACCAGCCGTAACTATTTCAAGGGTAAAAGGGTAACGCTTGTGGGCCTAGGGCCGCACGGAGAAATGGTCGAAGATGCAAAATTTCTCATTAAAGCCGGATCATTGCTTTCCGTTTATGATTTGCGCAGCGAAGCCAGACTCAAAAGTCACCTCATATTCTTGCGTTCCATAGGCTTGGCAAACTATGTTTGTAGCTCCATACCAGCGGATGACTTGTTAGACAGTGATCTTATCATCCTGTCACATGAATATCCCAGAACTTCAACGTTTCTGGAAAAAGCCAGAGCAAAAGGCATACCGATAGAATATCCCGAAACACTTTTTTTCAAATTGGCACCGCCGCTCACCGTAGTGGGGGTTATTGGAGCTGTGGGGAAGACAAGTGTGGTATCTCTGCTCGCACCCATGCTAGAAATAGCATGCAAAGAGCAGGAGTCTCAAAATGGTAATAATGAACAGAACCTCTTCGTGGCTGATCCGGACAGGGGTGACGGAATTTTGACTTTCCTGAAGAAAGCAAAAAATGGAGATATTTTGCTTATCAAAATAGTTTCGAGCATGCTTCCGGAATTTCACGGTATGAGAATGAGTCCGCATGTAGCTATATTTGCCTCTCTGCCTCACCCTATGTCATATGGCAAATCTCCATTTGAAATCCTGGAATATCAGACTTATAACAATTTCCTAGTGGCGGGAGATGACATTATAGATATGACTCGCTCGTATGATTTCAAGCCTCGAGCGAAGATGCTTCGTACAAAGCCCAGCATTATTCCACCGATATGGGAGGTAAATGTTCACAGCCACGAAAGGATGAACATTGCTCTTGCGCTTCAGGCAGCTAGGTTATTCCGAGTGACAGATGAGCAAGTAAAAGATGTGGTAGAAGAATGGAGACCAGGAAAAGGAAATATGGAGCTCGTAAAGAAAATAAAGGGCGTGGAATTTTATAATGATACTTCTTCTACATTGCCGGAATCTACGGTAAAAGCCCTAAAAACTCTGGCAAAAGATCGTAATATCACCCTCATCTGCGGCGGCTCTGACACTGGTCTCGATTATGCAGAGTGTGTGAAGGTAATACCAGAGCATGTCCACACTCTCATACTCGTGCCAGGAAGTGGAACCATAAAGTACCGCAGTATGTTGCAAAATCTGCAAAATATAAAAGTCTTGTCTGCGCCCGGAATAGAGGAAGCCGTCCGTTTGGCAAAGGAAAATTCTGTGTCCGGTAATATTGTGCTCTTTAGTCCTGGCTTTGCCGCGCAGGGCTTGGATCCGTCGGAAAAGGCGAGAGGCGAGAGGTTTGTAAGGGCCGTCAGGTCACTCTAGTATTTGAGTTCTGACAAATGCTCCTGAGGAAGTTATTTGCCGCAAATCATACACAAAACGGATCCGTTGATTTCGTAGTCTTGATACATCGTCTGCATGGCTCCAACTATCGATAATGCGCTATTGGTAGAAACATCTAGTCCGGTATGCTTGGAAACAAGCTCTTTTGCGGCACTGATATTTTCATTTGTAGCACACCAAGCGTGACCGCCTGTTTTTTCTATGAGTGGCACTAGGTCTAGTCCGCGATATGCAGTCTGGTCTACTATTGCATCAGCGGTGGATATTTCATCGGGTCCGTCGTAGGCTTCAAATTTGTCATATATGGGATGACAAGAGGATGTTTGGATGATATGAACTTGGATCTGGCGTTTATTTTTCACAAATGTTCTCGCTAGGGCTTCGGCGGTCGTTCCGGAAGATGTTCCTATAAACACTGCGCCTAAGTCTTTGATCTCCATGATCTCTTCTGCGAGACTTTGGTATCCGATGAGGGAAGTGTCATCGAAAGATTGCCGTAGACTCCTAAAGCCCTCATTCGAAGCCTGTGTCAATGCTTGAAGTGGTCTTTCCTTTATGAGCACTTTTATATTTTCCGAAACTAGATCCTTCAAGATCTCGTGCTTATCTGGGTTTATTTTGTTTCCGACAAAGATGTTGAGAGAAATGTCCGGATAGTTTTTCCTGACATGGAGAGCTGCGGCCAGGGCGGCATTGCCGGAAGAGGAGATGGCAAAGTTTCTGTCTCCGTCAGTATAGTACTTGTCTATCATTACAGGTATGGACCTGCCTTTGTGAGAGCCGTAGGGGTGCAAGTCTTCGCGTTTGAACCACAAACTATCGTATCCTATGGCTTTAGCCAGCTTTTGTTGCTGTTCTTGGGGGGTTATCACGTTGCTATCGTACATCTTTTTCGCTATTATGGAAAGTATAATCTTATTTATCACTTACAAATATGCACGATTCAATACAATCTGAAAAAGGGCTGTGTGTCTGCCCGGAATGCAAAAACACAATCGATCTTTCCCGTTATCCGAGTGTGACCACGGGGATGGTTATAGAATGCAATCATTGTGGTATGACACTCATGGTCAAGGCTATAAAGGAAGGAAATATTGAAACTGAAATAGTGAATGAAGGGAAGTAAGGCGGGGCACAAAAGGGCTCATAACAAACTTTTTCCGGATTTGCGAGCTGTTATGATTACCCGAACTTTGCACAACTTCTCAAATCCGGAAAAAGTTTGTTATGAGCCCTTTTGTGCTACACAATTATTTCCAAATACCTTGAAGACTTTTTATGCTTTCCTCGATCATTCCTCGGAATCCATGGGAGCCTAGAAATACAATCACATCGCCTTGTTTTGCTGATGAAGTAACCGACGCTACCAATTTGCTGTCGTCTTCGTTGTGAATAACCGCTTCATGAGTCTTGCTAATAACTTTTGTGAGCTCATCTCCTTCCATTGGCTTCTCTGCTTCGTCTGCTGCTATCTTGAGTTTCGTTAGTCTGGGTATGAAAACCATGTCAGCATCTTTGAAAGCTCGGTCGTATTTTTTGTTTGTCTCTCGTTCGCGGCCGCCGATATTTGGTTCAAAAATAGCGAGGATCTTTCCAGAATTATAAACCTCTTTGATGCTCGCCAAGGCTGATGCGGCCTTTTCTGGTGTCGGTGCATGACAGTCTAGAATTGTAATCTTGTCTTCGTATCTTTTTTCAAAACGCCTTCGTATGCCTCGAAAATCGGCTATGGACTCGATTATTATTTCCGGCAAAATCCCTATCTCTTTTAATAAAGCAAAAGCGCCAGTAATATTTTCGGCGTTGTATCTGCCAAGCATAGGAGAATGTATGCGGTAAATCTGCTCTTTGAAGCGAATTGCAAAATCTAGACCCTGCCTGGAAGGAGCGATCTGGTCGAAGATGTAATCTGCTTTGTCCGATCCGTAGGTTATGGTACGTCCTTTGTTCTTATGGATAATTTTCATGACGCCTTTGTCGTCGTTGTTTGCGATCACAAGTCCATTTGCTGGTATATTTGTAAGCAAATTTTCGAATGCTGTGAAATATTTTTCTTCTGTCGGATATAGGTCGGCATGGTCCCAGGATACGGATGTGAGAAGAAGGTGAGTGGGGGAATAGTATACGAACTTTGGTCTCTTGTCGGAAATAGAGACTTGGTATTCGTCGCCTTCGACTACACTCCAGTCCATATCCGAAATGGCTCCGGTGTCATGAGATAGGGATAATCCTCCGCTAAAATAGCTGGGATCGAGTCCTGCCCGGATGAGTACAAAGGATATTATAGAAGATGTTGTGGTCTTGCCCCAAGTGCCGGCGCAGACTATTGAGTTTTTCTTTATAAAATATTTTTGCAAAATTTCCGGAAAGGTAAGTATCGGTATGCCGGCTTCTTTGGCAAATAACACTTCGGGATTTGCTGAACTTGTACCGGCACCTCCAGTCATGATGAGATCCGGTTTGTTTTCCGTAATCATCTTTTCCGGATGCCAGCCGGAATAAAAAAAGATATCGTGTTTTTCCAGTTCGATTGAAACGGGTGGAAAAAAGCCTTTGTCGCTCCCGGTCACTCTCACACCTCGCTTATGAAAGGCGATTGCTATTGCGCTTGTCGCCACACCGCATATTCCTACGACATGTAAATGTTTTGGTAAGTTCATGTCTGTATATTACTTTGCTAGGATATCTTTTGCCAGGGAAATATCATTTTGCCATGTGTTGCCATCGAACCATTCTAGTCCCTCAAACTGTAGCTTGTAAGTATCACCTGGACGCTGGAGTGACCCTAGGTATATGTATTTCAAGCCGATTTGTTTGGCATGATCTATGGCGAGCAGCATCATGCCCAGCCCCATATCTTTGGGTGCTGATGATATATCGTAAAATGGGTATGAATAATGCAACAGTGAATCGTTCTGATAGCAGACTGCATGGCCTATATCCCGTCCACTAAATCTGTAGATAAATAGGGTATTGAAATTGCTCTTATCTGGCGAGGTCAGAATCTCTTTGATCTTTTGTGCACTCATGATACCGGATCCGAACTTTGTGTCATAAAAATCTTTTGCGGCTTTTCCGAGCTTCCAATCGTATTCTTGGAGAGGTAAAGGAAGAGAGTGCAATTCCAAGCCGGAGATCTTCTTTTGTATTCTACGGTTTTCGCTCGAAAGCTGAAACTTTCCTAAGTCTATGCGTACGCTCCTGGTCTGATCCATGACACCTTTGCCGAGCCGAGTATATACATACCCATTGTTATACATTTTGGAAATATCTTCGGAAGATCCATCTGTCAAGGTTTTTTGGGACCAATTTAGATAATTCATATATGATGAGCCTAGTGAAGAGCGAGCCAGAAACCAAACACGACAAAAATAAAATGTATGACCCAGAAGCGCATCACGGTCTTTTCTTCGCTCCAGCCTTTTACTTCGAAGTGATGGTGTAGTGGTGCCATAGCAAAGACTTTGCGACCGAGGAGGTAACGAGAAGAGACTTGGATGACAACGGACAATGCTTCGATATAAAACATAAAGCCGAGAAAGAACAGAGCTGAGATCTCTCCTATGGCCATAGCGTTCACAGCTAGAAGAGCGCCCAAGCCGAGGGAGCCGACATCACCCATGATAAATCGCGCTGGTTTGATATTGAAATAAGTATAGGTTACCAAGGCGCCCACCACGGTGGCATTTAGGATGGCAATTTCTCCGAAGCCATTGATCCAACTCAGGAATGTCAGTGCGGAAAAGGTAGTGACGAGCATACCTCCGGTGAGTCCGTCCATGCCGTCGGCAAAGTTCACGGCATTGGCAGTGAACATGACAATGAAGATCATGATGGGCACTATGAGCCAACCCGCATTGACAGAAGACCCAAAAGGAAAATATATATAGTGCCATGCGGGGCCGAGACGGGCGTATATCCAGTAGGCTGTGACAGAGCCGGCAATAAACTGAAGAATGAGTTTTTCGTGGACGAAGACTCCGCGGCGAGTCTGGGATCCGAACCAAACAGATATTCTTTTGAATATTGTCCAGGGAAAAGTGACAAAATACCAAACACGCTTTTTCCAGTCCTTATGAACCTTTACTAGGGTCCAGATATGGTCGAGCCTGCGGGAACGTCTCTCGGTGCCGTAGACATTCATGAGGTCATCTATGGCGCCCAAGAGTGCGGAGATCAGCATGACGCCTATGGGCACCCAAGTAAAACTTCGTGACCAATTGAATACGTATGTAACTATGGCCACAGTGATGATGACGAGTAACCCGCCCATTACCGGAGCCTTCTTGTAGTCGTGGGAGCCAAGCCCGACGAGTTCGACTTTCGGGTCTTTTACGACATGATAACGGTACAAGATCTTCGTGAGAAAAGGTGCCCAAATAAAGGCAACTAGGGCGCCAATAAGGACAAAACCAAGGATATTGGCCAGGTCAGATGTACCTTGTAGGATTGTGATCATACGCTAAACAATAACACGCAAATGCACTCAATTCAACCGGCGAAGTTCTGTCTCGGCCTCCTGTGCTCGCACGAAAAGTCGATTTGAATTTCCTTTTCTACCATTTTCTGTCCATTCTTGGTCAATAATGGATTTTTCAGGAGAAACAATCTCAATCTCTCCGTGACGGACGCCGTTGCCATATAGGCCGTCTTCGGGATATGCAACCGCATGAGAATAGAAAATTTTTGAGATGATAGATGTCTTGTACTCCACAGCAGTAATGACCACGATATGATTGCGGATCTTGTCTATATTATTTTTCGTAAGCATTGTGATAATGTCTCCAGGCTTCACATCTGTTACAGGAACAACATGAGTGTTGTTATCATGAGCTAGGGTTTCTACGTCGCAATTTGCGGCGGGGCGTATGGTGCAGAGAAACTTTCCCAGAAAGCCGCTGCAATTAACAAAAGAGATGATCTTTCTGAGTGGCGGCCTGCCTAGTCCTCTATTTTCCGCATCGAGAACATAGTAAGCGAAACCGGAACAGTCTATGCCGATATTGTTCTCTACTAACAACTTCTTTAGAACGTCACCGCTCAGATCTTTTTTGTCAATCTTGTTTTTTATGAGGATCGTACTTAGTTCATCGGAAATATCTTCTATGCTACCTTTGCCGCTATATGTGCGTAGCGCACCCCGATTTCGAAAAACTTTGTTGTTAAAATAGGGAATATTGCATGAGGCAGGACCATATGAAAAATTTTCATAAGCGTCTGCGACTTTCAATGCATGTTGTGTGAGGGTTTTTGTTTCCAAATTATTGTTGGCGGTTAGAGATAATTTCCACGATAGCTTTGCCTCTTTTGTTGAGCTTGTCGTGAGCTTCCATGATGCCCATATTGCTCTGGATACGCAAAAGGTCAGAATTGTATTCTGTATTTGTATAAGCGATAGTCTTGTATCCGGCGAGCTGGAGGGACCCCAACATGTCTTCGGAAATAGCGTCGATGTCGGTGTCCTTCGAGACGCGCTGTATGACTTGTGCGCCATCGTTCACGAGTATCAGGGGTTCTTTTACAGTGTCACCTTTGAGGCATTCTAGGTGAGCCTCGAATATTGTGATACCGGTTACACCGTGCTTTCTATTTTCTTGTTGCAATAGGGATTCGAAGGTTGTCGAGGCAGGTTGGCGGGCATTGATCTCGATGAGGTGTATTGTATCCCTAAGGTCATCTTTCATAAGATCCATACCAAATAGACCCCTCCATCCAGAGGACCGCATTTTTTCTGCGATTTCTTCTATCATTTTTTCTATATAGGCAACTTCATGTTCGTGTAGGAGACTATGTGGGAGGCTCCAGTCATTTCCAATAGTGGAAAAAGGGCCATCGGTAAAAGGTTTGAGACCGGTGATCTGATAGCTCATATTTCCCAGGATTATCTTGTCTACGCCGACCACGATATTTACCGTGAATGAAGGTCCAGAGATGAAAGGTGACACTCTCGCCAAGCGGTTCGGAAATTTTCGCTGTATATCATCGAGCTGAACTTTGCTGATCACGGACAAAGTCCCGAGACCTGTATGCCCGTGCTCCCACTGTATGACTATAGGTTTTTCTTTCCAGACAATATCCGATGCTTTCTTTATGTCTGTCTGGGGCAGATATTTTTCCGCTAGGTCGCCGAGCCAGTCGATCTGGCTCACCTTGCTCTCTATTTTTTCTGCCAATTCCGCGGAGGGATTTAGCAATTTCCACCCATTTTTCGAGCAGGTTTCCTCTATGAGCTTGGAACTTTTGAACACGACGATATCGCCGCTCACGCTTGCGACGATCTCTTTTGCAAAAGAGCTGGATATTATGTCGGTGGTGCTCATAAGACCGGTTTCCGAACCTATGAGATGGACGAACTGGGGATATTGTTTATGCACGGATTCCGAATATTCCGTGCGGTTTGTGATGATATGGTAGTCTGCTCCAGGTGTTTCTCCTAAGGCTCGTTCTATATCGCGCGTAACGTATATGATCGGTTTGTTATTTTTGGTACTCACCTCATAAGTGTACTGTTAACTGTTCCAAATGAAAAGTGATATAGTCAATATATGTCTATTTTATACATCGTCGGAACCCCCATAGGCAACCTGGAGGACATCACTCTCCGGGCCATAAGAGTACTGGGGGAGGCAGATCTGATACTTTGTGAGGACACTAGGGTTACTAGGAATCTTCTAGATAGGCACGGCATAAAAAGACCTATGTTGTCTTATCACGCTCATAGCAAGTTATCGCGTGTGGACGAGGTTATAGCCATGCTCCGAGAAGGCAAAACGCTTGCTCTGGTCTCAGATGCGGGCACGCCGGGAATATCGGATCCAGGTTCGGAGTTGGTAAGGGCCGTGCGCGCGGAATGTCAGACGGAGATAGAAAGCGGAGAAATAAAGATAGAAAGTGTGCCTGGGCCATCGGCATTGGCTGCCGCAATATCTATTGCGGGAGTGAGCGGGGGAGACTTCCTATTTCTCGGTTTTTTGCCGCACAAGAAGGGCAGGGAAACTCTTTTTCGGGAAATCGCCGCCTCGGAGAGAAATGTAATATTTTATGAATCGCCGCATCGCATCATGAAGACACTCATATCTCTCCGAAAATATTTGGGTGAAAGCGGAAATGTACATGTTTGCAGGGAACTTACTAAGATCTTTGAACAAGTTGTCTCTGGCAGTCCGGAAAAAGTAATCTCTTATTTTGAGAAAAACGATGATAAGCTCCGGGGTGAAATCGTGGTGATAGTTACAAAATAGAAAACTGCCCTCCGGTGAAAGAGAGCAGTTTAGAAAAAGGAGTAAGAGTTTATGATATTCGCAGTCTTCTCCGATCTGTAGAAAATTTGTACTTTATCCCCTTCGCTTGTAAAAGAGAGGGGATCGAGACCGCTTACGATCGGCCTTACGAACAACAAGGACTTGTTCATGAGTCCGCTTCCCGAAATAGCTTCCTCGGCTGAAGTGTTTAGTCCCGAGTTGTCCACATGTGTGAACTTTCTCGTGCGGAGCATCACTCTAAACTCTAGTTCGAGTTCCAAGATGACCTTGCCGCATGTTGCGCTGGTGGTGATTTTCTCTATCACACCCCTGAAAGTTTCACCGTATCGTGAGGTAAAAATGACAAATTTTTGCCCCCTCTCATACGGCGAAATGTGCTCTAGCAGTAATGGATTCTTTTTCATAACCGTATGGATGAGCGGATCTGGCACTATAATAGCACTGTGCGCTATACTATCAACATGTCAAAAAGACAGTGGCTAATAATTTTCGGAGTTTTCATTATGGTTGTGCCGTTTCTCGGCTTCCCTACAGAATGGAATAAAATATTTTACATTGTCGTCGGATTGCTCATAATCATTGTCTCCTATCGCATGGCGCCGAATAGCCAGCAAAAAAATCCCGCCAGTCCTGTATCCCTGCCTTATTCTGAGCACCACAATCGCACGGAGGATACGAGGAGTGAGGGAGATAAACAGACTTCTTCAGAAAACATTAGTAGCAATACATCTCTTACCGCCTGATGATCGGACTGCCGGAGAAGCTCGGAGCAACCAAGATAGCGTTCATACTCGTTTGCACTTTTTGTATCATAGCCCTCGGGTGTATCTTATCGTTTGTCTTCCCGTTGGGAGAGATAACATACAGTTTGCCCGCTCTCTTGCCAATAACAAGCACAACTTCTGTCTCGTCGATATCGGTTCCATTTGTGGTCACTCATGTAGAAACTCCAGAAAGCTTGAAGGCAGTTTACTATACCAGCTGGGCGGCAGGGAATAGCAAGTTCCGGAAAGAACTTTTTGATCTGATAGAAAAGACCGAAGTGAATGCAGTTGTGATAGACGTAAAGGACTATACCGGTCGCATTAGCTTTCCTGTGGAAGATCCGATCTTGAAAAAAACCGGTGCGGCAGAACGGAGGATACCGGATATAAAAGAATTTATCGGCCGCCTCCATGCAAAAGGTATATATGTCATAGCTCGTATATCTTCTTTTCAAGACTCATATCTCATAAATGTCCACCCGGAATGGGCGGTAAAGACAACAGGTGGAAATATTTGGAAAGATTACAAAGGTGTAAAGTGGCTAGATGCAGGAGCGGAACCGGTCTGGAATTATCTCGTTGCTATCGGCCATGAGGCCTACAATGTCGGTTTTGATGAATTGAATTTTGATTATATTCGATTTCCATCAGACGGTGATCTGAAGGATATCGCATATTCTTGGGGCGAGGGTAGGACTCGCTCAGAGGTCATGGAAGACTTTTACAAACATTTGCATGATGAATTTGCGAGGAAATCTATACCCATATCGGCGGATCTTTTTGGGCTAACGACTAGCGCTGTGGACGATCTCGGCATAGGTCAGGTCATGGAAAAAGCATTGCCGTATTTTGATTACGTATATCCTATGGTCTATCCTTCGCATTATTCGCACGGCTTCAATGGATTTGCGCGGCCGGCAGAGCATCCGTATGAAGTCATAAAATATTCCATGGAACATGCCATACAAAAAGCCGCAATGGCGTCCACTTCACCTATGAAGATCCGGCCCTGGCTCCAAGCATTCAACCTGGGTGCTACCTATACCCCTGCTATGGTGCGTGCGCAGATAGAAGCCACGTACGATAGCGGACTCTCGAGCTGGCTCCTGTGGAATGCGGGCAGTGTCTACGACCAGGCGGCCCTCCTACCAAAAGAGGAGGACACTGCTGTCATAGTGACAGGAGTTCCCAGGTAAAAGTTATGCACTTCCTCTATACTTGCCAAAATATTATAAAGTAGTACTGTTATAAATCGGATAGTACTGTTGACACTGTCAGGATTAACAGAGGCCGATGGTACTCAGAAAAAATCAGCCATAATAAGTCTAGTATGTCTGTTTCAACAAGTCCTGCTAACGGTAAAACTGCCCGTAAAATTCGTAATAAATCTACTGGCGGACATGTCGGATGCGCAACGAAGAATTCGATCCTCGGAAACGGTATGCCACCGCCGTCCCGCGAGCGGCAAAAAACCCCCGAAGAGATCAAGCAAGAACGAAGAGGTGCTGTAATGGCATTCTGTTCAAATCTCGACTGGACCTGTGCGCGGCGGCTCGACCTCGAGGTTACGAGGATCCAATAGTTGGGAACGGATGTTTTCAACCCAACACCTAGTGCGCTCCACGCATTAGGTGTTTTTTTGTGCTAAAATATTGTCAGCTTTAACTCCCATGGATGAAAACCGCATTACATTTTTTGGAGAAACAGATGCTCGCAACAAGCGGGTAAAATTTGGCATAAAAGCCAAGGACCGTACAAAGCATGTCTACGTCATAGGTAAGACAGGTATGGGCAAGTCCACTCTCCTTGAAAACATGGCAGTGCAGGATATACAGAATGGTGAAGGCATGTGTATCATCGATCCGCACGGCAAGACTGCCGACCTTCTACTAGAATATGTGCCAAAGGAGCGCATAAACGATGTCATATATATTGCCCCCTTTGACGTGGAGCATCCAATATCATTCAACGTTCTCGAAAGTGTCGATCCGGACAAGCGGCATCTCGTGGTCTCCGGCCTGATGAGCACATTCAAGAAGATCTGGGTGGACGCATGGTCTGCTCGTATGGAATATATCCTCACGAACACACTCCTCGCTCTTCTCGAAGCTCCGAACTCGACCTTGCTCGGTGTGAATAAGATGCTTTCGGAAAAGGAATATAGGAAAGAGATAGTGAGCTATATCAAGGATCCTTCTGTAAAAGCTTTTTGGACAAAAGAATTTGCCGGATATACCGAACGCATGGCAGCCGAAGCCGTGCCCGCCATCCAAAACAAGGTGGGACAATTTACAGCGAACCCGCTCATCCGCAATATGATAGGTCAGCCGCAGTCCTCTTTCGATTTCCGTAAAGCCATGGATACTAGGAAGATCATCATCATCAATCTCTCCAAAGGGAGGATAGGTGATGAAAACATGAAGCTCTTGGGGGGACTCCTCGTCACAAAGATTTATCTTTCCGCTATGTCGCGAGCGGACCTCACTGACCGAGCTATGTCCATCATGCCGAACTTTTATTTGTATGTGGACGAGTTCCAGAACTTTGCAAACGAATCCTTCGCCGATATCCTTTCCGAGGCTAGGAAGTACAAACTAAACCTCACCATAGCGCATCAGTACATAGAACAGATGGATGAGCAGGTACGCGCGGCGGTGTTTGGCAACGTGGGCACCATGATCATATTCCGAGTCGGTGCCACCGATGCGGAGGTATTGGAAAAAGAGCTCATGCCTTCCTTCACTGCAGAGGATTTGGTGAACTTGGGCTTCGCACAAATATATCTGAAACTCATGATAGACGGACTCACATCGTCGCCTTTTTCCGCTGTGACGCTGGCACCTATTCCTCATCCGGACACTATGTATATGAAGGAGATCATAGAAACATCTAGGAAACAGTTCTCGCGTGGCAGGGCAGAGGTGGAAGTAGAGATCGTGGCCTTTCATGATTCTACAAAGAGAGTCGTGGTGCCTACTGCTTCATCAGTTCCGCCTACGAGTCCTCTTTCATCTGCTCAGTCTGCTTCGACTACACCCTTAGCTCCCTCTGTGCCAAAAGTTATTTTGCCGACCACTTCTCCATCTACCACACCTGTTTCTCCTACCGAGCCGGTTCCAAACCCTGTCACTATGTCGACCGCTGTTCATATTCCTGCACCCACACCTAAGAAGGCTCCAATTCATGCCACAACATCTCCAGACCTAAAGAAAGAAAATATCAAGCCTGTGCAACTCTCTACTTTGAAACGGCAACCCAAGAGTGATCCAAAGGTCCAGACTGCCAAAAATGTGAATGATTTACGTAGTGCTCTTGCAGTTGCGATGAAAAAGGAAGGCAAACAAAGCGCGGGTAAGGCTCCGGTACAAGAGATAGTGGCACCTACTGTCGAGCCACAGGCAACATTCAAGCCTGCAGAAGTTCCAGAAGATGTCTTGAAAAATGTGCTAAAAGTTGATTAGCTAGCACTATGAAACCGCACCGAATACTCATATTTTCTTTGGTTTACTATCCGCGCAGCATAGGAGGGGCGGAAGTGGCTGTAAAGGAAATAACTGATCGCATAAGTCCTAGCGAAATAGAGTTTGACATGATAACGATGAGGAAACATGCACCTGCTTTTGAACGTGTGGGAAATGTAAATGTGTATCGTGTCGGTCTGCCATGGTTCGGCTCCGGTACGAAGAGTTCACAAATATTTCCTCTTTCAAAACTCCTTTTTCCATTTCTAGCTTTTTTCAAAGCTCTTTCTCTTTGTAAGAAAAATAAATATGATGCTACATGGTCTGTGATGGCGAGCTACGCTGGCTTTGCCGCCATGCTTCTCAGAAAGGCAAAACCTAGTATTCCATTTATTCTGACTATTCAGGAAGGTGATAATTTTGAGAGGCGCGAAGGCATATTCAAGCCATTTTATAAAATGATATTTCGCGCAGCGGACAAGATACAAGTAATATCGAACTATCTGGCAGAATGGTCACGGCATATGGGTGCAAAAGAGGCGATCGTAGTTGTGCCAAATGGCGTGAATTACGACCACTTTTCAAAACAGGCGGCTGAAGTGGAGAAACGAAATATTCAAGGAAAAATCAATAAGAATGCAGGTGATATTTTGCTCATTACTACCTCCAGGCTGGTACCAAAAAATGCCGTAGGGGATATCATTTCTTCACTTCGTCATTTGCCTGATAATGTGAAGTTGATCGTATTGGGAACCGGACGTGATGAAAACAAACTCAAGTCCCTTTCCCTGGAACTCGGAGTGAGCGGAAGGGTAGAATTCTTAGGTTTTGTTTCTCATGTCGATATGCCGGCGTACTTGCAAGCATGCGATATTTTTATTCGTCCTTCTTTGTCGGAAGGTTTTGGTAATTCTTTTATCGAAGCTATGGCAGCAGGCATACCTGTCATTGCTACACCTGTTGGAGGCATCGTAGATTTCTTGGTTGATTGCGAAACCGGACTTTTCTCTGAAGTGGGCAACCCAAAAAGTATTGCTGATCAGGTAAATAAACTGTTATCTGATAACGTGCTCAAAACAAAAATAATAGAGCAGGCAAAAATAATGGTTAAGGAAAAGTATGATTGGGATGGTGTGGCTTTGGAAATGAAGGAATTTCTGCTAAAATGAAAATTCATGAGAATACTCATTGCATCAGGCATTTACCCGCCGGATATCGGTGGACCTGCACAATACGCGAGAAATCTTTACCAGACTTGGAAGGAACAAGGTCATGATGTAAAGGTGGCGGCATATCGTTGGGAAAGAGCTCTCCCTCCAGGTGTCAGGCATTTTTTGTATTTCTTGAAAATTTTGCGCAAGGGCTGGAATGCAGACCTGATCCTCGTACTCGATACTTGGTCTGCCGCCGTCCCTGCTATGTATGCCTGCAAGATAATGAGAAAGAAATATATCCTACGCACAGGTGGAGACTTCCTCTGGGAGACATACACAGAGAGAACAGCTGACAAGGTCCTGTTTCGAGATTTTTATGACAGTAGTCTAGGAAAACTTTCTCGGAAAGAAAAAACAATATTCCGTCTGGGTGGTAAGGCGCTTCGCAATGCTGGTACGCTAATCTTTAGCACCGACTGGCAGAGAAAGATATTTGAGAAAGCATACAAGCTCGACCCGGCTAAAAGTCGGATCGTGGAAAACTTCGTAGGCGAGAGACCAGAGGTGACAGAACCAGAAAATCGTTCTTTCGTCGGTGCTACACGTCAGCTCACATGGAAAAATATAGATGTCCTAAAAAGCGCTTTTGAAGATGCAAAAAAGGAGGTAGAAAAAAAAGGTTTTCCGGAGATAGACCTAGACCTAGGCAAGGCAGTCTATGATAGCTTCTTCGAAAAGATCAGACGGTCCTATGCAGTCATACTAGTATCTCTCGGCGATATCAGCCCAAATATGATATTTGATGCTATCCGCGCAGGCACACCATTCATCGTCACAAAAGAAAACGGAATAACAGACAGGATACGAGAGTGTGCTATATTTGTCGATCCTCAAAATCCTGCAGATATAACATCCAAGATCGTCTGGCTCGCAGATCCGGCAAACAGAACGGCTCAGGCACAAAAAGTCCGTAATTTTTCTTTTGTACATACCTGGTCAGATATCGCAAATGAGATAGCGGAGCTAGCGCAGGTGCGTGGTAAAAAATAATACAATGTCTCAGAGAAAACTTTTGATGATCTCGACTGATCGCAAAATCTTCGAAGAGGGGAGTAATGTGCGCGCCAGGCAAGTGGACTATGCCAAGGATTGGGACGAGGTACATATAGTAATCTTTTCAAAAAAGGATCATAGAGAAATCACGGTATCTTCGAATTGTTGGGTATACCCTACGAGATCATTTTCAAAATATTTATATCCCTTTGACGCTATCAAACTTGGTCGTTTCATAATAGCAAAGCGGGGTATAACTCATATCACCTGCCAAGACGCTTCGCTCACAGCTATGGCCGGACTGGCCCTCAAAAATGAATCGCACCTACCGCTTGAAATCCAAGTCCACGAAGATTTGGGTAGCCCTTTTTATGCTCACCGAGTGTCAAATCGCATCAGGAAGACATTGGCATTAAAATATTTGCCGCAGGCTGATAGTGTAAGGGTTGTGTCGGAGCGGATAAGGAATTACCTAGTAGATAAGATCAAAATCGATGCAAATAAGGTGACTGTAAAACCCATCGCGATAGATGTAAGTTGGATAGAGAGTGCCCCAGTAACAGTAGATCTGCACAAAAAATATCCGCAGTTCAGTAAGATCGTACTCATGGCTTCCCGCCTGGAAAAAGAAAAGAATTTTGAGCTCGCACTTCATTCCTGGAAAGGAGTTATTGGGCACATGGCAGATGCAGGTCTTATAATAGTCGGAGAAGGCTCGATGGAAGAGAAAATCAAATCTCTGTCCGCCTCGTTGGGTGTCGTACAAAACGTAATCGTGGAAAAATGGGCGGACAAGACAACATTGGCTTCCTATTACAAAACTGCAGATCTATTCCTGAACACATCTCTCTTTGAAGGTTACGGGATGACCCTAATAGAGGCAAAAGCTGCGGGACTGCCTGTAGTATCAACTGATGTTGGTGTTGCGAGGGAGAGCGGTGCTAACATAGTTGATAATGAGCCGGGGGATGTCTGCCGCAAGATCGTGCAAGCTTTAAATAATAACAAATAAAATATGATCACCTGGATGAAAAATACTTATGCCACTTTGGATGAAAAGCACGCAAAAAAAATGAAGATCGCGCGTTATGTCATATCTGGCGGTACGGCGGCGGTCACGGACCTGGCCTTCCTTTACCTCTTTACGGATATTTTGCACATATGGTATCTAGTTTCGACGGTATTCGCCTTTATCATTGCCTTCTGCGTGAGCTTCACTTTGCAAAAGTATTGGACGTTCCGAGATCATTCCAGTGACGGTGTGGGTGCTCAGGGTGCACTTTATTTTACGGTAAGTGTCATAAACTTGGCCGTGAATACAGGCCTCATGTACTTGCTCACGGACATATTCGGTTCTCATTACATGATATCTCAGATCATAGCGGCAGGATGTATAGCGATAGTTAGTTTCTTCGTATATCAAAAGCTTATCTTCAAACAAAGCTTGGTTTCATGAAAATCTTGATCACAACTCAGAGTGTAGACATGGATAACTCGTATCTTGCCTTTTTTCATTCCTGGATAACAGAGTATGCAAAATACTATGAGAGAGTCACGGTCATATCTCTCGAAGAGGGTCGGCACAGTCTACCTCCAAACGTGAGAGTCATCTCACTCGGTAAAGAGAAGAGGAAAACATATTCTGGTCTTTTTGACAGGATTGCGTATAGCCTAGCGTTTTACCGTCACATTATTCGAGAGAGAAAAGAATATGACCGAGTTTTTGTTCACATGAATCCCATATATGTAGTTCTGGGTGGTCTGCCGTGGAAGATTATGGGGAAAAAGATATTTCTCTGGTATACGCACCGCAATGTGGATATGAAGTTGCGTATCGCAGAAAAACTTTGTGACAGGATATTCACTGCTTCTCTCGAGAGCTTTCAGCTGGATAGCACAAAGGTGGAGATCATCGGTCATGGCATAGATGTGAATGCATATGTGAGAGTCGTCCGCACAAAGGAGATAGGTACAGAACCGGTGCGGATAATCCATGCTGGCAGGATCACGGAGATAAAGAATTTTGAGACCTTGGTTCGAGCGGCTCTTATCCTGAAAAAAACATGGCAAAAGAAATTTGAAATACTTCTCGTGGGCGCTCCTGTTACAGAACAGGATGAAGTATACGCAAAGAAACTCCGAAATTTTATAGATGAGAGTGGACTGAATGGGGAGATAAGATTTGTGGGAAGAGTATTGAACGCCGACATGCCCCAGCAATATGCTTCCACGGATATTTCCGTAAATCTGGCACCTACAGGTGGAGTCGATAAGTCCGTGCTCGAATCTATGGCGGCCGGTGTGCCGGTGCTGGCTTCAAATAAGACTTATGAAAGATATTTTGGTGTTTATGCAGAAAGCCTCTTGTTTCTAGAAAACGATGCGAAAGATCTGGCATCGAAGATCATAGCTCTGTTTTCTTCTGGGGATATTCAGGCAGTTACCAAAGATCTTCAGAGGATTGCGAAGGAGCGGGCAGATTTACCGGTCCTCATAAGGAATATGGTAGAAAAAATGAAATGAAAACTGTAGTATTTTTTGGCATATATGACGGGGAATATTCACGGAATAGCGTACTCATGCAGGGATTTCAGGACAATGGATGGAATGTGTTGGAATGTTCTGTTGATCCCCGGAAATACCGAGGATGGACCAAATATTCTATGCTTCGCAAAAAATGGAAAGAACTAGCTGTGAAGCCGGACATATTATTTGTTGCTACACCGGGACAAAGTATCGCCTGGTTAGCGAAATTCCTTTTTCCGAGAGGTCTTATAATATTTGACGCATTTACATCTCTCTATGATACAAATGTTTTTGACAGGAAAAGATATGGCAGGTGGAGCCTAGGTGCCATGCATGATTTTCTTTTGGATTGGTACAGTGTGCGTGTAGCAAAATATGTGACAGTCGATACTGCGGAAAATGCACAATATTTTCACAAAACTTTTGGCATTCTCTCGGGCAGGATCATTCCAGTTTTCGTGGGTTCAAATGCGAAGTTGAGCGTCACGAAAAGTACGAATCGCACTGGAAAATTTATCGTACATTTTCATGGTACGTACATTCCTCTGCATGGCATAGAATATATTATCCGAGCTGCAAAGCTCATCGAAACCGAAAAGGGTATTTCTTTTCGCATAATAGGTCGCGGTCAGGAATATGAGAAAATGATGATAGTGCAAGAAGAGTTGAAACCGGAAAACGTCGAATATTTTCCTCAAATGCCTTTTGGTGACCTCGTAAATATGATGGCTGAAGCAGATGTGGTTCTGGGTATATTTGGAATTACGGACAAGGCAGGGAGAGTCATACCAAATAAGGTCTTCGAAGGAATGTCTCTCGGTAAAGCCATAATAACGGAAAATAGTCCGGCGATACGTGAATTACTCACTGATAATGAAAATGTCATATTTGCTATGCCGGGATATGATAAGAGTCTTGCCGAAAAGATACTGTTATTGAAGAAAAATACAGAACTTCGGGAAAAGATTGGGCGAAATGCCAAGGACTTGTTCGAAAAAGAGCTTCAGCCAAAAGACTTGGTATCAAAACTTTTATTGAAACTAAATATATGAAGATCGCCCTTATCACACCTTTGTACAAGGAAGACTATCTCACCAATACTGTCATAGATGGCCTTTCGGCTTTGAAAGGCGATGGTGCGGGAAATGAGATCAGATATTCTTCGGATTATAAATCTTATTTGGATATCACATCTTGGTATGCTGAAAAAGATGATTTTATTTCCTTTGCAAAGTCTGCAGATGTTATTATTTTTTGTAATGGCAAGGGAAATACCGACTATGATACGGCAGAGAAAATCGGGAGATGGGACAAGACGGTATTCGTAGACGGTTCTGAGCTGGGTCGGAATAGGAGATACGATATGGATATACGGAACAAGGTGATCAAAGGCACTTATGATGGCGAGGGTGCGATAGATAAAGAAATGCTTGCCAGGTGCAAATCATATTTCCGGAGAGAGAAACCTTACATGGGTGGTATAATCCCTCTTCCATTTGGTATCGAGCGGAGGTATATCTCAAATTACGATCCTCATACGAAAAAAGATATAGACATAGTCTGTGTGTTCGGTCAGGAAGAATACCCAAACCTTAGGCGTGAGGTACGAAAGCTGGTAGAGAATGCGAACGGACTGAGAACTGTGACAAAAAACACAAATGGATCTCTGTTTTCGCGTATGATGGGTCTCGCACCAAAAGATAATGGCAGGGTGAAATTTTATGATCTGCTTTCACGCGCCAAGGTAGGTGTTTCTGTAGGCGGTGGTGGATATGATACGGCCAGGTTCTGGGAAATATTGGGCAATAACTGCATTTTGCTCACAGAAAAACTGGATATTTATGAGCCGGGTAGCAGAGCGCTGGATTATGAACGTATATGGCAATTTGGAAACCTGGAGGAATTCGAAAGCCAACTCGATAAACTATCAAACTTTTTGAAATCTGACTACAAAACGTCAAATATGTCCGAAGAATATGTCCGCATTCTCCGTGAACATTCCACGAAAGCTCGAGTGCTCACAATCCTCGATAGTATGGCATAATAGACGCCATGAACCCCAAGTGCATCATTTGTGATACGGAATGTCCCTTTCTCCTGGAAAAGGATGGATATAACATCTATGAATGTCCAACGTGTCGACTATCATTCGTGTATCCACAGCCGACAGCAGTATATCTACAGGAAGAGGTGTACTCAGAAAAGTCCGGTTATCAGGCAAATAAGATAAAGGATCTTTCCAAGGCTATTGTCACGGACAAACAAAAAAGGATACTAAAATATTTAAAAGAACAAAAGAAAGGCATTTTCTTGGATGTCGGATGTTCTAGCGGTGAACTCATGTATTTTGTGAAGAAAATTGGTTTTGATGTGAAGGGAGTAGAGCTCAATCCTCGCACGGCAAATATTGCAAAAGCGAACGGTCTCGATGTGGAAATAAAAATGGTGGAAAATGCGAACTATCAGGAAAATTATTTTGATTATGTTCACATGGGAGATCTCATAGAGCATGTTGCAGACCCGAGAAAACTCGTAGACGAAGTTCAGAGGATATTAAAGCCGGGCGGACAGCTCATAATACTTACCCCAAATATGGAATGTTTCTGGTCTCGATCTACTAGGGCTCTGTGGAGATTGTTTGGTATCCCGTGGGGAGTAGTCACGCCACCCCATCACCTGTATCAGTTCGGGGCGGAAAATCTAAAAAGACTCCTGAATGAAAACGGATATCAGTTCAGAAAAGCCTGGTATACCAAGACTCCTAGCCTCAAGTATGAATTAGGTTCACTCCATCTGATAAAGGCTTGGAAGAAGGGCCGAACATTCCGAAGCTTGGTTTTTATGATTTTTTCATTTTCTTTGTACACTATTCTCTTTGGTGTGAATAGAGTTCTGGAATTGTTTCCAGTGAAGCGATTTGGCATGGCTATGGTATTCGTAAAATCATAATGTTAAAGGCATATATAGGAGAAATAAAAAAAGGATTGCCACTAGCGGAGGTTATACGTCCGAACTTTGGAATCGGAAAAACTGGAGGCAGGTGGACGGAGCGCTATGTGGAGCTCCGTGATCCGGTGTTGGAAATAGTAGAACAGCCGGAACAAGCCGATTTCCTCTTGGTACCACACAACTATAATCTCATAAAAAGAGACGTGGAATATCTGGCGCAGTTTGAGTTTCTTGCGATAGGGCACGAAAAAAAAGTTGTGATTTTCTTTCCGGGTGATTCCTCGGAGACTGTAATGGTGAAGAACTCCATAATATTCCGCAATTCTCAATACCGGTCAGACTTGAAATCAAATGAGATAATTTTGCCAGGTTATGTGGAAGACCTCGGTTCAGGTATCGATCTTTTTCCTAGGAAGAAGGGGGATCGACCTATTATAGGGTTTTGCGGTTGGGCTGGTTTTCGGACAGGTTTTGAGTCATTGAAATTTTGGATAAAAACTTTGCCATTGTTTGTCGCGTCTATCTTTGATGAAAAAGCGATCTTACATATCAAGGGTGTTTGGTGGAGGAAGAAGATCTTGGCCCGACTCCGACAATCCGAGGAAATAATAACAAAATTTATTATTCGGCGGACTTATTCTGGTAATGAGAAGACTATAGAGCTAGACCTAGAGCAGGCCAAAAGAGAATATGTGGAAAACATTTTGCAAAGTGATTTTACCTTGTGCGTGAAGGGTGATGGAAACTTCTCTACGAGATTTTATGAGACTCTTTCGTTGGGTAGGATACCGCTTTTATTGGATACAGAATGTGTACTACCCATGGAAGCTGAGATTGATTATTCAGAGTTTGTTTTCAAGATCGATCACAAAGATTACAGAAACATTTCGAGTGTAGTTTCAAAATTCTTCAGAGAATTGTCCGAGGAAAGATATATGGCTATGCAGACTAGGGCGAGAGAGGTATTCATCTCTCATCTCAGATTGGATGCTTATTTCAATAGAATATTTCAGAGTAAAGATTTCTTGCTATAATCCTTCATAATATGATCCCTACAAAGACATACATGGATCGATATTTATTTGGTCTAGTTTTTACCGCCATAATGCTCTTTGCAGTTTTTATGAGCACTTACAAGCTCACCGAAAGCCCGCCGATATGGATGGATGAGGGTATGATAGTGCAGACATCGAAGAATTTTGTAGAAGACGGTATATATGCCGTGAATGTCGGACCGAGACAATACATATCTCCGAGCTTCATCTCTACTAGCTATCCGGTGACACTTCCCATAGTTTTGTCTTTCAAGCTCTTCGGGGTCGGATTGTTGCAGGCTAGGGCAGTAATGGTCATCTTTATGCTGGCATTTCTGGTGGCGCTATTTATTCTAGGTAAAAAAGTTTTTGAAAATAAGTGGTTGGCATTGGCAAGCCTAGCTCTCATCGTCAGTTTTCCGCCGTTATATGGCAACGGTAAGAATGTTTTGGGAGAAGTTCCGGGATTATTTTTCCTATTCGTTTTTCTTATACTTATTCACAATATCTGGAAGGGTGACCGTCGTCCGGGACCGTATGCTGTTGCGGGATTATTCTTGGGATTGGCGATAGCTACAAAACCAATTTTTATTTTGCTAGTACCTGCTGTTGTCGCTGTCTTCGGGTATGCTCTGATCCGGAGGAGAGAAACCTTCGGGGATAAGAGGGCGGTAAGTATTTTATCTCTTGTTGTCTGTACCATTTTGCCACTTATTACATGGGTATACATTCAGTTTTCTGGAGACAGTCTGTCTGCTATATTTGCTTACTATGCAAACCCGCACAAGGTAAATATTGCGATATCGCTCCTCGATAATATTCAGGCGTTCTTTGTGTCACCACAGGGACTGTATTTCTTTTTCTTTTTGATAGTATGGATCATCGGTTTCGTTATTCGTGCAAAGAAAAAAATACCAATGTCTCCTTCAGAATGGGTTGCACTCATCTTTTCTCTCATGATATTCGTGGCATACTTCCGCAATCCTGGATACTATCGTTATTTCTTCCTTGCCGAAGTCTTTGCAATATTCTTCTTTGCATATTCTTTGCGACAGCTGGTAGTCAAGTGGAAATGGATAGTGGGCACAGCGGTCGTCTTAATCATAATCTGCCAATCGTACCAGCTGTTCTTCACTTCCTGGGTATCGAAATATTATGGCAGTACAAAGACGCGCGACTGTAACATCGCCATAAGTTCCATAGCACCCCAGTTGAGCATATTCTTTTATCAGGTGCCAGAGCTTGTCATTTTCCGTAAAGGGAGCAACTATTATCAGTACATGGATAGTGTAGAGACAGATGCGACCAGGCTAGAAAAGATATCGGTTTTGAAGTCCGGTATACCAGATGTGGTAGTCGTTTCTGGAGAAACAATACCTGTCCTAGGGGAAGTTTTGGAAAAATACGAAATTTCGAATGCTTGTGAGAGGTATAGGATATTGGAAAGAAAAGCGATCAATATATAATAAAATGAAGGTTGAATACAACGTTCTAGACAGACAGTACAAGGCATACCAAAAGGAATATGAGGATGCGGCTTTGCGAGTACTACGATCGGGCTGGTATATCCTCGGAAAGGAAGTAGAAAACTTCGAAAAGGAATTTGCTGGTTTTGTAGGTACGAAACATTGTGTTGGGCTCAATTCTGGGTTGGATGCGTTGATTTTGGCTGTGAGAGCTCTCGGTATAGGTGAGGGCGATGAAGTTATAGTGCAGGCCAATACATACATCGCTACTGTTCTAGGTATTACAGAAAATGGTGTGACACCTGTCTTCGTCGAACCGGATGAATATTACAATATTGATATTTCGAAGATCGAGTCTGCGATAACACCGAAGACAAAGGCAGTAATGGTTGTGCATTTGTTTGGTCAAGCGACAGATATGACCGCTGTAGCCAAGATCGCAAAAAAGCACAAATTATTTGTAATAGAAGATTGCGCACAGTCGCATGGAGCAAAGTTTGATGGCAAGATGACAGGATCCCTCGGCGACATAGCCTGCTTTAGCTTTTATCCTACCAAGAATATGGGAGGCTTTGGCGATGGTGGGGCAGTCACGACAAATGATGACAAACTCGCCCGTACTGTCCGTTTACTACACAACTACGGCAGTGAGGTGAAATATCAAAATGAGATCGAAGGTGTGAATTCGCGTTTGGATGAGATACAAGCGGGATTTTTACGTATCAAACTATCTCATCTGCATGAATTGAATGTGGAGAGAGAAAAATTGGCAAACAAATATTTAGTAGGTATAAAAAACCCGCAGGTAATATTACCTAAAGTAAAAAAGGGAGCAGATCACATCTGGCATATCTTCAGTGTACGATGTGATAGGCGAGATGAACTGCAGAAGTTCCTTTTGGAAAATGGTATCAAGACTATGATCCACTATCCGATACCGCCACACCTTTCGAATGCTTATAAAAGATTAGGATTCAAGAAAGGCGATTTTCCTATTACAGAAAAGTATGCGGACATACAGCTGAGTTTGCCATTGTATAACGGGATGACGGAACAGGAGGTTGAGTATGTTGTTGAGACCATCAATAAATTTAGTTAGTAGGTTGAGAACTTTCGGCGCCTGCCCTAGGATAGCCTCGAGGGACGTTTCGGACGCCGCGTAGGCGGCGGAGAACCAGCCGCGGCGCCAGCAGGCGCCGACGGCGTGTCCCGAGGGGCTACCTGGGGCAGGTGACGAAACCGTTTTTTTACCAATAGTAAATTCCTTCTATTCGTGCTAATTTATCCTCATCATGAAGCCTAAAACCACGCCCAAGAAAGTAAAAAAGGTAGTCAAGATAAAACACAAAACTCCCAGAAAGACTGTTAAAAAGCCAGTCAATGAGCCAGTTAAAAATAACCCTTACAAGAATAAGAATATTCTCATAACCGGCGGACTCGGCTTCATCGGTAGTAACCTCGCCATTGACCTAGTGAAGCTAGGCGCAAATGTAACCATAGTCGACGCTATGATCCCAGAATACGGTGGAAATTTGCACAATATTGAACCAATAAAAGAAAAAGTAAATGTGCAATTTTGCGACATTATGGATAAAAACGCCATGGAGTGGCTCGTGCGCGGGCAAGACTATATCTTCCATCTCGCCGGGCAGGTCAGCCATGTCATGAGCTTTACAAATCCTTATTTGGATATTGATTATAATGTGACCGGCACCGTAGTCCTTTCCGAGGCTTGTAGAAAATATAATCCCAAAGCCATCATTATCTTTACCGGGACTAGGAGTCAGTACGGGTCAGTAAAGACTTTACCTGCAACCGAGGACGCACCTACGGATCCAAAAGGGGTCTATGAGATCACAAACCTAACGGCAGAAAAAATTCTCATCGCATACAACAACAACCATGGCGTGCGATCGGTCCTCACTCGTCTCACAAATATTTATGGCCCACGAGCTCAGATGAAAACAGACAAATATGGTGTGGCAAACTGGTTCATCCGTCTCGCTATCGATGATGCGACGATACCGATATTTGGCGATGGAAAGATCATGCGTGACTTCCTCTATGTGGATGATGTTGTGGAAGCTCTACTAGCTCTCCCGCTCCATGAGGAATGTTATGGCCAGATCTACAATGTCGGCCATCACGAAGTCTCAAATTTTGGTGAATTGGCTCATGCTACAATAGATATTGCAGGCACGGGCAGAGCAAAATTCACGCCCTTTTCCGAAGAGAGAAAAAAGCAGGAGCCGGGCCACTTTTATTCCGATATTACCAAGATACACAAAGCTATAGGTTGGAAGCCGAGGATATTGCTTCGAGAGGGCATACAGAGAACGGTAGATTTTTATAAAAAACATAAGAAACATTATTGGTGAAATGAAAAAACTTTCTATAGTAGTGCCGGTGTATTGGAATGAACTCAACATTCCTCATACTGTTCCTAGATTGCAAAAGTTCGCCGATGGACTCCAAAACTATGAAACTGAACTCATATTTGTAGATGATGGTTCGGGAGACAAATCTTATGATATGCTCGTAGATCTCGCCAGGAAGGATATGCGCATCAAGGTGGTAAAGCTCAGCAGAAATTTTGGTTCTACACAGGCTATCTCTGCAGGTATGTTACTTGCGACGGGTGACTGTGTGGGTATGATCACTTCCGACCTACAGGATCCACCAGAACTCTTTGGTGACATGATACACAAATGGGAAGATGGAAATAAGGTGGTCATCGCGGTCCGTGCCGACAGAGAGGAGGCTTGGTCGCAAAAGCTTTTTGCCAAGATATTTTACTCTCTCATGGCAAGGCTCGCACTTCCTGGTTACCCGATTGGAGGTTTTGACTTTTTCCTCATAGACAGGCAGGTAGCACAAGAAGTAGTATCCATACGTGAAAAAAATACCAATATTATGAGTCTAATATTCTGGCTCGGTCACAAGCGCGCAAGCCTGTCTTATGTGCGCCAAAAGAGACAACATGGCAAGTCCCGGTGGACATTTATGAAGAAGCTGAAATACTTTATCGACTCTTTCGTGGCATTTTCCTACGCACCAGTGCGTTTCATCTCGACTATCGGCATGTTCACTGCGGTGGCAAGTTTTGTCTTTGGGGTATATGTGATCACTCAGTCTATTTTGGGTAATATCTCAGTCTCCGGTTATGCCGCACTCATGTCTGTGGTGACATTTCTCTTGGGCCTCATCATGATAATGCTCGGCATCATCGGTGAATATCTCTGGCGTACTCTGGACGAGACTCGCAAAAGGCCGTCTTTCGTCATAGACGAGACCCATGGCTGGGACAAAAAATGAAAATAGCTTATATCGCGGACATAAGATTGCCGACAGAAAAGGCGCATGGCCTGCAAATAATGAAAACCTGTGAGGCTTTGGCAAAAGAGGGAAACGAAATAGATATCTTTGTGCCTTCTTGGAATTTTGCGGACGAAAAAGAAATATTGAAATATTATTCAATAAATCAAAAAATATGCATAAAGAAGGTCCCCGCAATGAATACGATAAGGCTCGGGCCTGTGGGATACAAGATCCGATCCTTTTTATTTGCCAGGAATGTCTCGAACATGCTTCGGGGTAAAATGTATGATGCAGTTTACACTCGGGATGAGATTCCAGGAGTAATTCTTGCAAAAAAAGGACACAATGTATTTTATGAAATGCACGATGTCCGTAAAAGTGGCAAACAGCGGTCGTTATTATCTTTGGCAAAAAGTGTACTTACTATTAGTAACGGACTCAGACAATACTGCATATCTTTGGGTGTAGATGGAGACAAGATATTTGTTGTGCCGGACTCGGTAGATGTGGAACAATTTCACGTAAGAGAAAGTCAGGAAGAAGCGCGCAACCATCTCGGTCTACCACTCCAAAAGAAGATTGTGCTTTATTCTGGTCATCTCTACGCTTGGAAGGGTGCTGATACTCTGGCAGATGCGGCAGATCTGCTTCCGGAAAATGTCGTCGTGGTATTCGTGGGTGGCACACCACACGATGTAAAATCTTTTCGAGACAAGTATGGTTCAAATAAAAAGATAATTATTGAAGGGCAGGAACCGCATGATAAGATCCCTTATTATCTCCGTGCGGCAGATGTGCTTGTGATACCGAACAGTGCAAAGGAAGACATATCGCGATTATATACTTCCCCCATCAAACTTTTCGAATATATGGCTTCGGGCACGCCTATTGTGGCATCAGATCTACCGTCAATACGTGAAATAGTGGGGAATGGCGATGTCTGTTTCGCAAAACCAGACGGGCCAAAGTCTTTTGCAGACTGCATAAGATATTTATTGGATAATCCCGCCAAAGCTGGTATACTTTCTTCAAATTCGCTTGCCAAAGCGAACAAATATACTTGGAACCAGAGGGCAAAACAAATTCAACAATTCATACATGAAAAAAGTCATCGTGGTTCCAACATATAACGAGAAGAAAAATATAGCTGACCTCGTACCGCTATTATTCAAGTATGTCCCAGATGCATATGTCCTGGTCGTCGACGACAATTCACCGGATGGCACGGCGGGAGTAGTGGAAGGCATGCAAAACACGTACAAAAATCTTTCTATCCTAAAGAGGGCTGGCAAAGAGGGTTTGGGTAAGGCCTATATTCACGCCTTTCGAGAGGTTCTCAAAGATCCCAGTGTGGGTTTTGTTGTTATGATGGATGCGGACTTTTCCCACAATCCAGAATATTTGCCGGAGATGTTTAGATTGGCAGAAAAAAACGATGTTGTGATCGGATCTAGATACATCAAGGGAGGATTTACAACCGGCTGGGAACTGTGGAGGAGGGCGCTATCGCGTGGGGGAAATATTTACTGCCGCTCGATAACCCGCATGCCCATAATGGATTGCACCGGAGGATTCAATATAATGAGAGCTTCGATATTGAGGAAGATTGATTTTGATCGATTACATCTTTCTGGCTATGCTTTCGTCATGGAGTTGAAGCACACGTTGTATAGGGCCGGAGCAAAATTTGCCGAGTACCCGATCGTTTTTGCGAACCGTAAGGAAGGCGAGTCAAAGATGTCGAGCCACATTATCAGAGAAGGCGTATTGGCACCATGGAAACTCATACTAAAAAAATAAACGTGATATGTATAGCGTGCTTGGGACAGGACCATGTCCTGCATGTCGAGAAAAACGGTTACAGAGTATTCCGCTGTAAGGATTGCGGGACTTTGTTTTTGCACCCAGTACCGGAGCCAGAAGAAGCGGCACAGGTCTACGAACAGGATTATTTCAAAGGAGCAGAGCATGGTCATGGATATGTGGACTATGATACAGACAAGGAAGCGATGAGAGAGACATTTGGTGACCATGTGCGCAAATTTGAAAAGATCCTGTCCAAGAAAGGTAAGCTCCTCGATGTAGGCGCGGCGACTGGATTTTTCATGAAGATTGCAAACGAGAAGGATTGGCAGACTCATGGTGTAGAACTTTCGCCGTATGCGGCAGAAGTTGCGAGGAAAAAAGGCTTGAAAGTGGAGACAGGCACACTGCGCAAACTGACTCTACCAAAGGAATCCTTCGATGTCGTGACAATGTGGGATGTAGTCGAGCATATGCCGGACCCGGTGGGCGATATACGCATAGCACATTCTATGCTCAGACCTGGGGGGCTCCTCGCTATAAATACTCCCGATTCGGGCAGTCTATATTCGAAGATAATGGGCTCGCGCTGGCATCTCTTTGTTCCCCCAGAACATATTTGGTATTTCAACAGGAAGAGTCTCCGCCGACTTCTCCAAAATCAAGGCTTTGAAGTTTTGGAAGCGCGCTGTATAGGCAAAAAGTTTACTGTGGAATATGTCGTGAGTTTCCTATATCGTTGGCAAAAGCTTTCTCTTTGGAAAAGACTTTCGGAAAAAATTAGCGGTACACGTATAGGTAGGTTATTTGTTCCTATAAACTTTCGAGACAATATGTATGTACTTGCCAGAAAAAAGAACAATTCATAAATACCTCCCCGCAATTGTACTCGTATTGTTTACTGTGGCACTTTGTCTTGTGCCAGTCGTAGAGATAGGTAACCGGATCGGTAATGATTGGCAGGGAATACCTCCGTCCGTGATAGATGACGATGTCTATTATTATGGGCGGATGATGGATGCAGTGAAGGGAAATATATTTTTGGGAAATCCATACTTTATCGAATACAAGGACGCTCTGTCACCGGCATTTTTTGTACCGGATCTTATCTCCGCTTTACCTATCTTCGTTGGCATTTCTCTCGTCCCTTCACTGATATTCAATTTCTTTTTTTGGGCTATTATCTTTACTCTTTTGGCATACCGCCTAGCGAGAGAATACGAGCTCCGTCCCTGGCCGGCTGTTTTTATATCTTTATTTGCATTCGTCGAAGTCTACTGGCTCATCATGAGGCCGATATCCATGCAGATCGTATTTCCAGCTTTTCTTTTTTTCCTTCTTGCTTTCTTGCTCTGGTTAAAAAAGAAAGATGACAAACGAAGAATGGTCTTACTTGTAGTGGCGAGCTCTCTCACTTTTTATCTCTACACATATATGTGGCAGATAGTCTGTATAATTCTCGGAGTAGCATTCCTGCATCAGGTATTCATGAAGAGATGGGTGCATGTAAAACAACTTCTCATTGTCGGAACATCGGTCATAGTTCTTTCCATTCCTGTACTTTTCTACACAGTAAAGCAAATCCAAACAGAATATTACTGGGAAACATTTCGGAGGATAGGTCTGGTCGCGACACATTTACCCACTATTTATTCATATCAATACGGTCGTTGGGTAATCGTTTTGTTGTTAGCCATTTTTCTAATTCAAAAAATAAAGAAAGAGAAAGGGGAAATGCCGACAGATATTCTCTTTGTCATTTACTCCGGCCTAGGATTATTCATAATGTCAGTCAGTAATTTTATTACTGGAAAGGAATTGGAAACGGCTCTGCATGCTGGTCGCTTCATCACACTTTGGTTTGCTTTGTTCGGAGCAATTTTGTTATTCAAATGGCTTTTTAATAAAGAGTTTACATGGAAGCCTCTGAATTGGGTAAAAATATTCTTTGCAGTTTTGGTATTCCTTACACTTGGATTTTTGGTGTCCAATATGCGAAGATCATTGCCGTTTTCGAAGATAGCAAGTACAAATTTCAAACAATATCAGGAATATGCTCCGCCGCTCCGATGGTTGGATCTCAATTTGCCAGAACAAAGTGTGATATGGGCGAATAATGCTATGAGTACGTATATACCCATAATGACGGATAACTATGTTTTGTGGAATCATTTGGGTGCACTTCACCTCATGCCGTCGGATGAGGTGCGTGACAGATATCTCGTGGCTTGGATAGGTACATCATCTAGTCCGAGAGAGCTCGTTGAACATTATAGGGAATATGCCGGAGCAGGAGAAGTTTGGGATTATACAGATCAGTTTTACAAGAACAGGCTCCGATGTATTATGCGTCAGACATGTGAAGCGGACCAGGAATTTGCGGACTGGATAGGGACAGGAAAGATAGGCGAACTACAAGTGCGTCAGACGGAATTAAAGAAGGATATGCAGGCTACACTCAATAAATATTCTGTGAAGGCAGTGGTGGCGGACAAGACTTTGGGCGAGGATAAGTATTTTGATACCTTATCGATGTTCGAGAAAGTTTGGAACAATGAGAGGTTTGTGATATATGAGAATGTGCTGTACAAAGAATATTAAAATGCTATCGTCAAGATAAACCAAAAGATCTTTTATTATGAAAAAAATCATGATTCATCCGAAGGCCGAGATAAAAACGCTGATTTCAAATGTCGGTAACGGAACCAATATTTGGCAATTTGTCGTCGTACTCGATGGCGCGAAGATCGGGAGTGATTGCAATATCAATGCGCACTGTCTCATCGAAGGAAAAGTAAAGATCGGTGATCGTGTTACATTGAAATGCGGTGTGTATCTCTGGGACGGCACCGTCGTGGAAGATGATGTTTTCATCGGTCCCAATGCCGCATTTACCAATGATATATACCCACGTTCCAAACAGCATATTGAGTATCCGGTCACTACCCTCCGACGTGGCTGTTCTATAGGTGCCAATGCGACCATACTTCCAGGATTGACTGTAGGCGAATATGCTATGGTTGGTGCAGGCACAGTTGTTACGAAAGATATTCCCGCATACACTCTTTGGTATGGCAATCCTGGAGAACATCGCGGATATATCTGCAGGTGTGCAGGGAAGTTGGATGATCCTTTTGTTTGCAAGAAGTGTGGTATCTCGTACAAGCTTATGCCGGATGGTGGCTTGAAGTCTTCAAACCCAAACCGATAGAAAGTGCCTAACCACTGGATATATAAAGACCACCCTATTTTGGGTGGTTTTCCTTTATTATGTTATCCTTTTCCTATCGTGAAATTCCTCTCGTTAAACCGCACAGAAAAAACTGTTCTACTTTTGATATCACTCACATTCTTCATTGGCCTATGGCATGGCGCACCCATCACAAATGTAGTCGCCGATGAAATGTTCTTTAGTGGAGCGGTACTACGCGCACTCGATAGTCATACAATATTTCCTCTGCCTCTGGATGTGCCATATGGGACTATCACATATTATTTTAGTTATCTCTTCATATCTGTAGGTCTGGGAATATTGTGGGTATTCAAACTTTTTGATATCGACGCTCTCCGGCTACTCATCATAGAGTATCCTTTCATTGTCTATTTTACTTCTCGGTTGGTAAGTTCTGTCATTGCACTCATACTTTTGTTTGGCATATATCATGTATTGAAACCTTATATTACCGACTATCGTACTCGGTTGGTTCTCGTCTTCCTCTTATTTAGCACTCTGCTCATAAACGTACTTTTGCATACGAGCAAGGTCTGGATACTCTCCACACTGCTCATGCTGGTTTCTTTCTACTTCCTGGTTCGAGTTGTGGAGGGAATATTTATAGAGACAAAAAAGAGGGACATATGGATATGTGTCATCTCTGCTTTTTTGTCATTTGCAAACTTTCCCCTTATGGGCTTGTCGCTCGTGTGCTTGCCCATCCTCGGCTATGTCATGCGTTCGGATCGAGAGGGTAGGCAACTGTTATGGAAAGTGACAGCGTGGGGAATACTGCTCGCATTATTCATCATTCTCTCGAACTTTTCCGGAATAAAGGCTCAGGTGTGGAGTATCATATACGACTATTCCTTTTCGCCGAATGCTTTGGAACACAACGCTTCTATTTTCTTGTCCGCATATTTGCATATGAAGAAAATAATTTTTATGTTCCCATTGTTGGTCGCTTTCGTCGCTTATAGCGCTATTATTAGCAAGGTCAAAAATAGAAAGCTTTTCCTGCTTTCTACTGCTTATACACTCGTGTACATCGTGGCGATTATTCTCGTAGACAGGTGGTCACTCACAGACAAAGCCGCCTTGCGTTATTTATTTCCTGTGCCGTTCTTCTTTGCATTTATAATTGCTAGTTTTGATATTCCGTACCGCAGGGTATTTCTATTACCAGTTTTTATCTCTGTTATTTATCTTGCACCCACTCTGTACTATTTATCTGTGCCGACTACTAGCCATGGAGCTGTCAGGTATGTGGAGGAGACATATAGAGATGATGAAAAGGCGGTCTTCATAAACCATGTGGGAGCAGATACGCCCTTGCCACAGAACAAATCATCATATCTCCTCGCCAAAGAGATAGAATGCGGTAGTAAATGTCGCGCGACCATAGAACGCGACCTCAATAATGATTTCAAGCCCATGGTCATAGATGCCCATACCGAGACGGCGAAATTTGACGCAGCCCAAATAGGCAAAGATGTATATTTGGTGGAAAGAGCGGCTAGTTCCAGCCCGGAACTTGTTTTAGTTGCTAAGTTTACAAACCCAGTCGAAGACCTGAATTACTATTCTCTGGACAATACTGGTAGTTATTTTGATCCCGCATACTTTGGCCTCTCGCGCTACGGGCCGAATATTTATATCTATAAAATGCGCTAAATCCGCTAAAATATGATAGTATTTTGCCATGAAATCTGCTGAGCCAACCCTAGGTATCATAGTGCCATGTTACGACGAAGAAGCGGCATTGAATGATAGCGCAGAGAGGCTAACTGCTGAAATAAAAAAGCTCAAGGATACCGGTGTAATATCCGCAAAAAGTTTCGTTGCATTTGTGGATGACGGTAGCAAAGATGCTACCTGGGAGATCATTTCCGGACTTACAAAGAAAGATAACAACATCCGTGGGCTCAAACTCGCCGGCAATGTCGGTCATCAAAATGCACTTTTGGCTGGGCTCATGTCTTTCCGTAGCGAAGCTGATTGTCTCATAAGTATAGATGCGGACCTGCAAGATAGTATAGACGTCATGGGAGAAATGGTAAAAGGCTATGTCGGAGGTGCAGAAATAGTCTACGGTGTCCGGTCGGAAAGAACTGCGGATTCTTTTTTCAAAAGATTTACAGCGGAGTCGTACTACAAGCTCCTCGCCTTATTTGGGGTAAAAATAGTTTACAACCATGCGGACTATCGTCTCCTCGGGTCGAGGGCACTCGCCACCCTGGAGGGTTATGGAGAAGTAAATTTATTCCTACGTGGCCTCGTGCCACTTCTCGGTTTCCGATCTATAACGGTCACATATGAACGTCAGGAAAGGAGATTTGGCAGTACAAAATATCCTTTGCGAAAGATGCTACGTTTGGCCTTCGACGGTATCACCTCCTTTAGTTCTGTTCCATTGCGTGCGGTGACTCTGTCTGGTTTTGCAATATTTCTCGCAAGTTTGGTAATGAGCGCATATGTCATTATCGGTTATATCTTGCATAACGTGGTCGCAGGCTGGGCGTCCATAGTCCTTCCCATGTATCTCCTCGGAGGCATACAGCTACTCGCTATAGGTATCATCGGTGAATATTTGGCAAAGATATATACGGAAGTTAAGAGACGTCCACGTTACACAGTCGAAGAAAAGATATAAAAAAATATGTCAGGTACAACATTTTCTACCGAGCAGTTCTCTGCCATATATCCAGAAGGCATACAAGGTCATTATTGGAATCATGCTAGGAATATGGTTGTAGTAGATATGCTCCGGCACGCAAAGGCAAAAAACATTTTGGATGTGGGCGCTGGGGCGGGAATAGTTACGATGTATCTCAAGAATGATGGTTGGGAAGTGGTGGGTGTAGAACCTGCACAAATGCCACAAGAGAAAGAAGCGGAAGGAGTGATATTTTATGGCAAAAGAGCTGAGGATCTTCCGGAAGATATGAGAAATAAAATTGATACCGTACTCCTACTCGATGTCATAGAACATTTGGAAAAGCCGCAGGACTTGATCCGAAGTCTGGAGCAGGTTTTGCCAAACTTACACAATATTGTGATTACCGTACCGGCAAGGAGGGAACTCTGGAGTAATTATGATGTTTTTAACGGCCATTTCAAAAGATATGGCAGGAATGATCTCTTGGCCACGATGTCCGGAGTTGGTTGGAGGAGTTTATTTGTGAATTATTATTTCCATTTACTTTATATTCCTGCATGGCTCATGGCTCGGATGCATGTGAAAAGAAATACTGTCATATCCGCACCTACTGGTCTTATGAAAATAATTCACGATTTGTGTGCCTTTGTTTTTTATTTTGAGTACAAGATCTTACCTCGACGAATGTATGGAAGTTCGGTCGTAGCAGTATTCACAAAATGAATATTATTTCAAAAATAAAAGGAAAGATATTGCCCCTCTTGAAGACACATCGCGTTGCTATTGTCATCGCACTTTCGGTAGCCCTAGTTTACGGCGCACCCCAGATCATTTCCATATACGGTCTTGGATCGGATTATCGAGGATTTCCTCATTTGGTAAATGATTCTGAAGGGGAATACATGGGCAGGATACAGGAGATATTTGACGGGCATTATTCCGTGGCATCTTCGGTTTTTCACGAATACAAGGACTCAACAGCTCTCATACCACCTACGGGAGAGTTTGTGTTTTATGCTTTGCCTAGCATGCTCACAGGTCTCTCTTTGAATGCAGTTATTTTTTTGAGCCGTTTTGTCTTGCCAGCACTGGTCTTTGTTTTCATTTATTTGCTTATATATAGTATATCGGAGAGGAGATCGGTCATCACCGCCATTGCCGGAGCGTTGCTCATAACTGTTGGGGCGAGTGTTATCAATTATAATGACTTCCTCTCGTACCTCATTCATGGAGAAGATGAACCGGCACTCTTGTGGTTATCTCGTCTGGTAAACCCAGTGACAGGTATGGTTATGCTTTCTGCGTTACTTCTTATCTTATGGAAAGCTTTTGAAGGTAGAACTTCGAAGTGGATTACCGCTTGTGGCATAGCGGTGTTATCGCTCATGTCTGGTTACGTCTTTTCTTTTGCACTAGGTCTCACTATATCTTCGTTGTTAGCTTTGTATTTTGTCTGGAAAAAAGAGTGGGTGCGTGCGCTTTATCTCGCGGCGATACCCCTCTTTGCGATCATCATAAACGGAATATATTTCTATGGCGCTCTTGGTACCATCGGAGGATCTTCCGGGACCAGCGACCCTCTGCGGTCGGGCATGTTCTATACTCATATGCCGACGGTGAATATAGTTTCTACTTTGGTGTTTGTTATCGTTGCTGTTTGTTATTTTTATTTTATTAGCAAAGATAAGACAGAGGAAAATGGAAAGCAAGGATTGGTATGGTGGTACTTATGGGCAATAGTCTTATCATGTCTCATAGTCTACTGTCAGCAAATAATAACAGGCATAGCTGTATGGCCTCAGCATTTTGCACAATATACAGTACCCTTGGGCATGTTAGTCATGATCATTCTTCTCGAAAATGTTCTCCGGCCTAGGTGGAGGTGGCTCTGGGTCGCTGGAATAACAGGCATGCTGTTTGTTTCCATCACTATTGGTGTACGTTCTGTTCTCACTGCTTCCGGAACTATGATTGCGCACAGAGACCAACAGACATTTGTACCGGTATTTGATTGGCTAAATAATAATGCAGGCAAAGATTGCACCGTTTATGTGAGCTCCGAATATGGTAATGAGATTAACCGTTTTGTTGCGGCCTTCACACACTGTGATGTGTATCATTCGTACTACAACTACAACGGCGTACCCATGGAGCGTATCATGCACAATTATCTCGTAAATCTCCGTCTCCGAGGTGTGACCGATAAAGATCTGGAAAATCATATTGATGAATCAGAATTTTGGATGAGAGCCTACTTTTTTCGTGATTGGGGCGACATGTTCTGTTGTGCGGACCCCTGGCTCCAGAAGATAAAGAACCAGGAGGAGGTCGACGGGTATTTTGACCGTGTTAAGGAGGAAATAAAAACAAGCTACAAAGAATTTTTGAAAGGGAATATTTATGAGCACATAACAAAGTACAGGGTTGATTATTTTGTTGTCGATACAGAAAAACAGCCAAACGTGAATTCCAAAATATTCAACTTCCTAAAAGAAGAGGCGAGGTTCGGGCGTTTTGTAATATATTCTGTCATATAAAGTGAAAAATATTGTTTCAAAATTTTTATCCGTGTTGAGTATTTATGATCTAAAGGATAAACAAGCATTATGTTTCCTTATATTCATACTAGTATGTTTCTTTTCGCCGTTCCTTTTTTTTGGAAAAATATTTTTGAATGGTGATGCAACATATTATGCTTATCCAGTAGCTTATTTTTTCCATAATTATCTTGGAAATGCGGTTAACGGTTTCGTTTTTTCCGGTTATCCTGTGACAGCGGCATTTCAGATAGGATTTTTCAATCCGCTTTACAATATATTTTTTTACTTATTTGACTTCGTATTCGCTTACCATTTCTTGTTATTCGTAGATTTCTGTGGAGCGGCAATATTTGCATATTTGTTTGCCCGACAGATAGGTGTGAGTGTGTATGGTGCTGTCATTGTTTCTCTGTCGTATACTTTCTCTCAATTTTCTATGGCTTGGCTCGCTGTCGTCAGTGTTGCAAATGCTGTCTTTCTTTTGCCAGCTATCATGTATTTCGTTGCGAAGATCGTACGTGGCAAATACTGGAACACACTGCCTTTGGGATTTGTCATAGGGCTTTCTTTCCTCGGTACACATTATCAGTTCATAGTCATTGCACTTATTGGAGTAGGAGCTTATCTTTTGTACGAAATAATAGTGCGTTGGCAAAAGAATAGGACACTTTTTTTGAACATTAGGCCGGCACTTTTCTTTTGTGTTGCGCTTATTTTAGCATTTGTGGTGGCATTGCCACAGGCGCTTCACAGTGTAAGTTTATTCGCGGTATCTACTCGCTCAGAAATACTTGTTTATCAGTCGGCATGGTATAGCGATATATTTCGATATTTCATACCGACGTTTTATATTCCCAACATTAGTTTGACAGAATTTCGTCCATATATAGGTATAGTGGTACTATTTTTTGCAGTTGTAGCAGTGTTTGCCCAGATGAAGAAGAGTTTACCAAAAGCCGGATTGTTTTTCTTGTTGTTCTTTGTCGTCTGTTTTATTCTTTCGCTAAAATATTCACCCTTGCTATTCCTTGTGAAAAATATGCCTTTTCTAAAATATTTTGTCGAACAATCTCGCTGGCTTTATATCGGGAACTTTGCTTTGATCGTGGTGGCAGGTTTCGGATATGACTACTTTGTGAACCATGTGTCAGCGAATTTTCAGATCAGGAGCAGATCGGTGGTAAAGCGATTCCTATATACCTTCATCGGCGTAATTATTGTTTTGAATGCCGCGATATATTTATTTGGTGGTAGGATAACCGATACTGTAAAGTTGTACTTTGATGAAAATATGTATGAGAATACAATCAAGCTGCCCATAGAGCATTATCATGGGATCATTGAGATCATGGCAGAAAAGGTCTTTTATAATGTGACTTTTTCAAATCCAAATATTTGGATACTGATAGTGTCTATAGCGGGTCTATATGGACTCCTGTTTTTAGGTCATAAAAAGAAATTGTTTCAAAATAGTATGATTCTTCTAGTCGTGTTCAGCATGACCTTAGTCTCTGCACAGACTGTGAATCTCGGAGATAGGTCTTTACTCGAGGGTGGTTCCAAGGCCGGCGACTTCATAAAAAGTCAGGGTGTGAGTGTGTATGATTACAGAGTGTTTGGTTTTCTCGTACCTTTTGCACAGTATCAAAATATTACAGCACTCCATCCAGAGGAAGAGGGGCAGAGTCTCATCTTTAGTCGGGAAGCACTCATGGGAAATACGAACATCTTTTCCGAGATACCTATAGTCGGTGGTTATGAACCATTGGCTTTCCGAAGATATCAAAATATTGTTGCGTACTTGGAAAACACAGTGGAGAGGACAGGCACAGAAGAAAAGATCGAATCATTCAAGACAAAAATGCCCATACTTTCTATGATGAATGTTCGATATGTGTTAAGTCCGTATCAAATACAGAGTCCTCAGTTGAAGCCAGTGTGGACGGACATGGTGACTGAGTTCGATGTGCCACTGTACCTCTATGAAAATGTAGAAGTTTTACCGAGAGTATATGTTGCAAACGATACCGTTTTTCTAAAAGAGAACGCTGAACAAGAAAGTTTCGATACGGTTACAAGACGAAGTGTTGATTTTGCAAAGACTACATTTATAGAATGTGATGATTGTGGTGGTGTGAATATGGGTCAAGATAATATTGCTAGTACGTCGATACTTCGTCAGAATTCTTATGGAGTCGAGATGAGTTTTTCCTCCGCTGAACCAAAATGGCTCGTATATAGCAACCAAGCTGTGCCAGGCTGGGAAGCGAATATTGATGGAATGCCTGTAAAAATATATTATGCGAATCATGCATATCAAGCTGTTCTCGTACCACCGGGCGAACATATGATAAAGTTCTCATATAGCAAGTGGCCAAAAATATTTCAATGAAAATACTATTTATCACAACTAGTCTCGACGGTAATGACGGCTGGAGTCGCTATAGCAAAGATGTAGTAGGTGCGATGAAAAAAGCAGGGCACGAAGTCCTAGTGTATGAGCCCGGAAAACCACTCGAATACCTAGCAAATCCGCTCAGCATATATCTCTTATCCAAGAAAATAAAAAAGCAGATAAAAGCTTTCGGTCCGGACATCATTCATTTCCTAGTAGAACCATATGCAAATGTTGCCACGTATCTGAAGCCGGGTCGGGCAAAGATGTTTATGACCGCACACGGTACATTTTCCTACATACCAAGTTTGATGGAGGACAAACTCAAAAAGAAGATAGCTCTGTGGAATTTTTATCGTGTTTACAAAAAAATGGCGGGAATAATAGCCGTGAGCAGGTATACGAGCGAGCATATGAAAAGTATGATGCACACAGATTTTGGTGATCGGTTGGCGGGAGAAAAAATAACAGTCATAAATAACGGTATCGATCTCACTGAATATGGAGATACAGCATCTATAGTAGATAAGGGATTTTCTAATATGGATACTGAGAAAAAGAAGATCATCCTCTTTCTCGGTGCTGTAAAGCCTAGAAAAGGACTCATAGAATCGGCGAGGGCTCTCGGTGTCTACAGAGAAAAATACGGAGACAAATTTGAATATCGTATAGCAGGCAAATGTGATCAGGAAAGCACGTACTTTCACGAACTAAAGGATGAGATAGAGAGCGCCGGGTTGGAAAAGAATACCGTATTCCTCGGCCGTGTCAGTGAAGAAGAAAAGCGTAAACTCTACCGCGAGGCAGATGTTTTCCTCATGCTTTCTGTACAGGAAGGCAACGCTCCGGAAGGGTTTGGTCTGGTATATCTCGAAGCCAACGCTTATGGCGTACCCGCTATGGGATCCACTCATTCTGGCGCGGAAGATGCCATAAGTGACGGCGTGTCGGGCTTCGTCGTCGATCCCAAAAATCCGGATGAGGTGGCAGGGAAGCTCCACGTGCTTCTAAATGAAAAAAGTCGCTTTTCCACTGCGGCGAGAAAGTGGGCTGAAGATCATGATATAGCGAAAGTTACGAGGGACATCATCGCTCTCTATGAAAAATCTTAAATTGCAAAATACTTTACTTTTTCTTCTGCCGCTCCTGGTGGTGGCTTTTGTTTTCCGTGCGGTTATTTTTTCCAATGCGATATTTGCCCATCTCGATGTGCTTATAAACTATTTGCCATATTTCAACGCACTTTTCTCCAAACCCGATGTCATAGAGCAGGGGATAATTTCCGGATTTCCTATCTTGGTATCGGTCTCTACTACATGGTTCTCGCCCATAAGCTACATCGCATCGTACTTTTTTGATGCTCTGGGTGCTTTTGTTTTTCTTAATATGAGTTTCATAGCGGGAGCATATGTTTTCACATATCTATTTGGTAGGCGGATAGGACTTTCACATCTATCCGCTATTTTGGCTGGAATTATCTATATCTTTGCCGGCCAAGTTATGCTGTGGTCGGAAACCATTATTATCACGATTTATTATTGCCTATTACCACTCGCATTTTACCTACTCCATATCGCCTATGAAGGTGGCAGAATGAAAAAATACTCACTTTTTTTTGTGACTGGTATTCTGCTCGGTATCGGCTGGTTGTCCGGCCATGTGCAGTTCCTGATCTATGTGCATATTTTTGTCGCGGCGTATTGGTTGTTCAAAACTTGGGTAAGCTTCAAATATCCGGATAATAGCAGAAGCATGATGAGCTTTTGGATCGAAGAAGTAGTTTTGTTTGCGTTTATGTTCGGTATCTCTTATCTAGTGGGACACCCGCTCATAAGTGCCATACAGGACTTCCTGCCCCTCACACAGCGTCTGGAAGGAGTAAGCCTGGCTTCTGCTTTTGCCTATGCTTATATGCCTTACCACGCTATCCACTACCTCTTGCCGCAGTTCAGTGTGCCATATTCACCCATACCTTATTCTCAGGCATTCCAGAATTATATAGGCATATTACCTCTCTTCCTCGCTCTCTACGGACTCATAAACTGGAAACGCATAGCGAACTTGCGTTCAGAATCCGGTTTCTTTCTGATTATGGGACTATTTGCTTTGATCGCCTCGCTCAAGTATTCTCCCGTCACATACATTTTTCATTATCTACCACTTGTAAAGACTTTTCGCGAAGCGCCACGAATAATGTTCGCAGGAGACTTTTGCATCGCACTTTATCTGGGCTTTGTTCTGGATTATATTCTTGTCAATAAAGCTAGTGTTGTAAATGGATTAGAAAAGATGTTGAAATGGCTGAAACGGACATTCCTTATTATAGCTCTGCCTATAATTACCGCTTTTTCAATAGCTCATATATTTTTCCATGGCAAAATCCAAGATGTGGCAGAGAAATATTTTATGGCAAATATGTACAGTAAGACTTCCGCTGGACTACCAGTAGAGCACTATACCAAGCTTATAGATTCATATGTGAATACTTATTTGAGCCAGGTTTCTATTGCTAGTCTGGGTGTACTTACTTTTGTGGCAATGTCTGTAATCACATTTTGGTGGTTGAAAAATTTGCAAAAGATGTCACAAAGGAATTTGGGTGTGTATGCTGTCGTGATCGTCGCATTAAATTTCGCTCTGGCACATGCCGGATATGTTCATGCGATACCTAGAAATGAATATCTTACTCCGCCGAAATCGTATGAAATAATAATGGCAAATGAAAATAAAAATAAGTCTGAAGAAAACATTTCGGAAAATGTGTCTATAAATTTAGCAGAGAAACAGCAACCCTTCCGTATCTTTTCTCCTCTGAATGGTCTTGCGATGTTCAATGAGTCGGTGCGTTGTTCCTATCCGACTGCGGGGAATTGGGAAGTTTCGCACGACGATTTCCTTCTTCGAAAAGAGCTCATGGAGACAAACATGAATATGATATATGGCATAGAAAGCGCTGATGGTTATGAACCATACTTACCAGTCCGTGTGAGTGATATCATCGGCTACGCAGGCTCGCGCTTTGCGGTGACGGACAGCTATGGTATGGATATCGGGTCGGCACCGCTTTCGCTCGAAGATAAGGTTAGATTGTTCGCGGAACGTAAAAACATATTGCGATCTATGAATGTCAAATATGTCTTATCCTTCTTTGCTATTAATGATCCGGATTTGCAGGAAATAGGATTTGAAAAGGTCGGTTCATGCGATTCGCCTGTCTATATTTATGAACTCAATAATGTGTGGCCTAGGTATTTCCTGACGAGGAATGTACGAAACCTCTCGGGCAAAAATAATGAGGAAATATTCAAGTCATATGTGAGCGCAATCGCCTCGAGTACTGGTCCGACAATATTGATAGAAAACATGGAGAAAAATGTAAAAGCGGGAAATAAAAGCTTTGCTCGCGTAGCGGGCATCGTCGGTTCGAAAACTATGAAGTTTGCGGCAACTACCACAGAAGATGCGTATCTCTTCGTCGGCAATACCTGGCTACCCGACTGGTCTGCTACAATAGATGGCAAGCCGAGAGAGATATTGAAAGCAAACTATACCTACATGGCGCTCTACATTCCCATGGGTAGTCATGATATCGTATTTACTTATGATGGGTCCGACAACAAACAAAATGGCAAATAAAAACATACTCCATACACGCGACGTCATCCGACATTCTCTGCAGCATATTTCCGGGAAGACTCTGGACTTTGGTGCGGGCAATGCAAAGTATCGCGGTCTCATACAGCCTCGAACTACAGAATACACAACCTTCGACATGGTAGCCGGACCGAACATAGACATAGTAGGTGATGTGCACAAAGTTCCGCTTGCAGACAAGAGTTTCGATACAATTGTTTCCACGCAGGTTTTGGAGCATGTGCGTATGCCGTGGGTCATGGTCGCAGAGATTTCCAGACTGCTTCGAAGTGGTGGTACATGTATACTCTCGGCGCCTTTCATGCAACCGTTCCATGCCGATCCGCATGACTATTTCCGATATACCAAAGAGGGTATGACTTCACTTTTCGAAAGCAATGGATTCCAAGTGATCGAGTGCGAGAGCTATGGTGGACTCTTCTCTACTCTTTCCGAGATGGTGCACTTTAGCCTCTTTGACCCTTACAACAAAAAGCATCATGCCACGAAGCAGAGGATATTCCGTTATGTGGAAAAGTTCATCTGTTTCTTCGATCGTTTTTCCAGGCCCGGTCGGATATATACCAATACCTATATCATAGCCAGGAAGAAATAATATGCGCATTCTCATCCTATCCGATGACTTTCCACCACATGCCCAGGGCGGTGCGGGCATAATAGCGCACGGTGATGCTCTGGTTCTCCGGACCCTCGGTCATGAAGTCGTAGTTGTGACCTCTGTACAAAAAAAGGAAGAAGTTGGTACTTTTGAGGAAAATGGAATTATTATTCATCGGATATATTCCAATTACCCTCGGCGTGTGCGGGCGTATAAAAGTCTCAATAATAAGCCTCTGATAAAAGAGCTTCGAAAAATAGTACGAGATCTACATCCCGACGTCGTCCATGCACACAATATCCACGAGCATATTTCTTACTATGCGCTCAAGTTGGCAAAAGAAAGCGGTGCCAGAGTGTTTTTGACTGCCCATGATGCTATGACCCTTGCTTACGGTAAGATCTCGGAAGAAGATCGTCCGCATTCTGCGTGGAAGGATTTTATGGAATACCGTACCAGCTATAATCCATTTCGTAATATAGTAATAAAGAGATATTTAAAAAATGTTTATCGGGTGTTTGCTGTGAGTGATGCTTTGCGCACGGCTCTACAAAGAAATGGAATTGAAAATGTTGTGACGATGCATAATGGCATTGCTCCAATTACTGAGAGCGCTTACACGGCGACCTCTGTCAGTGATCATTTTGTTCTATTCGGCGGGCGACTTTCGGGAGCAAAGGGTGCCTTCGTAGCACTCGCCGCCATGAAAGAAATTTTGAAAGATGTACCCGATACAACTCTCCTCATTGCGGGAAAAGCTGATACTGATATTGCTAAAAAGATCCATGATCGGGCAAGGGAACTCGATATAGAAAAAAGTATAAAGTTTCTAGGCTGGCTCAGTCATGAGGACATGGAGCGTGCAATATTGTCTGTTCGGTTGGTAACCGTGCTATCTTTGTATCTCGACCCGTTTCCAACTATCAATCTGGAGGCTATGGCGGCGGGCAAGCCGGTCGTAGGCACGAAATATGGTGGTACAAAGGAAGTCGTTGCACACGGAGAGACCGGCTATGTAGTAGACCCGAATAATACTAGCGAAGTCGCAGGCCGTATGGTCGAATTTCTAAAAGATGAGGCGAAAGCAGTGGCCTTTGGTGCTGCCGGACGCGAGCGTGTGCAAAAATATTTCAGTCTTGACGAGCGTATCAAATATTTGCTCAAATGGTACAATGGTCATGAAAGGTAATTGCAGGCTTTTTGTATAATTTGAAATAGTTGTGCAGGGTCCGAGTATTGATAATACTTCACAAATCATACAAAAAGCCCACAATTACCTTTCATGACGTGCGTCTACATTCATGCCAAATCCTAGAGAAACCGAAATAATTTCCTTCTATAACAAAGAAAGCGAATCCTATTCAAGGAAGCGCTATCTCGGTGCGCCCAAAAGTTATACCCAATACTTTTTCCAGAATAGGTTAGCAATAACACTTCGTTTATTGGCAAAATATGTGAGTGGAAAAAAGGATATGAAACTCATAGATATTGCCTGTGCAGATGGAGTAATGACACGTGCAGTCTCGCAAAGATTTCCGGAAAACTTTTCTGCTCTAGTCGGTACGGATATTTCCATAGATATGATCGAGACAGCGAAGCGTATCACGACTGATCCAAAAATTTCTTTTTTTGTAAAAGATAACCAAGTTTTTCCCAATGCGGGCATGGAAGGTTCATTTGATATCGCTCTCGGTCTAGGCTACTTAGCACCGGCAATATATGAAGGTGAAATGGCTTTTTTGAAACAGTATATAAAAAAAGATGGCATATATATGACCAGTCTGGCGGCACATGACTCTATACATGCCAGGCTCAAGCTTCGAGATGCGGAGTATCGCAAAGACTATGTGTCGTATGCCAAGTATGAGATCATGCTTCGGAAGCATTTTCATATCATAAAGAAAATTCCGAACGGTCTCTTTGTGCCAAAGCTCTGGGCGATTCCGGTGCTGGGTCGTACACTTCAACCATTGGCGGACATTGTATTTCGTCATATCATCCCTGGTCTGTTCCATGAGATGATATACGTGCTCCGACTAAAGTAATGTCTATAAAGCAAAAAACATATGATCTCTTGCGTCTGAGCGAAAGGTACTTCAAGACCGATATGCTCTATGCGGTTGTATCCGGATTTTGGACTTCCTTTGGTCAGGCTATTTCTCTGGCTTTGGTTTTTGCCTCCGCAGTTGTTTTCGCGGCATACTTGCCACGCGAAGTGTATGGTAACTACAAGTTCATACTCTCTGCGGTGAGCATACTGGGCGCGCTGTCTTTGGCGGGTATGGGAACTGCCGTCATACAGGCTGTCGCGGCGGGGAAGGAGGGTGTGCTCCGAGATGCAGTGCGGACCAGTCTACGCTGGGGTGTGTTCCCGTGGGCAGTGGCGCTTGTTATGGCACTGTACTATTTCTTCGTAGAAAATATCGGACTTGGTATCGCATTGATCATCGCAGGTACATGTATGCCCCTCATAAATGCCTACAGTCTGTCGAATTCACTTTTTTCCGGTAGGAAGGATTTCAAAAGATCGACAGTGTTTGCAATGTCGTCACAGATAGGTACGACACTACTCCTCATAGTTACCGCGATATTCATACATGATGCCGTAGTGCTCGTAGCAGTAAATTTTATTTCAAGTGCGATATTTGCAAGTCTATTCTATTTTTATATTATTCGGAAATATCAGCCAAACAATGTTACAGATCCGGATATGATATCGTATGGCAAGCATGTGAGCTATATGAACTTCTTTGGTACGCTCGCAAATCAGCTCGACAAGGTTCTAGTATTTCATTTCTTGGGCGCGGCAGAGCTCGCGATCTATGCTTTTGCTATTGCTATACCGGAGCAGGTGAAGGGAAGCTATAAAAACCTTTTTAATATTGCTCTGCCAAAGATGTCGAGTGCGGATCCGAGCCTACTCCGCGCTAGTGTGCTCGATAAGGTCTTTCGTCTGACAGCTGTGACGATCCTTGGTGTTGCGGTCTATTATTTTGCTGCGCCGTATATCTATGCTATTTTCTTTCCGAAGTATTTGGACGCGGTCTGGTATTCGCAGGTATATATGCTTGGGCTTGCTACTGTGCCGGGAATAGCGCTTTTCAGTTCATATTTTCAAGTGAAGAGGGATACGGTGACACTTTACAAGCTCACGGTGCTGAGTAATATTGTGACGATATTTCTATCGGTGGTGCTCATCTATAGTTATGGGCTCGCGGGGGCGGTGGTGGAAAACGGAGTATCGTGGGTGGTGATGTTGCTCATCAATGTTTACTTTTTTGTGAAGAGCGGTAGAGTGTAGCCCCCGAGACTGCACACGGCATTTTGCCGGATTTGAGAAGTTGTGCATGATCCGGGTAATCATAAGAGCTCGCAAATCCGGCAAAATGCCGTGTGCAGTCTCGGGGGCAAGGTGACCAACAAAGGCTCACACAAAAAATGGCACAGAGGAAACTCTGTGCCATGGGGCTCTTAGCGAAAGGAACTTTAGGGCCGCCGGGGAACGGACAGTGCCACGCGGGCACCATTGTAAATATATACCTCATCAGGTTCGGAAAGAGTGAACCTCACGTGTTTTTGTGAGGAATATCCATTGCCGCCGGGGATTTTCCCGTTTGACAAGGCGTCCGCGGGGAAATAGGTCAGTGTAGTGGGGTCCATGATACCGTGAGTGATAACGTAATTGTACACTGCGTATGCGATAGCCCATCCACGTAATCCCAAAAAATTTTCCTCAGTTTCCAAAAGATGACTTGGCGATGCACCCCTGGGAGGACGTGTCCACGAAGTCGGTTCGACAGAATTTTCGATGAGGTGGAGTGTCGGAGTTCCGGTTGCCTTGCTGTTTTTGCACCTCATGACATCGAAATCGAGGTCAGTCTCTACTAGTTGTTTACCAAGAAGGCGTACTGCTGCATTGTTGTCCAGGGTACCTGGATCGTAAACAGGAATGGCACTCGCCCACTGCAGTCTTTCCGGGAAAGCGAACATTCGCCGGAGATCGACTGTGTGTTTGAGACGCCTCCGATAAAACTCCTCTGTCTTCACGATCCAATGTTCGAGGTTAGTTTCTTTCGTGAGATATGGGGAGTGGAGATTTTCAATGTTAATCCGCTCTGAAGTATTCATCTTTTCACCTTTTGTTCGGTTTTCAAAAGCATCGTCTTGTGCAAGAGCACGACGAAGCTGAACTGCTACACTTTATTTATAACAGAAATATGGATATTGTCAACTTTTTTGAATGAAATACAAATTGGTTGGGCACCTAGCCCCTAGCACAGCACGCTCCTTCTCCGGATTTGTGAAGTATTATCAATACTCGGACCCTGCACAACTATTTCAAATCCGGAGAAAGAGCTTGCTGTGCTAGGGGCTCCATCTTGCCTGACTATTACTCCGGTCATCAATCCCGAACCACATTGGCGCGCTTTTGCCCATATGTTATAGTTTTCACACCATGATCAAATCAACATCGCGCTTCATTGCGCTCGCCGCACTGTTCCTAATACCTTTTTTCCCGTTAATAGTCGCAAATAGTTACTTTTTCCCATTTATTACTGGTAAGGCATTCTATTTCCGTATCTTGGTTGAGATCGCTTTCGCGAGCTACATAGTCCTCGCTTTCATAGATGCCAGATATCGTCCACGACTGAATGCTATGACTATTGCCGTCACTTTGTTTGCTCTGATCGTTCTCGCCGCAGACTTGCTCGGTGTGAACCCTCTTCGTAGTCTCTGGTCAAACTTTGAACGTATGGAAGGCTGGATAACTATAGCTCATCTCTGGATGTTCTATATCACCACTTCAGGCCTTTTTGGTTTCAATTCTTCCCACGCTTCCAATGAAGAGTCTATGAAATGGTGGAGAGCTTGGATGAATACATTCATCGTTGGTGGCATCATAGTATCCATATACGCTCTCGTACAGTTCTTCGGCGGGGCGGAAATACACCAGGGTTCGAGCCGTATAGATGCATCTCTCGGTAATGCCGCATACCTTGCCGTATACATGCTCATGAATGTGGGTATAGCCGTCTACATGCTCTTTGATTCCAGAAAAAAGAGCGCATCGAAGCAACTCCAGTGGCTCTATGGCGCACTTTCCGTACTCTTTGCATTTATCCTCTTTGAAACTGCAACTCGTGGCACTATGATAGGTCTAGTAGGTGGCACTATGCTCACACTGTTTCTGTACGCAGTACTTGCAAAGCAAGGCTCCAAGAATTCTAGGATGATATGTGGTGGCATAATAATCGCTATCGTTCTCGCTACTGGAATATTCTGGGCCAATAGGCAAAGCACATTTGTGCAAAATCACGAAGCTCTGAGACGTCTCGCATCCATATCTATAAATGACGCAAAAACTCAGGCTCGCGGCTACATCTGGCCGATGGCTCTCACAGGCTTCACACAGCGTCCGGTTTTGGGTTGGGGACAGGAAAATTTTAATTATATTTTCAATGCGAACTACAACCCGGCAATGTGGACACAGGAACAATGGTTCGATCGGGCCCACAATGTCTACTTAGACTGGTTGGTTGCGGCGGGGTCTGTAGGTCTCATCGCTTATCTTTCGCTTTATTTCCTCCTATTTCGAGGTATATGGAAATCTCATCTCGGAGTGGCGCAAAAGAGCGTGCTCACTGGCCTCGGTGCGGCATATGCTGTCCACAATATCTTTGTCTTCGACAACCTTGCGAGTTATGTGGCATTCTTTGCCATCCTGGCTTTTGTGAGCTCAGCTTTGTATGTGGAAAGGAAAGGCAAGCCCGTACCCGTGCTCGGATCGAAAAAAGATTTTAGTCTTGATATCGTAGAATATGTGGTAATACCTGTATGCATAGTCGCTCTCATTGCCGGACTTTACTTCTTCAATGTGCGGGTTATCATAGCAAACACTCGTCTCATCACAGCACTGCAAGCTTGCAATACGTCACAAGCAGATGCCGCATTCTTCCAGAAAGTCTTTGCTACTGGCGCATATGTCGCATATCAGGAAACCCGCGAACAGATAGTTTCTTGTACGAACGGAGTCCTCGGTAATCAGCAAGTCCCTGGTCCCGCAAAACAACTCCTGTTCACGGAGGCGGTGAATGCCATACAAGCTCAGATAGCTTCCGCACCCAAGGATGCGCGCATGTATGTCCTGGGTGGACAGTTCATGAATGCTGCCGGTCAGGTGCAACTGGCCCAGGTCATTTTGGAGCAGGCTCACGCCCTCACACCGAGGAAGCAAAGTGTGAGTTTCGAGCTCGCAAACAACTACATAAACAGTGGTAATGTGGAAAAAGGCCTCGCCCTCCTAAAAGAAGCGTATGAATCTGATCCCAGCTATGGCATTGCGCAGTCGGCGTACGCTCTCGGCCTAGTGCTTTCTGGAGAAGAAGCAAAGGCAAAGCAGATTTTCCCTGATCGACCCGATATATTCACGACCGAACAGGCGGCGCAGGTATATGCCGCGGCAAAGGCGTATGGCAAGAGCTTGGCAATATATAGCAGTCTCGTAGAAAAGAAGCCAACAGATGTCAACCTGAAGGTCCACATGGCTCAGGTGCAGTATGCAGCTGGTCAGAAAAATGCCGCCGTGGCAACACTGCGATCCATAGAGAAAGATAACCCGCAATTCAAAGCGCAGATAGACGCGGCAGTGGCTGAGGTTCTAAAATAAGACAGCGCTGGTCTGTTGTGGAAATACCGGTAGAAAATAAATAGAACGCAAAAACCCGCCGAGGGCGGGACTTTGCGTTAGACATATTGGAACTTGCTCGCTCAAACACTCACATGTACAAGTATACCATATGGAAAGCAGGTGGTATAATTATCTGTGGATATGATCGTGCACAGTGTTGGCAGGCGGCTGTACTCACATATATTTAGACAATATTTTTTGGAGCTCGCACCCGCTTGCCAACAATTTGCGCGATTTATGAATATCTATCATGGTTTGTTTTCACATCGGTCTTATTTGTGTATAATTTGATCTCTCAAATGAAAATCCTCACAAACATACCTTTGAGCGAACATACAACATTCCGACTCGGCGGACCGGCCAAGTTTTTTTGTTCGGTCAAAAATGAGAAAGATATCGAAAGTGCCGTGAAGTTCGCCACCGAAAACAAACAAAAGATATTTGTCCTCGGTGAAGGGTCAAATGTGCTTTTTTCTGACAGTGGCTTCGAAGGCTTGGTCATAAAGATGGAGATGAAGGGTATAAAGATTGAAAAAGAAAGATTCGAACCCGACCCAGTAGGCGAAGAGTATGTCTATGTTACTGCGGCGGCGGGGGAGCTGTGGGATAGTTTTGTGGAAAAGATGGTGGACAAAGGCCTGTATGGTATAGAAAATCTTTCCGCTGTACCTGGTACTGTCGGTGCCGCGCCAGTACAGAATATCGGAGCATATGGCATGGAGGCAGCAGAGACAGTGTATTCTGTGCGTGCATATGATACCAAGTCGCACACATTCATAAGTATGTCGGGCAGGGATTGCGGATTCAATTATCGTTCTAGCTTGTTCAAGCAAAAGAAGGACTACTATATCATCACCTCAGTTTGTTTCCGTCTCCGTAAGAATGGCCGGGTCAATATTTCATATCGTGATCTCAAGGTATATTTCGAAACACACCCAGAAATAGTTCCGGATCTGAAGGAGGTACGAAAAGCAGTGATAGAAATACGTTGGAATAAACTGCCGGACTGGAAGCTCTGGGGCAATGCCGGATCTTTTTTTAAAAATCCGGTTATTACTGAAGTTCACTATGCGGAATTAAAACAAAAATATCCGGATTTACCTGGCTACAAAGAAAAAAGCGGCCTCGTAAAGGTGCCTTTGGGTTGGATCCTAGATAAGATCTGTAATAAAAAAGGTGTATGTGTGGGCAATGTTTGCACTCATTTTACGCAAGCTCTGGTCATCGTGGCAAAGCCGGGTGCCAAGTCCGAAGAAGTGGTAAATCTCGCGCGTCAGCTGATCGATGAAGTAAAAGACAAGACCGGCATAGAGGTAGAGGGTGAAGTTGAGTGGGTCAATTAACCACGCTCCAAAATATGCTATAGTAGTTTCCATATGTCATTTTTGAACAAAATTTTCAAGAGTACGCACACCGCGAGCGTAAAGCGCTTTGAACCTCTGGTGGCAAAGATAGGTTCCTTTGAAGAGGCTCTAAAAAAGCTTTCGGATGAAGAGCTCAAGGCCAAAACCGAGGAATTCCGAGGTCGCCTGGGAGAGGATATTTTACCCGAAGCATTTGCGGTGGTACGAGAGGCGGCTAGGCGCACGCTGGGTCAGAGGCATTTCGACGTACAACTTTTAGGCGGTATGGTCCTCGATGGTGGTGGTATAGCAGAGATGAGAACTGGAGAAGGTAAAACTTTGGTTGCGACACTGCCGGCGTATCTCAATGCTCTTTCTGGAAAGGGGGTACACATAGTCACGGTGAATGACTACCTCTCTCGTCGAGACGCAGTCTGGATGGGCCAAGTCTACAACGCCCTCGGTCTCACCGTGGGTGTTATAAATCACGAGTCCAGCTTCCTATACGACCCTTCCGCAAAAGAAGAGGACAAGGAGCGCGACCTTGTGGGATCATTCAAAGTTATACACGACTTCCTCAGACCTTGTAGTCGTGCGGAAGCGTATGCGGCGGATATCACCTATGGTACGAACAATGAATTTGGCTTCGATTATCTCCGCGACAACTTGGAATACAGTCCGGACAGACTACGTCAGAGGGTTTTCAACTATGCTATCGTAGATGAGATCGACTCTATCCTCATAGATGAAGCGAGGACACCTCTCATAATTTCCGCGCCTACGCGTGACGCCGAAGCAATATACAAGCAATTTTCTTCGCTCACTTCCGACTACAAAGAGGGTGAGGACTTTACTGTGGATCTCAAAAAGCGCGCCATCACACTCCTCGGTCCTGGAATAGAAAAAGCCGAAAAGATGCTAGGTGTAGAAAATATATATACCGATAAGGGCATCAAGTTTGTGCATCACTTGGAGACAGCGGTGAAAGCCAAGGCTATGTATCACAAGGACAAGGAATATGTCGTCCGTGACAATGAGGTTATCATCGTGGATGAGTTTACCGGACGTTTGCAGCCGGGTCGCCGGTGGTCCGAAGGTTTGCACCAGGCTATCGAAGCCAAGGAGGGTGTGAAGATCCAACAAGAGTCGAGGACATATGCATCCATCACTTTCCAAAATTTCTTTCGTATGTATCCCAAACTTTCGGGTATGACAGGTACAGCTTCGACATCTAGTGAAGAATTTTACAAAGTTTACGGTCTTGAAGTTTACGAAGTGCCGACCAATAAGCCTGCTGTAAGGAAAGATCAGAATGACCAGATCTTCCGCACCGAAGTGGGTAAGTATCGCGCCATAGCGAGGAAGGTAAAAGAGCTCCATGACAAGGGTCAGCCGGTCCTTATCGGTACGGTTTCCATAGAAAAGAACGAGCTTTTGTCACAGTTCTTGAAGGGAGAAGGACTCTCGCCGTCTATTTTGAATGCAAAGCCGGAATATGCAGAAAAAGAAGGTGAGATAGTCGCTCAGGCGGGAAAATTCGGTGGCGTGACCATAGCGACCAATATGGCGGGACGTGGTGTTGATATCAAACTCGGTGGTAATCCGAGCACGTCTGAAGTTGCAGAAAAAGTAAAGTCAGCAGGCGGTCTCTTCGTGCTCGGCACTGAGAGGCATGAGGCGAGGCGCATAGATAACCAGCTTCGTGGCCGTTCTGGAAGGCAAGGCGACCCCGGTGAAACTCAGTTTTTCGTGTCGCTCGAGGACTCACTCATGAAGGTCTTTGCCTCCGATACTATGAAGTCTATGATGGGCAAGTTAGGCGTGGCCGAGGATGAGCCCATAGAGCATCGGCTCATATCGAAGGCTCTAGAGAGCGCACAAGAAAAGATCGAAGGTTTCAATTTTGATTCTAGGAAGCATGTGCTCGAATTTGACGACGTTATGAATACTCAGAGGACGAGCGTGTATGCAAGGCGGAGGAAGCTCCTCACGGGAAATATCGACGATGTGGAAAATGAGCTAAATGATGTGATTGCCGGCGCAATGGTTTCCAGTTCTGGAAGGGGAGGTGAAATGGGCGGTGAAAAAGATGGCGAAGCGGAGTCCGAAACTGCTGCGAAAGCGGTGGTAGAAAAGAAGATTGCGGAGTTTGGCAAGGAAAATTTCCTCACTGCTGTGCGCATAGTTTTGTTGCAGACAATCGATATGTATTGGGTGGAGCATTTGGAGGTTATGGATTATACCCGTTCGAGTGTGAACTTGCGTGCCTATGGTCAGAGGGATCCTCTGGTGGAATACAAGAAAGAAGGTTTGAGGCTGTTCAAGGAAATGCAGGCGGCAATGAGGGGGCAAGTCTTGCGCATATTGCCAAATGTTGTTCCGGTCTCGAATGGTCAGGCGGTCGTAAATAACGAAAAGGAAAGTGCTCAATTGAGAGAGATACACGAAAATGCGCGCGCGATCGGCGCGGGGGATGGTGCGAGAGAAGGTGCTAGAGGCGGTGTCGCGAATAATTTTGGTTCAAGTAACGCTGGTTCCGGTGCTGTCATTTCAAATATCAAGAAGGAGCCGGAAGTGGGCAGGAATGATCCTTGCTGGTGTGGGTCAGGCAAGAAGTTCAAGAAATGCCACGGGAAGTAATGGAAAAACAACTTATTTTGCAAATCGGTGCAAAAATCCTTTTGAAAAATGAAGAAGGGAAATACTTGTTGCTCCGGAGATCCTTGGAAAAGTATCCGGAAGTGAAGGGTAGGTGGGATATTGTTGGCGGCCGGATAGATGCCGGAACTACTCTCATAGAGAATCTCAAAAGAGAAATAAAAGAAGAAACGGGACTGGAATTGGTCGGGGAGCCGAAAATCATAGCCGCTCAAGATATTTTGAGAAAAGTTGGGCATCATGTGGTGAGGATTACTTATGTCGGTCAGGCAAAAGGTGTGGTGATATTGGATGAAAGTGAGAATGATTCTTACAAGTGGTACAGCTGGGAGGAATTGGTAGGTCTGAAAGATAAGGATATGTACTTGGAAGAGTTGATAAGCGGCGGGAAGTTAAAGGCGGGAATTTGATACGTTCTGAATCTTGGGGTTTTGGAGTCTATGAAATGAGGACTATTAGGGGGTTAATCATAAGTAGACAGTGCGGTTTTTTTGTCATTAGCCGGGGAGTGACCATGTCGCCGGCAAAGGGGGGTGGAATTATAGCACGCACGCTCTTATTTTTACCCCTTTTTATGTTGCTGTTGAGCCATATTTTTTGCATGTAAAAATACGGCTCAGTAAAGCCATGTTTTTGACCAAAAATAAGAGCGTGCGTGCTATAATAATGGGCCTCTTTGCAACCGAAGGGTGGTTGGGCGGCATAAATGAAAGACCACGCAAAAAACTTAACAACTAAATAGTGACACTATTTTATTGTGTGCTAGACTGGTAACATCAATATCAATAGTCGTGATGTCAAAATAAATCTCACATTATCATGATCTCTCGAATCCCTTATTATTTCTTCTTTATCCTCCTCCTCTGCGCCGTCATAGCCTCTGTTGTCATATTCCTGCCATTTCTAACACCCGTAATACTTGCCGCCGCCGGAGCAATACTTTCTTTTCCCATTTATCGTAGAATTCTCGCCGCCCTCGGTAACGGCCCTTGGAAGCCAAACATAGCTGCATTCCTCACTGTCTGCATCATCGTCATCATAGTTCTCGTGCCGCTGTTCCTCATCGTCGGCAGGATATATGTGGAGATACAGTCTATGTATGCGTCACTTATAGACGAGTCGCAGAGATCTCAGATCATCGATGCCCTGAATGGTCTCTCGTCCAGTATCTCGGCCTTACTTTTCGATGCATTTCCTTCATACACCTTCGATTCGCTCAATGTCACGGAATATCTGAAGGGTGCCATAGAATGGGTTTTTTCTCATCTCGATAGTATCTTTACCAGTTTCGCGACGGTCGCCATAAATTCTTTTGTCTTTTTGCTCGCTGTCTTTTATTTCTTGCGAGACGGGGAGACAATAAAAAAACAGTTCATGTCCTGGAGCCCGCTCGTAGACAAGCATGATGAGCATCTGACCAAGACATTCGAAAATGCAATACGCTCCGTATTTGCTGGTACGGTCATAGTCTGTGTGATCCAAGGCATACTCACCGGAATAGGATTCTTCATGTTTGGCATACCAGCGGCGGCACTGTGGGGCAGTATAGCGGCAGTTGCGGCATTTATACCCGGCTTTGGAACCAGTCTCATAATAGTGCCGGGCATCATATATCTCGCCATATTTAGCGGCTACGGATATGCTATCGGGCTTACTATATGGGGATTCCTTGCTGTGAGCCTCATAGACAACCTGCTAGGTCCATACCTGGTAAATCGCGGTATAAACATTCACCCTCTACTCATCCTCATCTCTGTTTTGGGAGGTATAGCGACATTTGGGCCTGTCGGTTTTGTGATGGGGCCTATCATTCTCGCTATTCTATTTGCTCTCCTAGATATATATAGACACTCATTTTCAGACAAGTCAGTAAATACAGAAATTATACAAGTAAAGTAGAGATTTTCTGAGAAAGAGTCTTTACAGCGGTATCATCCAGAATGGATGTGGAAAAAATATGCTCGGAATATTTGGAAAGTTCCTTTTGTGCTTTTTTTAGTCGATCGCTATCTGCGAGATCGGTCTTTGTCAGGATGATAACCTCCTTCTTTTCCAGGAGTTCCTGGCTGAACTTCTCCAGCTCTTTCCTCACTGTTTGGTATGTGACGACGACGTCTTCGTTTTCGAGGGAGACGAGGTGGAGGAGGAGCTTGGTGCGCTTTACATGTTTCAGAAATTTGTGACCGAGGCCTTTGCCTTCGGCGGCGCCTTCGATGAGGCCGGGAATGTCGGCGAGGATATAGCCTCCGGGCAGGGCACCGAGGTTCGGATCGAGCGTAGTAAAAGCATAGCTTGCGACTTTTGCATTGGCATTTGTGAGGGCATTCAAGAGGCTGGACTTGCCGGCATTGGGAAGGCCGATGAGGCCAGCGTCGGCGATGAGGTTCAGTTCTACTACAAAGTCACCTTCTTCTCCGGCTGTGCCACCGGTAGACTGCTCTGGTCGCACATTGGTTGATGCCTTGAAATGTTCATTGCCGAGACCGCCTCTGCCGCCATGAAGGATCTTGTGTTCGGCGCCATCGGTGAGAAGTTCTATCTCGCGGCCGCTCGTGAGATTTTTCACTACGGAGCCAATAGGTAGTTCTATTATATAGTCTGTTCCGGCCTTGCCTTGTCTGCTCCAGCCTTGGCCGTCTTCGCCGTCACCGGCTTTGAAGTGCTTTACGCTCTTGTGTCTAGCTAGGATGTTTATGTCGCGGACAGCTCGTACATATACATCGCCGCCGGGACCGGCATTGCCGCCGGATGCGCCAGCAAATTCTCTGCCTTTTTCGTGTTGCCAGCGTACGACGCCTGCGCCGCCATCGCCAGCTTTTGCGTGGAATGATATTTCGTCTATGAATGCCATGATTCATACATTAGCACAGTGCACCATTGATTTCTATGGATAGTAGTATAGGACTCGAACTTGGTGAATCATGTTTCCTCGCATTCCCGCAAGGTCGCCCACTCCAAATTGCTACCGTATCTGCTTCCAGGGATTCAGCAGATACGGGCAATTTGTCGGGACTCAGGTCGCATTGCGGGAATGCTCGAAAACATGATTCACCAAGTTCGAGTCAGATCGTACTAGTTGAGCTTTTTTATTAACATTTCCTTTACCACACCAGGATTTGCAGAACCCTTACTTTCTTTCATGACCTGACCGATGAGGAATTGCAGGGAAGTGACCTTGCCTGTCTTGTATTCGGTGACGACGGAGGCGTGTTTGGCGATTATAGAGTCAATTATGGGTTCCAGATCTGCAGAATTGCTCTTTTGGATGAGATTGTGCTTTTCGGCGAGGGCTCGAGGGGAGGGGGGAGAGGTCCGACCTCTCGGTTCGGCGATGATGACAGCTATGAGTTCTTTTGCACCGCGTGAAGAGATGTCTCCAGAAGAGATTAGTTTGATGATATCAGCGAAAGCTGTCGCAGGTATTGTGCCTATATTAGTAACTCCTGCCTTCTTTAGTGCCCCGAGGTAGTCAGTCAAGATGTAGTTTGTAGATAGCTTGACCATATTTTGGTCAGGGCTGATGACCTCTTCAAAGTAACGTGCCAGCTCCGGGTTATCGACAAAAACAGCAACCTCTTTTTCCGTCATGCCAAAATTGTTTTTGTACCTGTCTCGCTTTACCCATGGCAATTCCGGAAGACTATTCTCCAGTGTCTTCACATCGAACCCTGGTATCTCCGAAATCTTCATCTTGGGCAGATCTGGGTCAGGGAAGTAGCGATAGTCATGGGAGCTTTCTTTTACACGTTGCAAATATGTTTCCCGCTTCACATCATCCCAGCCGCGAGTTTCCTGAACTACCTTGCCGCCTGCTTCAATGAGCGCGATCTGTCTTTCGATCTCATATGCTACGGCGCCCTCGACAGACCGGAATGAGTTCAGGTTTTTGACTTCAGTTTTGGTGCCAAACTTTCCTGCCTCTGTATCTGCTTCAGATGCGACAGAAATATTTGCTTCGACACGCATTTCGCCCTTTTCCATATTTGCGTCGCCGGCGTCGAGGTAGCGGAGCAGGAGCCGGAGCTCTTTTGCAAAGGTGACTGCTGTCTCGGCATCATGGATGACGGGCTTGGTGACGAGCTCCATGAGGGGAACACCCGAGCGGTTGAAATTGATAAGGGAATTTTTGTGAGTGTCGTGAGTGGACTGCGCGGTATCCTCCTCGAGGTGGATCCTTTCGAGCTCGACTCCGGCGAGCATGCCTTCGGAAATGAGAGGGAACTTGTATTGGCTGATCTGGTAGCCCTTTGGTATGTCGGGATAAAAATAATTCTTTCTGTCCCACTCGGTAAAGTCCGCATGAGTTCCTCCGACCGCAGTACCGATCATCAAAACTTTTTTTATGGCGGCATGGTTCAGAACTGGCAGAGTGCCCGGGTGACCGAGACAAATGGGGCAGACATTTGAGTTCGGTTTTTCTTCGTCAGGATCATTCTTGCAGGAGCAGAACATCTTCGAAAATGTTTTGAGTTCGGCGTGGATCTCGAGGCCAATAGTTGGAAGGTATTTCATGGGATTAGTATAAGGTAAGAAGCACCAAATTCCAAGCACCAAGCTCCAAATAAGCACCAAATATAAAATTCCAAATTCACTTTTGAATATTGGAATTTATTTGGAACTTGGTGCTTGGAATTTGGAATTTCTTCTATCACTATTCATGTCTCACCGATAGCTTCTTCTCCCTCTTCCTCTTTGGCACATAGACCGGAGCGGCTCCACTTTCCATTGACAGGAGCAAACTATCGATGTCTGACTTTTTGTAGACCCTGTAGTTATTGAGAGGGTGTCGGAGTGCTTTGAGCTTGCCACTCTTATCCCAATTACGGAGAGTGAGAGGGGTGACGCCGAGGAGCAAGGATGCTTCCTTTATGGTAATAAGATTTTTGGGTTGGATGGTGCTCATAGTAGTGCGGGCTTGCCGCTATAAGTTAATATGCTGTTAAAACTGACTCAAACCTACCAAAACCGATTCATTACACACTAATGTTTAACATTACTAAACATTGATACATGTTTATATTCTATAATATTTTGTTATGTATAACTATCAAGGTTATGCACAGGGGTAGGGTAATGTTGAATTATGAATTTTGAATTAAGAATTATGAGTGAACGCACCTACGTCGTGCACTAGCGCCCGTTTCGGGAAAGCGACAAGTATCACTTTCGCATAGCGTATGCGGAGCGAAACGAAGGGGCTTAGTCGTTCCCCGAGGAGGGCGCGTCGCTCTCTGTATGTGTTTTTCGTATCTTTAGAATTATATTTTTTTTCAAATATTTTTAGTGTGTAGAAAATAATTCCACTTATCCACAGAGATATTTGAGTCATAAAAAGATAAAATTATGACGTGAACAACTCTATCGTTATCGAAGGCAAAAAATTCATCTCGTCTAGGCGAGCTTCCGAGATCACGAAGTATACTAATGACTATGTCGGTCAGCTTTGCCGATCTGGAAAAATACACGCACAGAGAGTGGGACGCGCATGGTTCGTAGAGGAGGCATCTATCCTCGCTCATCAGAAAAATTCTCTCGAGCAACTGGTATCGAACGGACAGGCATCTGCGGCATCCGTATCGGAGGTGTCGTCTGAGCAAGCAAGGGAAGAAAAGACCCTGACTGAAACAGTCGCGCAAAAAAGTTCGGAGACAAAAGAAAGCACTCATGTCGAGGATCGTCTGAAATATACTTCGAGGCATGGAGCTATGACAGAGGTCATGCCCTTGAGAGGCCCTATACGAGCCCACACGGCTTCCGAGGTACTATCTGTACCGACTCTACCCGAGCAAGTTGCATCGAGCCGCTGGATAGATATGAATGGATATGTGCATGACGCGTTAAAAGAAAATTCGAATGTGATTTCGTATGAGAGCGATGTTCGTGATTTACTTCCAAAACTTTCCAAGCCGACGCCATCAGTCGCACCGAAAATTGTTACAAAATCTTTAGAGGGAATTTCAGAAGTGAAGGTGATAGTGCCGGATCAAAAAGTGACAGCAAAATTGGAACCTATAAATGTCACTGATGGCAAAAGGAGTTCTCGGGTATCCGACATGGTCTTTTTCCGGAACGCTCTAGTTGTGACATCTGTACTTTTTATCCTCTTGGGCTTCGGAGGTCTGGGTTATGCTGGTCTGGTTCAGAGCGGAATAAAACCTCTCAGGGTATTGACAGACATCGGTAATAAAGGTGTAACTATAGTTTCCTCCGCTCTCCATCAGAACATAAAATACTCTCCAATGGCACAAAAAACCGTTGATGAGGATAGTATGGCGGCAAGTGTCCTCGACTCCATTTCCGGAGGTTGGAGATCATTCACTGGGGGTATAAGGACGGGGGTACGTTCTTTCCTGGGTATTCGCGACGTAGCGCCGGTGGTGAACAATGTCACCAATATCATCGCTACGACTACACCTGCGGTAATGACAGCAGTGAATACGGTCATAGAGCAACCTCGTATAACCGAGAACACCATATATAACAACACAGAATCGTTCGATCCGATATTGTATGCCAAGATCTCTTCTCTGGAAGAAAGTCTGAGGACATGGCAGAGTCACCAGCTCCGCCAGGACTATGCCATCATGGACAAGGTCTTACCGGAAAAGTTCTCCGATGGCAATATTACGGGTATTGGTGGCACATTTAGCGGAGATATCACCGCGGCGGCTCTGGCACTGTCGAATAACCTCACAGTTACAGGCGGCGGGTCTTTTGATAACGGTACACTATATATAGATGCGGCTAATAACCGTGTGGGCATAGGAACATCATCGCCTACGGATACTTTGGCGGTGAATGGGCCTATTTACCTAGGTCCTATAAGCGCCCCTGGTGCCACTGCTGGCAGGCTCTATAACCTAAACGATGACCTCTACTTCGCCGGCAACCTCATCGGTGGCGCAACGACAGGCAATTGGGCGACTGATGGCACAAATGCATGGAGGATGACTGGTAATGTTGGGGTCGGCAGCTCAAGCCCAAATAGCAGTCTCGTAGTCAACGGCGATACAGGTATAACACTTACAGAAAGTGGAGGCAGGACATTTAATATAAATGGCCCTGTAGGAGGTGCAAAGACTATGTTTTCAAACTTAGGTGTTTCTATAGGTTACGGTTTTGCTGTCGGTGGTACGGAACAGTTTTCTATCTCGAGCGCCGGTAGTATCGGGGTCGGTACTACTACACCCAGATCCCGCATATCTGTCACAGGTATCGGAACGACAGGTCTCTTGAGTCTTGCAAATTCTTCAAATGTCGATCAGTTCACCGTCGACTCCGTAGGAAACGTTGTCACAGGGGGAAATATTCGTTTTGGAGCAAACAGTGGAGGAAGCGGAATATTCGGCTATAGCAGTTCAGGCGCTCAGATACTTTCATTAACGAGACAAAACAATACGCAGAATGGCACTGCTGCAATAAATGCTTATGGTGGTTTTGGGATAGTTACAAACAATACCAGTGGCGCACCTACAGAAAACTATTCTATGTTTGTAAATACTGCAGGGAATGTCGGTATTGGAACAACATCGCCACAAAATTCTCTTGTCATCTCAAAGAGTGTTGCTGGCGATGTCGGACCGGTGATCACACTTCATAATAGTGGCAATAACCTTAATGATGCTGCTGAAATCCAATGGACCGATGGCTTCACATCCAATACACCCAGAGCAAAGATTCAGTTCCGAACACCAAGCATCGGCGGTTTAGGCAGAGGCGTAATTGGTTTCTTCTCCGGAGGCACAAGCAACGGATCTGGAATGACCGAAACTCTGACTATGAGTTCAAATAGTATAAGCGGACTTGTAGGCATCGGTTCGACAACACCTTACGCCAAACTTTCCGTAAAAGGTGTAGGCTCTACGACAGGCGTAAACTTCCAGACGACGAACTCTAGCGACTTACCGCTCTTCACTATTCTGGATAGTGGTAATATAGGAGTTGGCACAAATAATCCTCTCGATAAATTTACAGTAGAGCCAACAACAAATAAGAGGATTGGGGTAAGGGAAGTAACGTCTTCGTTGATTTCCGATTTCGTAACTGGTGGGGCAGGTTTTCAATTTTCAAGAGCTACCGATGGTGCAAATAACATAGCGAGTATCTTTCATTATGTAAATGGAGCGTCTACTCCCAACCTTGCAATGGCTGTCAGAGGAGATTTGGTGTTTGCGACTGGAGGTGCTTCTGATTACACGGCGGCTTCCGAGATTATGAGAATTACAAAAGATGGCACAGTGGGTATAGGAGATTCTGGAGCAGATGCCTTGCTAGAAGTATCAGCTTCGGCAGGAGCAAGTGATTTGCTTATGCTGTCTTCGGACGATAATAATAACGGAAATCTGTTCATTGTAAAAAATTCTGGCAACGTCGGCATCGGGACGACGAGTCCGTGGGGCAGGTTGAGTGTGACAGGAAGCGGTACAGGTTCTGAAGCTGGGTTTGTCTTCGCTGATAGTAATAATTCACCAAAGGTGACGATGTTAAACAATGGCAACGTCGGCATCGGGACG
>Ga0172379_10000957_pt1 | contig 63691 bp, 66 predicted proteins | sample GrowelOW334metaG_FD_119756 | JGI IMG/M metagenome (GOLD analysis project Ga0172379, IMG submission 119756) | Groundwater microbial communities from an aquifer near a municipal landfill in Southern Ontario, Canada - Groundwater well OW334 metaG | ecosystem: Environmental > Aquatic > Deep... | reverse complement strand
GGGCAATTTGTTGTCGGTCATAATAAGTTAGTTTGTCTCCCATCCAACACCTCTTTCCTTTGTAGCTTTTTTGCAAGCTACAGATTATATCCGAGATGTTGCATTGGTTCTTGAATTCAGCAAATACTCCCCTACCCTTGACAAATCCCCTAACCTGTGATATAGTACTACTTCTTCCGAAACACTCGGAAGATTTTAATTAAAAATGAAGAAATTCATTTTACCCTACATCTGGATTGTCTTAGTTTGTGCCATGGTAATTCCATATAGGGCAAGCTCGCAAGACAATATAGTCGAGCCAAAGGATAAGATCACACTCACGCTTCAACAGAGTATGATCGTCCAAAGGAGTAATGCTCAAATAACAATTACTCCCGGTGAGTCCTTAGCTCAGAAGCAGTCAAGAGAAAAATTAGAACAAGAAAGAATTGCTGCAAGTACTACTCGAACGGTTATCGCTCGAGAAAGACCAGTAGAGCCCGTAGTTACCAAATCTTGGTCAATCACGGATCTAAGAGGTCTGTACCAAAGTGCAGCAGCCAAATTCGGAATCGACTGGAAGCTCATTGAAGCTGTTCACCAAGTCGAGACCGGTAAGTCAACCGACACTTGTATTAGATCATATGCTGGTGCAACCGGACCGATGCAGTTTCTTCCTTCAACTTTTAGGCATTACGCCAACGAAGGATCGGATATCTGTAACGTTCACGACTCAGTATATGCTGCGGCTAATCTTTTAGCCTCAAGTGGAGCTGACACCGGAGATATCGATTCTGCTCTATTCAGTTACAACCACTCAAGAAGCTATGTTGAATTGGTTAAGAGTATCATGAACTCGATATAAGCATAAGAATAACGAATAAAGAATAAGGAATTATGCCAGAAAACCCCCGTCATCGGGGGTTTTCTGATTTACGCCTTATTCCTAATTCCTGCTTCCTAATTCCCGTTTCTAAAACACTGGGCTTACTTCGGGTGGTATTATTTCATACCAGGTTTTGCCTGGGTTAAACTGAATCTCTACCCCTGCTGCATCGGTATACTTGGTTCGTGAGGTTAGAGATGACTTTGTCCAAGTAGCGCTGATAGTCTTGCCGTCCTCAAGGACATAGGCCTTTCCTGAACCGATGTTTTTAAAGACATAGTTTTGTGATCCATAGCTGCCGGTTGGCTGAAAAGTCCTATCTACAACCTGAATAACTATATTGTTTGATTTAATTTGTTCACCACTTGTTCTGTCCTTGTGGGCGACGCCAGCCAAATTCCTAGAATAAGCGTTGGTAGTTGGATCATATGCCCAATCTACTTTGTATGAAGCAGACGAGAAATCAATCGTTGCTCCCTTGCCGGCAGGGTCGGCTGGGCCATCCGCCTTAAATTTTAGCGTTTCAAAGTTAGATGTTGTGGTGTCGAATTTTTGATTTTTAGCATAATCATAAAGCTTCGAGGTTGTCGAAAACAGAGTGTGCTCTGAGGCAACATTTCTGCCCTTACTGTCTCTGGTAAAATATCCGGTATTGTTCTCTAGGTTCTTGATTCCATATGTTCCAATTTTAGCCAGTGCATCTTCATTTCCCCCAGCATGGGCATAAAATGCGTCATACTCTTTGACCCAGTCCATGTAGAACAATCTCGCACTTCGAATTGGTCCAATCTCGGGTGCATCAGTTGGTCCGTAAACCGCCATAAATCTAGTGATTCCACCTTCGGTAATAGCTTCGTAAACAATACTTGCATTGATTAAGCCTGACTGTGGTCTGGCGTCAGGGTGGTTTTCTACCATAACGGCCAATGGGTGCCTATTGGCGATATCTGCGGCGTAACTAATCCCATCGAGAGGCGAAACCACCTTGGGCTGCTCGATTTGCTTGGTGGTGGGAGCAGCGATCGGAAAGTTTTGCGATTTTTGCTTGGTATAAATGGCTGATGCGATAGCGCCAACAATGATTAGAACCGCCAAGACTGAGCAAATAATAAAAACAGTTTTATATTTTTTTTCTGACCAAATAACCTTCATAAAAGCCTTGAGTTTCATTGTTCCCCTCCTAGGGTAATAAGTGTTGTTGTAATCTATTTTATCAAATTAAGCCCAATATCACTATCGCGGTATCGCTTGACAGCTTCATTATTCTCTAAAATAACAGCTTCAAACGTTGCAGCAACTATTCCTTCTTTGAGATGCCCTGCGTAAGTTTCGAAATCCTGATTGCTAATAACTATATGCGGATGCAGGTGGGTTTCCCCCTCGGGATCGTGGGCAATAACTGCGGAAAAGCTTCCTACTTCTAGGGATCCGGATAATGATTTTGATGAATACTCTTTGTCTTCTAACTTATAAACCATCAGTTCAGCGCAACTTAATGCTCCAAGACCAATAATTAGCCCTGATGGAATTTTTGCCTCATCAACTAGAGAAGTTAATTTTTCAACTACCCGATCCCCTTTTTTAAGAGCAATAATTTTCATCCTACCTCTATTATTTTATTTTCACTTCTTAATCCCCTCTTGATTGAGACATTTTCTATATTTGCACCAAAGTGCTTACTGATCAGTGCTACAACCTCTTTATTGGCCATATTGTGAGATTTTTCAGCTTTAACATAGACCAAAAGCCTATTTTTTTCACTGATTATCTTTGCTTTAGCTGATCCAGCCGTTACTTTGATTTTTACTTCCATATCAATTTGTTAATAGTGTAGAAGATTATAATTCCGACAATTAATACAATTATTGCGCTGATCGATGTTAACTCAAAAACTCTAAAAGCTGAAGTTAAATCAAATTTTAACACAGCAAACCCCAAAATTACTGCGGTTGCCGCATAAAGTAGAGGCGAATTGTAAACATCCTGACGGCTGGGGAAGAAAGTTATCAATATACTTATTAAAAAATAAAAAATAATAATAGACTTCGACGATGTGACGATCAGTTCTAAATTGTTTGGTATTTGATTGCTCAAATAGTAAATGCCAACAGATCCGATTAAAAGAGGTGCAATTGAAATTAGAAAATTTCCAACAAAGGGAATCTTTGATTTTTCATGCTCGACAAAGCCACCTGATTTTGAGAAAAGCTTAATATCTCTGACCCGCGTAAAAGTTATCAAGCAGAAGATTAGATGTGAAAGCTCATGAAGGATAATGCCCGGGAATAGAAAGACATAATAAATGAATGGTCGTTTAATAGTTACCTTCAAAAATATCTCTCGCAGAATGTAGATAATTGCGAAGGATAGAAAAATCGAGAGTAGTTGGTTACTTTGCGCCCAGAGCAATAACGGCGTCATAAGTACCTAGGGTTGCTTGATCGGATAGTTCTATAACAGCAGAATAGTCGGCGGCAAGTGCAGTTTTTAGTGCATCAGCCAGAGCTTGTTCTCCTGCTTTGTATAGAATTGTTGTGGTCGCATATTGCTTCGATGCGTTTCCGGTTGAGGCTATCGTATAGCCCTTAGCCTCAAGAGCAGTCTTGATTCGGGTTGCTTCACCGCTCCTACCGTTCCCATTAACAATTCTGATTGATTCGTTGGTGTATTTAAATGTTCCTGCGGCGGTTGTTGCCGTAGTTGTGACTGCGGAGGAAGCTGCGGAGCCTGTCGCGGTTACACTCGCCGACGCGGTGCCGGTCGTAGTGGTAGTTGCCGTTGGTGTCGCTGCTGTCTTGTTGTCTGTCTTGTTGTCTTTAAACAATATATAGACAGCAAGGGCTGTTGAAACCACTACGGCAATAATACCTAATACAAGATAGAAAACTCCACCGCCCGATCGCTCGCGCGATGGTCTCTCCTCGTCTTCGTTCTCGTCTTGATCTGGCTCCCGAGGGGCAAGATCTCTCTTTGGGTCTATAATATCTAATGATTTTGTCATGAATATATTATATCAAATATTTGTAAAACAATTAAAGAGCATATCGTCTGATCACACCCTTTACCCTACCCTGAACCAGTGCTTTTCTGGTGTAGATTGGTTTAAAATTTGAATTAGCTGGTTGTAATCGGATGCGAGTTTTCTCTCTAAAAAATCTCTTTAGGGTAACATTATCTTCATCGACGAGGGCGACGACAATATCGCCGTTTTTTGGATTGTTGGTTTTTTCAATTATTACGAAGTCCCCATCGAAGATGCCATCATCTTTCATGGAGTCGCCAGTTACTTGTAGGGCAAATACATTGGGTCCCATCATATCGCGAGGAATATCGATTGTTTCGGCTGTTCTGATCGCTTCAATCGGATAGCCTGCTGCAATTCTTCCGATCAATGGAATCTCAAAAGTTCTTTCATCCCAAGCCGGTGTGAGCTGCAAAGCTCGGGCACAGGAGGACTGTTTGGTGATATAGCCTTTTTGCTCTAGAACGTTGATGTATTCCGCAACGGTTGCAACAGATGAGAGTGAGAGTGACTTAGCAATTTCACGATAGCTTGGCGCATATTCGTTGCTGTCGATGAACTGCTTGACGAAATCAAGCACTTCGCTTTGCCTTTTTGTCAGTGGGAGTTGTTTTTTCATTAATATAACGATACCAAACAAAAAACGAACATGTCAAGCCCCGCCTTTTTGGCTGGCGGGGCGCAGACCCACTCACCAGCTGCACTGTGCGTAGAGGATGTAATCCCTTGCACAGTAAGGCTTGGTGACGGGGTCAAGATATTAGCACGTTCGGATTTTTGATACTGGGATCAAGAGTTGTCGTTTGTCGGCTTTAAATAATCAACTAATCTCTCAAACCCAAATCCCATTCCTATGGCTGGCATATCCGGACCATCGAGTTCTTTGATTAGGTCGTCATATCGTCCCCCGCCGCCGATAGAGCTAATTCTCGCTTCGTCTGAGCCGATATTAAATTCAAAAATTACGCCAGTATAATAATCCAGTCCGCGAACGAGAGATGCGTCTTCGTTAATCGAAACACTGCTGTTTGATTCAAATGCTTTGTTGAGTTCTGACACGACTTGGTCGTAATAGGATTTTTCATCATCTGGAAGTGTTGAAATAATGCTCGGTGCGGATTTTGTGATCTGCTGGCATTCCGGATTCTTACAATCTAAAACTCTAAGCGGATTTTTGGTCATCCGTATATTGCACAGATCGCACAATGAGCCGGCATTTGAAACTAAGTATTTATTTAAAATTTCAGAATAGGCTTTTCGAGTTGCGCTGCTTCCTAGAGAGTTGACGCTAACCGTGACGTCGGATATGTTGATAAATTTTAAAAATTCAATCGCATTCTTGATGAATTCTATTTCTATCTCAGGAGATTTTTTCCCGATAACTTCAAGGTTTAATTGATTGAACTGCCTCTTTCTCCCCTTTTGTGGTCTCTCGTACCTAAAGCATGGTCCAACTGACAGAATCTTGACCGGCTTTGGCATACTCTTAAGCCCCTTTTCGATTAGGGCTCTAATTGTTCCTGCAGTAAATTCTGGGCGAAGAGAATAAATTTCGTCAGATTTTTTCTCAAGATCAAATAGCTCTTTGGATATAATATCTGTTTCTTCACCAACCGATCTGACAAAAAGCGTCTTCTGCTCCATTAGCGGTGTCTCAAGGCCCTCAAATCCTTTGGCAATAAAAAATTCGACGAATTTGTTTTCGAGATCTCGACGAAACTTAAACTCGTCTCCTAAATAATCTTGTGTTCCTCTTGGTTTTTGTATCATAAGTAAAATATTACCATCAATTGTATTAAACGCAAACCTGTTAATTATAGCTTATATTTTGTAACTTTTTTTATCTGGGCCCTTGCCTGTTCGGTTTTGACAAACTTGAGCCAGTCGGGGCGAGGTTTGGCATTTTCACGTTTTAAAATTTCAACGATATCGCCATTTTGCAATTTTGTATCAAGGGAGGCAATCTTGCCGTTTACCTTAGCGCCAGAGCATTTGTTGCCAATATCGGAGTGGATTGAGTAGGCAAAATCGATTGGTGTTGCCTCTCTCGGCAAGTCCTTGACGTCGCCAGCTGGAGTAAAGACAAAGATTCTGTCTTCGAATAAATCCATTTTAAAAGATTTGATTAAATCTTCAGGAGTTTTGAGGTCTTTTTGAATTTGATAAAAATCATCAATCCACTGAAGCTCGGATTTGTTGGGTTTTCTTGAAGTTTTGTTTTCTTCATAAATCCAATGTGACGCAACTCCAAACTCAGCTTGGTAATTCATATCTTTGGTTCTGATTTGAAACTCAACTATCTTTCCGTCATCACAAAAGACAGTCGTGTGAATTGATCGATAACCGTTTGGCTTTGGCAGAGCGATATAGTCTTTGATTCTTCCGATCAATGGTCGCCATTCTCCATGAATTGTTCCCAAAACGCCATAGCATTCTTCGATATTATCGACGATAATCCTAATCGCAATCAGATCGTAAATTTTTAAAATTTCCCAGTCGTATTTTTCTAGTTTTCTGTATAGCGAGTACCACTTCTTAGCACGAAAACCGATTTCAGACTTAAAGCCTGCTGTCTCGAGCATTTTTTTGGTTTTTTGAACAATTTTCTTTAAATATTCTTCCCGAACTTTAATTTGCGGAACAGCAAGATGTTTTACTTTTTCATAATCGTCGTGCGAGACAAATGGAAATGACAAATCCTCAAGAAGGCCTTTCCACTCCCCCATTCCAAGTCTGCCAGCAATTGGAGCAAAAATATCAATAGCCTCTTTGGCGATCCTCTCTCTTTTTTCTTCAGGCAAATATTTCAATGTTTCGAGATTGTGAATCTTGTCTGAAAGTTTTATAAAAATTACACGCACATCCTTTGACATAGCAATAAGCATTTTTCTAAGTGTTTCAGCTTGTCTCTCCATCTCGGTAATCTCTTCTCGGTCAGTTTTGCTTAATGGAAACCAGCTCTTTTTAATTCTGATGTTTGATAGCTTTGTCAAAGCCTCAACCATAGAAAGGACATCGGCGCCAAAGCGCGATCTGATCTCTTTAGCCGTAACCTCTGTATCCTCAAGTGTGTCGTGTAGGAGAGCGGCAATTATCGTGTTTGAATCGAGGTGAAGATCACTAACACGCAATGCGCAAAGAATTGGATGGACAGCAAAAGGTTCGCCCGATTTTCGTTTGTCATGATCATGCGCACTTTTGGAAAATTCGAGGGCTTCTTTAACACGGCTAAAATCTTTTTCAGCCAAATACTCCTTGCTGGAGTGCAAAAGCTTTTCTTCAGCTTTTTCTAACGACGATTTCGTCTTTGTCGGTCTCGATAGTAATCCCATCGCCCTTTTTAATTTTCCCAGTTATTATTAACTCTGATATTGGATTTTCTATTAGTTCTTCAATTGCACGAATTATCGGTCTTGCTCCATAGATTGGATCAAATTCTTTGTTCGACAAGACAGTAGCCACAGCTTTGCTTATCTTGAGCTTGATCTGTAGATTTTTAAGTTTTTCGAGAGTTTCTTGTATGTGAATTTTTGCAATATCTGCAAGATTTTCTTTACTTAGCTGATCAAAGACAACCACCCTATCAATTCTGTTGATTAATTCTGGTCTAAAAACATTACTCAAGCTCTCCTTTACTCTGCCCTTGGCAGCGTCGAGCCTAATGCTTTCGTCTAGCGAAAAGCCAATTTTCATATTTTTCTTGTATTCATCAATTCCAATGTTTGAAGTCATAATAATAATTGTGTTGGCAAAATTAATCACTTGGCCTCTAGCGTCAGTCAATTTGCCCTCATCTAGAATCTGCAAAAGCAAGTTGAAAATATCCGGATGAGCTTTTTCAATTTCATCAAATAATATAATTGAGTATGGATTTTTCTTGACTGCTTCGGTTAGACGTCCAGCATCTTCATAGCCGACATATCCGGCTGGTGCACCGACCAGTCGAGCTGTGTTGTGTCGCTCCATAAACTCTGACATATCAATTTTGATAAGAGAGTTTTCTGATCCATAGATATGGCGCGCCAAAACTTTTGCCACTTCGGTTTTACCTACTCCGCTTGGACCAAGAAATATAAATGATCCAATCGGACGAATGTTGTTTCCGAGTCCCGATCTACTTCTTTTTAATGCTTTAGCGATTTCCTCGATTGCTTTTGTTTGCCCTGCTATATGTTTCTGGAGCTCGGATTCAATTGTTTGAAATTTCTTTGACTCATCCTCTAAGAGATCGCCGACTGGAATTGCCGTAATCTCTGAAATGAGATGAGCTATATCCTTATCGGTTAGGGATTTTTCTGGCTTTGCGGTCATTTGTTCTAGTTCTCGCTCCTCTTTTTGCAATTTCACTTCTTCTGTTTTGACTTTTGCAGCTTGCTCGAATTTTTCTTCTGAAATCAATCTTTCTTTAAGGGAAGTAATTTTATTTAGCTTTTCTTTTAAAGCTCTCAGTCTTGAGTCATCAATCTGTGATTGTTCTCTAATTACAAGAGCCGAGGCGGCTTCATCAATCAGGTCAATTGCTTTATCTGGCAAAAATCGATAATTGATGTACTTATCGCTTAATCTAGCGGCGGCGATAATTGCGCTCTGATCAATCTTGATATCGTGGTGATCTTCGTACGATTTTTTAAGTCCTGTCAAAATCCCAATTGTTTCTTCAACAGTTGGCTCTTTGACTTGAATTATCTGGAGACGCCTCTCAAGGGCCGCATCTTTTTCTAGGTGTTTTCTGTATTCGTCGTAAGTAGTTGCACCAATCAGTCTTAACTCACCTTTGGCGAGCGAAGGCTTTAAAATATTGGCCGCGTCCATAGATCCTTCAGCAGAACCGGCTCCAATAATTGAGTGTAGCTCGTCGATAAAAACTATGACATTTTTATCTTCTTTGATTTCATTAATAACTTTTTTTAGTCTTTCTTCAAACTGTCCTCGATACATAGTTCCAGCAATCATAAGGCCTAGATCTAGCTGGTAGAGTTTTTTGTTTAATAATTTATTTGGCACATCGTTTGCGGCTATTTTTTGGGCGATACCCTCAACGATGGCGGTCTTGCCTACTCCTGGGTCGCCAACAAAAACAGGGTTGTTTTTGGTCTTTCTAAGTAGTATCTGAATGGCTCGGCCAATTTCTTGGTCTCTCCCCCAGACTGGGTCAATTTCTTTTTTTCGAGCTCGTTCGACAAGGTCAATCGCAAAATACTCTAATGCTTTCTGGCCCTTATTTGCAAAAACTTTTTGCGCTTGAGGCATTTGATTGAAGTCTGATGGAGCTGGTGGAACGGGCGGCATCATCGGCTCGATATCATCAAAGTTTTCCTCGTGAACATCTTCTGGTTGGGTTCTAATCATATCGTCCATATCTGAAAGATTATGGAAAATGCTGTTGATTTGGTCCTTGATTTGCTCTGGATCAACTCCGACTTGTCCAATAATGCTATAGCTCAAAAGTGATTCGCTCGATAGGCAGGCCATTAGGAGGTGTTCGGTATCGATCGAATAGTGTCCATAGTCAGCGGCAATTCTAAAAGCAATCCGCAATACGTCTTTTGCTTCAATATCTAATTTATCCTTCGATTTGCCTGATTTCTGACTCAAGCCAACAATGAGACGCACTTGGTCGTAGTTGACGGAATATTCTCTTAATATGTCGTGAGATAAGGTACCGGGTATCTGAATGAGGGATAGTAGTATGTACTCAGAGGACAGTGGCGTGGAGTCTGCGTCAGCTAGCTTTTGTGCTTCAGTTAGGACAAGTTTTGCATTTCTAGTTAACTTATTGAACGGACTGCTCAACTTTATCTCCTTATTCTTGTGTTTTTTCGTCGTCTTTCGCTTCGACTGTTTCTTCCTTAACTTTCTCTTTGGCTTCCGCCTCGGCAGGAATGTTCTGAGCCTTGTCTAAGGATTCTTCCTTCTTTTCCTCAATAACTGCTTTGATTTCTTCGGATTTTTTGGGTTTTACTTCGTCTTTGACGATATCAAGATCCCAGCCGGTTAATTTGCTAGCGAGTCTGACGTTTTGTCCGCCACGTCCAATTGCAAGAGAAAGCTGATCATCCGGTACCCAAATTCTGGCGGATTTGTTTTTCTTATCGAACTTTATTTTGTCGATTGTTGCTGGGGAAAGAGCATTCTTGATCATCTCTTCGATATTGTCATCGTTTAAGATGATGTCGATTTTTTCACCATTTAGCTCAGACAAGACTGATTGTACCCTCGTGCCTCTTTGGCCCACGACTGACCCAACCGGATCGAGGTTTGGATCGTTTGATTTAACAGCGATCTTGGTCCTAGATCCAGCTTCTCTAGATATTCCGACGATCTCAATTGATCCCGCTTCGATTTCTGGAACTTCTTGTGCGAATAGACCTTGGACAAATTCAGCAGCAGCTCTTGAGGCTAGAATGCGAGGTCCTTTTGCAGTTTCTTCAACTTCTTTGACGAAGACTTTAATTCTTTGTCCGGTGAAGTATCGTTCATTTGGGATTTGGTCTGAAACTAGCATAATTCCATTGATCTTGCCGAGGTCAACAATAACATTTTGACCTTCGACTCTTTGTACGGTTCCGTTGACTATCTTCTTTTCCTTGCTCTTGAATTCGGTGTATAGAACTTCGCGTTCGGCTTCTCTGAGTCTTTGAATAATCACTTGCTTTGCGGTTTGAGCGGCGACACGACCGAAATCCTGCTTAACTTCTAGCGGAATTTCAATTGTTTCCCCTGATTTGATTTTTTTGTTGAATTTCTGAGCTTCCTCAATAGAGAACTGAGCCTCAGGATTGATCTTTTCTTCATCCTCGGCCAATACATTATAAACCTGCCAAACGTTCATGACGTTTTTTTCAGGAATTAATTCAACGCGAATAATTTGACCTGGCTTTCCATAATCTTTTCTGTAAGCTGCAGCAAGTGCTGCTTCTACTGCTTCCAAAACTATCTCTTGGGATAGTCCCTTTTCTTCGGCCAACAGTCTGATGGCATTTAGGAATTCTGATATTTGCATTTAATCTCCTTTTTTAAAAAATTGAAGCGGCCCTTTGCCGCTTTTTTATAGATTACAATAAATAGACAAAACTGTCAAGAATTAATTTGATTGTTAGGCGATTTTCTAACTAAACTCGGAAAGGTCACTAGAGCCTTATAAATTCTTTTATATCTCGATGGTTGGATAATTAATCTAAATAGCCACTCAAGCCCTAGTTCACGCATTACAGATGGAGCGCGGGGAATTAATCCTGATACGTAGTCAAATGTTCCCCCTACACCCATAAAAATTTTAGTGTGAAGCTTACTCTTGTTGTTTCTAATCCATATCTCTTGCCTTGGCGCACCTAATGCAACAAAGATGATGTCTGGTCTAGTTTGGTTTATTTGGCGAACAATTTCCTCGTCGACTTTTTCGGGGTTGATATCGATGTTCTCAATAATGCCAGCAATTTGAATATTTGGATATTTAAGTTTTAAAACATTGGCTGTTCTCGTAGCGGCGCTATTAATTGAACCGAATAAAAATATTTTAAATTTTTTCTCTGCGCAAAGCTCGCAAATATCAAGAAGCATATCGGCTCCGGGTAATCTTTCGGCCGATATCCCCTGCTTCTTTAGCGCCCAAACGACTCCTGTGCTGTCGATTATATTAATATCTGAAGAATTTAAAATTTCTCTAAACTTATGATTTGTCTGAGCATCAACTAAAAACTCATTATTAACCGTAAAGATTTCGGTTTTTTTATCCTTTTCGATATTTGTTTTGACAATTTGAAGAAGTTCCTTTTTGTCTATTAGGTCAATTTTGACATCGAGAACTTTGGCTTGATTCATCTTATCTGCGCTTGATAAATTTTGCTGTTATTTTCAAAGATTACCACTCGGCCTGAATTAACAAAGACGACTGGTGTTTGGGAGCTTTTGTCAAAAAGTGATATTTCGTTGGTTCCATCAATCTCGATGATTTTGAGCTTATTGTCGTTTGTGAAAGCCAAATATCTTCTGTCTGGATACCAGCAAGCACCGAAAACATCTTTTGCAAAACGTGTCACAAAATTGCTGTTTTGGTATATTTCGTTATTTGTGGTCTGGAGTCCGTCGGTATCAGTGAATTTTGTTAAGAAGTCGGCTTGTTCTACCTGGTATTCTTTAACCTCAGGGTTTTGCTTAAATAAAACAATGTAGTTGATAATTTCAGCTTGGCCGGGGTCTAGCTCAATTTCCTTATTCCAATCAAAGTAGCCTTCTTTTTTAACAGTAATATTATAGCTTCCAGGTGTGAGATCGCGCTCGGTAATTTTTCCGTTTCCGATTAGCTTGTCACCTAGATAAACATCTGCGTTATCTGTTGTGACGGATATAAGTCCAGTTTGATTTAGCTTGCGGTTAGTGATATCAACTTTGTATCCAGAGGCATAAGTAATGACAAAAAAAGCCGACACAAAAAACGCGGCGATTGCTGTAAGATATAATCCGTATTTCATATGTTTTACAATTGATTGATTTACAGGTAGATTATACATCAGCGGAGGATAAATGGCTATATTTGAGATTGAGGGTGGAATTCCACTCAAAGGGACGGTTTCGATAAGTGGAGCGAAGAACGAGGCTCTTAAGCTTATCGCTTTTGCTGTGTCTCTAAACGGTAAGGTGATTTGTCGAAATGTTCCTGATATATCCGATATCAAAAGCCAGCTTAAGATATTTGAGAAACTGGGCGGCACATATTATTTCGAGAACAATATTTTAGAGCTCGACTCGACCGAAATTAAAAGTTTTAAGGTTGACCGAGATATTGGCTGCAAGCTTAGAGCGTCAATTGTTTTTATGGGGCCTTTGCTGGCTCGGTTTAAATATGCCGATATTCCCTTCCCCGGAGGATGTGTCATCGGGGCCAGGCCAATCGATACTCATCTTGACGCATTTAGACAACTCGGAGCTAGGATTGATGAGACAGACCAGTATGTCAAGCTCTCTCTGGATAAGATAACCAACAACGTCGTAAATCTGACAGAGCAGAGTGTTTCGGCGACTGAGAATGTGCTGCTTTTTGCCTCTAGTGTTGTCGAAGAGATTGTGATTAATAATTGTGCAATAGAGCCGGAGATTATTGATTTAATTGAAAAACTTAATTCTGCCGGAGCTAGTATTACCAAGCTTTCCGAGCGGAGTTTCAAAGTTGTTGGGTCCATTGATCTTAACCTTTCTGAATGTTGTGTAATTTCAGATCGTATCGAGGCAGGCTCTTATCTGATTGCATTTATTGCAACCGGAGGTGAGGGCAGAATAAACAACTTTCCAGCAAAGCAACTGGCATCTTTTATGGATATTATAAATTCGCTTGGAGCTAGGACTGAGGTGGATGGCAGTGATCTTTTGGTTTATCCAAGTCCCGAATTAAAGCCATTTGAGATATCAACAGCCCCATATCCGGGCTTTGCTACCGATTTGCAATCTCCTATGGCGCTTATCGCATCAATAGCAAATGGAAAATCAACGATAAATGAATTGATGTTTGAAAATCGTCTTGGTTATATTGACGAACTTAAGAAGATGGGACTTAATGCTACAATTCAAAATAAACACAAAGCTATAATCACCGGCCCGTCAAAACTGAATGCTACCGAGATTGAATCGTTAGATCTTCGCTCCGGTATGACAATTCTAATTGCTGCCCTGATGGCGGAAGGTAAATCAAGAATTATGAAGGCAGAATTAATAGATCGAGGCTACGAAAAGGTCGTGGAGAAGTTGTCGGCACTTGGGGCAAGGATTACAAGACATGATTAGAAGAATTGGAATTGATATTGGCACGAGCAATATTCGTATCTATATTCCCCAAAGGGGGGTTGTTGTCGATGAACCAAATGTTGTCGCGATAAATGTTACAAATCAAAAAGTTGTTGCGGTTGGGGCTGAGGCTAAGCAGATGCTCGGGCGAACTCCCGAGGGCATTATGGCGGCGAATCCATTGAATGATGGTGTCATCGCAAGCTATAAAACAACCAAACAAATGCTCGAGATGTATTTTAGCAAGATCCTTGGTCGTGTTAGATTATTTAAACCGGACATTATTGTAAACTGTCCAGTTGGTGCTACTTCAACTGAGCGCAAAGCGATCCTGGATGCAGTTGAAAGTTCTGGTGCAAAGAAAGTTTACCTCTTCAAATCTCCACTTGCCGCGGCACTGGGGTCGGGCTTGGATATATCGTCTAGCATTGGCAATATGATTATCGACGTCGGAGGAGGCAAAACTGAGGTTGCCGTCATTGCTCTTGGTGATATTGTTTCTTTTTCGTCCGTTCGCTATGGTGGAAAAAAGATGGATGAAGCAATTATCGACTTCATTAGAAAAAAACGGAATCTCGTCATTGGCGAACAAACGGCCGAATATGCAAAAATCGAGGTAGGGGCGGCTATTCCCCAAAAGAAGGATAACAAGATAGAAATTTCTGGATCAAATACTATTTCTGGCTTGCCGGAAAGTATCCTTATTCATACCAATGAAATCGCTCTAGCTTTAAAGCCAGTTTTAAATGAAATTATCTTAGCTGTTAAGCAAGTTTTGCAAAAGACACCACCCGAGCTTTCTTCTGATGTTATGGATAAAGGAATTGTCATTACTGGGGGAGCAGCAAAGATCAGAGATTTCGATGAGTTATTGACAAAGGTGACCGGTGTCCCGTGTCAGCTAATTGACGAGAGCCAGCTTACGGCCATTAAAGGGATCGGATTAGCGACAGAGAACTTTGATGAGTTTATAGAAGCACTGAGTTGGAGAAGTAAGTAGCATGAAAAAAATATTAATTGGCGTTGATGCCTCGCGATCAAATATTAAGCAAAAAACAGGCACAGAATATTATTCGTTTGAAATTATTAAAAGTATTACTGAATTAGACAAAGAAGATGACTTGAGGCTGTATTGTAAAACCCCACTTGATTATTTGAAACCTCAGAAAAATGTTGAGATTAGAGAGCTACATATGGCCCGTCTTTGGACACAACTTAGATTGTCGTATGAGCTATACAAGAATTCTCCAGATGTCCTATTTGTTCCATCGCACGTTATTCCCTACATTCATCCAAAAACTGTCGTCACATTGCACGACGTTGGATTCAGATATTATCCAGAGCTCTACACACCACTCGAGAGAATTTATCATCATTTAAGTATGAGATATTGTGTTTCTCATGCGACTAAAATAATTGCGATTTCTGAAGCGACCAAAAAAGATTTAGTGAAATTTTATGGTGCTGATCCAAAAATGATCACAGTTGTTTATCATGGTTACGATAAGAATAAATTTTATGAGGCAAAGACTGACAAAAAGCCTGAAGAAATTGAAAAGCTTGGCAAATATATTTATTTTATTGGTCGCCTTGAGGCCAAAAAAAATATCAAGAATCTTATTGCTGCATATGGCAAATTAAGAGCTAATTCAAAAATAAAGCATAAGCTAGTATTGGCCGGACGACCGGGGTATCAATTTGAAGAGATACTATCAGAAATCGAAACCTTGCCGGAGGAAATAAAAAAGGACATTATCCAACCTGGATATATTCCAGATGAGATAATGGCTGACTATATGCGCTATGCCTCTGTATTTGTTTTCCCATCTAAATTTGAAGGCTTCGGTATGCCTCTGGTTGAGGCGATGGCTTGCGGGGTTCCTGTAGTTGCATCAAATACGACTTCAATCCCTGAAATTGTTGGTAATGCTGGGATATTATTTGATCCAGAAAATTCTGATCAAATTGCTCAATCGATTGAAAAAGTAATTTTAGATGAATCAACCAGAAATGACTTAATTAAAAAAGGTTTTTCTAGACTCGAATTATTTGATTGGAAGAGGTCGGCCGAGCAAACACTCGAAGTTATTAGATCAACGGCTCAATTAGACGAGTAAACGTACTGAGCCTGAACTATTAGCCTCTTCAAAGACGTCCCAATTGGCCAGCAGGTCATCAAGGTCAGGGTTTCTTTTTGTGTATTTTGTAAAATTTCAACTTCGCCCGGCTTAATAATTTTTTTGTCATTTACTTCATAGAAGTAACTTTTTCTTCCTTTTCTAATTTCGATGCGGTCGCCGTTTTCTAATTTATCAAGAAGTGCAAAAACATGATTGTAGTCACTTTTAACCCACAAATAGTTCGAAGAGTGTCCAACTATAAATATGTTTCCGCCATCACCAGGATATGAGGTTCCCTGGTAATGCGCTACGCCGTCTTTCAATCTATCTATCATACTAGCTTCCGGAACATCCCAAATAACTGGTGCAAAAAGTGAAATCTTATCGTTTTTAATAAAGTTGCCTTCGGCGGCTGCAACTTCTGGTATGTAGCCAGGTACCTGGACAATCTCGGGGGTTATAGTCGGCAGAGGCGTCGGAGTAGGCGTTGGTAGTGGGGTTGCAGTTGGTTTTGGGGTAATTATCGCAACTGCGGTCGGCGTTGAGGCAACTGGAATTGGTCGGTCAAGATAATTTTTAAAATAGACCCACTCGAGCTGAGCTGAAATTCCACCCCAACCCATGAGAATAAATACAGCACAACCAGTAAATCCGCTGAGCGCAAAAAATCGTAGTATTTGATCCCAGAAGCTATCGCGCTTTCTTCGTCTGAGTTTGTGACTTGGAGCCCTGGTGATATCTTTGCGGACTTTTTTAATATCATCAATATTGCCGGTCGGTTGTGGCTCCGGACCAAAGATCTTCTTCATATCGTCTTCAGTGATTTTCATATTAAAGTTTTGACGTAGTTGATTGCTTCCTGCTGAGTTGTGATTTCGTTTTCCAAAATTCTGTCATGAACCTTATCTAAAATTTCCTTAAATTTTTCGCTTGGTGATAATCCGAGCTTGATTAAATCATCACCAGAGAAAAGCTTCAGTTTTTGGCTTTTGATTATATACTTTTCCTTTTGAGTAATCAATTCGTCGCGTGACTTTTGCCATTCGTCAAGCCGATCTAGTCTTGCTGGATGAGTTCCGAGTGTGTCAGCTCGCACGAGTTCGAGTAAGTCGGGAAATCTGTTATCAAGTAAAAATTCGGATTTTTTGCCTGGTCTTAACTTTTCTATCTGGGCGATCTTCATATGATTGTCAATTAGCCATGAGATAGTGTTTATTTCGATGTTAGAAAACTTTAAACGACTTAGAATTGCTCTAGCCATTTTTGCTGAAACTTTCGCATGGTCATGAAAAATTATTTGATCATCAAGCCGAATTTCAGTTTTGGGCTTTGCTATGTCGTGAAGAAGCGTCGCCCAAGCCAAGTGTAGCGATGCATTCTTAGGGAGTGACTTCATAGCTAAGTATGTGTGAGTGAATACATCACCCTCTTGATGATATTGCGGCGGTTGTGCGACGCCTTTCAATTTTTCTATTTCAGGCAAGACCTCTCTCAATATCCCCGACTCGGATAGCTCGATAAGTGCTGTAGCGCGGTTATAACTTATGAATATTTTGTTAAGCTCATCCCTGATTCTTTCGGCACTTACTGACTTTATCAGTGAAACGTTTTTTCTAACTGCATTAAATGTATCCTCGTCGTACTGAAATCCAAGCGTTATCTTAAATCGAACAGCTCTGAGCAACCTCAGATAGTCTTCGTTGATTCTATCTGTTGGATCACCGATAAACTTGATTACCTTGCGCTTTATATCATCCTGACCGCCTACAAAATCGATAATCTTGTTTCTGACAGGATCCATGTATAGGCCATTAATTGTGAAATCTCTTCTTCTGGCGTCTTGTTCGGCCGATGTGAAAGATATTTTTAATGGTCGCCTTTTATCTTCGTAATTAGATTCTGTTCTAAAGGTCGCAACCTCGAAATTTTGATCGTTCTCGCGAACTATTATTATTCCATATTGCTTGCCAACCGGGATTGTGTGATTGAAAAGTTTCTCAATTTCATCTGGTTTGGCGGATGTAGCGATATCAATATCTTTTGGCTCAACGCCAAGTAGAATATCCCGAACTCCCCCACCTGCAAAATAAGCTTCAAATCCAGCATCTTGAAGCTTTTTAACAATTAGAACCGCTTGTTTTTTCACGACATAATCTTATCAGAAAGAGCACTCGATATTAAGCTATATTTTTAAGTATTTGAGAATTTCGTAAACGAGAATTGCTGGCCAAACCATTGCTTTTAGTACTCCCAAGACTCCCATCCAAAATGTTTCAGCATTCTGGAGAAAGTAAATTAGCGCTCCAATAAATGCTAGACCATAGATTCCACCACCCGCTTTTCCATGGTGAGGAAATTTTTTGTACCCACTGCAGCAGGCTACCTCGCACTTCTGAATTTTTTCTTCTGCCATACTATCCCCCATTTTTATTAGTTTTTCCAAAGTCCGTGGATATTGCAATATGCACGGACTTTTTTAATATCATCGCAAAACTCTGCCTGTGGTTCGTCACCGGCTCTGAGTGTCTTTCGGCAAACATCATCATTCTCAACCGACTCTATCCACTCTATATGGTGAGCCTCCTCCATCGGATGTGGGACAGAGCCAACTTTCACAATTTTAGATTCAATTACTGGTTTGTGTTTTTCAGTCCCCTCTTCTTCTGATTTCTCAATCTGTTTCTCCATCGGTTGCCCGCAGCAGACCAGTGTTCCGTCAGATGCATGCACCATTTCGACAATGTTGCCGCAAACATCGCACTTATAGATTTCGTTTAGTTTGGTCATTTTCTCCTTATTGAATTCCAAATTTATTTTTAAAATAATTATTGTCGAATTCACTAAATTTGAATTCCTTGTTGGATTCTTTATTTAGCTTATTGATGTATTTATAAAAGCCCTTTTCGTCAAAAAATTCTAGATTAAGCTCCGCGCATATTTTCTTAATTTCATCTAGCGCTTTATCTTTATTTTCGATCTCGGTCATTATTTCAGCTTCAAAATAATAACTGTGGTTTGGCACTTCAACGATTGAAAATTCAACATTTTTATAATTATAAATTTTGCCAAGGCGAACTATCGCCATGCCATGATCAAATCCCATAACAGCAAGCATCTCAATCATTTCGTGAAATTTGCCTTTTTCTCCAATTAGTGAATATTCGCGTCTACTCTCATCGATCGATCCCCACTTGCCGTGCTTTACTATTAATTCCGGGATTCCGTTTGTATTTCTAACTCTGACATCGATATTGCAATCCTCTACGAGTGAACCAGTCTTAGGATCTGGATAACAGATCGCGGTTCTATTCTTATCGATAACAAATTCTCCTTCCAGTTTAAATTGTTTTACGAGGTCGTCGTGTTGTTTCTTACTCAGCGGTCCTCTGATCTCTACTTCGATATTTTTCATATTTTTACTTTATCATATTTTTAAAAAGGTGGCCGCGCTTGCGCGCGGCCATGTGCTGAATGCTCTCGGCCTTAGGCCGTTTCCACAAGCACGTATCTCATGCGATACAGCCTGTCCAGGCTCTTGGAGCCGAGGGCAATTTCAGTTAGTAGGGAGACAACTCTGCCCTTCTTGTTGCGTGGGCAAGTGATGCTGAGTGCATTATTGCCAAGTTTTGCGACAAACGAGATTGATCCAATCCCGGCGTACATTGGTGCGCTAACTTGCAAGCTCATCATTTCTGCCTCCCATTGTCTGCAGCTTCGGTCTAAATCTCCTACGAAATCTAGACTGAACTATAGGCAATAAAAAATACCCGCTTGATGGCGGGCTTTTGCAGTTCGGTTATCTAGATAGATTACATCACAAAATCCGCCATATCAAAGCATGTGCACATTCGCATTAATCTGGATTGATACGATGTAATTTTGTTCATTGAAATTATAATATCAGAAAAATGTAAAAATTTCAAAATTATTAATTAACAGAAGAGTTTAGTGATTTTGTTATGCTGGCTATTTTTCGCAGGAGGTTCTTCATTGCGCCAACGGGTGATTTGCAAGTTTTTTCAAACATCTGAATATCCTCACTTGATAATTTTGGATTCGCAAGATCTTGCTTTTCTAAAACTGGGAACATCAGCGACGTGTTTTCGGAGTCGTGGTCAAGCGATAGGGAGTGTCCAAGTTCGTGCATCTCCACCAGTCGTAATTCTTCTTTATTCCCAAATGTGAAAATATCGATTTTGACTTTTGCTGGATAATATAGACCCTGAGTAATAATTTTATTCTTATCGGCATTAATCTCGGTGTTTAGTTGATCAATGTTTGAATTCTGGGCATTTATCTGCTGGTTCAAAAAATCAGCGGAAGTATTTATTGAATCCCTACGTTTTTCAAGATTTAGTTTCTCGCTCTGTAATTTGTTATAAATATCGCCAGACGCTCCTCCTTGAGAGTTCCAATATGATACTTCGGCGCTATAACTTGTAATATCCTTTTGGTATTGAGCTATCAAATCCTGAACTTTTCTTCTGAGACTTTCTATCGAGTTGCCGGTTACGTCAAGCGATCCTAATTCTGTGGTAATTTTGTCAATCTTTGCTTGTCGTTCATCATAGATCAAATCTATTTTTAGTTTGGCGTTTACGCTATATATCAGAACAGTTTCGCCAAGCTGTGTATTCCAGCGGGTTGCTGCATCTTCGGCAGTTTTCTGAACATCGGCTTTAGAAATCTTAAATCTTGCATCTACGTCACCAATTGCAAATTGAACTGGGAGATTGCATGGATTCTTTAGTAAAATTAGATAAACCGAATAGCCAATTGCACCTGTAACTATCATCGCGACAAGCCACGACCAAAACCCGGACCGATTTTGAGGTGGTTTAAGTTGTGCGTTTTTTGTAACCGATTGTGCTTGAATCTCCACGCATCTATTTTACCAGAAACGTGAATTTCTTGAGCTTGCGTTAGCTAACAAATGTCAGAGCGAAGCCTTTTTTGTCGCCGCGGCCAGTTCGTCCAATTCTGTGGACGTAGTCGTTGTAGGTTTGTGGAACAGTGTAATTAATGACGTGAGAAACGTTATTGATGTCGAGTCCTCTAGCTGCAACATCAGTGGCAACAAGAATCTGAACATGATTTTCTTTGAATTTTTCCAATGCCCTTTGTCGCTGCGACTGTCTTTTGTCACCATGAATAGAGTCCGCTTTGAATCCATCGCGAAGTAGGTCTTCGGTCAGTCTCTCAACATCCCTTTTTGTTTCGGAGAAGATAAGGACTTTTTGAAGTTCCCTTGTAACCAATAGTTCCTTGAGCTTGTCAAATTTATCACGGTTTGAGACTCTGACAATATCTTGATCGACATTTTTAGCGGTATCGCCGGTTGTGACTTGGATTGAAATTGGGTCTTTTAAGAATAGATTTACCAATTCTCGAATCTTGGGAGGTAGGGTGGCTGAGAAAAACAGTGATTGTCTATTTTCAGGCAATTCGCTTAAGATTCTCTTGATCTCGTCAACAAATCCCATATCAAGCATTCGATCTATTTCGTCAAGTACAATAAAACTAAAGGTTGAGAAATTTAACATTCCTCTATCTTTTAAGTCTTTTAATCGTCCCGGAGTTCCGATGACAAAATTTGAGTTTCGTCTTAATGACTGAATTTGTTTGTATATTGGCATTCCCCCAACGCAGATGGCCGAAAATAATCCCATACCGGCGGAGAATTTTCTAAATTCTTCATCTATTTGTTGAGCAAGTTCGCGAGTTGGAGCAATTATCAGTACTTTTTTTCTCTTGTCAGCGAAACATTTTTCAATCAATGGCAAAAGAAACGCGGCAGTTTTACCGGTTCCGGTATTAGCAAGTCCGATTAAATCTTTTCCAGCTAATATGTGTTTAATTGACTGGTCCTGAATTGGAGTTGGGGTTGAGTAATTTCTTAAGTTTAGATTTCTGCTTAATTGTGGGCAAAATCCAAAACTTTGAAATGTGTTTTCAATTACAACTTCCTGAGCTACGAGCTCAGAGGCTTTGTTTATAAATTTCGATTCATCGATCTTTTCTCCACGGCCCTTTTGAGCGTTTCGATTTCTTCTAAAACCGGCCGGAGCTGAAAAGCCTCGATTATTTCGACTAAAATTATTACTTCTAAATCCTTTTGATCCTGAATACATATTGATTTCCTATACGCAAAAAGCGTTGTTATTTAATATTTCGATATGGCTCTTGAGAACATCGAAATATTTTTTCGGAAATCTTGAGAGCTGTCTTCGAACAACTAATACTAGCAGTTTTAGGCTTGGATGTCAAGCCAAGCGAATTTATTGCCTGGAAAATCCCTCACTCTCTTGATCAGAAATACTACCTATTAAAAGTTTTGGTGAGAGCAGTGAGGGATCAAGCCGTGACCCAGTATGATATCCGACGAAATGCTACCGGTTGATTTTTACGATATTTACCCCTTATGAATCATTGGCCATCAAAATTATGTTTTACATTCTATATTAGGCTTGATTATTGAGTGCATTCCAAAATGATATTTTTTGGCGTATTGCTTCCTAGCGTAACTACTATGCTGCTTGCTGTTGCAGCCAGTGCGCTAGGATGACCATTGCAGCCACCCATATAGCCACTTGCTTTGATTTGATAAGTGCCCGATTTTGGAACCGAGAAAGAGTAACCAACGGTTGGATCGTATACTTGGGTTGTGTCGATACTATCAGGGCCATATTTGCCTGTGCTTGGATTCTTATAGTAGAGATCTAGTTTCCCCCCGCTTTGATTTGCGCCCTTAAACGTTACTTTTCCGTAAATGCCTCCTGCGGTGGGCATGCTAGTACACGTTAGGGACATAGTGACGGTATTTGGAGTAGTTCTTGGATCAGGAATGACCGGTGTATAGTCCGATGAACCTGAGGCAAAATTGCATCCATCAACATCATGAGCTCTTAGCATATATGTCTGAGTGCGTTTTGTACCGTTGTCAGCCGGGACCCCTGAATAGTCAATCTTGAAAGCTCCGCTTACAATTGTTGCTACATTGTTAGTCCAGCTAATTGCTCCGTTAGATGCCACAAGGCCTTGATCAATCTTGCCCGAGAGGGGCACATGAGAATTTGGCAATCTAACGGTGCCATCTAAATGAACGGAGTTACCAGTTCCAGGCGATGGCGTCACTGTTGGTGTCGTAGGTACGGGAGAGGATGGAGTAAATGGTGACGTTGTCGTTGTGATGGTGCCACCGCCAGTAGTAGCTTTTGTTGTTGCAGTGGTTATATTTTTATTAACCGTAATACTGACGGAATCGTTATTGCCTCCCTTAGAGCTGGCGTAAGTAATGCCACCGGTTGATGGAGTGATTGTGATTGTATAGCACCCCTCCCCTAGGCCTTGTAGTTTGAAATTTCCATTTGCATCAGTTGTCGCAGATTTTCTTTCTATGGCTTTTTGTACAGTATCACATCTCGTAGGATTGTTTGCCAAAATATTTGAATAAAACTTTACACCTGTTGAGAGACTCATACCACTTGCTATGTGGCCGTTTGCATCTTTTAAATTTCCCGAAACTTGGTAGGTGACTGCAGTCGACGTAGTCGTTGGAGATATTGTGCTTCCTGATCTGCTAAATACTCCCACCAGTCCGAGTTTGTTGGTTGCTCCATTGAAATTTTTTGAAGCTGTCTGGGTAATGGCTGGTACACTAATATTTAGCTTGTCGGACACTTGGTCTATGCTTGTTGTTGTACGAACTGATGCCCCTAATCGAGTAGAATAACACCCTACTTTTAGCCCGATGATTGTAAATTTACCCGACTCTAGAATTACAGATTGGGAGGCTGGGACCGCAACTGATGATCCAGTGCAGCTTGTGTTGGCATAGTAGTAGTCTAGGGTTATAGAGCCGGCAATTGGGGTAACACCCGCGGGCGCATGGCCACTCAAAGTCTTTACTGTGCCAGTGTATGTATATGTCGCAGGAGTACTGTCGGCAGATATAACACCAAGCTTTATGAGAAAAAATACTACCACGATAATTATTAGCAAAACCGGTATAGCTATTCTAAGCATCTTGGGACTTTTAAGACTATCAAAATTTAGACTCACAAACCCCCTTGTTTAATTAGACTAATTTTACATATCATCTGCACTCAATGCAAGAATAGTGAATTTCCTAAGAACATGAACTTCAAATAAGTAAGATCAAATATCTATATAGAGAGAAAGGCATCAGCGTTCAAAACAAAAACTGACAAATGTAAATGTATCTGTCAGTTTTTGTTCTTCCAGCACTTTTTCCTCTGCAGACGTTGCCTATTCTTTAATAGCTTTTTTTACTTCTTCGTAATTTTCGTCTAGCTTTCCTTTGATATCAGCTGCATCTTCGGCTGTGATTTTCTTTTCAAGTTCGTAGACTTTAACCACTTTGTCGACGATCATGCTGTATGAGTCTTTAGTGATTTTGCCGGCTTTATCAAGCTCTTCTGCAATCTTGTCTTTTATCTCGCTAACGTAATTGACGATGTCGGCTCTGGTTTCTTTGCCTGACTTTGGTGCGAGTAGGATCCCTGCAATTGCTCCAGCGAGTAGCCCTGCTCCTGCTCCGATGATAATCCCCTTACTTTGCTTGTCCATCTTTATTCCTTTCTTTACTTTTAAGATAAGGTTTTTGTTCCGCCCAAAAACCGCCTTTTTTATTGTTTCTTATTAAATCAATGACCTCAACAACCACTCGTCTAATAAATTCGAAAGTAAAAATACTGTTCTTGAATGTTTCTAGAGACGAAATTGTTCTGTCGACAAATTCTTTCGTATCCCCCGCCGTTGATTTGGCGATTTCTGATATTTCCTCGAGTTTTACGATCAATCTGCCTAATTGTGCCCTAATCATAATGGCCCAGACAAAAACCGTAATCATGAAAATAGTACCGACGATACAAAAAACACTTACTGAAATCTGAAAAAAATCATTTAGAGTCATAATATTCCTTTCTTAGAGCTTACTCTTCGAGAGGCGAAAATTCAAGCCGAATTATTTCTTCATCATCATTCTAGCAAGTTTTAGCTCGTCGTAGGAATATTTCCCGTCAAAGAATTCATAAACTGGGCCGAGCTTATCCGAGTCGTAGCTTTTAAAAACTCCGTGAATAATCGGAACTACAGAAAAAAATTCCGGAGATACAGTTTCGATAAGTTCATCCTTTTTGATTTTTTTGTTCTTGACCAATGCTTCAATATGGTCTAAAACTGTCCTTTCATTCATCTCGCGCAATTCTGCAATTTCTTTAATTCTCATCCCCTCTTTCCATAACAACAGAGTTTTATCGCATGTTGATATCTTCTTCTTTTTGTCTTTTAGGATGACATTTGAGGCATTAATTTCTCCGCCGCAACGAGCTATAAAATCGTCTTTCATTTTAGATAGCTCTTCCTTGTCAAAGCCCTGATAAACTTTTTCAGCCCCAGATGAATTGATTCGAAACCCTTCATCTTTTTTTAAGACATCACTATCGACCTGAAACGCGACATCATTCCAGCCAAGTATATAAAGCCCTTTTAATCTTCTAACCCTCGAGAGGGCGACATAACCTTGTCCAAATTCAAAAACCTTTGATAAATCGATAACCGCCTCATCAAGCGAAATCCCCTGCGATTTATGCACTGTGATCGCCCAGGCCAAGCGAAGCGGAAGTTGAGCTAACCTTCCTTTGATTTTTCCATCTTCTTCAACCGTCCACTCGGATGGGGCTACTTCTATTTTCTTGCCAGATCGTATTTTCACAATTGGCAAACCGGTTTCTTCATTAAAATCGACAACCGTACCGAGTGTGCCGTTTACGAATCCCTCTTTTTGGTTATTTTTTGTAAACATGACTGAAGCGCCAACTTTTAAGTGCAGTCTTTCGGGTGACAGACAGCCTTTTTTCATAACTGCAATCAGCGCCTCATGACCCTTGGTGTTCATTAGAAAAAGTTGGGCAGTTCCTGGAATTTTACTTAGCATTCGATTGTTTACTTCGTCAACGTCAATATTGTGTGAATATAGTTTTGGAGCATCTGCTGGTGCGTTTGCTTGGTCCACTTTTCTCTGTTCAATTAATGCTAATGAAATGTCATCAAAACTATTGGTCCTAATTTTGCCCAAAACTGAGAGTAGCTCGGAATCATCTTGGCGATATTGTTCGTCGATATAGCAAGTGACAAATTCGGCTTGCTCAAAAATTGGTGAATCGTAAGCAAATCGAATCGGTTTATTTTCAAATAGATTTTCTTGAGATTCTTCGTTATAAGAATTCCTAACAACCGGTGGGAGCTGGAAAAAGTCTCCGACAAGTACTACTTGCATGCCGCCAAACGGCGCATGATTCTTTTTAACTTCTCTAACAATCATATCTACCATTTGCAGAGTTTGTGGCGGCAACATTGAGATTTCGTCAATTATCAGTATCTTGGCTCGCCCAACTCTTTTTTTGACATAATCATTTGCAGCGATTGCTCTGACGTCTGATTGACTGAGACGATTCTTAATTCCGATGCCAGACCACGAATGAATCGTCATGCCGTTGATGTGAGTTGCAGCGATACCAGTTGAGGCAGTGATTGCCGGCTCAATCCCATGAGAACGTAAATACTCGACATACCGATTGATCGTGTATGTCTTGCCGGATCCCGGCTCTCCGGTGAGAAATACATTTGCGCCGGTTTCGAGGACGTTAAGTGCTTGGGCTTGATTCATAGTCGTATTATGACAGAAAAAGATTTTCTTTCTGCTTTTTGCTCATTTTCTTGATTATAGCTTCTCGCTTTAGCGCATCGGATCGAGAGTCGTATTTTTCTAAGTGTACGATTTTAATCGGTTTGTTGATGCGGGTGTATTTGGCGCCCTTGCCGCCAAGATGAAGCAAAAATCTATCACTCGGATTTTTAGCAATGCCAGTATAGAGCATGTTTCGCTCACAAAGAATTATGTAAACATAATAGTTCATAATTTAATAATGATGCTAGTTCGCTTTCTTTTTGCGCTCTGTTGTGGCAACTATCGTTTTAGCTCTCTTAAGAGAGGCATAGCCAATTACGCCATCGATAATCACCCCTACGAGTCCAGCCGCATCGTCAGTTTGACCCAAAACCGGGATTGCGTCGGGAATTAAATCGATTGGATTTAAGATATATAAAATCAAAAGTCCAGCAATTACATAATTGATAATGCCAAAGACTTTGAAAAATATCTGTCCAAGTCGGTTATTTGGCAGCGAGAGAAGTATCAGAAACAGCGCAAACAATACACCACTGATGATGGCTAAAATCTTTATAAAATCCCAGAATTCAGTCATTTATAATGCCCTAGATTTGCGCTCCCGGCTCACTTTTTCGTTCCGCCCGAAAAAGTCACAGATCCCTTTTGTTGAGAGTTACTGTCTGTCGAATTCGTGCTTTTCGACGAATTTTTTGATCTCTTCAATATTCTCGATGACTAATTTGGCTTTTTTAACACCAAATTGAAATGGGTACTTGTCCTCTTCGTCGTTTTTTAAAACGATCATTGCGTTTCCCTTGAACTCAGATTCTTCCACTATTGCCATAACCTACTCCTTCTTATTTTTGCAAATGTATTTAACAAAAATTATACTCTGCCTAAATCAATTTCGTCAACAAATTTGAGTTGTTTGACAAACTCTGGCATGTGGCTGACTAGGATCATTGCGCCTTCATATTTGTCGATCGCTCGGGCGATGACGGGTAGATGGCGAAAATTAATATGATTGGTCGGTTCATCCATAATCAAAAGTCCTGGCTGCATGATAACGATTCTGGCAAATGCTAATAGTCCTTTTTGTCCTTCGGACAAATCCCCTACTTTGTGCCCCATCAGATCCGATCCAAGTAAAAATCCCGCGGCAATTGCTCGCATAGTTTGAGTGTCGGTGTTTTCATCCATGGCACTTGATAATGAGTCAAAAACTGTTTGCTCGAAATCAAGGTTTGAGAAATCCTGACTATAATAACCGATTTTGACACCATCTAGGATCTCAACATTTTGATTTTCATTTGACACTAACGATCTCAAAAATGTGCTTTTGCCGATTCCGTTTGGTCCGACAACTAGATAATGCATTCCTTGGCGCAAAATTATGTCGCAATCCTTTGATTGCACCTCGTGGTTTTTAAAGGCAGTTAATTTGTTTATCGTTACGATTTTTCCGACAATATCCTGAACCGGAATCGTAAACTCTCGAATAGTTTTATCTTCTTTTCTAACTGAGACCATATTTTCTTCGAGATCAGCGGTCTCGTCTTTGAGCTTCTTGGCCAACCTTCGCATTTTTCCGCCTTTGTTAGCAAAAAAGTTTACCTTCTCCTTGCGGTCGATGATTGATCGCTTTAGCTGAGCGTTTTTCATCTGCTCTCGCTCGACTCTTTTTTGAATTTCTATAACTACCGAATCGTAGTCGCCAACATATGCTTCGATTTGGTGAGTAAAATTATCGAGGTAAATAACACCTTCGGTAAAACAGTTTAAAAAATCAGCGTCATGCGAAATTACAATCACAGTTTTTTCATATAGCATCAAAAAAGTTATCAAATGATCGATTCCTGCTTTATCCAAATTATTAGTCGGCTCATCAAGTAGTAAAATATCTGAATCTTGAATGAGGGCAAATGCGAGCAGCAAGCGTGCTTGTTGGCCGCCGGAAAGATCGCCAACTTTTTTGTCAGTCGGGACATCTAAGTTAACGGCGTTCATCACTTCAGTAATTTTGTTGTCTAAATTGCGAGGAATAGAGTCAAATGCTTTTGAAAAATATTGCGTAACTGATAATTCAAGATTGTCGCGCGATATGACCTGTCTAGCGGTTGCGATAGTTGATCCTTCGTCAATTGAAATTCGTCCACTCTTTGGCTGTAATTCTCCCATGATCAGCGCAAACAATGAGCTTTTACCAGCACCATTTTGTCCCATCAGGGTGATTTTTGATCCGCGACGAATCGCAAAATTAACCTCATCTAAGATGGGCTTATCGTGGCGATAGTCAAAACTGACATCGCTAAATCGTAATATTACTTCGTTATCCATATGTATAAAAGAAAAAATGGCGTAAAACCTCGCCACTTCGATACTTTATCATAATTTGGCAAAAATGTACAGATTGAACCTAAAATCAGTCAGGGACAGGCGCGGTGCCTGTCCCTGGTGAATGTCTAGGCCGCGCTTGCGCGCTTCCTGAGTGTCCGTGCCGACGGGCGGTTGTAGGCCCAACGGCAGGCGCAGGCGTACCAGACGAGTCCAGCACCGAAGCCGATCATGATGACCAGCTGTCCGCGCTTGATCTGTCTAGTCCCGACGTACTTGTCGAGAGCGAGACCAATGGATCCATTGGAGGTGTTGCCGTGTTCGTCGAGGTCTTTGGCGAACCTCTCGATGCTCATTCCGAGAGCGTCCGCCGCCTTGGCGATCATCTTCCAGTTTGCCTGGTGGCAGACGACCCAGTCGATCTGGTCGAGGCCGACGCCGAGCTGCTCGGCGAGTTCTCGGACGCAAGCGTCAATCGTCTTGATACCGAAGCTGTACACTTCATATCCATCCATCTGGAGCATGTTCTGCCCGGACCGGATACCGCTAGCCGTGATAGGTTGCGCGGTGCCTCCCTCGGGGATCCAGAGCTTGTCGAGCTGACTGCCGTCTGAACCGCCGGTGAACGCTGCGAAGCCGTATCTCTTGGAAACGGCCGATACGACGACTGCTCCAGCTCCGTCGCCGAGCAGCATCGCTGTTGAGGTGCGACGGTCAGTGATGTGGGAGAGGAGATCCACTCCGATCACCAAGACGTTGCGGTAGCGGCCAGTAGCGATAAGAGCTTCGGCCATTTCGAGCGCACCAGCGAAGCCGGCACAGCCGGCCTTGACGTCGGCCGCGCGGCACTTGATCCCAAGCTTGGCCTGAATGATCGAAGCGACTTGCGGGACCAGGTAGTCCGGGGTATTGGTGGCGACAATGATGTAGTCGATGTCCGTAGGGTCGCGTCCGGCATCAATGATTGCGCTTCGCGCTGCGCGCTCAGCAAGCATGGATGTCGTCTCGCCGGGCTTGGCGATGCTTCTTGTTACGATCCCGGTACTTTTCTCGATCTGGGCGGGTGTCTTAGTGACTCCTCTCCATTTCGAGACGGTCCGGTTGTCGACAAGGTCAAAGACCGCCGACCCAACTCCGACTATTCCAGCGTGAATCTTGCGCATGGTTCTCTCACTCCTAGGTTTCGGGTGGCGATCTCTGGTCGCAGAGTACCACTAAATCACTAATTTGTCACCTACTCTCGAGTGTTTTTTGAATAATATTAACTATTTAATTAGCTTACCTTTGCGCAAAGCTAAAAATTAGTTGAAAGTTTATATACAGTGTGTATACTTGAACAGTAAAAATAACAGAGGGATTTGCGGGTGGAATGCAAATCAAGAAAGGATCCAGATGGCAGATGAAGAAGTAGTAGTAGAAACCGGGCACTGTATGAAGTGCAAGGAAAAGAGAGAGATGAAAGACACCGAAGAAGTCGAGATGAAAAATGGCCGAAAAGCCATGAAGGGTATCTGCACAGAGTGTGGAACCAAAATGTTCAAGATTCTCGGAACCAAAAAAGCCGAATAAGATTTTAGAGCAAAAAACAAAAACACCTCGAGTAATCGAGGTGTTTTTGTTTTGAATAATGAATTATTCGGCTGAAACTTCAGCTCTTGAGACGTTTGTAGCGTTGTCGCCCTTTGGTCCTGATGTAACTTCGAATTGGACTTTATCGCCCTCTTTCAACTCTTCGAAAGTTACGCCTTTGAGCTCGTTTGAATGAAAGAATAAATCTTTTTCTTTCCCTTCAATTGAGATGAAACCAAAACCGCGGTCTGTTAAACGCTTGATTGTTCCTGTTTGCATAATAATCTTTGTTAATTTCTGCATTTACCACGTATAAGCAAATAGTTCGACTACTCCATTTGATTTATACTAAAATGCACATTTATCATAGCACATTCTTTCTCGTTTGTATGTAGTAAACGCGATTTGTCAAGTGTTGGAGTCAAATATGAATATTTTCTCAATAATTCTATTTATGTCAGTTTAGAGTTGATAGCCCGGCAATCTTGTGCTATTCTCGTCAGATCCAAGAAAATTCCACGAGGAGGAAGTGCCTTGAAAATAGGATCAATTAGCGCGTACTGGACGATGCGGTGTCTGTTCGGGTGTGACTTCTGCTTATGCAGGTCAGGACCGAATGGTGCCGACATACCAATGAGGGAGTACGAGCAAACATTCGAACTGGTTTGCTGCTTGATCAGCAGCGGACAGATCGAACTTGCCAAGTCTCTTTTCACCGCCACTGGTGGTGGTGAACCCAACGAATTCAGGTACGTCAACGACACAATGACGATGGCGCTTAACGGCGGATTTGAACGCTGTCACCTCATGACGGCGGGAGCATCCGGCCCAGCCCAACTCGCTAGATTAGCGGCAAGTCCGCTGATCAAGGTTGCCCAGCCCGACATCGGATACTGGCCAATCACGTTCAGCCTTAACGAGACGAAGGCTTCGGTCATGCGTCTCGCCGAGGTCATGAATGTCGTGCCAATCCTGTCGATTCGTCAATGGATGGGAAGCGATCCCGACAAAGAGCGCCGCCGTCTACAGCGAGTTCTTGATGCAGCGTGCCTAGGGCCCGAAATCGAGGGTAAGGTCGGTGGCCGTCGCGGTTACGTGCGCGGTGGTAAGTACAACGTTGTCGAGGTGCAGGAGTACGGGCCATTTCATACGCTCGGCAGAGCCCAGGATAACGGCATCGGTACGCCGACTGGCGGCAGAGTGTTGAAACCTTGCCAGCTCGCATCCTTGATGGAGATGCGCAATCCCGACCTACGGCTCATGCCCGCAGGGATATCTCCGTGTTGGAATCCCGAGATGGCCAAGTGGCCGCTCTCTCCGACGGGTCTCATGCAGTTCCTCGAAGACCTTCCCGTTGTTTGCGCCAAGGCCGAGGCGCTAATGATGAAGCAGATATTCTTCTGCGATAGATGTCCCTTGGCTTCGGCTTTTCCCGACAAGCGCTGATCACGCAAGTTGCTCACAATGGCGGCGCAGTGACCCTGCGCCGCCGTTTTTTTAAAAAAATTGTTTCGGTATCTTTTGCTAAGTTAATTCTCAGCTCTTTGTATTATTGTTTTCATGCGGTCGAAAACGAAACAATTAAACAAAGGATAATTATGAAAAACAAAAAAGTTATAACAATAGCAGCGATGACAGTGCTAGCACTAGCTGGCGCGACGTGGCTAGGAGTAACAAAAGCTGATGCCGCTAACACAAATGGCAATGGCAGCCAAAATACTCTTGTTGAAAGAGTTGCCAGTAAATTCAATCTATCAAAAGATGACGTTCAGGCTGTGGCCGACGAGGTTCACACCGAACGCCAGCAAGCCAGACGGGCCGAGCAGGACTCGAAGCTCGATAAGACTGTCACTGATGGTGCGATTACTCAAGCTCAAAAAGATGCATTAGTTGCAAAGCGCAACGAGCTAAGAGCCAAGAGCACGCAAAATCGTGAAGAGATGCAAAAATGGATGGACGACAATGGTATCGACCACACCAAAATTCAGTCATACATGGGTGGAAACGGTAAAGGTCAAGGACGAGGAATGGGTAGAGTCGCTAAGTAAGGCTCTCAAAAAAACGCTCCGGAATTCCCGGAGCGTTTTTTTTAATTAGTAAATAATTTAGAGCAGTTTAATGCGTGATTTAATGTTGACGAGATCTTGGCCCTATCAATATTTGCCAATTCGACTTTTTGCCCAGTTTTATAACTGGCTACGGCTTTTAGACTGCCTCGATCCGAGTGCCACCAATCCCTTAACTCTTTAAATTTAAAAACATCAACCTGGCGATCTAGGATCTTGCCATTAAAATCTTCACAGTCGAGAAGGGTTAGGTCGTCGATTGTACAATCTAATTTAATTGGCAAGAGAAAAATTTTACGAAGCTCCCGGCCGTCATTAAAATCAAGTTCATCAGAAATTTCAGTCAGGTTTTGAAATTCTAAATTTTCCGAAAAGTCTCTCCTGCTCTTCCATTGCTCAAATAATTCCTCGACTTTATTCTGCACCGTTTTGTCGGTCACGTCATTAATGTAGAAACTATAAACCTTGTTGTGATACGCAAATAATAATTCCTCGGCAAATTCTCGCGATGCAGTCACGAAAGGATTGTTGTTGTCTTCGGGGTCAGCGTGACCGAAAAATCCCGAGTGAGTATCGGGGCTATTTTTGGCATCCTTTGTTCGCTTAACTAGCGCAACAAATTCTTCGTCAAAATCGTTGAATTTTAAAATTGCTATTACACCCGATGTTGTATAAAGTTTTTCGTTCATTTTAATAATCTACGCACCTCATTGTCATTTTCGAGGATAAATTCTGATTTTCTAAACACTTCTTTTTGAAACGCATCCTTCTTAAAATCGATAGTTCTCAGTTTTTCAATTGACCGAAGAACAATATTTATCTCAAAACTCTCAAAATAAATCACATACTCCCCTTTTGTAAATTTCTTCTCTAACTCTAGTGGCAGAATTATCAAAATATCAATGTCGGAACCGATGCGATTGGTGCGCTTGGCGCGCGAGCCATAAAGCAAAATCGCTTTGATGTCTTTCTCGATATTTTTGTACCAAACCTCGAGTGACAACTTTTCACTAATAAATCTCTTGGCGATTTCGATTGCTTCTTCTTTAGAAAAGTCTTTCATATTTTTAACTCATATACTCTAAAAAATTGTTACTCACATTTTATGTTTAGCAAATACTGGTTTGAATATATCACTTTATCGAAGAATATACTTGTTGGAGATTGAATATCCCGAGGTTTTTGCTATTATAGCTAGATCACTTACGTGATGCGACTTGAGAGAATCCGAGGAGAGTGTCGAGCATGTTGATGCCGATAACGATGCTGGGACAAGCGGATCCGCTCGGCAATCACCTTATCCAATTGGTCGAGTTTCTCTCCGCGGGGAGGGTGTCACACTCTATATTCGGTTTCCAGCCCACCAAGTTTAGAAATTGCACAGTTGATTATCTGCCGGCAATCTTCCGGCTTAAAGACGATTTTCTTTTCGGTCAAGCGTAATACTTTCCAATTTCTCGATTTCAAAATCAGATCCTTTTCTCGGTCGAGGATTTTTTGCTCTTTCAGTTTATGCGCTTTTTGGTTGTCGCACTCGATTGCAATTTTTCCTTTGTTGCAAAAGATTGCAAAATCCAGCCGATACCGTTTTTTGCTACTCAGTATAACATAGTATTGCGCGCAAAACCAAATCCCTTCCTCCAGCATCAAGCGCTGGATAATTTGCTCGGTCGGCGCGATTGAGTAGAGCTCAAGCATGTCTTTTGAGTGCTTGAGTTTTTCGAGTGTTGTGTAGCCAAAGCTCACTCGCCGCGGGACAACACTTCTTATCGGCTCTTTGAGCTGGTGGATTTTAGCGAAAGAAAATTTGCGGTATGGTTCCTGGGCAAGTTTGTGCTCTGGTTCGTCGGGAATTAACTCAATTCTTTTTAGTGTTTCGAGGTTTTTGATTTTGGCAAAATATCTGATGCATTTTCCATCTTCGGCAAATTCAAGCGGCTGGTAAAAAGCTAAATAATCAAACCGTCTTTTGGGCGCGTGGGAAACCGGAATCCTGTACCAAAATTTGTTTAAAAGAATTTCGAGGTCTCTTTTGTCCTTCAAAACTCCAACTAAAACAACATTTTTCATAACCTCATTTTATCATAGCAAATCTTATGTGGCGGATCGCAGGAAGCAGAGCTTAATCGACTAAAAAATTTGTTCAATAATTTCTACCGAGAGATTGCCGATGAAGTCGCGAAAAAGTAAAAAATAATTTTTGTCGCGGTCGGCTTTGGCATCTCCCCGCGTGATATGAGAAAATCCGCTGGTTGAAACTATCGGAATCCAAACATTTGTTTCCCTCATGTCGCCGAGATGTTTTTTGTTCTCCTTATAGTCTTCTTGATATTCATCAGAGCGCATTTTTATCAGTTTTTTAAACATTTCCGCATGCTCTTTTTGAGAGCCAAGTTCCAAAAGCCAGTTGCCGTATCGGTTTGTCAGCTCAAGTGATAACTGATTATAAAATTGCTCCTTGTCGCGGTTAACGTCGACTTCCCCTGCTGTTTTAAACATCAAAACGCCGAGCACAATAGCGTTTGCGATAATTTCATTAAAGATCCGATCCTGTTCGCCCAACTCCAACTTTTCGTATTGTGAGAATTTTCGAAACTCGCGTGAATTAAAAAATCTAAACGATTCATTCGCCATCACCTCGGTCATTCTTTTGGCTATAACTTCAGAATCTTTGTGCATTTTACTCCCAAAAAATGTTCCCTGTTGTTTTCGATAAGATCGATAACTTTCTTTAGCCCTGTAAAATATTTTTAGCCTATGCCACCTTGAATTCAACCATCTTCCACCCCGCGGGTGGAATTTAACCGGTATAGTTATCTATGAGTAAGCTTTTTATTGATGCTAGGTCTCTCTGGTAAGCCTTGCGGTCGTTTACGAATTGTCGATACTTTTTTGCTGAAATATCGAATAATCCATCATTCTGGCAAATATGGTTTTTAAACTTGTCTCCATCGATATATTCCCTGTATGAAGAATAGATCCAATCCTCTGGCTTATTAACAAGCCCTGCCGAAGTCGGATTGAGGTGAATATAGCGCGTCAAGTGTAGTAGCTGCTCGTCGGATCTAACCATAATATTTTTGAATCCACTTGACCACAATGGCCCGCTTCTAGCGTGAGAAGTATTAAAGGACTTTGAATAACTATTGAGAACTTTACTCATGAATTTTGTAACACCATCCTCAGCGGCTTGTTTTAAAAGAAAGTGGATATGGGTTGGCATTATACAGTATGCGACTATCTCTACTAATGGAGTACCGGTTTCTTTGATGAGCAGTGCTATTTCTAATTGAGTTGAGAGCTGTAGCTTCTTAAATCGTGAAAACTTGTAGTTAAACTCCTTGAATCTGCACAAATCTATCAATTCTATCATGCGAGAAAACTCGCGACCATCGTTAAATACAACATACTTTGCAATACTACGAGAATAGATGTGATAATAGTGATCGTTTGCTAAATAATCCTCTCTCACGGTAACCATAGCTAAATTATATCAACTACCAACCAATATTCCACCCGCGGGGTGGAATATTGGTTGGTTACAGCAGTATTATCGTGTGAAGATAGTGGGTGTGGTGTGGGTTTCTTAAGTTATAGTCACGCAGGGTGTTTGAGAAATAGTACGTAATCGGATTTTGATAGTTGCATAGTTACCACTCAAAAACATCAACAATTCTCTCGATCACGCCTTTAATTCGCTCGATGATACCCTTTTGCTTTAAGAATTTGGTGTCAGGAGGTAGCAAATCAGCTATGTCTTGTTCTCTTGGGAGTTTTTGAGTGTATAAATAACTGCCGACTAAGTTTTCGATTTTTTCTGCCGGTATCTTTTCCGTCTCCGCCAACTCTTTTAATACGTTTGATCGTTCACTTGCCCAGAACTCGCTGAATGCTTTTTCAACATCTCCAGACTTAGAAATTTTTGGCAAATTCTCCTCGATAAATTTTTTGATCAAATCTTTTTTCTTGCGCAATTGAACGTCACGGTCAAAGAGCTTGAGGATATCCTCGGTTTTTCTTTCGCGCATCGCGTCTGAATGAATATTTTTGAGGCCAGCAATCAATAGAATAATATAATCGAAATTGATAATATCGCGAACTGTTAATTCCAGCTCAAAATCAATCTGATCAAGAATTGATTCAGGACTAGTGGGATCTTTGATCGTATCGTAAATGTCCAAGTATTTGCTTTGATAATCATAAAATTCCTGCTCAGAAATACCAACATCGGAAAAACTAAATTCGGCAAATGTTTCAAGTGATGATTTAACGCGCAGCAAATCGCGAAACGATTTTATAAATACAGCCTTATCTTCTTCGCTCTGAAGTGAATCAACCGACTCGACTGTTGGGACCTTTCCACGAAGTTCGGCAAGTTTTAATTCAAATTGTTTTTTCTGATCTTCGTATGGTTTCTTAAATACAATTTCCTTGGCATTTTCATCGCCAAACAAAGCTAAGGCTTCATCGGTTGCTTTCTTCAAATTCCGAAATGAAATAATGTTGCCATGAGGCTTATCGGAATTGAGCAAACGGTTGGTTCGTGAATACGCCTGTATTAGCCCGTGATACCGCAAATTTTTATCAACAAACAAAGTATTTAATCTTGGACTATCAAAACCGGTCAAGAACATATTTACAACCAAAACAAGATCAACTTCCTTCTTTTTGATTCTGGTCTGTAAATCCCTGTAATAGTCATAAAAGCGATCGGTAGAAAAATTTGTTGAAAAAGTCTGGTTATAATCTTTTATACAATCCTCTAAAAACTCACGCGAATGTTTGTTTCCTGCTGTTCCCTCTCCAGCAAAAATATCCACATCAAGCATATCACCACTTTCGTCTTCGTTGGCTTGATACGTGAAAATGGTGGCAATTTTGAAGTCATCAGACTTTTTATTCTTGAACAACGTGTAATATTTTTTCAGAACATCAATACTCGTAACCGCAAATAAAGCATTGAACTTTCCATCTTTAGTTTTGCGTTTCCAGTCTGCAAGAACATAATCAGCAATCTTATTTAATCTGTCGTCACTTTCGAGAACTTCGCGCGTATCAACTCCCTCGACAAGTGTCTCGGCAAAAATATCTTTGTCGATGGTGTCATCATCCTTTTTCTTATATTTACCAACATATTCCACCGCAAAACCGAGAACATTATTATCCGAAATTGCATTGGTGATAATATACTTGTGCAAACAATCATCGAAAACATCTTTAGTTGTTACTCCGCCAACATTATTCTCGGCAAAAATTGGCGTTCCGGTAAAACCAAAAAGCTGAGCTTTTTTGAAGAAACTTTTAATTCGGGCATGGGTCTGACCAAATTGGCTTCGGTGACACTCATCAAAAATTATTACTACTTTTTCATCGGCTAAATATTCAAATTGTTTTGTGTAATGGTCTCGGCCTATGGCAATATCTAATTTTTGAATTGTGGTTACAATGAGTTTTCTGTTTTTATCTTTTAGTTGAGTAACAAGATTGCGTGTGTTGTCCGTGCCGTCAACCGAGCCGTCAGAGAAAGAGTTGAATTCTTTTGTTGTTTGAATATCTAGGTCTTTTCTATCCACCACAAAAAGAACTTTTTTAACTTCCGGTATTCGCGAAAGAACTTGGCTTGCCTTAAATGATGTCAGAGTTTTTCCCGAGCCGGTAGTGTGCCAAATGTAGCCATTTTTATATGATTCCAGAACCCGCTTCTCAATAGCTTTAACCGCATAGTATTGGTATGGGCGAAGAATCATTGGAATTTTTAACGATTCAGCCATTACTATATATTCTGCGATCATTTTTGACACAGTGCATTTTTCTAAAAATAAACCAGCAAACTCATCTAGCTTCGCAACTTTGTTATTTTCCTCATCTGTCCAGAAAAATGTCTGTTCAAATGCTTGATTTGGGTTATTGGAAAAATACTTAGTATTTACGCCATTTGAAACCACAAAGATCTGCACATATTCAAAAAGTGTTCCGGTAAATGAATGGCGGTGATATCGCTGAATCTGATTAAACGCTTCTTTCATCTCCATACCACGCCGCTTGAGTTCTACCTGCACCAGCGGCAAACCGTTAATCAACAGAGTCACATCATAGCGATTTTCATACTTCCCAAATTGAGTGACCTGATGAGTAACTTGATACTCATTCTTACACCACTGATCCATGTTAAAGAATCGAATAAACGAAACAGTGTCATCATCTCGTTTTAGCTGAAAGCGATCTCTAAGCGTTTTGGCTTTCTGGAACCGATCACCTTTATTCAGGTGATTCAATATTCGCAAAAATTCAGTTTCTGAAAAAGCTGTTCGGTTAAATTTCTCAAGCTGAATTTTTAAGTTTACAACCAAGGCGTCTGCGTCTGCCAAAACCACCGGTACAAACCCCAGCCCTTTCAGCTGCGCCATCAAAGTTTCTTCAAGTTGTTGTTCTGATTGTGTTGTCATTTTATTTTTTACTCTGATGTTTTTTTATTTCGTTGAATAGTTTTTGCAGCATTTCCAGTTTTTCTTTTTTCGCTTTGTCTTTTTCTTTATAATATTTTAATTCTTTTATATATTTATTCAGTGCAGTTGGGTTTAATAAAATAGGGAAAATTGTAGTTTTGGTCGCAATATTTAGCGTTTCCTTGATCTCTCGTTCTCTTATATCATGATCTAGTGCCGCAAGCTTTTTTTCGTTTTCTCCCCAAAAACCATGAAATCGTCCAATTAAACCAAACTTTTTTCTGCCATTTAAAAAATTCCTAATTCTAGCATGTTCCACTGTCTCATTTTCATCTTGCCCGAAGGATGACCATTGAAAAATAATCAGATCGGTCCAGGTAAACATATCTATCTTGGGAAGAAGCTCTCGTGTAACATCATCGGCAACAGAATCATAATTCCCATCCTTCTCATTATAAGTCAACAGATTCTTATCTACCACCCAATGCATGTAAGAATCTAACCAATTTAGTGCCGTACCTTGTGTCGTTTCATTTTCAATTCTCTCGAATGTGATCTGCCAGTCATTTGGAAAACCATTAAATATCTTATGAATATCTTTAGACTTATCCAATGAGGACAAGAATCTTGCTGCTATATTCCTAATGAGAAAAACCTCGCCAGCATTGTTTGCTTTAGAGAATTTACGAGTATGAGCAAAAAACATATAAATGCCAAAGTCATTTTTTAGATCTTCCTCCATTATTTCGAAATAAAGATCATTGACTGTGTTAATAAATTCAAAACGATCGATATTATCATTATCGTCTTTCTCTGAAATTATCGTGCCATTTACTAAGCAGAAGTTGATTAGATCTTCATGAATAATGGGATCAAACAAATTTGTATTACTTAAATTAGATATAAAATTTCTTAACAAGTTAGCATCTGGACTTGTCATACTTTCTAGATTTTTGATAAATATTTTAATCAAATTTCTTTCATCCATGAACCCTTTAATATTTCTGTTTAAACTGAAGGTTTTTGACCAAATTACTGCTTTTTGACTATCATTAAGAGAGCTCAAAAAATTCTCTCTTTTTATTATTCTGAAGTTCGATTTTCCGCTATTTGACTCTTCTGTCACAATCAGCCATTTGTAAGATTCTATTATCATCAGTAGATAAAATACCAAGTATGCAATCAGGATCATTAATAATAACGGTCTAATATGCAAGCCATGCCACAATAATGGGACGAGTATAAAAACTACCAAACCTACAAACATAGATTTAATCTTTAAGACAGTTGTTAAGATAACGGCGTGATCCCATGGTAAAATTTTATTTTTACTATCTATCAACAACACAGCTACAGGCAACAAAAACCCAATAATGAGAACAGGTGAGGCAATTAATGATTCTATTGAAACATTTTCGAATAGAAATTTATCCACAACTTGCCAAAAATCAGTAAATATTTTAAATGAAAAATCTGGAATAGTAAAACAAATATTCATGCGAACATCCTCTTCAGTAGGGATTTTTTGAAAAGTTTTGCCTGTTCCAACTGGTTGTTTATTAAATTGATCTTATTATCTAACGAAGTCAAAAATTCGGCAATTTTTTCTTGCTCTTCGGCCACTGGAATTTGAATTTTTATTTTCATCATTTCGATTTTTGACAGGTTGAATCTCGTGCTTCCTTGGGCTAAACGAATTACCTTTTTCCTGAAGTCATCGCTTCTAAAGAATATGTTGAGGTAAACTGGCAAATAATTAGCAGCGTCGCCCAGCCTGTACCCAAAACAAAAGCTGTTTAGATACGCGACTCCGTCATTATTGAGCAATACGGATGAAAAGCCGGCCTCTTCTGGTGTTTCAGAGGATGTTGTGAAAAATATATCGCCTACTTTAACTTCATTTTGGTTTTCTTTTTCTCCAACTTTCACCTTCCGACATTTTGACATGTCGATCGAAGATCCGCCGAATATTTGCATATAAGTTATGTATGGTTCTCCTTCGCCAAAATCTTCAGCGCTTTTGCTAGTCAGTCCGTTATATGTCGCTCCGATTTCTCCCAATTTCTTTTCTTCCCAATCCGGGAAATCTGAGCCGCTAAAATCCCTGAAACGAATTTTTTGCGAAAACATTGCCTGCATCGCGCTTTTTTTATATTTTTCAAATCCCTTTTTCTTTTCTCCCAATTTTCCAATCTTCTCATCAACCGCCGTCAAAAACTCGGCAATTTTTTCTTGTTCTTGAACGGTTGGCATGAAAATTTTATTTCTCGAAAAGTCAGTTTTGTTTATTATTGGTACAGCTTGATTTCCAGCCAACAATGCTATTTTCGACGCGATCCTTGAAAGACCAAAATACAAAAAATCTTTGTCAATATTTCTATTCGCAACAATAGCATTGATCTGCTGATTTGTTGCAACTTCTTCCTTTGTTTGTGCAATTTTACCGATAGTTGAGCCGATACATACAAACAAAGTACTATCGGCTGGAATTTTTCTTGTTTTGTCAAATCCCTTTTTTGACAATCTAGTTTTTGTTTGACCTATATATCTGCCTTCATTTATATCGGCTGGACTAACAAAATTAAACTCACCGCCATAAAGAGTTAAATCGACAGTCGTCGGAGTGTTGCCGGTGACAACATCACCAATATCGCCAAGCTTTTTTTCTTGCCACTCGTCGGTGAATTTCTTGAATCTAAGTTTTGGGGTGTAATTACTCATTTTATTTTACTTCTAAGACTTTTCTTCCATTCAAAATTTTATCTGCTACTTGAGATTCAGGTTCGTCGTTACGCAATCTTTTTTGATGAATTGCAGCAGCAATTTGAGTCTTAATTATAAAAGTTAAATCGCTAATAAGTTTAATAATTTTGTCATATTCTTTTTTTGGTATTTCCGGGCCAGCCTCCCCGATTTCGCAGGTTACACCCCTTGAATCTTTTTTGAACAAAAATTTCGAGTGCTGAAGTGAAAAATGTAAAACATCACATGCACTATAGTATATATTTTTAATATTTAATCTTGTGGCAAGTTCAAATTGCTTAATTAAATGTTCGTCACGAACATTCTCCCATTTCTTTTTACTTTTGCTCCATCTTTGTAGTCTGTTATTTTCTAAAAATTTTTTGTAATATTCTGTCTCATTCTCCTTTGTGATACTCGTATCGTAAACTAAAACCATTGTAGATTCGATTAAACTTCTAAGCAGTGAGACCGCACAAACGTAGTTTCTTGCTTTTATTGAGTCGTTAATTCCGCGAATCAAAATTTGGGAGTGATTTGCAATCGGAAATATAATCAGTTCCTCCCAAGGATCTATTTTTAGGCTCCCTGATTCCATCAGTTCTTTAACCAGATCATTAATTGTAATTTCTTCCTTATTTTGCACCTTGCTCCCACTTTTCTTTAAGTTTGAGACTTAAAATACTAAGTTGATCTAAAATATCATTAGCCATGGTAAGTCCTTTTTCTGCGTCGTCGGTCAATGATTTTGTTTCTGTTTTAGCATCAAATATGTGATGGGTAAATTTATTTCTTAAGGAATTTAACTCATGTAGCTGTTTCTTCAACTTTACCGTAACTATCCCATTATATTCACAAAAGCAGGTAATTATTTGCCCGAGGGTTTTATTATCAAATTCTGATGGATCTCTGATTTCTCTAGTCAAATCCGAGTTGGAGATTCTCAGCTTAATAGCGACCTCTAAATCTAGCGAAATAAACATTTCTTTTAGTTCAAACTCAATAATTTGAGTCTTCAGCAGAAAAGCTGCTATACAAAATATAGGGAAATCCTTTAGCTTTGCGAGTTTATCGATTTGATCTTTTAAAAAGTCTACTTTGATACGCCAAGACTGAAGCCTATTGATATAGCCAATAAGATCATTTTCTTTCATTTTAAAAACGTTATCTTTCATTCTTGCAACCCTTAAAACGGCGATTTTATACCGAGTTCCTTGCAGTAGTCATTAATATTTTTATCAACGTCGGTCATTTCGATGTCAATTTTTTTGATCTCTTGCGTGACTTCGTCGAGATCAATTTCTTCCTCTTCTTCAAAAGTATCCACATAGCGAGGGATGTTTAGGTTGAATTCGTTTTCTTTTATTTCGCTGATTGTTGCTTTGTGCGAATATTTTTCGATTTCTTTACGGGTTTTGTAGATATCGAAAATCTTGGCTATGTTTTCGTCTGTTAGACGATTTTGATTTTTTCCTTTTTCAAATTCCTGCGACGCATCGATAAACAAAATATCGCCATCTTCTTTACGGCACTTTTTGAAGACTAAAACTGTTGCAGGAATCGATGTGCCGTAAAACAAGTTGGCCGGCAAACCAATGACTGCATCGAGGTAATTTTGTTTTTCAATTATATGTTTACGGATTTGTCCTTCAGCACCACCACGGAATAATACACCATGAGGCAGAACAATTGCCATTGCTCCATTGTCGGCCAAGTGATAAAGCATATGGGTCACAAATGCATAATCAGCTGCACCTTTGGGCGCCAAGCGTCCATATTGAGAAAAACGCTCATCGTGGGCTAGTTGTGGGTCTTTGTCACCTTTCCAGTCTAGGGCAAAAGGAGGATTTGCGACGATGGCTTCGGCCTTTAGGTTTTCGTGTAAATCATCTGTTAAAGTATCACCTTGTTTGATTTTAAAGTGATCAAAGTGAACTCCGTGGAGTATCATATTCATGCGTGCAAGGTTGTAAGTGGTTTGATTTAGCTCTTGACCGAAGTAGTCAACGACTTCTGTATAATCTTTGAGACGAAGCAAGAGCGAACCAGAACCGCAGGTTGGGTCATATGCAGAGCGCAGTCTTTTTTTATCTTCGGTAACTATTTGTGCCAAAAGTCGCGAAACTTGAGCGGGAGTGTAGAATTCTCCGCCCTTTTTACCGGCTCCGGCAGCAAACTCACCGATCAGATATTCGTAAGCGTCACCAAGTAAATCGCTCTTCGGGTCATTCAGGTTAAAATCTATGCCGTCCAAATGGCTCAAAACATCGACAATTACTTCGTTCTTTTTGTTTTCGCTTGATCCAAGTTTAGAAGTTCCCAAATCAACATCAGCAAAAAGTCCTTTAAAGTCATCCTCACTATCTGTTCCCATAGAAGTTTGTTCTATGGTGTTTAAAACATTTTTCAGGTCTTCAATTATGAAGGTATTCTGGTTTTTAATATTGCCTTTTCCTTTGGCGACAAGGTAGGAAAATAGTTCGGTTGGTTTTAGAAAGAAGCCGAGATGAGAAATGCAACGGTTTTTAATCTCGGTTATGTATTCTTGGCCTTCTTTTGTCGCTTCTTTAACATCTGAGAATTTAATATTTTCAGAAGCAAGAAGTTTTTCGTTCACATAAAGCTCAAGTTTTTCGGAAAGATATTTGTAGAAAATAAAACCGAGAATATAGTTTTTATATTCATCGGCGTTCATTTTGCCACGCAAAACATTGGCCACTGCCCACAATTGTTTCTCTAAATTCTTTTTTTGATCGTCAGTCATTATTCCCCCGCACAATTATCCCACCAATAAAATTTTGCTCAAAGACAAGTTTGTTGTTATATAAAAACTTTTCAAGTTCGTTAATTTGGTAGTCAGGCATTATTTTCTCCATTTCCTAACTGGTTGTCTGAAATCTTCTTTGAAGATAAGCGACTAAGGATCCAGGCAATCAATACGACTACGGCTAAAACCCAAAAAGCAGTACCAGTCGCGCTATAGATGCTGCAGTTGAAGGGCACAACTAAAGCGCCGCCAAATGTGTCGCTCGGCATTATTTGCGGAGCACAATCGAGATTATTGCTTGAAATATAAAAATTCTGAAAGATCCTAAGTATTATTCCGATTACTAAGAAGATAACTGCCCAAAAAAGTAAATTTTTATATAATTTCATTTCCTATAACGCCTCGTACTTGAGTCGTTATTATTTATGCCAAAATAGTACTCTTATATGGAGTGGAATTCAATTCATTCGGCAAGCTCCCACCTTCGCAGCAACTTCGGTGGGCAAGCAAGATCTTTGAGAAAAAGGGATTGCTTCCCACTTCGCTAAGGATACGAGGGACACGGTCGCAGTGGTTGCAATGACGGGTTGGTTATGAAAAATTATTTCTATTCACGTGTTTTTGTCAATAAGTCGTGAATGAAGTGCTGTTTTCGGGTGCTATTCACGTTTTTATTTAAATTCAAGATGGTATTATTTTTGCGGCCAAGTTGCGGAAATCCTTAGGAGTGAAATTGGCTTTTACAAAAAGTTCCTTTGCACTTTTTGCGAACTGAAGTGGAACCTCGATTGGATTTGAGCCAATTATGCGCCACAACCCTTTTTCTTTTCCTAACCGTCCGATTAAGCAACGGCCGACTCTGGATCCTCGCGTACCAAGCTTTTCTTTCACGCGATAGACTTTGCCGGTTGATATACTCTCTAGATCAATCCATTCCTCGGGCATAATTTTCTTGACTTCAAATAGTCCATATTTATTGAGGGTCATCTCTTCGAACTCCGACCTCTCTGCTTTGCTGAGCTCTTTTTCTTTGGCTTCAAGAAAATTTTCGATCAACTTTTTCCCATTGGGAAAATGATAATCAAAAACAATCCAATCCATAAATAGATCCTCGTCTTGCTCGTTATAAAATTCAAGACGCCCATAACGATCCAGCTTACCGTCGGCATATTCACTAATAGCTCGCTGGATTTCAGCATCGTCGCTGAAGAAAAAATCCAAAAGTCGACTGAATTTTGATATTTTCTTAGGTGTATCTTGCGATGTTCCGGAAACTTTGATGCTTGCTTTGCCAGTTAATTCTGACTCTAAAAACATCTTGCATTCATCTATTGCCATTTTAGACCATTTTTTAAGTTCGCCCTCAGCTTTCTTGGAATATTTTTCGAGTGCCCGAAGAGCCTTGACATTGCCGGAGTGGGCCAGTGTTATAATTATTTCCTTGATTTTATTGTCGGAAAGATCTTTGCGAGGTAACTGTTTGATTGCTTCCTTTAGATCTTTAACGGTCGACTTGCCATCTTGTATCTTTTTATGAAAGTCTATATATTCCTTGGCCACTTTTTCTGCTAAGGGATCGTTGTCGTCGACCTGCATCAATCTGCCACTCATTCCCTTTGCCTGCATTGCCGACACAATATCGGACAAATCATCTTCTCCCAAAAATCCCCGATTGAGTTTTTTTATCAGTTCTTCCTCGGAAAAACCATCATATATATTTGCCATTCTTAGCTCTGGTCATTTAATTTTTGCATTTTCTATTTCTCTTGATGTATTGTCAATTTTATCCATTCGTTGATTGTTGCAGGTGGGTATTATTGTATTTTTTGATTCATCATTAGCGAATTACGAAAGATTGTTTTTTGATTTCCTGCAATAGCTTCAAGGTTGCCTGAACCGACATATTATCGCTCGCTAACAAGACTAAGTTGTCTCCGAGTTGATCAAACAAAGGACTCACAAACTCATCTCCCCACGATGGCGAGAAAGTTAGAACACCAGAAAAATCAATCTCAAGACTTTCACCCGGCTTCATGTCCTGCAGTGTTGACTGAAAAGCCTTAAAGGCCTCGGACCCTGCTTGACGCGAAATAAGCGTTGTGCCAAATTTATTTAATTCAATACGCATATTTTTATCCTCAATTAATATTTATAACTATCCTTAAAATTGAATTATGACAAAACAGCCGCGAAGTATCTCTTGGCCGCGCGTCAGACGAAATTCCTTATCTGGAGCCTTGATCCGGACTTCAGCGTCGCCACTTTCAAAAAACAGGTCGATTGGCTGGGTCGTAGTAACTTCTCGAACGAACTTTAAGCCATTTCCGCGCTTCTCTGGAGAACGGCCAGACAGAATCTCGGTAAAAGCCACCATCAAGGCCTCGGTATGACTTTTTAGGCTGGGACGTACTTGACGAAGCGTCTCCAGAATACCTAGTCCACGATCGGCAAGAACGATTTGCTTTTTGTTAATATCATATCCGAAGAAAATACCTGGCGTGTCTGGCCACTTCCCGAGATTGTGATCAAAAGAATTGTTTCCGATCTCACCAGTAATGGCAATAATGATCGAAAATAATCTCTCAAAACCCGGTTGGTTCATTAGTATAAGCTCCAGTTTTGACAACCTGGCTTGAAAAACTGCGCTATTACCGCAATAAAAAATAGAAGGCAATTCCAAGCCATCTTTCGCCCAATCATGGGCAAGCTCAATAATATCACTTGAAAATATTTCAAGATCTTTTTCTCGGTAAAATCGATGCACGCCACCCTCTTTTTTAATCGCAACTAATTTTCCGCTACTATCCCAGCGACGGAGAGTGTCGATTGAAACTCCAAGTATCTCGGCTGCTTCAGCAATCGTTAATAATTTTTCTTCCATTTAATTACCTCTTTGGTTATCCTAGCATTTTACATCAAACTATGCAAGTATATTACTAAACTATGCATAATATCATCCAACTATGCATTGTCGCTGTAAACTAGAGCTGTTGATTGCTAAAATAGGGTAAAAATGACAATGCGCTCGGTTGAGCAAAATATTTACATTCACGTGTTTTTGTCAATAAGTCGTGAATGAAGTGTTGTTTTCGGGTGCTATTCACGCTTTTTTCGATGTTTTCTACTTACCTATCTTCGTCCGCATATTCTTAAGCCACGGCAGAGTACGGTCGGGTTAGGGCTGATTTTGCCTAATCGGCTGACCAAACCTACTACTTTCCCCCTCGGAAAATTCGACTTTAAATGTTAAGCGGTCGTCTGCTTTATCAACCTTGATTGATATCGGGGCAGCGGGCTTAGTCGGTGCGATAGTTTCGGCCTCTCCCCTTTTGCTCGCCTCTTCGGCAATGCCCCCTTCAATTCCAGTGCTACAAGAAACAAATATTATCGTAAAGCCATCTACAAAAAACGCCTTCATCTCATTGACCCATTCTTTTTGCATATCATCTTGAGTTAAGAGTGGATCGTTCAATTTCAGATTTTCAACAGCTTGCTTGTTCTCATCTCCACTAATGGCTGCGTCGATAAATTCATCCATATTCCTCTCGGCTCCCAACGTGACAGTGTTCTTTGAGCCATGTCCGCCCAGTACTAAAAATGAGATTTTATTTTGCTCGCCATAATCCCTGTTGAGCGTTAGTAAGCGTTTGGCCGCAGAATATTTTCCGCTGGCTTCGACGACTCTCAGTGAATAGCCGAGCTCTCGTAAATCACTATTGAGTCTGCTAAATAATGCAAACTGCCCATGAAATGCGCCATTCCAGTCAGTCTTGGGATATAGGATAACGCCGTATGGACGCTGCTTGTCGCTTTCTTGGTCTTGAGCCACTAGTACATCCATTGGATATCGACCAAATGATTCTATACCGTATTTGCGATTGAGCCGCGCGGCTGCTCCTTTGCTGAAGTGCTCGAGAAGGCCGATGTTTGAAAAGTTAGAATTCATATGTTCAGCGCGACGTTTGTCTTGGCTAAGTGTTTGCCATGTCTCAAAAAGCTTGTCCCAGTCAAGATCGAGTGTTTTCATGTAGTCTCTGACTGCATCATTGATCGGCTTGTTGCCCGTATCGACAAGAGAGCTTAATAATCGCGTATTGTACCTAAGTAATATCGAATCCTGATCAGCCGGACGTTCAGATGTTAAGCCTTCTCGAACTGCTTCTTCATAATCCTCAGACAATGAGCCACCAACATGGTCAATATAAAAGCATAATTGCTCAAGCATCTCATCGTTGTATATCGGATGCTGAAAATCTGATGGTTTGTCAGTATAAGCCGAGCGAAAAATTGTCCCAAATGCTTCGGCTATTTTCGCTTGACCACGATCAGTAGTACTCGCATTATCTTCAGAATCAATACGGTCATAAACTCTCCTAAGTAGCTCGAGCAGGGTCAAGGGGTAGTCCTCAATCCTAGTGAGTCTATCGGTGATTTCGTCTAGGTTTCCAATGAGGATCCCCTGTATCACTTCGCGGACTTTCTTAGGAAGTTGCTGACTTAAAACTAAATCATTAACCTCAATCATGAAGCGCATTGTTTGTTCATCACTCGCAAATGGCATTGATCGCATAGCTTGTTTGATTGAATTTACTGCCTCTCTGGTGCGTTGAGCGGATTCTGCCTTATGTTCGACAAATACGAGACTGTCGACAAGTGTGGACGATTTGGCGATTGCATCTTCAAAAGTTCTATCAATCTCTTTGGTTAATTTGAGATTTTTTGATTCCCACTCGGAAAACTGATCGAGTTCCGCATTTACTTCTAGATATCTTTTGTTTTCATCACTATGGGGATCGTCAGCGCCCCTTTGAAGCAGCTGCAAATTCTCTTGTCTAAGAGAATTTAGGTGTGATTCAACTGGATCGGTCTGCGCTTCGTCCTGAACAAAGTTACCGGTTTCCGGATCGATATCATCACCTAAATCTTTAGAATCTACTGTTTCCAAATTCCTCCTTGGTCATAGGAAAATGATAGAACCTTTTAACCTGATCCGCAAGGAGTTTGATGTTGACATTTAAGCCAAAATGCGATCCATTTTTCAAGCGTTCATCATCCAGCATAAAGCCTTTGATGATAAAATCTCGCAAAGCCTTTGTTGCCCAAATACGGAAATGGGTTGCTTTTTCGGAATTGACACGATAACCAACGGAGATAATGGCGTCGAGATTGTAAAAATTAGTTTCGTATTTTTTTTCATCGGCAGCAGTTGTCCGGATTTTCCGGATAACTGAATTTTCCAAAAGTTCGCTGGAATTAAAAATATTCTTTAAATGTTCGTTTACAGTCCTGACATCTACATCAAAAAGCTCCGCCATTTTTTTCTGAGTTAGCCAAATACTCTCATTTTCAAAAAGTACTTCAATTTTCACATCACCAGCTGGTGTTGTGTATAAAAGAAATTGATTTTTTTCTGGTAAATTATTTGTTGGTGTCATCTTAAATTACGTTACGCCGATATTCTTCGCTAGCGGTTGACATAAATTGACAGTTTTACTATAATAAATTTAATCATTAGGGAGAAACGACCCGAAAGCTACGTGCTGCTGGTGACGCCTCCCGATTTTAATACTTTTTTTCGACTTTTTCTCTATCTTTGATAATAAAAACTTTGTACTCTTGGAACTCTTTAAGTAGGCTGGACTCTGAATAGCGGTTCGGAATTAATATCTTCAGCAGTTTCTTCTTGTTTGCCAAAAATTCATGCAAGCATCTAAAGTCGCCATCACCCGACACTACAACAGCTTTATCATAATTTTCGAATTCTATTGCTGCAGCATGAAGCACTAACTCTGCATCAATATTTCCTTTTGGTTTGCCTGCACCGTCTTTTACAGTAGGTTTAAAAATTAATTGATAACCATAAGATTCGAGTGCGCGGTACATGCTTTTCTGTTCGGGGATATAGCCAATGAAAATAAATGCCTTTGACACTCTGAATTTGTCTCTCAGATAAACCCTGAATTTCTTGTAATCGATTTTCCATCCTTTGTAAACGGATTTTTTGTTGCGAGAAATATTGTTCAATGTTCCCAAATTGAGATTTTGACTATCGATGAATGCGTACACTGTGGGAAATTTATTTTTCATATTATATATATTGTAACCGAACAAAAACCGAATATCCAATATTTTTGCGTTTATTATTTGCGGTTTATCCACATCCTCTTAAACCACGGCAGGGTCAGGGTTGAGAGCATGAAGCCGACTGTTGGGACGATGGCGTTTAAAAATGGTCGGTCAATCGATACCGCCCACATATAGATGCTGATTGCGAGATAAGTGAAAACCGCGATCAGTCCCCTGCGCATCCAGCTGGTTTCCCACTTTTTGTCGATTTCCACAGAGGCATTTCGCTCTTTAATCAGTTCTATTTCTTTTTCTAATTTTTCCAATCTATCCATGTCAATTGAATTAGTTTTACCCATCAATAAACTACTCCTTTATCTTCAGTTGTTCAAGAAAACGGGCCGAGGAGAGTGTCTCCTCGGCCCGTGGACGTCTTGGTGGCTTGCGCTAGTTTTCGTGTCGTACCCGCGCTGCCACTGAAGTGCTCATGCGGTCAGTTTGCAAGCGAAACTGGTGCTCCTCGCCATCGCGAAGGTATGCAACCGTTTCCTCGCTTCCTCGAACAGTCATAACGACCCTGATCGCTGGGGTGGCGTGATCGGTCCCATCGCCTTTGCTCAGAATGGAATAATCCCCCTTTGCATTCCATTATCAGTACTTCTCGGTGTCCCTTGGCGATGTTGGACAACGATCCTGGCTGTTCTCCGCATTGGTTGCGGACTATTTCGACCCATTGTCCGTTGCGCTGAACTTCAAGAATCATCGGCATAAGTAACACCCCTTGGGGTATGGATTCGAGATCAGAAGATTATAGTACAAATTAACTTAAAAATCAATAATTAGTATTATAAAACGATTGATAAATATTAAGATATTTTTTTAAACTGTCGATGCCTCCTCTTATTATTCAAGAAAAACGATGCCAATCTCTTGACGTGGCCTATTAATTCTAATATATTGATTAGCTCAGACAAGGAGGAGACATTGAATTGAATCTGAATATTGAATAAGATTAAACTAAATAATATGTGAGGATAATATGAAGTGCTACGAAAAGTTTAAAAAAGATAGTAAGTTTGCGATGTTGGTGCTGCTCGGAATTGCACTGGCGGTTTTAATTTTGTTTGCCATACTCGTTGGCTTCACGATTTGGTTTTGGATAATCCTGCTTCTCTGGATAGTATTTTTTGTGAGATTTAATATTTTATTTAAACTCGCCTTTATGTCGTTTATTCTGATAGTCATTGCGATTTTGGTTCTAAGTATTGCCCTGATGGTTTCTGGTTCAATCGAAAAATCGGGCTCAAAGTCATCATCTACCGGTGGGCTGGTAGCGTGTACTTCAACCCTGTCAGATGCTCCGACGACAATAGCTGGATACAAAGCGACTATGTACGCTCAGCCAGTTGAGTCAAATACGATAGCTGATAACGGCACAAGAACATTTTCGATGAAAGCGCTTGCAGATAAGACCGGCGACGATATTTTTTATCGAATTGAGAAAACGGATGGCGGTTTCTTCCCGGGCGTTAAGGGACTGATCGAAGTTTGCAACGAAGATAATAAAACCGAAAAATGGGAAACGACCAAGGACTCGACGACAACTGGTGCGAGTGATACGGCAACCGCGATGATTTTCTACATGCATGGAAATGACAAAATGGAAAAACCAGGGAAGTATCGAGTTGATGCCTACACCGATGCTGGCGGTTCATGGAAGCTAGTCGGAAGAATCTCAGACATCACGATTACAGAATAGTTCTAAAACAAAAAAGTCCTTCGGCAACGCTCAGGACTTTTTTGTTTTATCTAATTATCTAAGCGGTAGGATCTGATATTCGAATTTGAAGCCTTTATCTTTAGCGGCTGTTTCGAGTTCTTTGCGAACTTTAGCATAGTCGAAATTATACTCAAATGTTTTGCCGAATAGTTTTGAGCTCTCCTCAATCGAGCCTTCGCGGGCTCCGCTCATCGTATTGTATGATTCTTTTTTGAATCCAAAACCTGTCGACATTTCTGAATCAAATCCCCCACCCGAGCTAAATCCAGATCCTGCTTCTTTGAGCATCTCTGAGAATGTGACTGTTTTGTCTTCGTCGTTTACTTTGACCTGGAACGAATAGGTCAATTTCTTTTTGGATAAAAATGCTTTTCTCTCAGCAATTGTCGCTTCGACATTAATAATCCCTTTTTTCTCTGACACCTTGCCATCAATTTCCTTGGCAATTTTTTCTATAACTTCGTGCATAATTGCTCCTAGTTATTTTATTCCTTAAAATCTTCGTCTATGTGGCTACCATCGCAAAATGGTTTGTTTTTTGATTTGCCACATCTGCAGAGCGCATAATCCCCCGCCGTTTCAACCTTACCCGTCTTTTTCCAGCAACAGGAAGTCCCCTCTTCGTCGTTTTGGATCTCCTCGCGATTTAGCGGAATATTGTCGTCAACATTGTATGGACCGTTTTTGGTAACTTTGATTCTCGTGAAGTCTCATTCATTTTAATTAACTATGATAAAACTACTCCCAACTGTATAAAAGTTCAATAAATTAATAATTAAATACCAAAAAAATTTTGTTTTTCGCTATATTCGTGGTAAATAAGGGGTAGTGATCGACCGTTGATTTGTGAGGAGTCTCAAAATGAACGCTCAATTTCGGCTGCTGTGCGGATCAAACCACCAACTCAAGGAAGGCGAGATAGCTATAAGTCTGCAGCCCCGCGAGGGTGCCATCAGCAGACACCCGGACCGCGACATTTTGCATGGTCTTTGTCTCATCGACCAAGTCATGATTCTGCTCGATGAAAATCAGCGGGTTTATGACAAGGTGGCCGTTTGGGATCTGGACCCGGAGACGACTCTGGCCGCGGCGATTGCGGCGGGGGCAAATGTGAGTACAGAGATCTGCGGAGATGTCGCTGATTTCACGAATCGTGCAAGTCTTCCGCTAAGCAGGTTTAGGACAACCCCGAGCTCCGAGATTCTCCGGGCCTATATCCAGACTGCGCTTGGCGCCTCGTTGCGATCCGAGACGTCAGCCAGCGAGTCTGTAAGGTTCTGGTTTGAAACGGTGAACGACTGGCCGAAGATAGGAGTTTTGGCCGAGGAGTTCGACACTGTTCAGAGCTACCCATGCAACATGCAGTATCGCGAGACAATCGATGGCGTCACTCTGTTCTGGTCCGAAGGGTTTCCGCTCCAGTATGTTTCGCCCGAGATCGACACGTTCTTGTGGCTCAAGCCGTTTGTTGATGGCTGGTGTCACATGTTCGCCGGCACGGTGCAGGAGGACCCTTCCTTCATGAGTGAGGTGCTCGATATCGTACGGGAGGTCGAGAGAGCTCGTCTTAGAGGGGCAAAGAAGAATTCGAGAGATCGTGCCAAGTGGACGCTCTCGACTGACAAGCGGTACCTCCAGTCCCCCCAGAATTACATTTCCATGATGAGCTACATCGAAGTCATGGAGATCCTCGTCCGTCTTGCGGGCTAATGTTCTTCGATGAATACAACAAGCCCGCGCTACACGATCGTTTTTCCTAGCTTTTCCCCGAAGTCACTCCACGCCCGCGGCAACCCCGCGGGCGTTTCCCCTTATCTAATTAGCTCGTGTTTAAAAAACTTTTCTTGAAATTCTATTTTCTTTTCAATTTCTTCATCGGAATATTCTCGATCTTTTGTAATCCCAACCAGCTTATCTTCTTTGTCATCTGTCCGATGAATGATTGCAATGATTTTTGCCCTACATGATTTGACTGGTTTGTCGAGATCGATTACAAACACGTCAACATCGTCACCGTCACCGGCCTTGATATTTTCAATGTATCCATAATTTATTGGATAAAGCCAATTTTTAAACTTAGGATGTTCAGATCCGATCTGTCGATCGATTATGATCTCGAACTCTTTCCCTAAAAGTTTAGAAAATTTATTCATTCTAATTTATTTCGATACTTTCTCCCCATTTGAGGATTTTAACATCAATATCTGTGTCAGCCATTGTGGGTGCAAAATCATTTACATCTACAGGAAATCTAGGGTTGTCGTAATGAATCGGAATTGCGATTTTTGCGCCGACTCTTAAGAGTTCCGATTTGGCTTCCTTGATATTTAATACAACTTCACCACATATCGGCACTGTGACAACGGTGGCTCCGGTGTCTGCTAATTTAATCGTATCGCCAGGTGAATAAATAGAGTCATTGTCGCTGTCGGTAACCTTGTACCCGATAACTTCTGGCGGCGCTGCGCCTGTGGGTAGTGGTCCGTGAGTAGACTTATAGGCTTCGACTTTGTAGTCTTCGAATTTGTATACTTTACCAACCTGCGCTTCAGTTATCTGAATTCCAAGATTTTCCCTGACGAGAATATCTCTGATTACTTTTACTGCGATAACCTTTGGTTTATTTAGTTCGATGACTTTTTTTACATTCTCTAGATCAAAATGATCAAAATGTTCGTGAGTAAAGAGCACTAGCTCAACATCTTGAAAATCCTCTAGCTTCATCCCCTCTTCTTTAAATACATAAGTCCCGGGGTCAATTAAGACATTTTTATATCCGACACTTACTACTAGACAGCTCTGTCCATGTTTTGTAATTTTCATAATTAAATTTATTAGTTAACTAAGATAAAGCTACCTTGATCTAAAGTAAATATCAAACCGCAAAATCGCGGGAGTTGAAAATTATAAGTGCAACTATTGACGAGATCAAACCTACCCCAACAAAAACCAATATCGAAGTTATATCGAGTTTATTATAAAGAAGTGCGTCGTTGATATTGTAATAATAGAAAAATGAAAAATATTTTAGTTTATCTAGAGAATCCTTAAGCTCAACCAGGATGAATAAAACATACATCGCAACGTACGAAAGTCCCGACAATCCAAAAACTTTTCCCTTCGATGAAAAGATTGAAGAAAATAACATCGTAAGGCCATAAATCGCAAACGCCAGCGCTAGAGATAGATACATGAGTGTGAAGTAATTTGCTGTGACAGCGCTATAACCGAAAAGTTTGGCAAGCGGGATCGCACAAAGTGTGGTTGAGACAACAAAGATCACGACATATGCCAGTCCAGCTAAATATTTCGCGATAAATATTTGCACTCGCGATTTGGCCGAAGATAAGACAAGTTCGATTGTTCGATTCTCGACTTCGCCAGCGATCATTGAGCCGCCAAGTGAGACAGAGAAAAACATTAAGAGCATCGGCCAAACCATATTGTATTGCTTGATCGCAAGTAATGCTTCAAGTGTGCTCATATCCACCCCCGTCATTCCAAATGCCTTCATCAGGTTCTCTGGGAGAGCTTTCAGAACTTCCTGGAGTTGGAGTTGAGATTGCTGAAATGATGGAATAAGTGCTACATACATCAGAACCAAAACTATGCCACCGATCGAATATGCCATGAGCGAGATGTATCTATCTTTAAAAATCCTCTTAATAATAGCCGTCATTATTTATAAAACTCCATAAATATTTCTTCTAGACTCGCTTGTGTTATCGAAACACTTTCGACTTTATATTTGGCAATTTTTTTAATAAATTGGTCTATCCCACTTTTTACCGATAGCTCAAACCCGTTTGGCATTTCATCTGTGATTGCAACATTGCGTCCGATCAAATCATCCTTTTTAACTGGCTCGGCAAAGGTAACCCTAACGGAGTGAATTTTTTTACCCTCTAGCTCCGAGATCTTCTTGACCGCAATTAATTTTCCAGATTTGATCATGGCGACACGTGAGCAAATCTTTTCGACTTCGGGCAAATTGTGCGAACTCATAAAAACCGTCGTCCCCTGTTCGGAAAGCTGAGTGATAGTTTTGTAAAATTCCTCTTGTAAGATTGGGTCTAGTCCAGCGGTTGGCTCATCCATTATCAGGAGCTCTGGGCTATTCATTAGCGCCAATATAAGGCCAAGCTTTTGCCGATTTCCGGTTGAAAGGTTTTTGACTTTGGGTTTTGGATCAAAGGAAAACTTTTTAATCAAATCGTCAGCTTTAAATTTGCCGTCATGAAGTTTGCTCTGAAAATCAATGTGATCTTTGCCAGTCCACGACTCAACTAAGTTAGTGCCTGGAATTAAATATCCGATTCTGTTTCGAGTCTCGTGAAAATTTTGGTCGTCCGATTTGATATCAAAGATTTCTGTCTCACCACTATTGGCGCGAATAAAATCAAGTATCATGCGAATCGTCGTAGTTTTTCCCGCGCCATTTGGACCTAAGAATCCAAAGATTTCGCCCTTTTCTATTTCAAAAGAGATTCCGTCAACTGCCTTGACCGATCCAAAATGTTTTTTGAGATTTGTAACTTTTAAAATTGCCATTAAGCTGATTTTACTCTGGCAAGATTAGATATTCAATAAATTTAATTATTCAGAGTTCCAACAACGGAGAATGATTTTAGAAGTGACAAATTGTGTTGAAAATTAGCTGAATATAAGCAGAATCTTTTTTTTAAAACACTCTGATAATTGCGAAGGTTGATAGTATTCCTAAAAACAGCCAAGCAATTAAGATGATTAATTTTCTCCAAGTAGCCGGACGATAATCGGCAGGAATAAATTTCTTATTTAATAAATGTGTAGCGGCGACGTGAAAAAACATTGCAAATGCATTAAGGACGGCACCTGTCACGACTAGAGTGATTGGGTCTGAATACCCAAATGAAAAAACAATTATGCCGGCGATAATCTGTAGCCATAAAACTGAATAGTAGGTTTTTGATAGTGATAATTTTTGATTTAAAATAACTATATTTTCTGAAATTATTCGACTTGTTGAGTCGAGTACTGTGAGTTGCGTTCCAAACAACATTGTCCCAACCAAAATCAAAAACAAAGTCGCAATCGATGGGCTCAGCATCGCGCCAATTGACTTAGACTCATTGATCAAGAAGTTAATCCCCTCTCCGGAAGTTGTGCCGTATGTCGTAGTGTAAGCAAGCACGGCTAATAAAATTATAGTGATTGCTCCCGTAAGCAGGAAAACTATTAAATGTTCGAGATTGATAATTTTCCACCAAAGCTTGAAATTCGAGAAATTCTCCTTGTCTTTAAAATCTGCGGCATTTCCAAATATCTGAATCTTACTCGCTCGGCCAGTTAAGACACTGGTGATGCCTTTAGCTCCAGCGCACATGCCATACCCCTTTTCCTTGATGTAGAAAGACTGCGCTAGGTTGAGATTTCCTCCAGCGCCGGAATATGCGATTGCCCCTAGAAATGTAAATAACGGAATTCCATAAGGTGTAAATAAATATCCGTCACCGATTCCGACGAGGCCTTGAGCGAGCGCTTGATAGCTGTCCTGCTTGGCTAGAATAAAAGTGATGATTGCGATTATCGGAACGCCTATGAGAATCAAATATTTTTGAAATGTTTCTACTGTTTTATAAAGGCTTGGGCCGAGAGTTAGTATGATACCGATAAGAATTAGAAAAATTATGCCAAGCGTTTCGAAGGATTTGAATTCAAATATTGTCGCAAAAATTTTTGCACTTGTTGCGATAATGCCCGGCCACATCCATGCGATAAAGGTTGAGAAGATGAACCAATACGGTAACTTTTTGGATAATTTGGAAAAGCCAGCGAAGATACTTTCCCCATAAAGCAGTGAGTATCGCTCGATCTCCATGTTAATGAAAAATTGGAATGTAATGCCGATAACTGCAGCCCAAATAATTCCAAGTCCCCAATTTGAGACAAGGTATGGCCACAAAATTAGTTCGCCCGATCCAAGTCCAAGTCCGAGTAAAATAATACTCGGGCCAATTGCACGAGCAAGCGAGGGTGGTTTGTTTAACTTGTTCACTATCTTATTTTACAACAAATAAGTAGTTGGTAGTACGTCTGTGGGTTATCTGGCGGATTTTTCTACAGCTGGATAATTTGCATCGAGAAGCAATTTGCCTGATTCGAACTTAGCTGATCTTACCTGAAGGCCAGGAACATTTGCCATTCGCTCTTCAACAAAATCAGCTAGTGGGCCCTGATATTGATCGATTATGGATTTGGGAGCAGTGAATCTCGATACTTTGGCCTCGGTTAAATTGAGACTGATTTGATTGTTTGTAACCGACATTGCTCCTTTGAGATAGAAGCTTGGACTTGGCGAAACTATCCCAATGTAGGACTTGGCTTTTGCGACAAGACCCTCCTGTGCCCCGAGGTCTAGTGACCACTGGCCGACTTTGGAAATATTAATTACTCCGGAAGCCTCAACCGTTCCGTCTGGATTAATTCTTAGCTGGGTATTTGAAAGCGGATAATATTTATATTTTGCACCATTTATCATTGCAGTTATTGTTTGATCTGAGTACTCGCCAGAAATTGATTTTGAACCATCAAAGGTAAGCGATTTTACTGTTGGCTGTTCCTGAAGAGATACACCAGTCATAGCTCGACCCGCATCGAGATCGGCTTGAGTGTATTTAACTCCTAGGTCTTTTGGCTTGTTTGCTCCAAGCAGAGTTGAGACTCCCGGAAATAATCCGAAAAATCCTAGTGCCAAAATTACTAAAACAACGATCGAGATAAAGACTATCCAACCTTTGCTCATAATTCCCCCTGCTCTCGCATGATCCAACTCAGCCTTTAGGCGAAACTGGACTTAGCTAGCGATTAATTTATTAAATTTATAGTATGCCAAGTTGGTCAAGAGTTCAATAAACCTAACAAGGGGCGACTTCGGCAGTCGCCCCTTGAGATACAGAGTCGTTGGTCGTCTAGTCGGCGGCCTGAGTCCAGAGGCGATCTTGGCCCGCGGCGCCGGTGCGGTTTATCCACTTGGAGTGGCCGTCTATGAACGCGTAGTTGCCGCCGCCGTTGTGCCGACCAGATACGTTGCCGATCCCATCGACGGGTGGCGTAGATTGCGTAGGCCCGTAGATATACATTCCGCCTGCGCCATACATCGTAGCGACCGGCAAATCGGGGTTGTCGCCGATGATGATCGTCTCGGCTGGCATCTGGATTGAGCCGAGACTCGAAGCCCAGCCCGTGCCAGGCGACACGTCCTGGTAGCCAAAGTTCTGGTAGTTCCACCCATAGCCATTGCCCGCTTGCGACGGGCAGGTGAAGATCTGGGTGTTCTTGCAGTACGGCGCTAGGACGGACTGCCAGTTAAGGCTCAGCGGGATAGTCTGCGGGTAGGACCCTGGCGGTAAGGTCTCGTCGTAGTCTTGGGTGTACTGGATGATCGCCAAATCGATCTGCTTGGTGTTGCTCAGACACGATGACTGGCGCGCCTTCTCGCGGGCCTTGGCGAACACGGGGAAGAGGATCGCCGCCAGGATGGCGATGATCGCGATAACGACCAACAACTCAATGAGCGTGAAACCGTTACGTCTGCTTAATGTGGACAAAATGCCCACCTCCTCGGAGAATTGGCCTGCGATGGCCGAATGGGTTCCAATAGGGCAATCGTACTCTGTCTCAGTATATTATCAACCCTCGAGGTGTATTGAGTCTTCAATTTTAAAGTCTGCAATTCGAGATCTGACAAGATCGGCTAAATATCCGCCGGTCTTAAGGTTAGCACCGATGTCATTTGCAAGGGTTCTGATATATGTGCCTGCCGAGCAGGTAACTCTAATTTTTAAAATAGGCCACTTGTATTCTAGAAGCTCGACATCTCTGATTGTGATTGTTCGGCTTTTAATTTCGACGTCTTTTCCGGCACGGGCTAATTTGTAAGCGGGCTGACCATTTATTTTTAGTGCTGAATAAATTGGTGGAGTCTGTGTGATCTCGCCAATAAATTTTTTTAGAGTTTTTTCTATATCGGCTATGTCGGGAATTTTATCAATTTGAAAATCGGCCTTCTCCCCTTCTTCGTCTTGAGTAGTGCTAGTTTGGCCCAATTTAACTGTGGCGATATATTCTTTTTCCACTTTAACGACTTTATCAAGCTCACGAGTAAATTCTCGTCCAATCGCCACTATTAATACGCCGCTTGCCAGAGGGTCGAGTGTCCCGCCGTGACCTATCCGCAGCTGCGGCTTTTGGTTCCGCCCCAAAAGCTCAGTCGTAAGCCCTTTAATGCGACGAATAATATCGTAGGACGTTGGTCCCTTGGGCTTGTAGATATTATAAATTCCCTTCTCCATCTTTCTCCTATTTGATCGCAAAAAACACGAATAATGTTAAAAAGGCGATTGATAGTAATAGATTTGCCGCCATACCAATGATTGTTCCGACTAGCCCGTAAGATGCAGATTTAAACGCGAACTTAAAAGAATCTTTTGACAGATATTCTCCAATGAAAATTCCAACAAAAAGACCGATCAATCCGCCAAATGGTGGAAATACGATCAAACCAATTATCATGGCGGCAAAACCAATCAATGTCGATTTGGCGGCTGCTCCAGCGACCTTAGAGCTAAATATTCCAGATCCGTAATCAATCATTAGTGAGATTATGCAAATTGCACCGAGAATCGCTAGCTCGACCCAGTTAATATTACCCCAGCGATAAATTACGACGTAGAGAGCGGAAACTAAGAACATATAAGGAATTCCGGGCAGAATCGGAAGAAATGATCCGAGTATCCCAGGCGCCATGAGAATCGCAAAAATTGAAAGTGAAATTGTCTGGTTTAACACTACTTTTGATCCGCCATTAGTTGCGAGACGCGTTTTTTAATGTTGGAAAAGCGATGACTTCCTTAATCGAATACTGATCAGCTAGAATCATCGCAAATCTTTCAATTCCCATGCCCCAACCAGCCGTTGGTGGTAATCCATATTTCAGCGCTTCGACAAAGTTTGCATCCATCATATTTGATTCGTCCCAGCCCGCCTTGCTTAGGGCAACTTGCTCCTTAAATTTGTTCTCTTGTTCGATAGGGTCGTTTTGCTCGGTATAAGCTTTTAAGAGCTCAAAGCCATCAGCACAAACAAGCTGAAAGGTTTGAGATTTTTTCGGGTCATCTTCTTTGGCTTTGGCTAATGGGACAAGATCTACTGGATGATCTGTGACAAATATTGGTTGCACGATTTTGGGTCGTGATACTTTTTTGTAAAGTTCGTCGACAAGTTTGGGCCAGACTTTAATCTCCTTAAAGTTTAGGGCTATGTCTTTGGCAAGCACTTCTTTTTTGAGATCTTCAAACTCTGGAAATTTATATATATTAATTCCACAATCTTTTTCAATCAATGCATCAAACGAGATTCGGCTAAACGGGGTATCAAAATTCAGTTCCTGCTCTTGATATGTAACTTTCAATGAACCGTTGACGTTTGTCACTACATCTTTAATCATTTCTTCGGTAAATGTCATCAATGATTCGTAATTCTGATATGCCCAATAGAATTCCATCGAGGTAAATTCTGGGTTATGCATATGGGAAAGCCCCTCGTTTCTGAATTGTCGGCCGATCTCAAAAACCTTCTCAAATCCGCCGACTACTAATCTTTTCAGGAAAAGCTCGGGAGCAATCCTCAGATACATATCCTGCTTTAGGATATTGTAATGGGTGACGAATGGCTTGGCCGAAGCTCCGCCGGGGATGGCTTGAAGAATTGGTGTTTCAACCTCAATAAATCCATTCTTCAACATGTAATTACGAAGAGACGTGACGACATTTGATCGAATCTCAATGTTTTTTCGAACCTCTGGGTTTATAATCATATCTAGGAATCTTTTTCGATATCTGATCTCGGTGTCCTTGAGGCCGGACCATTTGTCGGGAACCGGTAGGAGTGTCTTAACGAGCAATCTAAAATCTTTGGCAGCCAGAGTTATTTCACCAGTCTTAGTGGTAAATATTTCACCACTAGCTTCAACGTAATCACCAAGATCGAAATTCTTAAGTAATTCGTATTTGGTCTCACCGACAGTGTCAAATTTAAAATATACCTGCATCATCGCAGTCTCGTCAGCGACATCCATAAAAGTCGATTTACCGTGCGATCGAATCGATGCGATCTTGCCAGCGACAACTAGATCTTGCTTGCCTTCTGATTTTTTAATCTCGGCAATCGTTGAAGTTCTTTTAATATCAGAAGGGTATGGGTTAATCCCAAGTTTTTTCAAATTTTCTAGTTTCTCTTCTCTTGTTTGAGTCTCGTTCTTCATCTCTTCGGACATTACGCCTCCTTTATATTGAATAGCGTGGGAGTCGGTCACAGATAATTTTCTGCTGAAAATTTCAGATTTACGTTCCGCCCGTAAATCCCCCGGCTCCTTCGCCTTCGCTCAGTCTGCCTTTCGACTCCGTCTTGCCTCCAAAATATCGAAATAAGTCCCAAGGGACTAATTTCAATCTTGGTGGGCGAGGTGGGAGTCGAACCCACAATCCCTTGCGAGAATAGGTTTTTGAGACCTACGTGTATACCAGTTCCACCACTCGCCCTACTCGAGAAATTCTACCAGAAAACTTAAGGAAAAGGAAGTTCGCCCTGCCTTATGATGCTCGGCTCATCAGAAGAGATGTCGACTACCGTTGATGGTTTTTTAGGATCAAATTCAGGAAGTTCGATAATTAGATCCGCTTTAAGGTAAATCTTAACATCTAAGCCCTTTATTCTAGTTGCGGGTGGATTACCGGTTAGGTTAGCGCTTGTGGCGGTTGTGGGCTTGCCAAAAGCTTTGGTTATATCAACAATAATTGAATCTTCTGGAATCCTCACCGAGATTTCGTCAGATAGAATAAACGTATAACGTCCCGGTAGATATTTTTTTAAAATTTCTTCTTGTTTGACCGAGATCTCCGTAAATCTTTTGACCATACCGAGATCGGAAAAATTATAGGAGAACTTTTGATCGGCGTGGCGACCCTTTAGCTCTTCTAGCTTTTGAATAGCCACTGAGTTTGTGCCATCGACAGCAATTCCATAGACAGTGTCGGATGGATAAACCACCATTCCGCCAGCATTCAAAACAGAAACGGCTTTGTCGATTATTTTTTTATAGTTGTCTGGTGATAAAATTATCTGCATGTCTTGAAGTAATGTTAGTTTAAAGATAAAATGAGCTTGTTGGGCTCAATACATTCTAGCCTGAAAGTACATCAATTTGCAACAGGGGCCTGTAGCTCATTTGGTAGAGCGCTACATTCGCATTGTAGAGGTGAGGAGTTCGAATCTCCTCAGGTCCACCACAACGCATTTTGTTTTGATTTCATCGCCTCGCTCGGGGCTTCGCCCCTCGCTTCGGGTGGAAGTTTCCAGAGTAAATTGTATTGTTTGGGGAAATTTAGAGAGAGCTTTCCGTTCAG
>Ga0172379_10000956_pt1 | contig 63744 bp, 62 predicted proteins | sample GrowelOW334metaG_FD_119756 | JGI IMG/M metagenome (GOLD analysis project Ga0172379, IMG submission 119756) | Groundwater microbial communities from an aquifer near a municipal landfill in Southern Ontario, Canada - Groundwater well OW334 metaG | ecosystem: Environmental > Aquatic > Deep... | reverse complement strand
GCCCCGGTAAGTTTTCGGTGCCGAGCAGCTTGACCAGTGAGCTGTTACGCTTTCTTTAAAGGATGGCTGCTTCTAAGCCAACCTCCTGGTTGTATAAGCCGCTTGACCTCCTTTGACACTTAGCATGAATTTAGGGACCTTAGTCTGCGATCAGGGCTGTTTCCCTTTTGTCCTGTGGAGCTTAGCCCCCACGGACTGACTGCTGGGAACACATAGTGGCATTCGGAGTTTGGTTGGAAAATGTAGGCTTGCGCCCCAGTTCCCATTCAGTGCTCTACCTCCACTATGCTATAAATCAGCGCTAGACCAAAATCTATTTCGGGGAGAACCAGCTATCACCCAGTTCGATTGGAATTTCACCCCTAACCACAGCTCATCCCCGAGTGTTGTACGGCTCGTGGGTTCGGACCTCCATCCCACTTTCGTGGGACTTCATCCTGGCCATGGTTAGATCACCGGGTTTCGGGTCATGTATACGCCACCAATTACGCCCTATTCGGGCTCGCTTTCACTCCGGCTTCTCCCCCTCAGGGGATTAACCAAGCGACGTATAGCATACTCGTCGGCTCATTCTTCAATAGGAACGCTGTGACGGACCTTGCGGCCCGCTCCAACTCCTTGTAAGCGTACGGTTTCAGATACTATTTCATCGCCCTCCCGGGCTGCTTTTCAGCTTTCCATCACTGTACTTGTTCACTATCGGTCAAGAGGAGTATTTAGCCTTGCCACATCGTCGTGGCTGCTTCCTACGAGATTTCTCGAGTCTCGTAGTACTATGGATCAAACACAGAAGGAGAGATTGCTTTTGTCTACCGGACTATCACCGTCTTTGGTTCCGCTTTCCAGCGAATTCGACTAACAAGCTCTTCTCTTCTCGCATCTTTTAGGAGATACACGCATATGTCCAACAACACCAATGATGACAGCGGCCTAAACCTTCCCTCAAACCCGCGGTCAAACTTACGTCCAACTCGGTGTAAGAGTTCATCATCATGGTTTTGGCTGTTCCCGTTTCGCTCGCCGCTACTAAGGGAATCAAGCAGACTTCTTGTTCCGATTGATCTCTTGCGAGATCGTGCGGAACAAGGAGTCTGCGTTTATTTTTCTCTTTTCCTCTGGGTACTGAGATGTTTCACTTCCCCAGGTTCCCTCTGTGCCCCTATGTATTCAGGTCACAGTCATTATAGTTCATATAATGGGGTTTCCCCATTCGGAGATCTTCGGATCAAAGGTTGCTTGCCACCTCCCCGAAGCTTATCGCAGGCTGCGACGTCCTTCATCGGCTCCTCGTTGCCAAGCCATCCACCGTACGCCCTTTCGTGCTTCGACCATCCGGAATTCTGATCTTCCTGATCAGACGGATGATCGTCTAATGGTGTACTTATTATTGCTTACAAGTGTTTTTCTTATTCACGTTGAAGTTGAATAAGAAGATTGTGCTATGCCTTGCACATATCACTTACGGATCTCGAATTGTCGAGGTGCGGTCCCTCGCCCAGAGAATGCGAGCTGGACACGGACCGATGTTCTGGCATGTGAGTATGCCATGGCACCGGTCTGTATCAATCTCGTTGGGCGTCCTGTGAAAGAAAAAGCTTGGCCTAGGGCCAAGCGCAACGGTTTCCTCCCTGGAGGGTCCGTTCGCTTGTCCTTGTTCAATCCGTAGATAGATCAGCGTTGAATCGGTCTCCATTGCTCCCTCGATGTCCTCCGAAATTCTGGGGAGTTGGTCTTTTGTGTGCAAGGAGTGTAACGGAACCAAAACAGGATGTCAAGGGCCTTGGTTAAGAGAAAAAACAGCGTTATACACAGACGGGTTTCCTCTAAAGGCGTCGACTATCGTACGCCCAGTGCAAAAGCGCCTGTCTTTGCCTTGGATGGCAGTGCAAATCCCCTGTGGGGCAGGCGTGCTTGATTTGCGCGATATGACGCACCATCTGTTTCCATCGTTTGATCTGACGCGCATCTTCCTCAGGCATGCGACGCCCCATGTAATACCGGCAATACCACTGAAACCATCCGCGCGGATCATCTGGATGAATCCATCCTTTGGCACGCCACACGGATAAAGACTGTGATGCGTCCACACCAAAATAATTCAATGTTGGTTCGTGCTTCTCTGGAGAAAGCTTTGCGCGCGTGAACCAAGACGCCGGAAATTCTGCGCGGCAGTCTGTCATATACTTCCCGCCGAACACGCCGAGCGCGAGCATATCCTTTGGGGTGAGATCTGGCCGAAACGCAGGATCAAAGTGCTTACCAATAGGTTCCGTACAGAGATAGCGATATCCGCGCTGCATCTTGTCATGAACCGTGATCACACGCTTGCGCATAGACAGCAAGTATAGCACCGAACACAGGACCTTCGCATCCAAAGCCGCGACTGCGTGCGCTAAGAGGAATGTATGCTATTATTGTCATAATTCATATTTCATCCGTTCTTTTGACATACCCTATGCAACGCAACACCATCATCGCCGCGATTCTAGGTCTGATCGCAGGCATGGCCATCACCGTACTTGTGATGGCGTTTTCCAAACCACCCAAAATGGAGCCGCAGCCCTTCCCCTACCCGCCAGTCAGCACAGGGAACGAAACAACGAAGGCGCCGGAATCCGAGCAACGCGCCGTAGGATCAGAACCCGCAAAAACAGCCGCAGAGCTCACCTATTTTCAAAAATACTACGTGAACTACGGAGGCGAATCCGTGCGCATTCCTCTTGAGTTTTGCTATCCGCTCGGTGGTGATTCTCCAGGACGTTTCAACGCGCAGTGCAGCGATACGGCCAGCATCACGCTTTCTCTTCGCGAACACCAACTTCCTGTCGACAAAATCACGAGTGCGCTTACGGACTATAATCACTACGTCGCCTATACGACTCCGTCCACACGAACAAACGCAAACGGATGCATCATCCAAGACTTGTTCGTCTACGATCTCAAAACAAAACAGACAAAACGCATGATGAATGCAGACACCCTGTGGACCTGTGGCGATAACGCGACCTTGCTCCACTCTGTTTCACCGGGCGAAGGCTATATTCGTATTGCTCCACGCGGTCCGATTGGCACACAACGTCCTGGCGTTCTCTATGACGTGAAGCACGATCGCATTGACACGCTCACGGCAAATAGTCCTCTCCACTTTTTCTTCTCCTATGATCTTTCCGTCGGACAAGAGGCATACGTCATCTACTATCAAGGATGCACAGACCCCACGTTCACCTTTGACAAGAACGGCCCGTGCAAACCCGTCCTCACGCTCCGTAATAACCAAACGGACAAATCCATACGATTAACAGAGATTGAAGCGCTCTGGGAAAGCACACACCCAGGAGATCCTACTCTAATTGAGCGTCTGCAGTACCGCTCACCAACGGACAAAGATCCAGGTACACTCACGCTTTTCGTAGACGGCCTCGGAGAGGAGCCGGTCATCATCAATAACTTCAACCAAACCCTTCGCAAAGTCGGACCAGGACTCTACTAATATGAAACGTGCACACGCTCTCCTTCTTGCCTCTACCATTGTTCTTGTGATCGCAGGGACTGTCTCTGCGTGGTTTGTATTCTTGAAACCGGTTTCTCCGCGTTTGTCCATCAATACACCAGCGCCATCACCAACCCCCGTGTCTAGCAACACACCGCAATCAATGCCCACCTACTTTGAAAGAAATTATGTTGGGCTTGAAGGTAGAACCGTGCATGTGCCCGAGACATTCTATCCGTACGACGAAGACAATCTGCGCGGTCCAGAACCCTACACTGCGTCCGTGGTGTCCATCGATGGACAGCTCAACCTTCCCATCCACTCCATCGCCAGCATGGTGCACGATAAGGATGGCAGCGACTATCACTTGGTCTACACCGTACGCACAGATCGCGTGGTGGATACACGTAACCGCACAGATCTTGGCAAAGATACGGTGTGCCACGCATTGGATGCCTATGTTGTGTCTGAGGGTCCAGGCTGGCTCAGTCGCAAACTAAACTTAGAAGAAAATGCATTACTGGAATGCAACGGATATTATGATGTGATTTCCTCCTTTGATGGTCGCCTTGCCACATTCACCATCGTGAACCAGCGCACCACAGATATCCTCTATCGACACGAACTCGTGTTTGATGTGTTGCAACAAGAAGTTGTTGCAGGCCTGAGCGGCATCGTCTATCCCACGAGCATGATCAATGTGATGCGATCCCCCATCTTGGAAGAACGCGGTGGTAGCGATGTTTCTGCCATGTTGCACTACGAAAAAAGTGACCTCGACGGCACAAACCATCTCTATCTCTCCTATTGGGCCCCCTATGATGTCTCGTTTGATCGACATCTCTATCTTCAAGACATCGAGCAACAATGGAAGCGCGTCAATGGCGATAAAGACATTCGCTACGGCGTGTTCAAACAAGACGTGGCCAAAGGCACCCTCACTTTATTCGGAGCTTCTGGTGCCAAACCCGTTAACATATCGAACTTTGGTGAAATCCTGGGAGAGTTTCTTCCCATGTACCAGACTGAATAATCCAAAACACGGCCTTGTGCCGTGTTTTCTGATGCGACAATTATTTCTTTCCTCTAAACACCGGGACTTTTTACTCGCCTCCAATCCATGGATTAACGATTGCAGATCTTTTTCATTCCATCCTTCATACGCATCACTTAAATCGTTCCGGACGCTCTCATTCTACTGACAATCACTGTTATCCTCAGACAAAAGCGCATACATACCGACTATGCTATCCTTTCTCCGTGCTCATTTTTATGACCAAACTCCTCTTTTGGACGCCGCGCGTGCTCGCGATTCTCTTCATCCTGTTTCTCGCGCTCTTCTCTTTGGACATCTTTGACGGCAACTACGGGTTTTGGGGAACCGTGATCGGGCTCTTCATGCACAACATCCCGAGCTTGATTCTCTTGATCGTGCTCATCATCGCCTGGAAGCGCGAGGTCGTGGGCGGGATCGTCTTCACCCTCGCAGGCTTTGCATACATCACCGCACTTATGATCAGCGGCAAAGGCGGCGATTCGATTCCGTGGTACATCGCGCTTTCTTGGTCTCTGATTATCGCTGGGCCAGCATTGCTCGTAGGCGCGCTGTTCCTTGTTGGGTGGTGGAAAAAGAAGGCCATTTCCACAAAAGGTTGATTGCGCTAAATTACTGCCATGCACCACTTTCTCCTCCGCGTGATCGGCTCTAGCCAGTCTGATTGGCAACGCGACGCGATTGCTGAATATCTCACCAAGCTCAAACCATTTACCAATCGATAGGTCGGATTAGAGGTATTCGATCCAAATTCATTTCAAAAAAAGAAGCCCCCAAGGGCTCAAGAGACCGTCTACTTTCGCTTTAGTACTTCTTGATGTAACCGGCCACAGAGACTAATTGCCTCTTTTAGAATTTCCAGAGGCTCCATCGTCTTCGTGACAATGATGACAGCCGTGTCATGAGCCACTGGATGCCTACTGACGAACTGGAACTTCCCCCGCACCGAACTCTTCACCTGAAGATAGATGTGGCCAACATCGCACGTATCCACCACAACATCAATTCCCTTACGATCCTCCTCCGGAGTAGCCGCACGAACTCCCGTAATCCAGGCGGGCAAGGGTAGCGTCGGTTGCCGAAGAATATCTAGTAGGCGTTGCTCGTTTTCCCGACCGAACTTCGCACGTCTTTTCCCGAGCTTCTCACGCTTCTCCCGCTCTGCACTATCTCGACGGTCTCTGCGCAGGATGTGATCAAGCGCCTGTTCTGCCGCCTTGGCTCTTGCGGCTTTCTTTTCCGATCCATAGCCCACACCCATTACAATGCCAGTGACCACGGCCTCAACGATCCAGGGTCGGTGCTCGTGCGTGACACGAAACAACGGAGACGCACGCCTGCGCATTGCCAAATACATTCCTAGGCATTCCGGCGCGTGACACGCGAGCCAATCAACGCCTTGCCGAGCGGCCTCCTGCTTTCCACTACGACTGCTCAAACAGTTCAGCCTCGTGAGCTCCTGTTTTTCAAGAGTCAACACGACAAGCCAACCTCCACTATCCGCTTCCTCGATACGATAGTGATACTGCAATCCTAGATGCGCTACACGCTGTCCAAACAAGGAAACCCAGTCCGTATTCTTCATTTTTTCATCCATACGCCCTCCAATCACCGAAAGCGAGGGTAACAGAAGCTACTATTTTGTCAATGCATACACACAATCCCCTACCAAAAAGCCTCGCACTTATAGTGGAACTCTCCTGTGTTATACTTTTCTCATCGTATGCACCACTTTCTCCTCCGCGTGATCGGCTCTAGCCAGTCTGATTGGCAACGCGACGCGATTACTGAATATCTCACCAAGCTCAAACCGTTCACCAAGGTCGACGTGGTCGAACTCCCCGAAGGACATCGTGGCTCTGCAAAGCCGGACCTTGTACGCACGCGCAAAGATGAAACCGAGCGACTCTTTCACAACCTTTCAAAGGATGTGTTCATTGTGGCGCTTGAAGAACAAGGCAAAAATTTGGACTCCGTGACGTTCGCGAACACTATTGCGAACTGGTCTGATCAAGGCCGCACCGTGGCGTTTTTCATTGCCGGCTCTTGGGGTTTTGATCCCGCACTCGTCAAACACGCACACGCGACCATCTCCCTCGGCAAGCAAACCCTCCCCCATCTTCTCGCACGCATTGTGCTCCTCGAGCAACTCTATCGCACAGAAACGATCCTCGCGGGCAAAACGTATCATAAATAAAAGACCCACGTCGCGAAGGGCGTGGGCAGAGGTTTATCCGTCGCTTTTCGGCGCCCGCATGCTCTCGAAGAGCATCTGCAAGTGCTTGCCGGCTCCCTTGTACGGCGAAGGCCGAGCGTGGTCCATGGACACACAAGCCCAGCTGTACCGCATAACTCGAACCACTTGCTCGTACCAGAACGCAGACTTTTTCGCGAGCGTGTCGATCTCGCCCAAGCCTGACTTGAAGACGCGGAACTCCTCCATGATCTCGCTGGGCACATACCCGGCCTTGTCCGGAATGCCATTCTCCAGCGTGATCTCCTTGGCCGCCCAGGCAAGCACCCAGGCAAGGCAAAAGCGATCCGTGGGCGTCGGCAATTCGACGAAACGATCCGCACTCGAAGGAGCCTCGCCACGCGGCGCAATCCCGTTCTCGCGACAGTCCAGCCTCATGAAGAGCGGAGGCTCCTTCATCGAGGACCTGAAATCGCGGCGGTACAGACGAGCGCCCCAGTACGCGTCGTTCTTGAAGTCACCCCGCCTGTACACGACAGCCGCGTACTCGAGGTGATCCACATCACCGACACCGGACTGGGCAGTATACGGCCGCTCGAGGATGGGCCGCATGTCCTCGACGAGCGGGTGCTCACGATGCCTGCTCCGGTAGGAGAAGTACGCGTCGTCAAAGGCCTCTTCGTACTTGGGAGGCACCTCGAACTGGTCCACGCGCACCAGGCAGAAGTCAAAACTCCTTTCCTGGCTAAACCGCTTCTGCGACTCGGCCATGGCCTTGAGCAGGTCGTCCACCACCTCAGACAGCGGCACGAGACTCACGATGATCTTCATGACAGCTCTCCTGCCTACTTGGAATCGCATGCCCTCTTGGCTTGAGTGCTTGCCGAACTATTCAGCTCACACCGCGATTCCTCCTAGGACCTTGGGACCGAGTATATGTAGACACAAGCAGGAAGTAGCGTCAATGGTTGGTATAAAAAAAGACTCCCAGTTGGGAGAGTGTGCCGACCGCTACCGTGCCGGCGCGTTGTTGCAGTTGCAGGACTGCCGCGGCCGCAGAGTCACTGCGTAGAGCATGTCGTTCGCGCCCTGTGCGTTATTCACCTCCTCTCCGAGAGCAGTTACCCGCTCGACCTCCAGGGTCCTGTGCTGGTCCATCCAAACGGCGAGCGCGTGGCTAAACTCCTGCCGCCGACCCCCAATCGGGCAACTGATGATCACGAACCCAGGTCACGAGAGCGCCCGACAGCCGCTACCTTCCTCCCTCCTGGTCTCCTGGGATGCGTTGCTACACCCCCAGAGCAAGGCCACGAGTACGAGAGCAAACAGCATCGACCATGTCTTGTTCTTCATGGGTTCCTCCTCCTACCGCGCCGGCGGGTTGTTGCAGTTGCAGGACTGCTTCTCGCGCATGATGACCTGATAGCCGCAATCGTACCCCCTGCCACAGGTAGAGTTACCCGCCACGCCTCCGACTTCCAGGAGAGGGTGAGCGGTCAAGTAACGCGATAACGCGCTTAAGAAGCTCCGACGAGTGCAGTCAAAGTACAACACGCCTGAACCGAAATCAGTAATGGAACAGGCGTCCGACGATGGTGATGGCGGTTCAAGACCTGAATCATCGGACGACCACGGTCCAAGAACAGGTGCTTCGGGATCCGTTCTGGGCGGTTCGCACCCCACGATCACAAGCACCAGTACAAGCAATACTACACACTTCTTCATGGTGTACTCCGTGCGAATAGATCATCACGTTTTGGGGGTCTCGTCAACCCACCCGACTTGCTTCATCAAGCGAAAAAGAAGCTCCTTTGGCACGCCCATACACGCATCCAGCGTGCCTTCGATAGAAACGACATATGGCGCAAAGGATGGATCTTCGGCGTAAAAACCGCCTGCCGCATGAAAAATAATGCCGTCTTTGATAAATTGCTCGATCGCCTCTTCTGGAATCGTCTTGAACACTACACGCAAACGATGGTAACCGACCGCCCGCTCCCCTGTCGCGATGTTCACCACACATAGGCTACCCACGATCTCAGGCGCATGCGTGGCGTAGAGACGCAAAAAAGTGCGTGCCTCATCAGCATCGACCGGCTTCTCCAAAATACGCCCATCGCATACCACCACCTGATCGCCGCAAATAAGCATGGCCGGCGGTTCAATGTTTGGCGCGATCGCATCTGCTTTTGCCTGCGCGAGTTTTTGGACCAGCGCAACCGGATCCTCATCACGAATCGCTCTTTCGTCGATATCCGCTTTCATGACTTCAAAAACAAATCCCATTTCCGTAAGCGCTCGCTTACGCGACGAAGAGCCAGACCCAAGAACAATACGCATACCAAACCAACCTACCAGACCTGACCCCGATTTTCAAGAATGAAAATCAAAATTACCTCTCCACACAGCGATGAAATCGCCGGACGAGCGGCGAAAAGGAGAAGTGACCCCGCTATTGACCTTTCCCTGGTTTTCTGTCTCAATCGGCGCACGCCTCTCCTCTCAGAAGAGATAACAAAGGAACACGACGTGAAAAAGCGTCCCTTGCACAAAAGAAGCCTTGCTAAGATCGCAGAAACCAAGGAGCTGGCTGGCGCTCTCAAGGGCAAGAGCATCGATCCTGCTCAGTACGCCTGGCCACACTGGTACCAGCTCATCAAGCTCCTGCGCGGACCAGCGACGATTCGCTTCCACTGGATCGGGGACACGCTCTCAGTCCTCCTGAGCATCCTCTTCGTCGTACAACTTCGGTCAACGCCTCTTGCCATCGTCCCGGCTGTCTTCTTTGCCTTGGGCATCCTCCTTCAAAGGGTGCTCGACTGGAAATCGGAGAGGACGAGACTCGCCGAGCTTGCTCGTATGAGCCCGCGCGAGCTCCTGCTCCACCACCTGCAAGTGGCCGTAGAGCAAGAGCGCGACCGTGCCATTGGAGGGGATTCAAAGCTTACCGGGATGCTCCTTCGTCTTCAGCGACAGGAGCATCTCATGGCGCGTGAGTTGTACGATCTGTATGAGCGTATCAAGACACGCACAGGCCCCATGCGCGCCGCGCTGGAGCAGAGCGCCGCGCAGACAAACAGCGTCTTCAGACGACTGCGTCACACACGAGGGGCTCTCAAGGCTCAGCTAGATCGACTCGAACAGCACTTCGCGACCTGCATCCAGCGCATCCAGTCTCTGCGCGAGCCGCTCGAGGATCTCTCTTTGCTCGAACGCCTCGCGGACATGCGTGCGGTAGCAGAGGAAGAGATCGAGCGATTCGAGACCCTGGTCGCGCAGGAGATCGCGCAGGTTCAGCAGTTCACCGCCCAGCTCAAGGAAGACATCGAGGCGCATGTGCCGACACAAGCGGCAACCTTGTTTGCCAAGGGCGATCCTACACGTCTCGAAGAAGACCTTGTTGTCTGCGAACGCGTCATGGCAGAGATCATGCAAGCCGCAGACATCCCCGCGCTCAACACAAGCTCGTCCCCTTCTCTCCTGGAGGAGGGGCGTAGCATGCTATATAACGTGCGCTTGGACGAAGATGTGTGCAGACAAGCCCTGGCGGATCAGGCAGTCTGCACCCCGGAGAACATGCCTGCTGACGAAGACGTCTACGATAAGCTCATCCGCGAAGAGCTGGAACGCTCGGCCTCCCTCGGTGAAGGCGTGAGCGAAGACTCCATCGAGCGCTGGATGGACACCAGAAAGCGCAACCGCTAACAAAACCGTTGACCTCTCAACGGTGTTTTTTTATCTACAAATCCCCACCCACCAGACCCCAACCAGACCTGACCCCGATTTTCAAGAATGAAAATCAAAATTACCTCTCCACACAGCGATAAAATCGCCGCACGCACGGCAAAATCGGTACCTGACCCCAAATAAAAACGCCGCGACGGTTCAGCGAGAACGTTGCGGCGGGTAAAGCCTCCAGTTGGTACCCATGAGCGTGACATAGCTCTCCAAAGAGCTCAGCACGAACGCTTCGTGGTCCACCTCTCTGAAGAAGTAATTCATCTGCTCGATCCTGATTCCGCACGTATACGGCATACGCTCCCGGTACCACGTGTAGAACGCCCTTGCGTGTCTCGCGCGCGGACGCCTGCCTGTCCCCTCGTGCCCGTGAAAGCAGAAGTTCAGCGTGTAGGTTACGTGGCCTGTGCACCGATCGTCGGATGCGATGTAGCGATGATGGAACCGCAGTCCGTCGTGAAGGCCGAACAGGCGATGATTCTTGAAGAAGTACCACCCCGGCTCGGCCGGATGGACCACGTTGTTCTTCACGAACCAGTAACTCCACTCGGGGTCGTTCTCCGGCACGCGCCTGATCTGCCTTGCGACAGCGTACAGCCCGACACAGGCGAGCCAGCCCCACCAGTACGGCTCGAGCCACGCCTCGTAGTAAGGCATCAGGAAGATGATCACGGCGAGCGCAAGGGCAAACACCAAGCCCAGGCGCGGGATCCGACCCGGATACGGCAATGCACCATCGAACTCTCTCATGGCGTCCTCCGTGCGCAGAATGTCAGCACTTTTCCTGCGCTCTGTCAATCCCTCATCTCGCGCGCAACATTGTTCTGCACCACATATGTGGCAAGACGCTTCTGGCGCAAGACATACTCGCGATGTGCCGGAAGCACAAATCGTGTCCAGTACGCCTCAACCGACGTACGCAGGAATCCGTAGGACGCCGCGTCTCGTTGAACACGACACTCCAGGCGTACGTCATCCTCTGCATCCACAAACAGGAACAAGGAGCCTCGCGCGTATCGCTTGAGCGCGTCCATCACGTAAAGCCCCTCTGCGAGAACGACGCGACCGGGGAGCACGGTGACACGCTCTGCCGTGCGCCGATTCTCGTGCAGATTATACACGGGCCGCTCGCAAGACCCACCTGCGCGCAACCGATCCACTGCACGCAGGAATGCATCCACGTGGAATGCCGCTGGATGGTCAAACCACGGATACGCTCCCAAGGACGGAACGGTCGGATCATCGTGGTCCTTGAAATACCAATCTTCGCAGAGCAGTGCCGTGGAGCTTCCTCCAGATGTGAGTGCCCGGGTCAGATGCTTGGCCAACGTGGTCTTGCCCGAACAACTGCCGCCCGCCACAGCAACCAAGAGCGGCGGAGCACTCAATCCACGAGCTGACACCGTCTCCTGGATCAGAGGCAGAACCCGATCAAACAACAGATGCTTTTGCATGATACGCCTTCCTTTTCAAGCTTCTGCTGACAATTCCTTACACAAAAAAACTCCTTTCGTCAAGGGCTAGGATCACACCCGCCGCCAGACCTGATCCTATTTGCACAGCGAGCCTCCTCTATGGCATTCTGAGCGACGCGGAGCAAAACGAAGAATCTCACTCCGCATCGGTTGGCGTTGCGTTCAGGATGACAAAAGAGAGAAAGGAACGGCTTATGAGCTCTTCCCTCTTCGCGGGATTTCCCTCGACTTCGGATCTGCGCGAGGCGCTTCTTCTCCTCGCGAACGCAGATGGTCCAGGCTTCCTCAGCGACATTGATGCCACCGTCGCAGACGTGGTCGGCGCGTGGATCCCCATCCTTACCGAACTGCTTCCTGCGCCCAAAGGGCTTGACTGGCGTGCACACCACGCGGAAATCGGCTCGTTCCAGGCCATGCCGCATCTCGTCGGAAATGCGGAGGCGCAGGCGTTCATGGCGCGCATGATGCTGAACGAGCCGCCGCACTTTCACACCATGCCCTTGATAGAAGGGGCTGAAACGCTCTCCGCGCTCGTCAACAAGGGGCTTCTATCTCTCGCTGGCTATTGTACCGTTCGCTCAACGCCGACGATCTGCGCCACGCGAGGCTGGCTTGAGAGTCGCTCCTTTCCGAGTCGACCTATCATCCACCACCCGGACGTGGGCAACGAACCCGCCTCCTATGCCAAAGGCAACCTCTGGAAAGCCCAAATGATCGCCGCGCTCTGGCCGTACGCCATCGGCATCATCGAAGACTCCACGAGCGTGATCATGGCCCTCCCCGCAGACTACCCAGGCACGGTGATCCATCTGGGCGCCTACAAGCCCTGCCGCTCAGACATCCGCGTCATCCCCTGCGCCACGTGGAGGGACGTGGCAAAGCTCGTCTCCTCAGGCAATCACCTATCCTAGATAGGTCTTTTTTTATATTGCCGGCTTGACAAACGCGGAAAATCATGCAAATCTAGCCCGTCACACAAGTGACAGCGTAGGAGAAACCCATGACGCATCGTGACTTCACACGCGACTGCCTCGATGCTCTCCGTATTCTTCTCGAGGCCCTGCGTCCTGACCAGCACCTGTTCGTGCTCACAGGAGCGGGTATTTCCAAAGAGAGTGGGGTGCCAACCTTCGCGGAGACCGGACGAAACTGGAGAGGGCATCAGACCAACGACCTCCTCACGCCCGAGACCTTTGCAAGGACGCCGGAGCTCGTCTGGGAATGGCATCGCGAGGTGCGACAGACGCTCCACGCCTGCAAGCCCAACGCGGCACATCTACTCCTCGCGAAATTCGCAAAAGAGCACGATAACATGACCCTTGCCACCCAAAATGTGGACGGGCTCCACGAACGAGCAGGGCATGAGCGTGTCATGCGCCTCCACGGTTCCGTATGGCGGAATCGCTGTATCGCATGTGACAACGAGCGCGAAGACCTGTCCTTTGACTTCGCCGTGCCCTCCTGTCCTGTGTGCGGTGGTCTGGAACGCCCTGCGGTCGTGTTCTACCATGAGTCCGTGCCAAAAGACGTACTCAACCCCGCACTCCAGTGCGCTCTCTCCGCAAAGATCGTCCTCGTGATCGGCACTGCAGGCACCGTCCGCCCTGCCGCAGACATTCCGCGCCTGGCGCGCATGTGCGGGGCGATCGTCGCGGACGTAAACCCCTGCGATAATGCAGTGCCAGCGACCTTTCGCATCAGGATGCCTGCTACCAAGGCCCTCACAGAGCTGTTCGCCTAGGAGGAACCATGCGTAATCCACGGTGCGAGAATATTCACACCCCTGACTCTCTCGCCCCTCCATCCGAGGATGTCATCGACTTCAACGTGAGCAACCTCGAGCGCATCGGCAAAACGGCAGATCGCGAACGAGCGGCCTGGGCCTACCAGACGCTCATTGCCTTCTACCCCGCTCATCCGCACTACAACACCTGGAAACAACAACTCCAGGAGCTCCACAACTAACACCACCCGGGTGTTCTTTTCTTTTTTCCTACGCGCTTTGTATGATGTTGCTACATTTATATGCCTATTGAACGCGCGCCCATCGCTCCCGAACAACCATTACACACCGAGACTATCGCCACCACAGAAACACCTGGCGCTGTAGAGTTTACTCTCTCAGAAGGAGAAGCAACGCCAGATGCCCTCATGGAAGAAGTACTTCGTTCTCTACAGCTGGATCAACCGCTCAATACAAAAAAACTGCAAGCGCTCATGCAAACAGTTGAAGACTCTGCCATGCTTGCCTACGGGCCGATAGAGTCTCACACCATGGATATTATTACTGCAGAACCATGTAATCTTTCCGCGCTCTCGCGTCTCTTAGAGATTGCTCGCGTAGGCCATGCCTACGAAAAACCCGTACGCGAGGCTTGCGAAAGTAGATTCGGTTCGTTTATCACGCATCGCTTGCTAACAGACCGTGCCTATCTGGCTTCCCTAGAACAAATTTCATCAACACAACAAGAAAAAATTACAGATCTCATCCCACTGACAAAACTGGGAAACCTGGAGGAAATTATCGCCATGAAAGAAGGGATCGGCGATCACCCAGAAACGCTCATCCACAGCATGGATGCAACAAAATATTTAGCACAACCAGAAGCGCTTTCTTACATTCCCGCAGAAGCAGGAACCGTTTCCCCAATCTGTCGCCCCATGATGACAGAGTATGACGAACGTGGCCTTGTAAAGGCAGTATTCGAAGTTCGGTATGTCTACGAGCAAAAACAAGCGGAACAAATAACCGACGATGTTATTGAGTGTAGCCGCATGGTCTATATCGAGCGCAATGACGCGCCTTCGGAACCAGGGCAAGAGCCTACCATGCACGTCCGCGTTGACCATTCACGCTTCAACATGCCGGATAAGCTCATTGGCAAAGGCACAGGCAGAGCATTATATCGCGCTTGTCTCAAAGAGTATCTTGATCGTGGATACGATCAAATCTCTCTTCATGCCAATATCGACATTGGTTGTGCGGCATGGGCATCGTATGGTTTTGGATGGGACTTAGAGGCCATGGAAAAGGAAGGACTGACCGTAGAGGGCGTTGTCGAGAATGCAAAACAGAAATTCCAAAATCAAATGCAACAACTGGGGTTATTACGTCCAAATGAAGAGCCGACCGACCCAGATATCGCCGAAGCGCTTGCCGAATTCGATCATTTACTTGCACATCCAGAACTCATCACGCCACAGCTACTCGCCAATGTTGGCAAACCATTATTTCGCCGGACCAAAGATAAACACTGGACTACGCAAGCCGCTGTAGACGCACTCAAGGGAACCGAGGGATACGAACAGGCCAACGCACAACTCGAAACACGTGCCTTGACCGCCGGTCAGCTGGCGCTTATCACAAAAGGATATGATGAAAAACAACAGCTATTACGTACAGACTGGTTTGGGAAAATCGAACTGAAGGCCAATCAGCCACAAGCTGGACAGAATCTTGGCTTGCTGAAAAAAGCCATTGGCTATACTGAATAATATGACGCAACAAACCACAACACTTGCTCAGGAAGGACGCTGGAGGGATACGGATCTTGCGTTTCATACAGACGGTATGGAATGGGATCCAACGCCGCTCACGCCCATGCAAATTCGTGAGCTGTCGCTCACGCAGGCCACCTCATTCGCCAAAACTCACGGCCTCTCCGAAGAAGAAGCCCGTAAACAATGGTTTGCTTTTTTCGCTCCGTCCTAGGCGGCATTTGAACCGCTTGCACCGCGTGCTATATTCGATCTTAGTATGCCTACCATTTTGAGCTTAGGTGATCCGTCTGGTTCTCTCACGTTTTTTACGGGACCCATGGCGTGCGGCAAAACGTTGGAGCTTGTGCGTAATCTCCAGATTTTTCGCGAACAACAAATCCCGCTCGTGTGTTTGCGTCCCTCCATTGATACGCGTGGCGCGACCGTCCAATCGCGAAGCGGGCTTATGCTCGATGAAGCGCGGGCCGTAGATCCAAATGATACAAAATCCCTCCTCGAGCTCATGGATGATAAAACGGTGATCGGCATTGATGAAATCCAGCTGTTTCCGTCGGATATCGTGTCCATCCTCAAAGAAGAACTTCGTCGTGGCAAAACCATCCTCCTTTCCGGTCTGGATACGGATTTCCGCGGCATCCCCTTTTCCACATCTGCCGCACTCATGGCGCTCCCAGAAACCGTGATCCATCGCTCACGCGCGGTCTGTGGAGTCTGCCGCCGCTACAATGCCTCACGTACGCAACGCCTACGCGACGGACAGCCGGTCACTGCAGACGATCCGCTTGTGCTCATCGAAGGATCCCAGGGCAATGTGACGTACGAAGCACGGTGCTTGCAACATCATTACATCTAAAAATATGGAATAAAACAGCCCATCTCGTGATGGGTTTTGTTGTTGTTTTGCCCTGTCCCCCTTCTCCAGAACATACCTCCTCCGCGTATGTCCTGGCCTGCACGCGCAATCAATAAACGCAGATCACCAGAAAACGACGATCGTGTCAAGGGAACCGACGCAGAGACCCCCTCCGTCATCCTGAGCATGGCGTAGCGAAGTCGAAGATTCTTCGCTACCTCTCCGCCAGCTGGCGGGTTCCTCAGAATGACGAGGGGAATAAAAAACCGAGGTGGAGAACCTCGGTAGAGTCAGGGAGAGAGTTTGCGCCAGAGCCAGAGGGCAAAGACGCAGAGGAGTACGAGCGTAGAGCCGCAGATCCAGAGCGTGGCGATGATAGGCATGGAGAGCTGTACGCCTTGCGTGGCCGTGCCCAGTGCTACCAGTACGAGCATACCGCATCCATTCACAAGCAAGGACACGCTGGATTCTACGGTCGCGCCATTGCGCTTTTGCGCACGGCCTTGGATGTACGCGCTCTGCAGAGGTGTGATGGCGCCGCGGCCGATCTCGTGCAGAAAGAAGACGGCAATCCCCCACACGCCACAACCCGCGAGCACGAGAATCGGCACGAACACCGCGGATGCCACAATGGCGAGGAGCAGGTGTCTGCGTTCGTGACTCGCCTCTGCGTGCTTGAGCGTGCTCACGAGCTTAGATCCCACGAGAAGACCCATCATCATCACGATCCATACCAGGCCAAGACCACGCACACCCGTGCACGTCTTGAACCAGATGGGCCAGAAAAAGTTGATGGGCGCAAACCAGATCGCGCTCACCATAAAGAGCATAATCCACCGCATGTCGCGCTGGTTGAGCACACACCAGGCATCCTTCCATTGCGCAGTGAACGCGGCGAATCCTTGCGGGTCCTGCACGTCTTCCGCTACGCGATCCTGCACGTTGTGCGCCTCCCCGTCTGGCGTCATGTACCAGAGGCCGAGGATAATGCCCGGCACTGCGCACGCCGCAGAGACCGCGAATGGCGCACGTAGGGTCCAGCCGCCCAATAACGCGCCGAATGCACCGCCCAGAAGCAGAAAAACGCGCTTGATCGCTTCACCATTACCAAAGACGCGTTTGCGTTCCACTTGGTTGTCGCGCATGTGCAGTGCGTCCGTGATCCAGGCATTCAGGCTCCCGGAGATGAACGCCTGGCCAATGCCACCCACGACTTCCGCGATCACTGCAGACCAGAATCCCGAGACCCAGACGTACATCACGCCCGAGAGCATCCACGCCACCATGCCCATTTGCACGGACCAGCGCCTGCCACGCGTGTCCGCGAGCATGCCGGTCGGCACTTCTGCGACCATGATCGCGCCTGCGTAGAACACGTTCACGAGAAATACCTGCGAGACCGAGAGCCCGATCTGCACAAGGAACGGCACGTAGATCGTGCTATGCGCACCCATGAACAGGCCGATTGTCACCTGCAGGATCAGAAACACGGTTTCCGGCTTGAGACACGCTCGTTTTGTCAAAGAACTCATGGACCATCCTCCGTTTCAAAAACCGACCCGAGAAACGTTCTCGAGCCGGTTTGATGTCTCAAAGAGTGGTTTTTATTCCATCTGAGACGCCATCGGGGTCGAGAACGCAAAATCAACGAAGGACTTGATATCCATCGGATTCACGTAACCGAGCCAATGACGTTGGTTGTTCATATCTAAAGAAAACGTAGCAGAGAAAGGAGGGCATGTCAAGAATCACGCACAATTAAAAAACACCCAGTATCAGGTGTTAGCGCTTGTGTTTGCGACGATCCTTGGTGCGTCCTCGTGAGCCTGCGATCTGCGCAGACTCGCCTTGCACGGCTTGCGGCTTCGGCTCGTCAACCACTCGCACGCCCGTACGCACCCCTGCGGTTGCAGTCGCTAGAGATGTAACCGTGGGCCAGGCAATGTCTGGAAAGAGCTGGGCGAACACACGAATCCACTCCTGCAACTCACGTTCCGCATGCTCCATACGCTCTGACCGAGTTTTGCGCTGAACTACTTCGGGATCAGTGCTCAAGTACCATCCCCAGCCTGGATCAAACAGATCGCGCACGATATTCGCTTGATGTTCCAGGCTATTAACCGCGACATTCGCCGTGGCAAGCGCCTCCACAATAGTCGGCATGACCGTTGTGCGTGCGCTCGTATCATCGGCCTGTGGCCAAACATTGGGCAGATCGCGCCAGATCACCTCCAAAGCCCCACAAGCATACCACGCGGAGCTATTCACCGACTTGATCCGCTTCTCAATCATAGACTTGAGCGCCTTAGATACGTCCTCGCAGAACTTCACGTGCACAGTCGCACGCTTCCGCTCATCCTGGATACCCCACGCAACCGACGAGCCTTGCCAGCGTGTGGCGCGCCTCGCAAGCTCCTCCTGGTAGGCTTTTACACTCTCAGTCCAATCTTCCAACCTGCCACGGAATTGAATGAGCAATCCGAATTTGCTCATTGACCAAGCTTTCGCGTCCCACCGTTCCTCCCAGCCGCGCAAGAGAACCCCATGCGAAGCCTCGATACGCTTTTTCAGGTCAGCCGTGGCACGAGACATACCCCAGGCCAGATCATCGCGTGAGCTCGGATGCGCATGCGCCTTGCAAGCGCGTCTGTAGCGCCACAAACGCGGGACAACCAAGGATAGTGCAAACGCCACGAGACTCGCCATCAAGATACTGGGCATGTGGCCCGATACCATGGCGGCTTTCTTGGCGTCTACCGCCAGCATCAGACCAATCACGCACGCAATAACTGCAGATGCGACGCGAAGAACCAGCCGAAGGGACAAACCCTCCTTTGGAGTAAGCTCCTCTTCCTTCCCGCTTCCGTACTGCTCACACACAGCGCGGGCGTCCCAGTACGAGAAGCGAGGCTGAACAGGCGGCAGGTCGAGCGCCGGCGGCTCTTGCGGATCACGGAACGGAGTTGAATGGCGGCTCATGAGTTCCTCTTTTCCTCAGAGAACGTTCCCGTATTTACACAGTAAACAGAGCGACTGTCAATACTCCCCTCCTTTCGAAGGAGGGGTTGGGGGTGGTTGGAGCCAGGGGATTTCAGGCTCACCGCCGAGGATCAGGGCGCCAACCCCCTCTTACTCCCCCTCAGAAAGGGGGAGGAAATTAAAAACAGAGCCTTGGCTCTGTGAGTTACGTTTTCAGGACCTCACGCCAGTTTTTCCACGTGAGGCGGCGCTTGCCTGCGGTTTCGGGCCCGCGGTTGTAGGGGGCGTCGAAGATGACGTGCTCCCATTTGGGGGCGTGGGACAACCCGTTGAAGGCGGCGCGATCGTCGATCACGATGTCTGCCTCGACGGGCGCCAAGTCATCGGCGATGAACATGCCGTGCGCCCAATCATCCCCAAGGCTGTCGCTCACCCACCAGCGCTTCTCTTCCATGCACGTGCCGTGATCGAGCGAGAGAGAGGTAAACACGTGGACTTCGTGCCCTTCTCTTCGCATGGCGCACACAGCAGAAATGCCTTCCATGTCTGGTGTGAGATAGCGGTAGAAGTCCGGCCGCCGACATTCTGCCTCAATGGCCTGCACAATCTCTGGATCGTGCGCATAGTTGGCTGATACGCGATACAGCTGACACGCATCAAGAGGCTTGAGTCGCTCCAGCGGGAATTGAGACCTCAACGCGAGATCCAAGGTCCAGCGAAACTTCGCGAGAGCATCACACAGTCCAACGAAGATAACCATGGCGGCTCCTTGTGCCGTTTTCTTAACATAAAGCGCTCTTTTGAGCAAGCGGGACGGCTTACCCCCAACACGCAAGGTACGCCGCGATGGTTGCCGCGGTTTCCGCACGAAGCGTCAGGGAGCCTAACGATTGAAACTGGAAATCCTGTTCACGCATGGATGCGAGCTCCTGTTCTGTCCAGCCGCCTTCTGGTCCGACAAAAACACCAACGGTCGCAGGCAAAAGAGATGAACCCATTTTGGTACCACCGCGTTCAAACGCCATGTTCATCGCGTTCTTTTTCGCTGAAATCAGCGCTTCTGCGAAGAGTTGCGGCTCATGAATCACAGGAACCGTTGCTCGACCACACAGCTCTGCGGCTTCGCGGGCGATCACCTGGAGTCGGTCAAGACGCAATCCCGTTTTCACGGTACGCGTAGTCACGAGCGGCACAATCTCCCTCACACCAACCTCCGTTGCTTTCTGCACAATCCATTCCATATGCTCACGCTTCACCACAGCGACATATAATGTCACACCACGCGTCGGTTCGTTTGTATTTTGATGCACTTCATCCAAATCCACTTCAACAGCGTGTTTATCACAAGCAACGACCGTCCCTTCAGCCTCATTCCCCTTCCCATCTGCAAACACGACACGTTCATCCACATGCAAACGAAGCACGTCCACGATCTGATGGACCATGGCGCGGTCTTCAAGAACAAAGCGACCTGCGCTGATCGGCTGGGCAGTGATAAAACGATGGATTTTCATACAAAAATAAGGACACGTTTGTCGTGCCCTTATCTTATCCGACCTCGCGAGGACTATCAACTAGGCCTCATCATCTTCTTTTGTATAGCCTTCAATGGCTTTCCATCGGTTCAGCAAATATTTGCGCACCTCTGGAACCTCATTTTTCGCGATTTCTTTACCCTTAAGATAGTAGCTCATCACTTCATCTACCACTTTTTCATATTGCGCCTTGGTCAACACGTCTGATTCATCCAATTTTTTCATGACCTGTTTTTGAAGCGCCTGCGCCTTTTTCATGGCATCCGCAGAAAGCTGTTTGCCTTTTTTGGATTTGAGAAACAGCCCCGCGGCAATTCCCAGAATCGAACCAATCGCAATACCTGAGCCAAATCGCGATGTTTTCTTGGCTGGTTTGGTCGCCATATTATTCAACCATGCACTCATCACACTTGGCATCTGCTTCGCCCTCGCATTTGCATGCCTCTTCTTCACATTTGCAACCATCAGACGTGCACTTACATCCTTTTTCCTTACACACTTGGCAATTCTCTTGAGAAAGAGGCACTCCGCATTTGGTACAGTTCATAAATACAGACGATCCTAGATAGCACTAGAATCTATAAAAAATTATTTCCCCCTTTATCATAAAACAAATGCACTCCAAAGGCAAAAATTATCCTCTATTTTCCAGCCACATCTTGAAACGTTTTTTCCCCTCTTCCACGCCTGGTTGATTGTATGGATCAATATTGAAGAGCTCTCCTAGATATGCCGTGGCGATCATAAACATCTGAAACAACGCGCCAAGATGATAAGCATCAAGCTTTGGGAGCGTGATAGTCGCGTTTGGACGCTTCACGGACGTGAGTGCTTCCGCTGTGGCCTTGCGTTCTGCATGAATAAGCTCTTCAAAGGGCACGTTCACCAGCGTGGCAAAACGTTCGAGCGTTTGCACAGAGATATGCGAGCCTCCCCGGCGTTCATGCAAAACCTCACCCACCAAAGGACTCACACGCAAACGCGAACGAAATTTCTCAATCTCAATAAACGTGATGACCTTGTCATGCGGACCTTCCATATACAGCTGGATTTGCGAATGCTGATCTGTTGCACCTAATGCCGCGACAGGCGTTGGCCCAATTTCAATGGTTAGCGCATTCCGATTCTTTTTCTTTCCGAGACTTTCTGCAATCAGCTGGCGATACCAGCGTCCAAAGAGTTCCAAATGCGCCGAATACGGCATGAGAACCCATACATTTGCCCGATGTCTCTGAAACCAATCCGCGTGCAATCCGGCATATTGCGCGGCTGGCTGAAAATCCACAGGATCTTTCTCAAAAACACGCACCTGTTCCGCCGCACCAGCGAGCATTTCTTTGATCGCAATGCCTGCAAACGCCGCTGGAAACAGCCCCACATCAGACAGCACAGAAAATCGTCCGCCTACATTCTGCGGCACAATAAGCTGATGATACCCCTCCTCTTCTGCAAGATCATGAAGTGTTCCTTTTTTTGCATCCGTCGTTGCGACAATCTGCTGTGCAAACTTTTTGCCCACAGCTTTGCGCAAACGCTCTCGCACCACTAAAAACGCGCTCATGGGTTCAACCGTGTCTCCAGATTTGGAAATGATGTTCACGACCGTTTTTTTCCAAATAATATCCTTCAAAACAGCCTCCAACTCATCTGGGTCTGTATTTGCTCCGGCAAACCGCACAGACTTTTTTGATCCCTGTCCCAGCGCCTGGAGAATTGCCCGCGCACCAAGATCAGAACCTCCAATGCCAAGCACAAGAAGCGTCTGGAATTTTTTTGTCTTTGCCACGACTTTTTGCACGCGTTTGATCATGGCCTTGTCCATCGGCAAATCCAACCAGCCGATCTCGCCACGCTTGCGCTGTTCAAGCAGTGTACGACGTCCTTGTTCCAAAGGACGCGCATAATCTGTCAGCACTCTCTCCGCAGATTCATTCCGCGGAGAAATCATGCCTGACATATCATATCGAATAGTTGACGCAGATGGTGCAACTCGCATACCCCTCTATCATAGACGCTCCTCCGCCGAACGTGTAGAGGGTACATTTTCTGCATCGCGTGATATACTGTTGCTACGTATGCTCGTTCCGTCTAAGGAATTACTTCGGCATGCGCGTGCTCACAAGTACGCGATCCCTGCTTTTAACATTAACAACCTTGAAATTCTTAAGGCTGTGATGTCTGCGGCCGAAGAGTTCCGTTCACCGATCATCATCCAAACGAGCGAGGGCGCTATCGCGTATGCTGGCATGGAGTATCTTGTAGCCATGGTCAAAATCGCCGCGAAAAGCGAGCTCCCCGTTGTCCTTCATGTAGATCACGGCCGCGATCTCAAGATCATCAAACGCGCGATTGATAGCGGATACACAAGCGTCATGTTTGATGGGTCTCATCTCTCCTACCAAGACAACGTTGAATACACGCAAACAGTCGCAACATGGGCGCATGCCAAGGGTGTTTCTGTCGAAGCAGAGCTCGGGCGTATTGTTGGGATGGAGGATTTTGTAACCGTGGAAGATTGGGAAGCGGCTCTCACAAATCCAAAACAAGCAGAAGAGTTTGTTGCGGCTACAGAGTGTGATGCCTTTGCCGTGGCCATTGGAACAGCGCACGGCGCCTACAAATTCAAAGGCAAAACCCATCTTGATATTGATCGACTCAAAAAAATCGAAAAACTCGTCGCTATTCCTCTTGTGCTTCATGGTGCATCCGGCGTGCTAGAAGACGTGGTCAAAATGGCTGAGCATTATGGCGCTAAGCTGGGCGAGGCACGCGGCACCATGGACGAAGATATCGTCGAAGCGATCAAGCATGGCATTGCGAAAATCAACATTGATACAGACTTGCGCCTTGCGTTTACGGCTGGCATTCGCGAAGCAGTAGCTGAGCTCCCCAAGGTGATTGACCCACGCGAAATACTCAAACCCGCCATGCTTCTGATGACAGCCGTCGCAAAACGCAAGATGTGCATCTTTGGGAGCAAGGGCAAAGGGTAAGAAAAACAAAAAAGGCGTATAATAACCGCGTATGACGGACACAGAGTTCCTTACACGCATGCTTTTCGAGTTTTCCTATTGGCACGACATGCAAGATGACGCGTTCAAGCCGCGTGCGTATCAACTTGCCGCTGAAAGCATTGGCGCATTAGGACACGAGGTCAAAGAGGCCTGGCGCAAGGGTGGTATCAAGGAGCTGAAGGAGTTGCCGGCGATTGGACAGGCTATTGCAGAAAAAATCGACGAGTACTTTCGTACCGGACGTATTCGATCCTACGACGCACTTAAAAAGAAATTTCCCGTTGACATCTATGGCCTGGCGCATGTGCAAGGCCTGGGTCCAAAACACATCCGCGATCTATACGAACAACTTGGTGTGAAGAACCTCAAGGATCTTGAAAAAGTTCTACGTAAACAACAGGTCCGCGACTTGCCTGGGTTTGGAGAAAAAAGCGAGGAAAAGCTCGCCCGAGGCATTCTCCTCATGAAGCGCTCGACCGGTCGTCATCTTCTAGGGCACATCCTCCCTCTTGCAGAAGATATCGTGACCCGACTGTCCCGCATTCCCGGTGTGAAGCAGTGTGTGTATGCCGGTTCCTTGCGGCGTCGGCAGGAAACCGTTGGTGATATCGACCTCCTGGCGACGTCGAGTGATCCAGAGCGCGTCATGAAAGCGTTTGTGCATCTGCCAGAAGTGGAGACTGTGCACGAACACGGCAAGACACGCTCATCCGTGCGGCTCTCCATGGGAATTGACGCTGATTTACGCGTTGTGCCAGACAAGGTCTTTGGCGCAACGCTCCAATACTTCACGGGCGACAAGCGTCACAATATCCTTTTACGTGAACGCGCGATTCGACAAGGCCTGCTTTTGAATGAATACGGTCTTTTCAAAGGGAAGAAACTCCTTACCTGCGCCTCTGAAGAAGCGATCTACAAACGACTTGGTCTTGATACTCCGCCACCAGAACTTCGTGTTGGACACGACGAGCTCTCTGCCGCAGAACGCCACACACTCCCCGACCTTCTTCCGTATGGTTCCGTCAAAGGCGATCTCCAAACACAAACAAACTGGTCAGATGGCACCTCGACCATCCGCGACATGGCTGTGGCCGCAAAAACGTACGGTCTAGACTACATTGCCATTACAGATCACACGCAATCACTGGCGTTTATCAACGGCTTGGATGAAAAACGCGTGGCAAAGCAAGGAAAAGAAATCGATACCCTCAACAAACAACGTGGACAGTCTCTTGCGCGTATTCTCAAAAGCGCAGAGGTTGATATCAAACCTGACGGGTCGCTTGATTTAGATGACGAGACGCTCGCCTCGCTTGATTGTGTAGGCATAGCCATTCATTCGCACTTTTCCATGACCGAAAAAGAGGCGACGAAACGCATTATCCGAGCCATGAGCAACCCCCATGTTGATTGCCTCTTTCACCCAACCGGCCGCCTCATTGGCAAACGCGAGCCATATCCGCTGGATATGAAAGCAATCCTTGCAGGCGCAAAAAAATATCGCGTTGCCCTGGAAATCAACGCCTTTCCAGATCGCACAGACTTGCGCGATCTACACGTTCGCATGGCTGTGGACGCCGGCGTGCCGCTGTTCATCAACACGGACGCGCACGATCCAGAACACTTCACCCTCCTCTCCCTCGGGGAGGCGATTGCGCGTCGTGGATGGGCCACCAAACGTGATATCATCAACACAAAATCACTCAACCAACTCCGCGCCTGGCTCGAAAAAAAGAGACCCCGGCCAAACTGGACGGCATAACGTTCTCCTCCAACGCATACATAAAAAACAACACCCTTGTGAGGTGTCTAGGAGTCCTTTAGGCCGGCGAAGATGCGGCAGAGCTGGACCAGGTCTTCAGTACTGAACTTGCCTTGGCGCAGTCGCCAGGCAAAGAGGAGCTTCAGAGCGACCGTCTTGTGCACCGCCTCGTCCTCAACCTGTTGCATGAAGGAAGAAGAAGCCACGATCCCGTTGAACAGCTTCACGGAATCGATATGCAGGGGCCGCTCCTTGCTACGAAGCACGCAGGTGGGCAAATCGCAGGGCGTTTCGTACCAGAAGGTCAGGTCTGCCACCGCGGTATGGCCGTGCGAGATCAGGGATTGCAACAGCGCGACATGCGGCAAAATGCATCCCGAAAAGGTCTGGACGACCTTCAATACGTGCCGGACAACATCGTCCTGATCGCCGTGGCGCTCAGGGTTGGAGATGTGCGCGATCTCCAGCAGTTTCGCGCTCACCGTGGCTGGGCTCAGGTTCTGCTCCTGCACGACCGCCATGGCACACGCTTGCTCGATCGACAGGAACCTGACACCCGTCAGGAGCACTGCATGCGCGATCTCCTGGCGAGACACGGGCATCGGTGGGGAACCTGCCATCCGCTCGAACTCCGCAAAGACCTCCGCGTCTGGCGCCTTGGGGTCTTCTTTCAGCCCCACGCCGTCCGCGCAGTGCATGGCAACCTCACACAGAAACCGAGCCACAGGCATTCCCAAATCGCTCATGGTGGAGAACCTCCGTGGCCACAGCTCATCATAAGTTTGGCGGCATGTCCAGTCTACAAAGAAGACAAAATCGCAGACCTGCCTCGCGGCGTGGCCCAGCTTGATGACGCGGTAGCGGAAAGTCTGCCCCGCCTCTCGTGCGCGAGAGCATATTCACGCCGCCGAAAGTCGAAAATCGATGACAGAGATGCAAAATAAAACACCCCTCATCTCGTGAGAGGAGGGGCTAGTCGTGTTTGATGCCGGCGAAGATCTCGCCGAGCGTGACGAGGTCCGGTGGCGTGAAGCTACGGCCGTCCTCGGAGGTCTTGACCGCCATCATGATCTTGTACTGCACCATGATGCGCTCGAACGGGTCCGTGACCTTGTGCTCGAACGGGTCCGTGACCTTGGAGAGCACGCCCGCGACCGCGATCAGGTTGTCGGGCCTGGCCATGCAGGTCTGCCACGCGGGCATGATCTGCTCCAGCATGGCGCAGCGCCCACAGCAGTCCGGGATGTTCAGGAAGTCTCCGTGCCCGAGCTGTCCGCCCTGTCGGCCGATGCCATAACGCATGCCGGCGACGTGCGCGAGCGTGTACTCCACGTACTTCTTGGCCACCATGGTGAGTGCATTGCGGTGGAGCTCGAGCGTCCAATCCGGCTGACCGGACACCTTGCCGCCCTGCTCGAGCTCGCGCTTCTGCACCACGGCGAACGCCAAGGTGCACAGGCCCTGGACCACGGACGTGGGCGTCACATCGTCCTCGGGCAGACGCGCGAGGCCAAGCGCCTCGGACAGGGGCAGGAACTTGAGCGCCGCGAGAAGCAGAGCATGCGACGCGTCCCTCGGCTCCAGGTACACGGGGTCCTGGATCTGGTCCGGGTCGGGTCTCGTGTTGCCCACCTGGTGCTTGCGCCCGGTGTGGCGCTCGATCAGGGCCACGATGTCGTACGTGAAGCAGCCGGCGACGATCCTGGGGCTCTCCTGCGTCATGAAATCCTCCAACCAGGGCGTGATTGCCCGGACACGTTTTAGCAAAGACCAGGGAGTCTGTCAACCTCATTGGCCTCGACCGATGCAATCAGGGTGCGCTACACTCATTCTATTCTATCCTATGCGACGCCTTGATCTTACCTTTACCGCGCTCCTGCTTCCTTTGGATTTCTTGGCGTTATTTGCCGCGGCCATGAGTGCGTATGCCCTGCGCTATTCCCAGGCATTCATTGAAATCAGGCCGATTTTCACGCAAATCCCCTTTCCGCAATATCTTGCCACTGCCACGGGTTTTATTCTGGTATGGATGGCCTTGTTTTGGATCGGTGGGCTCTACAGCATTCGCGGAAGATCTGCCTGGCGCGAGCTTGGACGCATCATCCTCGCTTCCACCGCTGGCATCATGGTGGTGATCGCAGTTGTCTTTTTCCAACGTGAGCTTGCGACATCGCGCTTTGTTGTTCTTGCGGTCTGGGGTCTTACGATTCTCTATACCTGGTTTTCGCGGGTGATTCTCCGCCTGATTCGACGATCTCTGCTTCGTGCACGTAAAGGCCATCAAATGATTGCGATCATTGGCCAAGGAAAGTCTGCAAATGATATCAAAAGCCTATATCAAGCGCGTCCAGTGATCGGTTATACGGTTGTGCGACAGTTCAAATCCTGGAATGAACAGGCTCGCCAAGATCTTGAAAAGCTCCATCGCCAGAGAAAACTCGACGTGATCCTGCTCGCAGATCCAGACATTACAAAAGATGCGGCACAAGACCTGATTGCCTTTGCCGCAAACCAAAACGTGACGTTTCGCTATCTCGCGGATTTATTTGCGGCATCCTTCACAAATATCGAGGTCTCTACCGCAGAAGGCGTTCCGGTCATTGAGGCAAAACGCACAACACTTGATGGTTGGGGCAGAATCGCCAAACGTCTGTTCGATGTGGTGTGCTCGCTTCTATTCTTGACCATCACCTCCCCGATTTTCTTACTGACGATCATTGCCATCAAACTCGACTCCAAAGGCCCCATCTTTTTTAGCCGCCTGGACGACGGCGAGCCTGTAGAGCGCATTGGCGAAGGAGGACGGCCGTTTCGTTATTTCAAGTTTCGCTCCATGTTCGATCGTGTGCACAGCATGCGCTATACCACGCTCGCACATCAAGACACGCGCAAAGGCCCGCTTGTAAAAATCAAGGATGACCCTCGCATCACACGCGTGGGGCGTTTTATTCGCAAATGGTCCATCGACGAATTTCCAGAATTCGTCCTTGTGCTTCTTGGACGCATGAGCCTGGTGGGTCCGCGGCCTCACTATCCGGAGGAAGTCGCGAACTACAAGCCATACCAACGTCGCGTGCTCGCGATCAAACCCGGCATCACAGGCCTCGCACAAATCAGCGGACGATCAGACCTGGACTTTGATGAGGAAGTGAAGCTCGACATCTGGTATATGGAAAATTGGTCTCTGGCATTAGACATGTACATCCTGCTGAAGACGCCACTTGCCGTGTTGCAAGGCAGAGGTGATACGTAACGCTCTTGACCCCTCCTCCCTTTCGGACGTGCGCCTGCTAAAATGCCGGCCATGCGCGTGGCACTCGTCCACGATTACTTGATCCAAGATGGTGGCGCAGAGCGCGTGTTTTTGGCATTTCACGAAATGTTTCCCTCTGCGCCCATCTTTTCTCTTTTTCACGATCCAGAACTCACGCACAAAGGTTTTCACGGTGCGACCATCATCACATCTTCGTTGAATCGCCTGCCTTTTGCTCCAAAACACTATCAATGGTACTTGCCGTTTATGCCGCAAGCCATTGAGTCGTTCGACTTCACACATTTTGACCTTGTCCTTTCTTCCTCATCCACCTTTGCCAAAGGGGTAATCATTTCACCGGAAGCAAAGCATATTTGTTACTGCCACACGCCCACGCGTTTTCTCTGGCAAGAGCGCTTGAGCTATGTAAATGATCTGCCGCAACCCGCGATCGTGAAGTGGATCCTTCCTCCCTTTCTCCATCGCATGCGCCAATGGGATCGCTTAGCCGCAGACCGTCCGGACCACCTCCTCACAAATAGCCGCACCTCACAACAGCGCATTCATCGTTACTATCAACGCGCATCAACCGTGATCTATCCCCCTGTGGATGTGAGCGCCATTCCGCTTGCCACAGGTCCTGGTTCCTATTGGCTTGCTGGTGGGCGTTTTGTCGCCTATAAAAAATTCGATGTGCTTCTTCGTGCCTTTTCTGCGCTTGATTTGCCTCTCAAAATCTTTGGCTATGGCCCGGAAGAACGTCGTTTACGCGCAATCGCTGGTCCAAAAACCGAATTCATCATCCACGCTGATGAAGCGACAAAGCATCGACTATTCCGTGATGCGATTGGTTTTCTCAATCCACAAATGGAAGACTGCGGCATCACGGCCATTGAAGCCATGTCCGCTGGACGGCCCGTCATCGCCTATCGCAAAGGAGGCGCCACGGAAACGGTCGTGGAAGGTGTGACAGGGCAATTCATTGATGCGCAAACGCCAGAAGCTGTCATAGCCGCTGTCAAAAACTTTGATGCCAGCCGGTTTGACGCGCAGACCATCCGCGCGCACGCCGCAACATTCTCAAAAGAACGCTTCAAAGAGCAAATGCAGGCGTTTATCACACATAGTCTATGACAATCCTGGTGGATGCCCGGCCCATGGTTGATGGTATTGCGGGCGGAGTCCCACGCGTGGCACGCGGATTGATCCCCGCGCTGATCGATGCGTGCCCAGAGCATAGGTTCGTGTTGGGGACAACGGGAATGCGTCGACAATCCGCGCCATTCACCCACATCAGAATCCCCAATAAGCTTTGGTCCTCGCTTTGCGTCGCGCGACTCACTTCTTTTGATCGCGTATTCGCAAAAGAGAAACCTGATCACCTCTTTTTGCCAAACATCGGCTTTATCGGCGAGCCACGTGTTCCGTATACGCTCGTTGTTCATGACCTGTCATTTTTGATAGAGCCGCGCTGGTTTTCTTTCAAGGCTCAATGGTGGCATCGCGCTGTTCAAGCGAAAAAACTCATCAAAAATGCCACGCATCTCTTCGCCGTATCAGAACGAACACGAAACGATCTCATTCGCCTACTGGATATATCCACAGACAAAATCACGGTTATCCCCATGGGGATAAGTTCGATTCCGATAATCGCAGAGGCAGACGCAGTTCCATCACTCAAAGGACGCCGTTTTGTCCTCTCGCTCGGGTTTGGTGATGCGCGAAAAAATAGCGCCTGCGCTTTAGCGGCATTTCACGCGATAAAAAATGACGTTCGCTATGCCGACGTGCAGTTTGTTGCCGTGGGCCGAAAGGTTCGTCCAGAAAAAGACGTGCTCGCGATAGAACGTCCAACGGACAAGACTCTTGCTTGGCTCATGCAAAACACGTGCGCACTCCTCTATCCAAGCTGGTACGAAGGTTTTGGCCTCCCTTTGCACGAAGCCGCGCAATTTCACACGCCCTGCATTGCCTCAACAGCCGGCGCTCTCCCCGAAACCGCGCCCCAAGGCACGCTATTTGCTCCCCCAGCCAAGCCGCACCTATGGGCCGTGGCCCTGGCGGACGTACTCGAACACCCAGAACACCATCAAACCACAACAACACTCGGAAGCTGGAGCGCGGCGGCAGCCATCATCAAAAATATCCTCTCCCGTCGTACCTGACCCCATTTTTTCTACCGGTGGGCGTCTTCTTTTGCTAGAATCACAACCAAAATACATTTTTCAATATGAAAAATGGTACCTGACCCCTTTTCTGAATTTTTTACACCATCTCCCCTTCTACAAACGCCTGATACTCTTCCTCTGACGTGAGGATCCCTGCTTCTTTCATGGATTGAAATCGTTGATCGAGTTGCGCGAGCTCTTGCTCTGCGCGAGACAAATATGGCTGGATGGTGCCCTGCTCTTCTTGCCATAATCGCGCGTGCACTTCTGGCCGTAACAGCTCGAGCTCTTGCTCTTCTGCGTCATGCAAGGCATATACCGCGCGGTCCGTAGCAAGCGCATCATCATAGGTGACGACTCCTGGTTGTTTGAGTAAGCGCGTGAGTAGTAAAACCGTGGTAGGCCTTGCGTAGCGAAATAGCTCCTCCCACTCTCGATCTGCGCCCTCTTCTTGGATGTAGCGCTGAATAGCACGACGTGGGATCCAAGACCGACGCCCCAACTCAATCACCCGCCCATGTTGCTCTGGCGTAAGGTTGTCTGCTTGTTCGAGCTGATCAATAAACAACGCCCAAACTTCCCGCTCATCCTCAGGAATATACTGCGTAAGTACATCAAGATAATCCGCAAGGTGCATAATAAGGACATTGTAGCACAAACCGCTAAAACACCCCGCGCCTTGACGGTCTGTCCGATTTCCTCTAATCTCCTGCCATCTGTCCCGGCGTCCGGTGGACTGGCGGTTTTTACGCACAGCATCGCGACGATGGGCCTGCTGGAATACAGGATTCCCTACACATTATGTCAGAAGCCATAAAGTCTTTTGTGCAGTTGCTGAGCGACGACACCTATACCTATTTCCCAAAGGTAAACGACGTTGTCAAAGGCACGGTTATCGCCGTAGGTCGCAATGAGGTCCGCGTGGACATTGGCGGCATCACGGTTGGTTTGATTCGCGGTCCAGAGCTCGACAAGAACTTGGACCTCCGCATGGGCGATGAGGTCGAAGCGACCGTCATTGAGCTTGATAACGAATTCGGCGAGCTCGAACTTTCCCTCAAGGGCGCTGGTCGCAAACGTGCCTGGGACAAGATCAAGGAGCTCTTTACGCAAGGTACCCTCATCAACGTGAAGATCTTGGACGCCAACAAGGGCGGCTTGATCACACGCGTGGAGAATGTCCCGGCGTTTATCCCGGTCTCCCAGCTCTCCCCAAACAACTACCCACGTGTGGCTGGTGGTGAGAAATCCAAGATTCACGAGAAGCTCAAGTTGCTCGTTGGCACTGCCATGGACGTGAAGATTATTGATGTGAACGAGGACGAAGAAAAGATCGTGGTTTCAGAAAAGGCTGTGTGGGAAACCAAACAGGAATCTGTGCTCGCCCGCTACAAGGTTGGCGAACAGGTCGAAGGAGCTGTCACGGCTGTCACAGACTTCGGCGCGTTTGTCCGCTTTGAAGAGAACCTCGAGGGCTTGGTGCACATCTCTGAAATCGCCTGGCAGCGCATTGATCACCCACGCGATGTGCTGAAAGTCGGCGATCGTGTGCGCGCAGAAATCATCAACATTGAAGGCTCCAAGATTTTCCTCTCCATGAAAAAGCTCGTGGAAGATCCATGGAGAAATGTTGCGAAGAAATACAATGTTGGCCAGTGGGTCAAAGGACGCGTGCTCAAGATCAACCCATTCGGACTCTTCGTGGAGCTTGATCCAGATATCCACGGCTTGGCACACATCAGCGAACTTTCCGCGAAGCCAGTGCGCGACGTAAACGAGATCGCACGCATGGGCGACGAATTCGACTTCCGCATCATCTCCATTGACCCAGAAAACCATCGCCTGGGCTTGTCGCTTCGTAAGGCGAAGGATGAGAAAGAGGAGAAAAAAGAAGGAGAAGAGGAAGCAAAAGCATAAAACAGCAAACACACCCACGGCTTTGAACCGTGGGTGTGTTTTGTATTGACAATAGTTCATTTTGCTGTACGCTCTGTTTGCGACGTCAAACCTTCCCGTCGCGAGGAGCGTGTCATGAAAGGGAACGTGTTTCTGCTGGACCTTCACGAGGGCAACCCACGGATCTGGGAGATCCTGGCCAAGTTCGGCCGGGACCGGGTGGCCCAGGAGCTCTGGAGCGTCACGGAGTGCGGCAAGGCCGGTCTCGCTCTGCGCGCGGCCATCCAGATGAGCGCGGCAGACGTGGCCGAGTACGCGGCCAAGAAGGTCCTCGCAAACCCGCTGTCCTCCGAGGACGACAAGCGGGTGGCGAAGAACTACCTCAGCCCCACCCCAGCCAAGCCTCTGCAGGCGTGCGCACCGCCCTGGCGGTAAACGCGCCTTTTTTATTTCCGTAAAACCCCCTTTCACCTTGCCTCACCTGTCAAAATCCGCTACCCTCAAGCAATACCTATCTATGCAGAACTCCACACGCAATATCCTCATCATCCTCTTCTCCATCGCCATGATTGGAGGCGGATTGTCGCTTATCAACCTTCCGGATGCCAAAACCATGGATGTGGGTACATTCGTGAGCAATGTGCAGGAAGGCAAAGTCAAAGAAGTGACTGTTGTTGGCACAAAACTTGAAGTACTGCTCACAGACGATACAAAAGTGATGGTCGCAAAAGAATCCGCAGAATCGCTCTCCGAACTGCTCCGTAATTACGGCGTGGATGCGGAAAAGGCACGCAACATCATAACGACGGTCAAAGAAGCAACGGGCTGGAGCTATTGGTCCAGCGTGATTTTGCCAACGCTGATCCCGTTTGTGATTGTACTTGCGCTCATGCTCTTCTTTTTCCGTCAGGTGCAAAGCCAAAACAACAAAGCCATGTCGTTTGGACAAGCAGGCGCACGCGAAACCAAGCCAGATCAAAAAGATAAAATCACTTTTGCCAATGTCGCAGGCGTCAAAGAAGCAAAACAAGAATTACTAGAAGTCGTGGAGTTTTTGAAAAGCCCGGACAAGTTCGCGAAGCTCGGCGCCAAGATTCCAAAAGGCGTGCTTCTCATGGGAAGTCCGGGTACAGGGAAGACATTACTTGCGCGCGCCGTTGCCGGTGAAGCAGATGTCCCCTTCTTTCATATCAGCGGCTCAGAATTCGTGGAGATGTTCGTGGGTGTTGGCGCCTCGCGCGTGCGCGATCTGTTTGCAAAAGCGAAAAAGGGCGCGCCGTGCATCATCTTTATCGATGAAATCGATGCCGTAGGCCGTCAGCGCGGTGCTGGACTTGGCGGTTCACACGATGAACGCGAGCAGACACTCAACCAAATCCTTGTGGAAATGGATGGCTTTGAACCAAACCTTGGCGTGATCGTTATCGCGGCAACCAATCGCCCGGACGTGCTTGATCCAGCGCTTCTCCGTCCAGGCCGCTTTGACCGACGCGTGGTGTTGGATCCGCCGGATATCAAAGATCGCGAAGAGATTCTCAAAATTCACGCACAAGGCAAACCCCTCGCAAAAGGTGTGGACGTGCGTCGCCTCGCAGAACGCACGCCTGGCTTTTCCGGCGCTGATCTCGCAAACCTCATGAACGAGGCCGCGATTTTGGCCGCGCGTCGCAATCGTCACGACATCACCATGAAAGAGCTGACCGAATCCATTGAAAAGGTCATGCTCGGCCCTGAACGCCGCAGTCACATGATGAACGAGGAAGAACGTCGCGTGACCGCGTATCACGAGGCTGGCCATGCCGTTGTCGCACATCTGGAACCGCACGCAGATCCTGTGACAAAGGTTTCCATCATCAGCCGTGGTCGCGCCGCAGGATACACCATCAAACTGCCGACCGAAGACCGCATGATGCGCACACGCACGGATTATCTGGAGGATATGGCTGTGTCATTGGGAGGTTATGCGGCAGAAAAAGCGTTCTTCGGCGATTTGACGACCGGCGCGTCTAGCGACATGCGCCATGTCACAGACCTCGCACGAAGCATGGTCACGCAATGGGGCATGTCAGAATTGCTCGGCCCGCGTACATATGGCGAACGTGAGGAAATGGTGTTCTTAGGCCGCGACATCCATGAAGAGCGCAACTACTCAGAAAATCGCGCAGAGGTGATCGACAAAGAGATCGACAAGCTCATCCAAGGCGGCCTGCTTGAAGCAGAACGCATCATGCGCGAATACCGTGATGCCATTGAACGCGTGGCAGAGTATCTCGTAGAGCACGAGACCATTGAACGCGATGAGTTTCAGGACATCGTAGGATTGCCGCCGGCGAATAAGAAGAACGAGACGAAGAAAGGCTAACGGCATTATCCGAGCCCGAAGGCTCCCACCCCCTCCACCTCCCCCTCCGAGAGGGGGAGAGTTCAGATTCCCCTCCTCCCGGAGGAGGGGTTAGGGGTGGTGGGAGCCCTCACCCAAAAAAAATCCCCGCTCAGGCAGAAGCCGAACGGGAGAAGCTAGTCCTCATCACAGACCCAGAGGTAGGTGTCAGGGCGCGGGCCGCTGGGGAGGAAGGCGAAGTCGCCGAGGATGCGTTGGCCGCGATGCTCGTCGAGAAGTGGGTACATCTCGTGGGTGGTCGAGAAAGATCGAACTCGCACCGACTCACCAAGCGCCGCGATGGACCTCTTCATTTGAAGGTACGGTTCCCTTCGAGCGAACGCGAGTTCCTCGATGAGCGTTGCCGGCCGCCGGTGCATCTTCCGATGCGTAAGAAAGTGGTCCTTCTTCGCCTGCGCGTGCAGAATGACCGAATATGGATCGCCCTGCGCTTCCCTCGGAGGAGCCCAGAGCGCAAACAAACGCATCCCTGACACGGGCCTGTCCGGCACTGACGAGTCCGAGATGAGCGTCGGCACGCCCTGAAATGTACCCGTCACCTGTTTCAGGTCACCGAACTCATCCTTGAGTTGAACGGCAAGCGACGTCCTGGAACGCGCATCGTAGTCAACGTACGCGTAGTAGTACCCATCCGGCAACGCCTCCGCATCCGGCGGGTCGCACACGAAGAGCTGGCGCATGCGGACCCACGGCTCGTCGAGCAGGCCGTAGCCGAAGATACGTCCGTGCTCGTCGCTCGCCTGGACCGGGACGCACCTGCGCCCCTTGTCACCCAAGGCAAAGGAGCCAAGCCCCGCGTAGGGCCTGTTCTCCTGTAGGTGCGGGAACTTTTCGCCGAATGCGTAGATCTCCTCTCTGATAACAGGCCGCGGTTTCCGAGCCTTCACCGGCGGAGTCACCTGAGAGGTGACGCATTCGATGATCTCTTCGCTCGCACGAATGTCACTTAAAAATTCGCAGAGGTAAAAAAGCCTCTCACCGGACACGCGAACGTGCGTGCCGATCTTACGATGCACAAACGTCCGGCCGTCGAAGATCCTGTCCACGCTGTCCGGGCCAGAGAACCTCTTTGCGAGCTCGCCGAACGCGGGGAACCGGTCGTAGTCCACGAACGCGCGGTACCAGCCCGAGGGCAGATCGCCGGACTCGTAGGTCAACAAGCTTTTCTCTCTGCTCATGTTTCAGTCCTTCCGTTCAGAGCCTTGAGCCCTCGCATTTATCCAGAAAATGCGAGTTTCGTCAAGTGGAACCACCTCACCCCCTGCCCCCTCATTCCTAAGGAGAGTGGTGTGTAGTAATAGAGCAAGAGACTCTTGACAAAGCAGGCGGAATCGGCTACGTTTTGGTTCCGCAGTACACTCGCGACATGGATTGCGGATGTCACTTTCAAAAAATTGTCGCGTGTTTCGTAGGAAAGTAGAGAACGAAGATGAGCGAGACCCCCGTCACCCCGACCCAGAAGTGGCTCGATGCCGTCTCCATGCTCGCCCTGAACCTGGAGATGGAGCCCGCGAGCGTGACCGAGAAGCTCCTCGGCGCGAAGATCGTGAAGGCTCCGAACGACATCGGCGCCGCCACCCTGTGCGACGAGGAGGCCGTGCCCAACGACGACCTGTTCGCCGCGTTCTCCGACGTGCCCAAGCCCGTGGTGCGCAAGGCCGCGAAGGAGATGCGCAAGGCCGCGAAGCCCGTGGTCGAGGTCCCCGCGACCCCGGCCGTACCCATGCTGCCCACGGCGCCCGTCATGACCTTCGGCGCCACGTACATCATCCCGGACGTGCCCGCGGGCTCGAACTTCCTGGCCGCGCTCTCCGCGTCCAAGACCCTCACGGTCGACGACGTGACCATCCGCGCGGCGCTCGAGGCGCTCTACGCCGACAACCTCGGCCTGTCCGACATCCCGGAGCGCCTGGCCGAGCAGATGGAGGCGTTCGCGGACACCATCGAGGAGCCCGTGGGCGACCAGTTCATGGAGGTCCTCAAGTTCGTCCGCGAGCGCAGGTACGCGGAGATCAACGTGGACAGCCGGCTCGTGACCAAGGCCCGGAAGGCCGAGGTGCTCAAGCGGCTCCGCCTGCTCCCCAAGGCCGTCGCCCAGTTCCACAGCGCGCTCAGCGCCTGGAACGAGCAGTACGAGTCCGAGCGGCGCAGCAACCCCCTCGGCGTGCTGGGCGGAAGGGTGATCTACCCGCCGGCCGACGACGTGATCGCGGCCGCGGAGATCGTGGTGGACTGCCTCAAGAAGGCCTTCTCCGGGCTCGGCGTGCAGGTCGCCAAGGCCATGGCGTACGAGGGGCTCAAGATCCGCGAGACCCTGGAGCGCCCGGAGCTTCCCGCGCTCACCGGCTCGCCCAACCGCGAGCTCATGCTGAAGAAGCTCAACTGCAGTCTCAGGAACGCGGACGAGCGCACCGAGCACAGCATCGCCAAGTACGTCATCTTCGTGGCGACCACTGTGTACCGCAACATGCCGAGCGGCCAGGAGGGGCCGATCCTGGAGGCGCTCTACCGGGTCGGCCAGACGATCCTCCCCTGGATGCGCGGGGACAGCACGTCCACCGACCGCTCCCCCGTGGACCCCACGCCCATCGGCGGCAAGCGCGGCGGCGGGCGCGACACCGGCCCGTACGGCAACGCCGACCGCTAGGTCGTCTCGCCACACCTACCCCACCACACTTGCCGAGCAAGAATCGCGTGACTCTCACGTAGAGGACAGCTCGGCACCTTTATTTGTCACTCGTGTGCAAACACGAATGCCAAAGAGAGGGAATCGTCCCTTTCTGCACGCAGACCAAGCGGAGGAAGCGATGAGTAATCCATCGTACAAGAATTACACAAGCTACGGATCCGTCGCCGAGCATCTGGCTTCGACGGACGAGAAGAAGCGGCAGGAGGCCGAGAAGGCACGCGCCAAGCGCATGGCCGCGAGCGCGAGGAGCGCCTCCGTCGAGGCGCCGCGAGCGCACGCCAAGGCCAGAGTCGAGCGCAAGGAGCCCATCGACCTGTCGCTCGCGTGCAACGAGCTCACGACCCCGCCGCCCAAGGTGGCGACCGAGTGCCACCTGGCGCTCGTGGACAACTCCGGAAGCAACGAGGAGATCGCACGAAGCCTGCGTACGGGCTCCGGCTACCTCATGGCGATCTACGAGATCCTGGCCAGCCTGGGCGCGTTCGGAACGGTCTTCTTCTCGGACCACTGCGACGGCGCCCGCCTCTTCCAGGACGTGGGCTGGGTCATGCCCGGCGAGAGAGGCGCAAAGATCCTCGAGGCCTCCATCGCCAAGGTCCAACCCGCTGGCGGCGGCGATGCTCCGGAGGCCATCGAATGCGCGCTCAAGCGCGCGGCAGAGCTGGACTTCGGCCACATCGAGAAGAGGAGTCGTCACCTCTACCTCGTGACGGACGAGGTCGCGCACAACATGGGTTACCCGCGGAGCGAGGATGACGGCTGTCCGCACCAGGTCAGCTGGCGGAGGTCGCTCGAGCTGGTGCATGAGACCTTCGGCACCTTCCAGGTCATCGCCTCTGGATGCGACCGCAAGACGTTCGAGCTCCAGAAGCAGTTCATCGCGCCGGAGCGCCGCCGCTTCGACCTCATGGATTTTGCCACGAGCAGACTCTCCGACGAGGAGCGTTGCAGGCTCGTGGCCAACGGGCTCCTGTTCCAGGTCGCGAAGAACCGTGGTCAGCAAACCGTTGGAGCGTTCCTTATGACGCTCGCGGAGAAGTGGCTGGCCGAGCCTCAGTACGGATGTAACACCGTTGCGCGGGCGCGGTCGCAGATCAGGGACTTCATCGACTACCTCGACATCACCGAGGAAGCGCGGGCGAGGCTCCTGGAGCGCATCTTCGCCGGCGTGGAGTAGAACCTGGCCGCGTTGCCACTCGGCGCGCGGCAATTTTTTTTCAAAGAACCGCTGACTCGGAAGGCTGTCGCGTTGACGGCGTTCCATCACAACGGCTCTTGCAAGGAGGAATCATGGACTACGCACAAGAGATTCGCGCTTTGCGAAACGCTCTGGCGCGTCCAGAGTTTGTCGGCGTTGAGACGATCGATGTTCTCAACACGCTGGCCACAGATCCAACGGCCTATGGCGTGAGCCGCGAGCTCATTGCCTATGCACATCACACGCTCCTCGCCACACACGGGCGCTACCTCGCACCGGCTCTGCACGCGTGGGCAGAGATCGAGCGCGCGGACATGGTGGAAAACGTTCGGCTTCTCGAGCACCTCGTCTTCCAGGAGGAGCCGAGCTCTGCACGTACCGAATCGCGCGATACAGTGGACGAACGCTTCCAGCGATACTGCGATGAGAACGGCCTTGTCATCCTGGGCCAATACCAATCTGGTGATGAGGGTGAAGAAGGCCGGAGCTCTGTGTTCCTGGTCTTGGACGCAGACGGCATCGTCAAAGTGTTCAAGGAGGAAAAACGTCCTGGCTTTGATCGCCATGGCCATGCGCTGGAGGGCGAGCGTGCACTTCACGAACGCCTGGGTCCTGTCCCTGGCCTGTCGCGCTGTTACGGCACGACACAGGTGGATGAGACGCTTGCGTTTCTCCGCTTGCAGATGTGCTATGGACAGCCGCTCAAGCAAACGATCCATGCGCCAGATCTGCTCTCGTACGAGGACGCGTGTTACGTCATCGGCTGTGTGGCAAAAACGCTCGCACAGCTCCATGCGCAACACATCGTGTTCTTGGACATCCGGTCTGAGAACGTGCTCGTGCACGGCAGTGAGGTCACGCTCATCGACCTCGGTGACGCGCGAACGCTTCCCTCGAGCGGCGAAGTGGCCACGCATGTGCATGACGCTTCCTATGCACCGCCCGAAGTGGTGGTGCGAGGCATAGCAAGCACAGCATCAGACATCTTCCAGCTTGGGGTGCTCTTTCACATGATGCTCACGGGTCTGCATCCCCTGCTCGACGGCATGCCATCGCGTACAGACAGCGAGGATGGGACCTGGGTCTACCGCACGCTCAGCAACGCGCTCGTGCCGTTCTCGTCTGACCAAAAGTCCTCCCCCGCGTTTGCGCTCATTACGCAGATGTTGGAGAAGGATCCTGCCAAGCGGCCGACTGCCGAAGACGTAGCGCGGGCGCTTTGTTCAGAGAAGAAAACGATCACGCACACGAAACGTACTCACACGGAACACGACCGTGGAACCGTACTCTTCCCTGCGCGCATGGGCGTGCCACATCGCGGGCACATTGACTTCATGGCGCGTCTGCTCGAGCTCGGCTACAAGCTCCTCGTTTCGCTCGGCGCGTCCTACATCAAGTCTGAACGCGACCCCCTTCCCAAGCCGATCGTGCTCAAGATCGTGGGGCATGCGCTCGAAGCAATGGGCTTTGACCTGCAAAACGTACGCTTCCTCTGCACGCCGCTCTACTACACGGACGAGCAGGCCGCCCTGCACTATGCCCTGCTCCCAGGAAGGGAAGACATTGTGGCTGTGGCATCTGGCAATGAGGAAGTCCACGCCCTGTTCGTGGGCCGCTACCCCATCATCGACCAACGCACCGTGTTCGGAGTTGAGGGAGAAGCGTTTGAGACGCGCTCCTGGGGAGAGCGACTCCGGCATGCGATTCGTACAAGCGATGACGCGACATTCTGCGACCTGATCGCACCAGGCGCAGAAGAGATCCTCTCGTTCCAGGAACTGCGTCGATACTGCGTGGACGAACCTGATATCGACTTTGCTTGGGGTCATCCGGAGCGAGGTCATGTGTTCGTCCAGGTGGAAGATGCAGGAGGAGGCGTTATATTGAAGCGTCGCGTCGGCGCGTACAGCACGCCCGAAGACACAGCCATGCAAGCGCTCGGCGGCACATGGGTCAGCCGCTTTGCGCGCTGGGACAGCGTCTTCGAACTGCGAGAATGGGAACACGGTCTACGTTTTCTCTACGCGCGGCTTGATGACGACCAAAACGAGATCATCACCTACTACATGACCTGAACGTCAAGCGCGAGCAGGTCGTTTTTTTTATCTCGTGCTATAATATGGTCTGCTCTATGATTTTCAAAAAACATCGTCCCTTATACCGCGAAGTCCTTCGAGAAGCATTTGCCTTTACGTGGCATGAACGTCACTTATGGATACTCGCGCTCTTTGCCGGCATTTTACAAACAGGCGGCATTTATGACGTGATCTTGCAATCTGCAGGACTACTTTCACAACAAGTGCAATACCTGGCGGCAAACGGCGCAGCCACACCCTTTGCCGGCTGGGCTTTTTCCGGAGAAAAACTCTCCTGGTTCCCCACAGTGCTCTCTTTTACGCAGGCCGTAGAAACCGCCCTGTTTGCGATCATTGCCCTGCTCGTCATCCTCGGCATTTCCGTGATCGCGCAAGGCGGCTTAGTGTATGGCCTGTCCACGCGCATCAAAAGCAGAGCACCTTCGTTGCGTGCGTGCCTCACCATCGGCGCACGCAACATTTGGCCCATCGCAGGATTGAATGCCATCACATTGGGTTGTATTTTCTTGGCACGCTTCCTTGTGTTGATCCCCTACACCTATTCGATCACCAACCCCTCCTTTTTCACGGTCGCCCTCTATTTCCTCGCGTTTCTCGTCTTTCTCGCGCTCGTTGTACTCGTGACAGCCATTCATCTCTTTGCGTTGAATGCCATCGTACTTGATCGCGTATCATTACATGCGGCTATTGTGTCTTCCTACAGACTCTTTCAACGATCCTGGCTCACGGTGATCGAGCTAGGCGCTATGCTTTTTGTCATTGGCGCGGGACTGTTGGCACTTGTCATCCTGCTCCTCATTATTGCAGGCATTCCTCTTTTCCTTCTGATTGTTACTGCGGCAACCATGCGCTGGGATGTTGTCGTAGACCTCACCTATGGCGTTGGTGTTGGCGTGACCTTGGGCGCCATGCTCGTAGCAGGTGCGGCGGCTATCACCTTTCAGTATGCGACCTGGCAAAGACTCTATCTGCGCGCAGGACAAGGGAGCGCTGTTGCAAAAATATCACGCTGGCTCCACTGGCTCTTTCCTTCGTTGAACTAACTTTTTCTCGCTATGGCCAAGCCTGCCTCTGCATCTTCTATTGAAGAGCTTCTTTCTCCAGCAAAACCCGCAGTCAGTGCGCCTGCCACAGCGACTCCTGCAAAAAGCGCGGCTCCGCAAAAGCCCGTAACCGCCAAAAAAATCACTTCTGCGACAGACAAGCTCTCGGAGAAGATGACGGAAATTCAGTGGCAGGAAAAGGAAAAACTCGCTCAACAACACGCGACAGATTTGGGGATGAATTACATTTCGCTCCGCGCGTTTCCTATTGCTCCAGAAGCCTTGTCCCTGATTTTGCGTAAAGAGGCAGAGACACGCCGTCTCGTGGCGTTCTTAAAAGTGGGCAATGAGATCCGCGTGGCCCTCACAGAACCAAGTGAAGACGCAACAAAATTTATCAAAGAGCTTGAAGATCGCGAACATGCCCACGTTGAAGTGTATCTCGTTTCAGATGACAGCATAGAACGTGCTCTGAAGCTCTATGACACGCTCCCAGAGGTCAAAGAAGTGATCTACGGCTACCGGATTGAAGAAAAAGATCTAGAGCGTTACGCCGAAGAAATTTCCGATTTTCGCCAGCTCCAAGAGCGCATCGGCAAAGTCTCTACCACAGACATCATCACGCTCATGATTGGAGCGTCTCTCAAATCCAATGCCTCTGATATTCACGTGGAGGCTGAAGAAGAGGACGTCAAAATTCGCTATCGCATGGATGGCATTCTTCATGATGCGGCCACGCTTCCTCGCGAAACCTGGAAACAAATCATCTCGCGTCTCAAGTTGCTCGCTGGTGTCAAAATCAATGTGGACGATGTCCCACAAGACGGCCGCATCACCATTTATCTCACGAACGAAAAGCTCGACATTCGCGTGAGTTTTCTTCCCACATCCTTTGGCGAATCCGTGGTCATGCGCTTGCTTCGTCCAAAATCCATTGCGCTTGAATTTGATAATCTCGGCATTCGTGGCCTTGCCCTCACCCGCTTACAGGCAGAGATCGAAAAGCCGAATGGCATGATCATCACCACAGGTCCAACGGGCTCTGGTAAAACAACAACACTGTACGCGATCCTCAAAAAACTCAATTCCCCGGAAGAAAAGATCATCACGCTGGAAGATCCAGTCGAATACAAGCTCAAGGGTATCAACCAAAGTCAGATTCAACACGACAAAGGATATGATTTTGCCAAAGGTCTTCGTGCGATCTTGCGCCAAGATCCAGATGTAGTCATGGTTGGTGAAATTCGCGATCTTGAAACCGCAGACATTGCGATCCAAGCCGCTCTCACGGGCCACCTCGTAGTCTCCACCATCCACACGAACAGTGCGGCAGGTGCAATCCCCCGTTTTCTTTCCATGGGTGTCAAACCGTTTTTGCTCGCACCAGCGTTGAATGCAGTGATCGGTCAGCGTCTTGTGCGTCGCTTGTGTGAAAAGTGCAAAGTGCCAGCTGTCCTCTCGCCCTCATCCTTGGCGCAGGCAAAACAGATTCTCGGATCCATCTCGCCTGCCTCAAATATCAAAGTTGATATCGGCGCTCTCAAGTTTATGGACGCGAAAAAGGGCGGTTGCGAATTCTGTCACGGCCAGGGATATAAGGGCCGCGTGGGTATTTACGAGATTTTCAACATGACAAAGACCGTGGAAGAAGCGATTTTGGGTGGCGCTATTTCTGAATACCAAATCCAAGAGATCGCCCTCAAAGAAGGCATGATCACCATGGCACAAGACGGCCTTCTCAAAGCCGCAGATGGGCTTACAAGCATTGAGGAAGTTCTCGCGGCCTCCAATGTCGATACGTTTGTCACAGAACCTGAAGCGCCCGTTGCACCAAAAACCGAAGAAGGAAAAACCGCGTAAAATAAAATACCCCGCTTGCGGCAGGGCTAGTAGTGATGAGCAACGCAGAACTCGGTCAGGCTCTGCATGGGGTCTAGATCGTCCCAATCCAGGGCGTACACAGTCCCCGTACAGGGCGCACGACGCCGAAGATTGGAAACAGGCTGACCAGGAGACAGGAGTGCGAGCACAGCGTACGTCGTGAACTGCGAGCAGATCACGATCGTGTGCTTTGACGTGCGTTCTGCATCCAGAAACGCAGAGCTTGCCGCACGTACCAGCTCCTCCGAGCCCCCTTCTGCCATGCGCTGGCTGGTAAAGTGGCGCGGCAAGTAGCGCACCTGGCACGCCCCTGCTTCAAACCACTTGTGCAAGAGCACAGCGAAGGAGCGCAACCGCGGATCCACCACGCAGAGCACGGGTCGTAACGGGGAAGGCCGTAAACGGCTCATCCACCGCTCCACATCTTCCGGAAGCAGGCCTTCTTCGATTTCGTAAGGACTGCTTTGCGTCCAGCGCACCGTGCAGATCTCCAACCGACGCGGTGGCGGTAACAGCGTTTGCCCCATCCGAGGGAGGATTTGCTCCAGCAGGGCGTGTCCGCTCTCTCCCACGGAAACCACGTGGTAGACAGTATGTTCCTGAAGAACAAAGACCACACCGTCTTGTACGTGATAGCGATAGTTTGCCAATGCGGCTTGATCTGCCCTCGCACGCGCAAAGGCTCGCCGATCACGCGCAAGAGCAAGCCGCGGCCCACGATCCTCCACGTCGCTCTCCGCGCATTGCGTGTACAGCTCGTAGGAAATGGGGACGCTTTCCGCGAACTTCTGCAGAAGAAGTGCCGCGTACTTGGCCAGTCCTGCAGAGGACATGATGTAGTCCGGCGGATAGTCCACGTTCTCCACAAGGGCGAGGTATTCCAGAATCGCCTCGTTTGTGACCCGAAGCACGTCGGGGATCATGATAAGCTCCTCTTTTTATGGCAAATGCCACTCCATGAGTACCATGAAATGGCTAGGAAGTCAACGCCCTTCTCAACTCATTCCCTTGGGAATCAGCTTCCACGACAATCTGTATTTCTCGGTATGCTACGCCCTGACGCGTGATCCATTCACGCACCTGCTCTGGCCATTCGATGATGACGAGCGTGCCCGGGGTCGCAAGTTCTTCCTCCAAATTCAAAGGAAGAATATCCTCTTCTCGCTCCAAACGATAAGCATCCACATGAACCAATCTCGTGATCGCTGTTGTTGGATGCGTGAGGGAATGCGTTCGCAAAAGCGCAAAGGTTGGGCTTTTTGGCGCAGATGTCTCTCCTAATTCCTGCGCAAGATATTGAACAAAGGTTGTTTTGCCACTTCCAAGCACGCCAGATAATCCCAAAATCATGCCGGGCTGAAGAGCCAGAACAATCTCTTGCGCCAGAGTCTTCCAATCATCAAGCGTCGCGATAATACGTGAGGACATATTAGTCTTGTGCACCCAATATCATATCCGGCTTGATATCAAGCGTTTTCCAATCTGCGACATGCCCATGGAAAAACTGCCATGCGCCTGCCACGCCAATCATGGCGGCGTTATCCGTGATGTATGTTTTGTCCGAAGGCAAAAAAGCCACGCGCTTCAAATCTTTTTTGATACGCTCTCCTAATTGACGGCGTAATTCCGCGTTCGCAGATACGCCTCCCACTAACAAAATGCCCTTTACCGCATGACGATGTGCGGCACGCATGGTCTTTTCCACGAGCACGTCCACAGTCGCCTGCTGAAGAGACGCCGCAAAATCCGCAGGGATATGACCGCCCTTGCCCCATTCAGTGCGCACCGCGGTTTTCAACCCGCTAAAACTAAAATCCAGCGTGTCATCATTAAGCATGGGCCGCGGAAACGCGTACGCAGATGGGTTACCCTCTAACGCGAGCTTTGCAATCTGTGGACCACCGGGATAGGGCAGACCCATGAGTTTTGCTGTTTTATCAAAAGCCTCGCCTGCCGCATCATCGCGTGTTTGCCCAATGATTTCGTAGGCGCAAAAATCACGCATAAGCACGAGCTCTGTATGCCCGCCTGAAACAACCAATGCAAGTAAAGGGAAACGCCACTTGCGACGGTTTGCCGGATCAAGCCACGCAGAAGCCACGTGCCCCTCTAAATGATTCACGCCAATCAGTGGCTTACCGGACAAAAATGCAAGCACTCGCCCAGCCTCTACTCCCACACTCAGAGCTGTCGGAAGCCCAGGCCCCCGCGTTACCGCAACCACGTCGAACGCCTTACTCCCCTTCTTCCCAAGCGCGACCTTCGTTGTTGCCGTGGACCCGGAGAGGGCCTGCGTAATGAGTGAGACAGTCTCTGGCACATGCGAACGCGCCGCAACTTCGGGAACAACACCGCCGTATTTTTGATGGATAGGAATCTGCGAAGTGACAAGGCTCTTCAGGACGCGCGCGCTTTTATCTGTGACAGACACCAAAGACACGGCTGTTTCATCACAGCTTGTTTCAATGGCCAGGACTTTTACGCGCTTCATGCGTTGGAGAGTAGCGAAAAATGCAGAAACTGTCCACGGATTTGACGCAGGGTCTGCTTCGAGGCATTCTAAAAAATAAGAGCCGGCGGAGGAGTCGGCCATTACACGGTTATTGGGGGCTGGACCTGTTCTGCTTTGGCAGGACTGCGAGGCCTCTACGCGGCGTGTGTTGCGGGAGTGGCGGTCCTGGCGTGCAAACGTCATCACATGCGCTCTTCGCGATTTGCCCACTTATCTTTAGCCGAGTAACCTCCCCGGTTCTTTTTGTTTTTGCCCGCCCTTGACTTTCTCTTAAAAATACGCTTAGCTATACTGTTCCTGGATGTTCTGAACGTTCATTTCATGTGCTGAACAAGCACAAAACGATCCAACACGGAGAAGACGGACCATGGAAAAGAAGTTCCCGACGGATTCGGACGAGGACGAGGCCACGCGCGTCGTGGAGGCCTACGAAGACTTCGACAACGAAGCTCCGACAGCTGTGGCGAGCAAATCCGATGCTGATGGAGCGGCGACGGCTGTCGACAGGGTCCCGTTCCGCGGCGACGACAAGCCCACTACGGCCAAGCCCGGCATGGTGCTGGGCTGGCGCTACCGCCTTGGAGAACTCCTCGGCGAGGGTGGCATGGGAAAGGTATTCGGAGCCACGCTCACTGGACTCGCGAGCAAGAAGCTGGTGGTCAAAGTCCTCCACCCGGAGTTCGCCGAACGCGAGGACTCGCTCCAGCGCTTTCAGCGCGAGGCTGATGCCGTGGCCATGCTCGATGGCCACGAGAACATCGTGACCGTGCTCGACCGTGGCCAGGACGATGTGACCGGGCTCTTCTACATCGTCATGGAGTACCTGAACGGCTGTACGTTGGAAACGCACATGCTCCAGCGAGGCGGGCCTCTCTCTGAGCCGGATGCCATCGCGATCGTGCTCCCGGTTCTCTCGGCGCTCGCGTTCGCGCACTCCAAGGGAGTCGTACACCGCGACGTGAAGCCGGCCAACATCTTCCTCGTGAAGAGACCCGGCGGCCGCACGGACGTAAAGGTCCTGGACTTCGGCATCGCCAAGATGACCGAGGGCGACGCGAGCACGAACGTAAAGCTCACGAAGGACCGAGACATGCTGGGCACCGTGCACTACATGTCGCCGGAGCAGGCCATGGGCAAGAAGTCCGTGGATCTGCGGAGCGATCTGTACTCTGTGGCCGCCATGCTCTACGAGATGGTGAGCGGGAGATGTCCGTTCGGCGATTCGGACGAGGACCGCGCCATGGAGAACAGGAACGCCCTGAACTACAAGGTGGTGGTCGGGCTCATGACCAAGGCGGCCACGCCGATCCTCTCGATCCAGCCGGGCCTCTGGCACGTGATTGCCAAGGGGTTGGCCAAGGAGCCTGAAGATCGGTACGCGAGCGCCGAGGCCATGGCGCAGGCGCTGAATGCGCTCCTACCGCTCTACGGCAAGGTTGCGCCTGAAGCACCTCTGCAGATCGAGAGCCTGTCCGAGGCACCCCCTGCACCCGCCAGCCTCAAGGGCGCGCCGACCGAGGCGCTCCTGGGCACGTCATCCGATCGACGTCACATCTCTCAGCTCCAGCGCTCGCCGCACAGAAGGAGCGTGATCCTGGCCGCCGCCGCGTTTCTCACGGCGCTCGTCGTGACGGTCATCGGTGTGCGGCTCTTCTCTCGACCTGTGACTGCGCCGCTCCCCGCGGTCCGCCCGACGCCCGTGACTGCGCCGCTCGCAGATGCGGCGCGTCCCATCGCGCCCCTGCCCGAGCCAACGGCGTCCGCACCGCCGCCCCTGCCCGAACCCGTGGCCGCGCCGCTCGCACACCAACCAAACGTGACCGCACCTGCTCCCGTGGTGCCACGACGCTTCATTCGCCCACGAAGGCCCGTGCGCACGCGGCCGCCTCTCGCGCCGACCACGTGCGCGCGAGAGATCAACGGCATCCGCATCCTCATCCCCTGCCCGACCCGTAGCCGCTAAGCTCCGGGTCATTTTTTTATTCTAGATGCTTAGGCAGATTGACAAAACAGCCTCTCCGTGGTACTCCTTGCCCGCAAGGGAGGAACCACCATGGGATTCAAACTGCATTTCGAGCCGAACGGACGCAGGGTCACCGAGCTCCAGGTGGGCGACTACTTCAGGATCGGACGCGAAGCGAACACGGACAAGGTCGACCTGCAGATCACGTGTTTTCGCGGGGAGCATCGTCTCTACATCAACGGAGAAAGCGCGACCGGCCTGCACTTCTCCCCCATGACGGACGCAAAGGACCTGGCCATCCTGCTCGCGGACATCCTCACGCCAGCACTCGACGGTCGGGGGCTGGCGATCGAGGCGATCTCCCGCGACCTCGCCCTTCTTCACGTCATCTCTCCCGAAGAGCTCCGCGTCCGCCGCCGAACCTAACCCGTAGCCTCCTGCTCCGGGTCATTTTTTTTAGAAATATGCCCCTACTTGCCAGGGAGGACGCAAATCGCTACACTCTTCACGTTCGGAAACTCCTATAGCCATGCGGCTGAATAAGACAGATTTCGCCGAAGTAGCTCAGTGGTAGAGCGAAGGACTGAAAATCCTTGCGTCGCCAGTTCAATCCTGGCCTTCGGCACCACAAAAAACGACAGCTTACCCTGTCGTTTTTGCTATCTTCCCTCCTATACCCCCACTAAACGATCTCCACCACAAGCCACGCAAGAGAAGCCGCACCCATCAGCACGCAAGCCATCACACACAAGATGCGCGAAAATCGACTGCTCACATATTTGCCCATGATTTTTTTATCACTTGCAAGCCTTTGGATCACATACAACAGAGGCGCGGCCGCTATGGCATTGCACACCGCCGCATAGATCATCTGCTTCACGGGATTGATGCCTAACCCGTTCATCGCGAGTCCAATCACCACAGAGGCAACGATGATCGAATAGAAGATTTTTGCTTGATGCCATTTCTTATTCAAACCTTCTTTCCAGCCAAAAGCCTCGCATATAGCATACGCAATACTCCCGGACAAAACAGGAATCGCGAGCAAACCGATCCCCACAACACCAAACGCAAACAGCGAAGAGGCAAAGCGTCCAGCAAGCGGTTCTAAAATTGCGGCGGCCTGATCTGCGGATTGGATATCTGTCACTCCATGGCGAAACAGTACGGTTGCGGCTGTAAGCACGATAAACCAGGCAATCAGGTTTGAATACGTCATGCCTAAGGCAGTATCCACGCGCATTTTCTGCAAACAATCAGGCATGGACTTTATCGTACCGTTTGTCACACAGGATCGTTCCTCCACTTCTTCGCTTGCCTGCCAGAAAAAAAGATAGGGCGAAATCGTTGTCCCAAGAAACGCAACAAAAATCAACAGATATTCTTTTGTAAAATGGATGGTCGGCAAAAACGTCGACCAAATCGCTTCACGCCACGGCACACGCACCACAAAGGCAATCAACACATAGGACAAAAGCGTAAGCGTGAGCCATTTGAGATAGCGTGCGTATGTTTTATATGGCAAAAATATCTCCAGGAGGAGCGTGACCACGCCCATGCCAATCAATAACAGCGTCTTGGAAACGGGCACAAGCAGCTGCATAGCTGAGGCCATCATGCCAAGATCAGCGCCAATATTGATCGTGTTCGCAACCGTCACAAGGCCCACGACCAAAAGCACGAGCCAACGTGGCGCACGACGCTTCAAATTTGCCACGATCCCGCGACCTGTGACCGTGCCAATGCGCGCGCACATCTCTTGCACGGCAATCATGAGCGGTAACGTGAGCAATGCCGTCCAAAGCATGGAAAAACCAAAGGCCGCGCCTGCCTGCGAATACGTGACAATGCCAGACGGATCATCATCAGACGCGCCCGTAATCACCCCTGGTCCAAGTTTTTTGAGAAATCGAAAGAACGCCATGCACACAGTATGACAAAAAAACGCCGACTCGAGGAGGACTTCGCACGGTCGGCTCTTTTTCGGTATACTCTTTGCGTATTATGATGGATTTTCCTTTTCCCGCCATTCCTTCCTTGTTACCAAAACAGGAGAAGCAACCAAAAAAATCACAGGCCCCCCTGGCTAAACCGTCCCCTGACGCGCAAACAGAGGAGGCTCAACGAATACGCGCAACAAAAGTACGTGCTTCCCTGATCGAAAAACCAAAAAAAGCACGCCTTTGGAAAAATGTTGCGCTCGCTATTGGCATGCATGGTGTGCTGACTGGGACACCAAAAGCGGCAGAACAAATCGAGGAACCAGTTACGCGTGCTTGGAATGCTGTCGAGCGAGCAACGTCTCGCGTAGAGAGACGTTCTGTACGCACACTAGCCATTGATCGAGCACGCAAAGAGCTGCGTGAAGGGCGTCTCAATTTTTGGGCTTTTCTCCGCGATACTGATCAAGCGGATTTACAGGAGCAAGGAGAGACCGTTATGCGCGAACTTGCAGAAGAACGGTATTATGACGCATCGCGTATTTTTCGAGAACGTCTTGGACGTCTTCGCGAGGTCCGAAACATGGAGGACGCACGCCACGCCGCAGAAGCGCTCGCCGCCGCACTCGGCGATTATGATTATGTGGCCGGTTTTGGAGGCGCAGACGTGCTCACATTTTTTCAAGAAAAAGGAGGGCCCTGCCGCATGAATACACTTGGCACCCTTGCGGTCATGGCCGCCTCTCCTCTCTGGCGACAACTCGGCATGCGCGCCTATCCACCAAATGCAGATGGCATTGGTCATTGGGCGCCGATTTTACGCTTCACCCTTCCGGACGGAACCACAGAAGAAATTGACCTTGTTGCGCAAAGACCTGCTCTACAATCTGGTATTTTTCAGTCATTGGAAGACATTGTGCGTCGGTATGCGGAAAATCAAACCATCACGCCAAATCACGACCCCATGGAACATGTGCGGAACACGCTGGGTCGAATGGCGCGTAGGACAACAGAAGAACAGCATTCCCAATCATCGCACACAGAAGAAAGTCGCAGGGCTACCGGTGCGCAACAGAGAGCGCGTACCCATCAACCCAGTACCACAGGTGGCTGGGACCTCGCTTTGCCAGCATTTCGCCCAGGAGACCACGCATCCCCTGGAAATATCCCATTTGTAAGAAGGCTCACTGCCGAACACTTTTCTACGGAACGTGTACAACCCGAATCCCCAACAGATGCAACAGATACAAGACAGATACAAGAGCGACAACAAGAAGTATTGTCCGCAACAAGATCGCTTAACGATCTCCTTCCGTTTTATCCAACGAGCCATTCCATCACCGATCCAGAACAACCCTCAGAAACAGAGATCCCCCTGGAGACAACACCGCGTCTTTCTCCCCAAAACTGGAATGATCTTAGTCATGCTATAAGAATATTCGAGAGAGAGATCAACCAAACACAGAGCCCCGCCGAAAAAGCCGTGATCGCTGGCTCGCTGGTGATGCTGTATCGCATTGGCTCGAGCCAAGCGGCGCTCTCCTCGCGTGGCCAGGCCTATAGAATGGCCGAATCGAAAATCGCACACTACCGCGCAGAAGGCACCACACTCCTCCAACAGCCCGGAGTCATCGAACGTGTGCAGGGTGAACGTGTCTATGATATTGCCTTTCTCGGTCCGATTGGCGAGGCAAAAGCACTACAACTCGCCACGACGCTTATGCAGGATCTTCGTTCTCTTAGGGGCGAGGGCGATTATGATCTCGTGAGCGCTTTACGCCTCCTGATCAATCTCTCAGAAACACGCGAGCGCGCCATGCATATTCTCGAACAATACAATACTCCAAATCGCATCATTATTGAGTGGGATCTTTCCACGGAAAACGACATCTTCAATGGATCAGATCGGGTGAGCCATGAGGTTCGTGCCACCAATCGCATCCGCACAGCATTTGGCGCTTTTTGGGATGCCTCAAACCAAGAAAGTGAATCGCTACGCCTCCTGCGCGATGCAGAGACGATCGTTCGAGAAGCGGGCGTCGCCGCACAGCTCGACAGTAACGATCCTGAGACACAACGATGGTTAGTGGCTATGAATGAATTCGCCAACCTATGGATCATTCGTGCAAGCCTCAACAACAATGTACTGGGACAAGCGGCTTTTTCGCCCCAATTTTGGCAAAGAGCTGAAGCCATTGTCTCCAGCCATCAAAATGCATCACAGTTTTCTTTAGCATGGGAAAAATTGCATAACGATTGGAACTGGCCACTACTCACAGGGAGATCTCCTAGGCACTAACAAGCAGCTTTGATCGGAAGACGCCAATAAAAAACGCCGACTCGAGGAGAGGCGGCGAAGGAAGAACGTGTTGCGCGAATGCTACATCGCGTCTTCGGGAGAGCACCTCCCTTCGTTGCCGACGCACACGAGGCGCGAGCCGCTCTCGGCGCAGGCGTAGCGGCCCTGCTCCTGGCATCCGACGTAGAAGATCTCGCAGGCCTGGCCCACGCGGAACGTCTCGTCCACCTCCTCGTCGCAGTCGTTGTCCACGCTGTCGCAGAGTTCCGCGTTGCCGGGGAAGCGACGCGCATCCTCGTCGTCGCAGTCCGTGGCGCGCGTGGCACCGTCATGGTCCGCATCCTCGTCACGCCGCGCTTCCCAACTGAGGAGCGGGCATGACTGGAAGAGCTCGATCGTGAGATCCTCGCCCGTGCCGGCAATGGCCTGCAATTCGTCGGGCATGAGCTCGACCGCAGAAGCTGTCTGATAGCCCACGGTACGCGCGAGCTCGTTCGTGGCAAACGCACGCACCTGACGGTCGCTGGCGTAGAAGAGACGGCCCTCGCTCCTCACGAGCGCGCCCAGAGGCACAGGCATGGGGCCGAGGTTGCGATACGCACGCATCCACTCGTCCACATCCACTCGCACGACCGTCGCGCGATTGGGGTCGTCGTGCCACAGACGGGCGATCGTGGGGTCTGCCATGCGCCGCACTCCCTGCACGCGATCCACGTACCAGAGCCCATTCGTGGGCAAGACCACCAGCTCGAAACCTGCCCGAGGGGACGTGAACGTGCCCATGGGACGAAGGCAGTCGCGCTCCGCCGCAGACAGCGGAATGGCCGAAGACGGCGAAAGCCCCTGCGTCACAGCCTGATCCGAAGAGATCAGGAGCCGATCCGGCCACGTGCCCACGATCCAGAGCCTGCCGCCATCGTCCGCGAGCAGAGTGCCGGGCAAGTGCGCAGAAACGTCTGCACGCTGTTCCGCGACGGTCTGCTCCTGCGTCGGCTCCTCCCGCGCGCACCCCGGAAGGAGGAACACGCTGAAGAAAACCATGACAGAAACGAAGATGATGGGCAGCGGAGGAAAGGTGATCTGGCGCTTCATGAGAAACTCCTTGTAGCGAGGATCATGATTGATCCTTTTATACTGCGTTCCAAAAATCGAGACGCTCGTCAAAAAAATTGTCTCGCTTACTCAACAAAATCTTGCCTAAGATTAGAAAAACTTTGAAATCCGTAGGACGTGACGCGCACGAAACGTGTTCAAAACAACAAACAATCCACAGACCTCACAACCCTATCCACATAGCTGTGGAAGAAAAGATATCCACAGATGTGCTACCCTTCTTACATGCCTCTCCCTCAAAAGCCTCGTGCGATCTTGATCGACATTATTCCACCGCAAATGGAAAAGCTTGTCGCGGATCGTCGGCTGGAAGAATTGGAACTGCTCACGAAAACGTACGGCGGTTTTGTGATCGTGAAACTCATTCAAAAGAGACAACAACCTGATTATCGGACGTTCGTCGGCTCGGGAAAGCTGGAGGACATTTTGAGGATCGCACGAGAAGAAAACGCAGAGCTCCTCATCATCAATAATCTCGTCAAACCTAAACAACTGTTTGAAATCGAAGAGTTTTTCCGCAAAAACAAATCCCCCATCAAGGTTTGGGATCGCATTGATCTTATTTTGAAAATCTTTTCCAAACACGCAAAAACCGCGGAAGCAAAACTACAGATCAAACTTGCGGCCATTCGTCACATGGGTCCACGTATTTTTGGCATGGGTTCTGAGCTCATGCAACAAACAGGGGGCATTGGTACGCGCGGGCAAGGCGAAACAAACACGGAAGTCATGAAAAGACATCTGGCGAAACAAGAGGAGCAAACGGAAAAACAACTCGAAAAAGTCGCGGCCTCGCGACAACTCCACCGTGATCGTCGTGATCGCATCGGCCTGAAGACGGTCAGCGTGGTCGGATACACGAATGCCGGCAAGTCCACGCTCGTGAATGCGCTTACAAATAAAGGCGCGTATGTAGCAAACGAGCTTTTTGCCACGCTCGACACGCATGTGGGGAAAATGTGGGGAGAAAAGCCGGTTCTCATTTCAGACACCATCGGCTTTATCCAAGACCTTCCGCCGCAACTTGTGAGCGCATTTCGTTCTACGCTGGACGAAACCGTTGATGCGGACCTTCTCCTGCACGTTATCGATGCCACAGATCCGCATGTCTGCGAAAAAATCGAGGAAGTCGAAGATGTTTTGAAGCAGATCAACGTCACGAACACGCCAAAAATCTACGTTTTTAATAAAATCGACGCGCTTCCCAATAAACGAAAACTCCCCTGCAAAGGCACCTTCCCAGAGTTCTCACCGGTCTATGTCTCTGCCGCAAAGGGAACGGGGCTGGAAGCATTGAAAAAAGCCATCGAGAAAAAGCTTTTTTGACGCGCTGACCATTCCCCGATACCGTAGGTGCCATGGAAACAGACCTCGTTCAGCGGCTTCAAAGACAGGAACCTCGACTGGTGAGCGCCATCAACGACATCGCACAGACCGTCGCGAACCATCCAGCCAATCCTGCCTATCCCGATACAAAACCAAGCGCATGGGTCGTGGGTGGGTTTGTGCGGGATCTATTGCTTGGTCTACAACCAAAAGATGCAGATATTGAGGTATTTGGTGTATCTCCAGAGGATCTCACCAAGATCGTCACAGACCTTTTTGGAGACCATGTGGATGCGGTCGGCGAATCGTTTGGTGTGCTCAAGGTCTTCCTAGGCGATGGGTTTGAAATCGACGTAGCGCTTCCACGCCGCGAGTCAAAGGCAGGACGAGGGCACAAAGGCTTTTTGATTGATAGCGATCCTGGGCTTTCCCCGATCGACGCAGGCAAACGCCGCGATTTTACGGTCAATGCGATTTCCTTCAATCCTGTTTCTGGCGAGCTTTTCGATCCTTTTGATGGCGTAAAGGATCTGGAAGCAAAAATCCTTCGCGTAGTCGATGCAACGCATTTTGTGGAAGATCCTCTTCGTGTGTACCGCGCCATCCAATTTTCCGCGCGCTTCCATCTCACGCCAGATGTGCACTCGTTCGCACTCATGAAGAACATGGTTGCAGAAGGAGCCTTGGAAGAGCTCTCCGTAGAACGCGTGACAGACGAAATCAGAAAACTTTTGCTAAAAGCACCTCAACCGTCTGTTGGCTTCAATCTCGCGCGCGAGCTTGGTGTTGTTGCGAAATACTATCCTGAACTCGAAGTGCTCAAACACACGCCACAAGAACCAGAATGGCATCCAGAGGGTGACGTGTGGATCCACACCATGATGGTGATTGATGCGGCCGCAACCATTATCCGCCGCGATGCGCATCTCTTTACGGATGAAGAACGTTTGTGGGTCATGCTTGGCGCGTTATGCCATGACTTGGGCAAGCCTGCGACAACCGCACCCGGCGAAAAGCACGGCGTGCCGCGTTTGCGTTCGCTTGGACATGAGGCCGCAGGCAAAGAGCCAGCCATGGCGCTTATTTCAAAATGGGCATTCGGCTCTGCGGCTGAGCAAGCGGCTATTGCCATTGCCACGCAACACATGTTGCCGTTTGACCATTGGAAACGATTTGAAGAGCACAGCATCACCAAAGACCAATACATCAACGCGATCCGCAAGCTCATTCGCAGAATCTACCCCACGCCGTGGCGTGTGTATCTCGCCGCAACAGAGGCTGACCGGCGCGGACGTCTGTTTCCCAATGTAGACACAGAACCCTACGAACCAGGCATCCTCTTCAGCGAAACCGTCGAAAGATACGGGCTCGAGGAGCAAGCAAAAACCACGCTCATCCAAGGCCGCGACATCATGACCATGGCAAAATCACTCGGCGTCTCCATCAAACCAGGGAAACGATTTGGGGAGATCATCGAAAAAATCGAAGCCATGCGAGATCAAGGGATCATCAAGACAAAAGAGGAAGGACTGGAGAAATTAAAAGAAATTCTCAAATAAAACACCCCTGCTCTCAAGAGAGGAGGGGCTAGAACGCACACCGAGCACTTCGCATGACTTTTGCGACTCATGGCGTAAACGGGTACAATGCTCGCATGGCAAAACTTTCTACGCATCTGCGTCCTTTTCTTGAATATGTGGAGGTGGATAAAGGACGCTCCCCTCTTACGGTCCGCAACTATGCGTTCTATTTGCAGAGATTTGTGGATTGGGCAAAGGATCCTGATCCAAAAGATGTGGATCCAGACATGCTCCATCGATTTCGTTTGTATTTGAATCGGTTGGAAAATCGCGAGAACGGCACACTCAAAAAATCCACGCAAAACTATCATTTGATTGCGTTGCGCTCTTTCTTTCGTTTTCTTCAAAAACGCGACATTCCCTGCCTTTCGCCAGAAAAGATCGACCTCGCCAAGCAAGGCGCGCGCGATGTGACGTTCTTGGATGCCACAGACCTGGAGCGCCTCCTGAATGCGCCCGTTAACACAGACGCGTCGCCTGTGATCAAGCTTCGTGATCGCGCCATTCTCGAGCTGTTCTTTTCAACAGGTATGCGTGTCTCAGAGCTCGCAAACCTCAAAAAAGACCAAATCAACCTCAAACGCGAAGAATTCACGGTTCGCGGAAAAGGCGACAAAACGCGCGTAGCCTTTCTCACACACCAAGCCAGACATTTTCTCCAAGAATATCTTGATCTGCGCGATGACGACGTCCCCTTTCTCTTTGTGCGCCACGATCGCGCCGCTCCCCATTCTCCCCCTGCCGGAGGGGGAGCTAGAGGGGGAGGGAGAGACATCGGACCACTCACGCCACGTTCCATGGAACGACTCGTGCACCACTATTCCGTGGCATCTGGCATCCCCAAAAAAGTCACGCCACACACGCTCCGCCACTCATTCGCGACTGATCTTCTCATCAACGGCGCGGATATTCGTAGCGTGCAGTCCATGCTCGGCCACTCCTCCATCACGACCACGCAAATCTACACACACATCACCAACCAACAGCTCAAAGACGTGCACAAAGCGTTCCACGGAACAAGAAGAAAAAGCTAAGATACGCAAAAAATATTTTGGGATCTGATCCAGATCTGATCCGTATCTGATCTCCATCAATTTCGTGGTATACTATTTTCATGCCGTCATGCGTTCGGCGTTTTGAAGATATTAATACGCCTGCTCGTTTGTGTGTACAAAGGATTGCGCAGGTTTATGATACACACACGCGATTGCTCCATGGATCGCATTTTACCGATACCATTCTCGTAGAAAATGTTTCAGGCACACGCGAAGATGTCCTTTCCTCTGCCGCAGAAGAGCTGTTTCGTTTGCTAGGTGCAGAGCCAGCACAGTGGCGCTCTATCACGCATTACGCGCTTTCCCCTTATCCCAACATCGATAAAACAGCCCCTGCGGCCGCGCGTGTTGGTTTTCTCCTTCGTGCCTTGATCGCAGACCTGAATGCTCTTACAGAAGCGCTTGCCGCACTTGAAGATGCTTGGCGCATCATCCGTAGGCCTGTAAACGAGGTCCTTGGATTTCAAGGCGGCGTCCCCGCGCACCTGATCCAGCCCCTCAAGCACTATGGTTTCGTTGTCGCAAAGAGCGGAGCTATTTGCCGCGATGACGATGAAAAGCCTTGCTCCCGTGCTTTTTCCACTGGTTCTACCTTTCGCGAACGTAAGATTCTCGAAGATCGTGAACGTGACGTAAAGGCTCAACGTGAGGCGCATGCTCTTCGCGAGGATCGCGCAAAAACGCAACAGGACCACGCACAGCTCTTAGACGAATGGCAATCTATTCAGCAACAAGTCGATGAGATTCTCCCTGCATCTATTGCGCAAGGAAGAGCAGAGATCAATCATGTGGACGAAGAAATTGATCGTTTTACAGAAGCGCTTGCAGAAACAGAAGACGAAATACAGCAACATCTTGGCGAAAAAAACTCCTGGGCCCTTACGCATAGACGCCAAACATTTGCGGACGCCATTGCCCGCCTCACTGCATATCGCCAGCAAATTTCTGACACCATGGAAGAAACCATGGCAGAACTCAGCTTGCTTCGCGAACGGCGTGAACATCTGCACAACAACATCGTCGAACAACTACGAACAGCGGAGATCTGCGAGGAACGTCTTGCTCGCCCTTTTGCTACAACCACCGCATAGCGCTCCTTATGTCTGCTCCCCTGTGCCCCCCTGGCCTCATCGTTGTCAAAGACCTGATCCAACGGCTCCCCGCGGAACGTTCACGCATCCTTGCCTACGAAATCGATCGCCGTGAACGCGATGTCCTTGTATACGACAGCATTCGCAGTGTCACCAAGCTCCATATTTGGGATACGCTGAAAACCGTGCTCACCACAGGCGCCCTCGTATTCACGCTCGTCGCACTAGTCGGGCAACTCGCCAAGCTCGGACAATGGATCACAGACATGCAATCCGCCAAACTACCGGTCAAAGTACCGGCGCTTGGTGGCTTTAACCTGGATGTCGGCTCCTACGTCCCCACTTCCACAGCCATTGGCCACATCGCGCGTCTCCCAGGATGGGACACGCAAGACGCATTGACCGCGGCCCTTATTGTCATGGGCTTGATCACCATCGGTCGTATCATTGCCGGCGTGATCATCTGGCAACGCTCCCAAGGCCTTCGCGAGGCTGGCGAAGAGGTCAAAGAAGAGATCGCTGTATTGCACGCCTGGCAAAAAAAGCGTTGACGTAATACTTTTTCCATCGTAGTGTTGTCGGACAATAACCACCCGTCCCTGTCGTACAACGGATAGTACAACAGCCTTCTAAGCTGTGAATGATGGTTCGATTCCATCCGGGGACACCATGGAAAAGCTTCGCTTACGCGAGGCTTTTCGTTTTGATAAAATAGCCCCAAACCCTTGACTCGTTCAAGGTTTTTTGGTTCACTGCATAAACGTTTTGCCACCAAGGAGGCTCCCATGGGTCTTTGTCCACGTTGCGGAAGAGCTCTCTGTGACCATACGCCGAAAGAACGCGGCCAAACACACGAGGAGATGATGCGGCCGCTTTCAGACAAGGAGCTGGCCGCGCTTGCGAGGAACGATCCGCGAGAAAAACTCCGCGTTGCGAAAGAGCAGGCCCGTCTTCTCAACCAGCAGAGGAACATGTTCGGAGATATTCAGCTCTCGCCGGAAATCTGGCCAGGCAACAAGAGACTCCCCGTTGAGCCTGGCAACCTCTCCCTCTTCGCGCCAGAAGGCGAGGGTGGCTGTGAGAACCAAGACAGCGACCCGCAGACTCCCTTCCTACGAGCATCTCGGACGAACGCACATGGCGGGAGCGTCGTCTTCTTTGATAATGACGTGACTCGACCGGACCTTAAGACGCTCCTACGCGTCCTGCACGTCCGCCTCGCGGATGAGAGCCTTCCGCAGACAGAGTACGTCGCGTTCCTCCAGGAGTCTCAAAACCCGTGCGAGGATGGCTACATCCTGCAGATGCGCATCGTTTCCACCTATGGTCTTCGCTTCCTGTACCGAGCGTTCCACGGAGAAATGGACACCTTCCCCAAGCAAAAGGTGCCACTCACGGATGCGCTCTGGTACTTCATGGAGCAGGAGCGCAAGCGCTGGGGCACGCGCTTTTGGGAGGCCGGCGAACAAAGCCTCGAGGGCATGTTCAACGGCGATGGCGATGGCGCGCGCGAAGAGCTGTGCTTCGGCCTCATGGTGGAGAACGGCTACTACAAGATCTACCGCCTCTGGTCCCGCGCACAACTCGTGACCAAGTAGCGGCAAAAACCACCTTCTCAAAGTCTTGGCAACCAGCTTTTTTCTTTTCTCTGTAAAAGACCTCCTATCAAAAATATATGCTAATAGTCACTATATTTTCATAACTTGACAACCGATGTACGTCAGATTACGTTATTGTTGGCCACCTATACACAAAGGAGGGGGCCATGCTCATCAAACTCTTGCGGTTGTTCGTTCTGTTCATCCTCATCGCGGCGTGCGATTGGCAGGCGCACGTCTACGCCTGGGACGAGGAGTCCCGTGCGATCATCGAGGTGTACGACGTGGACATTGACCGCGACGGAGGCCAGCTCACGGCATCGTACCACGATCCGTCCGGATGGGATCAGCTTGTCCGGAGGTACAACAACGCCGAGGCACTGGCTCAGGATCTTCCGCAGATCTTGGCCCAGGCGCCCAGCTCGGCCAAGACACGGCTCTTCTTCGGCAACAACATCAGCGGAGAGATCCTCTCTGCGATCCAAGGGAGCGGAAGCACCGTGTGCGAGGGCGACACCTGCACATCAAGGCAACCTTTGGTGGTAGGCCACTACTACATCTCCGCAAGGTACGATGGTGGTGGCTACGTCTCGGGGTGCATCAGCCGCAACACGCCGCACGTCAACGCGATCCTGCGTGATACGAATGTTGGCGGTAGCGCAGGCCTTCTATTCGACCTCCACGTTGCCATGTGGAGAGACTCCCACGGGAACACCTGCCTCGGCATGTACGAAAGCGCGCGCCGAGCAATCAACTGGTGTCCCCCGTGCACGAGCGTACCCAGGCGCATGAGCGAATCTGCGTCTGCTGTCCGCGACGGCATCCGCGACGGACTCATGCGGATGAACATCCCCCTTCTCACGGCCACGACGCTGGCCACGATCATGGCTGGCATGATCATCGTCCTTGCCCCTGCGGGCGTATAGTCACTCACGCTATGCAAAATCGTCTCACTCACGTCATGAACAAACTCCTCATACTCTGTGGGGTGCGTGTGGCGTTGCGTGAGCGATTCGCATTCCTCGGGTGGCAAAACACGACCACACAAGAACGCTACCACGACAGCCCAGGATTTTTCGAGAATGAATGGGCCGCAGGCCGCGTACCAAATGCGCCGCAGTACCCACTCGGCCTGTTTGACATTTACGAGGCAACACCACCAGGTGGTGGTCGCGTTCTCACGGTTGTTCACGATCCCAAACGTCTTGGCCAACAAGACGTGCTCCGGCTTCTCAAAGAGGTCGGCCTTGCCTGCAAGCCGCTCTAGCCACCACCAACCGTCGTCTCTCCGGCCTCTCTAGGCCGCTTTTTATTTCCCTCTCATACTTGATGGTTTGCTGTTTTTTTGTTACATAGAAACACACGGAAGTTTCAACCCTCTGGAGGACACCATGGCTCACCGCAATAGACCAGAGCCGCCTGGCCGTCACACGAGCACGCTTCTCATGTGGGAGCCAACGGTTCCTGCGCCCCAAGAGGCACAGCCCGCAAAGCCGCTGAAGACCGCGCCGGTTCCTCAATTGCACGGCCCCGTTCTCTTCAGCGAGGTCAACGCCCTCGTACGCGCCGCGCCCCCAAAGGAACCGCCTTCTCCGGTGACGGTGCCAGAACCGACACAAGACGCAGAGCCAGAGCCTATTCGCCCGCCGCCACCTCCTGCGCCAGAGCTCCCCGTCCCGTGCGAGATCGAGATCGCTTCGGATCTTGAGCCTAGGACGCCCAGATCCTTCCGTGATCTTCCGGCATTTGTGCCGCCGCCAGAAAGCGACTCTCACCTGCGGCGCCTTTCCAAGTCCCTCCAACCAGACCCGCCTATTGCACGCAACGCGCTCTGGATCCTCGCCATCGCCCTTATGACGATCGTCATCGTGCTCCCCCTGCTCGACCACTGCTAACGCCCGCTCTTCTGCAGGCGTCTTTTTTTTACCCCATCCCTCTTGACGAAGCCCTTCTACGCGTCGTATCCCATGCTAGGATACGCACAATCGTATGCTGTATAAAACGTTGTGGCGGTTTATCGAAAAGGAGCAGGCGCGTTTCAAAGCCGCGTACGCGCCCGAAGGAAATGAGGCGACTTTTCGACTTGCGCAAACAACAAAGCTCGCAGAAGAGGTTGGTGAGCTTTGCAATGAGATGCTTGCGCTGAACGGCTATCAACGGCAAGAGAAACTCGCGCAACACAACCAACAGACACTCGCTGATGAAGTGGCAGATGTGCTTATCGCGACCCTTATTCTCGCAAAATCCGTGGGGGTCAACCCAAATACGGCATTGAGGCACAAAATAAAAAAGATCGGCAAACACAAATAATCACGGAAGGCCTTCTGTAACCTTTTCTTACATAAACCGTATATACAGCGCATGACAGATCCGCTCATCTTGACTTTTTGCGGAAATCTGTCATTCTAATGACCTGGCTCACTTAGGAGCTGGAAAGGAGCGACCATGCTGATCAGGATGTGTGTCCTTGCCCTCGTGTTCGCGCTCTTCCCCTTGTCGGGGATGGCGCAGACAGCCAACCCGGCCAACGCGGGCCGTCGCGCCGCAGAGGCCGTGGCCTTGCTCGAGCAGGGAAACCTGGCCGGAGCGGCCGTGGCGTTCGACGCGGCGTTCCACTTGAACCCGCGTGAGCTCTCCTACCTCCACAACGCGGCCGCCGCGTGGGAGGGGGCAGGCAACCTGTCCGAGGCGATCGCACGCTTTCTTCGCTACCAGAGCGAGGCACAGCTGAGCACCACCGAGCGCTCTGCTCTGCACGAGCGGATCCAGGCGCTCTTGCTCCGCGCGCACCAGACCGGCCTGTCCCTACCGCAAACGCAGACGCCGGCTGTCACGCCGCTCGAGCCTGCGGCACCGGCCGTAACCGTCCCGCCGCCTGCCGTGACCCCGCCGCCCGCACCGCCCGCTCCCGCGCCGGCCCAGCCGCGCGCAAGGCGACGGTCGTTCCCGTGGGCATCCACCGTGCTCTACACCATCGGCGGCGCGGCCCTGGTCTTCGGCGTCTACTCGGGCGTGGACGCGATCGTCAGCGCCGGGCATGCCGAGGG
>Ga0172379_10000955_pt1 | contig 63748 bp, 49 predicted proteins | sample GrowelOW334metaG_FD_119756 | JGI IMG/M metagenome (GOLD analysis project Ga0172379, IMG submission 119756) | Groundwater microbial communities from an aquifer near a municipal landfill in Southern Ontario, Canada - Groundwater well OW334 metaG | ecosystem: Environmental > Aquatic > Deep... | reverse complement strand
TGCCGAGCGACTTAGTGGTGTTGTTCCAGAAGAAAAGTGTGTCACTGGCAAACGTAGCTCCGTCAGAAAATTGGACAGCGCCAGCAATGCCCGCGGCCGCACCCCCACCACTCGAGAGACACGTCCCACCGACGGCGTAACACTGACTCGCAGGGATGTTGATGCCATTGCCGTAGAAGGTGGTAGTACCGGTGGTGAAGTTGGCGACGCCTTGGATGGAGAGGATCGAGCCGGGACTCGTCGTCCCGATGCCGACGTTACCGCTACTTGAAATATACAGTGCTGACGAGGTGGCTGTACCCGTTCCGTAATCAACCGCGAAGAGCGGCGCAGTCGGATTTAGTGCTGAAACTGATAACTTTGCATACGGACTCGTCGTCCCAATCCCAAGATTACCTGTGCCGTTGAAGTATGAACTCACATTGCTATTTACCTGAATGTTGTTCAGAATACGAACGGAGCTCACGGAATTGTATGCCCCAAAAAAGGTCGCCGCGTTATTCGGTTTGATAAACAAAGAGCCGTCTGCCTCTACAATAAACGACGTATACGCACCGCCATTCTCGAGTCGAAGTTGCCCGTTTGTGGTATCAGTGCTGGAGACATCAAGCGCAACTGCCGGACTCGTCGTCCCGATGCCCACGTTACCCGTATTCAAGATAGAAAAGAGTGTCGTCGTCGCACTCGCGGTAGATGAGGCAATCGCAAAGAGTGTCGTGTTCGTCTCGCCGGATACCGCGTGGATAGATAGCTTTGCATAAGGAGTCGAGGTACCCACGCCGACCTTGACCGCATTTGCGTACAACCCACCAAGCACGAGGGAATTTGAGGCACCGACCTGCGAACCGTAGCCAATTGCCGTCCCGTTTGTGAGTGAGGTTGTCGAAGCGACTACGCTTCCGTCACGAGAGGATAAAGCACCGATAAAGGTCATGTTGCTGTCGCTAAGAGAGTTGTAGTCATTTATCGCGTTGGTTAATCCTAGCCCTGCAAGACTGCCGTTCGCCACGTTGTTCGAGCCGTTATTGTATCGCAGTGAATAATTACCAACACAGTTGTTGCCAGCACCCGTCGTGTTGCCAGCACAAGCCGCGTGACCGAACGCCGAGTTGGAAGTACCTGACGTATTTAACTGAAGCGTATATTCACCGAAGGCATTATTAGTAGTGCCAGTGGTGTTTAGTTGGAGTGCAACTCTACCGAACGCATTGTTGTCGGCCCCTGATGTGTTTACACCGAGAGCACTACTGCCGAACGCGGAGTTGTTACTCCCTGAAGTGATGCTAGTCAATGTATTGTATCCAAACGCGCTATTCCCGCCAGTGTTACTTATCGTTGCACTGCCTTTCAATGCGTTGTACCCAAACGCCGTACTTGATACTTGAGAGGTTGTCGCGTTTTGCATGGCGTTGTACCCAAAGGCAGTCGAGTAGACGTTTGCCACACTTGCACCACCTATTATTCCCGTCCCTGCGTTGATACCGCCGAAAGTGGTGAATGATGTTGATGACGCATACAAAATCGTATTCCCCGCCTGCTTATACCCGCTGAACTGGTCGGTGTTGATGAATCCGGCGACATCCAGTTTGTATGCCGGACTCGTCGTCCCGATGCCGACGTTGCCGCTGAAATAGGACTGCCCTTGCACATTGAAATCAAGAGTGGCGGTGCCAGAACCGACTGACACCTTCCCATTGTTATCAATCTGAAATGCCGTGGTGGTGGCGGAGGCGGTGGAGGTGCTGATGCTGAAGAGTGCCCCTGTCCCACTGGCGTATCCTGCGAGATACATGCCGAGACCGGTGGCGGGGAGGTTGATGGCGAGTTTTGCACCTGGAGTGGTCGTCCCGATGCCGACGTTGCCTTGTCTATCTATTCTCATTCTTTCAACTGACGCGACTGCTCCAAGTCCACTGTTTGTGTAGAGTGCCAATACCCCGCCCACGCCACCAGAATCAGTAACTCCTGCAATTCGCGCGTAAGCATTTGCCGCTGCACCAGTGTTTGCCGAACCAGCAAAGAAATCAATAGAGTGTCCCGTGTCTGCCGCGTTCAGCGTCCCTTCTATTCTCAATGCCCCTTGTACTGTACCCACCGCCCCGTTATTGATATCCAACTTCTCTGTCGGCGTCGTCGTCCCGATGCCGACGTAGCCCGCAGAAGAGATGAAGATAGAGGAGGTTGCCCGCGCAACGCCCGCATCATCGCCGACGAGGAAGTTGCCTTTCGCGAGGGCGAGATTCGCGACCGAGACAGTCGAGGTCGCGATGAACTTGCCGGTTGCATCAACCGCGAGCATGCTGCCTGCCGGTGTGCCGAGTGCGGTGAGTGTGAGTGTTGATGTTGCGGTGACTGCCCCGCCGAAGAAGCTTGTGCCACTCACATAACTATTGCCCTGCACGCTCAAGAGCGAATACGGACTCGTCGTCCCGATCCCGACGTTCCCGTTGGAATCAATACGCATTCGCTCGAGATTGCTCGCCCCGACACCAGTAGGGCGCGTTTTGAACGTAAGAATGCCGGAGAAATCGTTTACACCATTAACAATGCCAGCGAGCGGGGATATTGTAGCAAGGACACGGAAACCTCCGCCGTCATAGCCGTAGTATTGATTGTTCCCGATCGAGTCACCCTCAACAACTACGCTCGGTGACGCAAGACTTCCCCGGGCTGCATATTGCTTTATAGACGCGCTGCTTGAAGTGTCATTCGAGTAACGATAGATGTTAAGAGATGATGTCCCTCCGTCACCCGTTATTGCAGCTGTCGCAGCGGTACTGCTATACAGACCCAGAAGGTTGGTCGGGGCATTCGTCCCAATGCCCACATTCCCATTTGCCAGCACGGTCATGAGTGTCGAGGTCGAGGTGCCGCCTGTCGTCGAAGCAATCGTGAAGAGCGGGGTGTCGATGGGAGTGGAGGCGGAGTTTGAAAGTGAGAGGAGCGAGGACGGACTCGTCGTCCCGATGCCGACGCTGCCTTTAAGTAGCGTAGTTGTAACGTTATCATTACCTAACACGACCTGATTACTTGCTAGAACATGGGCGCCATTGCCAAGGGCAGTACCATTTGTGAGAGTTGATGCGTTGTCTTTTGTAGCTCCATTACCGAGAAATGTCATGTTCGTGTCGTCAACTATGCGGTATTGAGCAATATCGTTGTCCGGATTGTAACCGGTGTCATTTCCAAAACCTGAATTAAAGTCTCCGTTACTGTAGAAGAGAGCACTCGTGCCGTTAGCAACAGAGGAGAGACCCGTGGTATTTGATGAGAGTGCCCAAGTACCAAATGCGTTGTTGTAGCTACCCGTGGTGTTACTCTGAAGAGCTAGCAGACCGTTAGCGGTATTGTCGTACCCGCTCGTATTTTGGTAGAGTGCCCAAGCACCAACTGCTGTGTTTTCTCCGGCGGTTCCACCCCCTGTCGCACTACTTTGAAGCGCCCTGTAGCCGACGGCGGTGCTTCCATACGCTGATGATGTTGCATTACCGAGTGCTAGATGCCCAAAGGCGGTGGCATAGATACCAGAAGTTACGGAGCTGGAAGTTGCGTTCGCAATCACTCTCGCACCCGCACCTTGCCCGCCAAATACTGATGAGATGGTGCTGGATGCATACAGGATTAGGTTGTTATTCTGCTTGTAGCCGAAGGTGGGGCCAGTGTCGATGAATCCGTTCACTCCGAGTGTATTTGTCGGACTCGTCGTCCCGATTCCCACATTCCCATTTGCGAGCACGGTCATGAGAGTCGTGGTAGAGAGACCACTCGTGGTGGAGGCGATGGTGAAGAGTGGGGTGTTCGCGGCGGTGGTTGCAGAATTAGAGATGGAGAGTTGCGCGTACGGTGATGTCGTCCCGATGCCAACATTGCCGTCGGCATTTATCATCATGCGGTCTCCCCCATTTGTCCAAAACCGAAGATCCGACTGGTTGTTGCCTCCGACATAAACATACGATGTTTGACCGCTGCCTGAAGTAATACCTATGCCAGTATCCGTTCCGTCTGTGCTTATGAGTTGAACATAGGCATTATTGCCGTTTCCGGAAATTGTCAACAAATCGTTGGTGGAGGGGCTCGTCCCAATCCCGACCTTACCGCCGTTCGTCACAACGAAGTTCGTGACGGTGGAGGAACCGATCGCAAATGCCGGACCCGTGATGCCGTTCGGGTTGATGGAGAGCTGCGCCCATGGCGTCGTCGTACCGATACCGACGTTGCCGGTGCTGTGCTGAACCACCAATTGACTGGTACCGACAGTGAGCCCACCTGCGAATGTACTCGTTGCGGTGGTCGTCGTCGCCACAAAATACGAAGCATCGACGAGGCCGGTGAAGTGGCCGAGACCGGAGACGTCGAGAGTGTAGGCGGCGGAGGCGGAGACGTCCTGAATGAAGAGTGGCTGGTTGAATTCGAAGCGCTTCGCAGAATCGGCGGAGTTCCAGGTGAGTAGCGCATTTGGTGTCACCGTGCCGCGTTCGAAGGCGAGCGTCATCGGCTCGGTGTCGTCGGAAGCGTTATCATTATTGATAACCCAATCGGCGGAGTTGGTCACACCGCCGACCACCACGCCGACGAGCGTGGTCGCTGAAATGGTGTCTGCATAAATGGTGTTGAACTTAACACCAATCGAGCCGATATTTGAATTCGCGCCGACGGCGAGAATGTCGTCGCCTGAAGCGATATTGATAGAGCCGGAACCAGCATCGAGGGTGAGGTCGCCCGCGCCAGTGCTCGAGATGGAGAGCGCAGCGGGGGCGGTGATAGTACTCACTGAGAGTGTGCCGGTGGCGGTGATGTTGGCGGCGAAGATGTCGCCCGAAAAGAGACCGTTGCCGTGCACGCTCAATAATTGGCTCGGACTCGTCGTCCCGATGCCGACATAGCCGGCACTTGTGATACGCATACGTTCTGATGCGAGAAATGCTCCATCGGCAGTTGTATTGAACACGAGGCGGCCGGGCATATCCGATGCACCAGGTGTTCCATCGACAACTCCCTGAACAGTAGCGAGTACTCGAAACGCAGAACCGTCATATCCGTTGAAAGCAAGATTACCGGCGACATCTCCCGACTGCACGATGGCTGGATTTAAGGCAGTACCCCTTGCCTTACGTTGAGACTGGAATGCGGCAACGGTGTCATCAGAGTAACGGGTCGCGCGGAAGTTTGCCCCTTGTCCGCTCCCTGTTAAGTCTATTGTAGCTGCTACGGTACTGCTGAATATATCCAATGGAAATGCTGGCGTCGTCGTCCCGATGCCCACATTCCCATTTGCGAGCACGGTCATGAGAGTCGTGGTAGAGAGACCGCTCGTGGTGGAGGCGATGGTGAAGAGTGGGGTGTTCGCGGCAGTAGTCGCGGAGTTAGAGATCGAGAGCTGTGCGAATGGCGATGTGGTGCCGATACCGACGTTGCCATCACTTGCAATCCTTAATCTTTCAGTGGGAGGAAACACGCCGTTACTTTGAGTACTAAACGTAATTGCTATTGGGACTACTCCGGTTGAAACACTTCCGTCCACAATGCCTTGCATCCATGCATTAGCTGGAGCCACTGTTGTTCCGTCATCACCGTTAAAACCGATAAAACCGATTTGGTCGCCGTATTGAACGGCCTTGTTTGTCAGCCCATCACTGGTCCTAGATTTTATAAACTCAAGGTTCGAGGACCATTGATTATCTCCCGTAGCAACGAATATCCCTCCTCCTGTAGTCTGTCCATCACCTTGGGTAATAATTCCAGATGTTCCAATTCCGGAATATTGAGAAAATACCGTCGTGCCGATAACGCCACCTAGTGGAGTAAATACTCCGCCATTTACTTGCAGAGGAGCTACTGGTACTGACGTCCCGATACCGATGTTACCGGTGTTGCTGCTGATGTGAAGGAGCGGCGTCGAGGTGCCGACCGTCAGGAGGCCATTCCCCCACGGCGAGCTAGTGCCGACAGCGAGAGAGCCGGTGATGGTCGTCGTCGCGAGGCTCGTCGCGCCCGCGGTGAGACTCGTGAAGTTCGCGTTCGTCGCGACGAGACTGCCGAAGGTGCCGGCGGTCGCCGAGACCGAGATGCCGTTCGACACGGTACCGCCGTCGAACGTCCCCCCGCGGAAGCTGCCGTCCCGAATCGTGATACCCGAGAGATCCTGCATCATACTCACATACTGGATCGTCGTCGAGTTACCCGCTGTCTGGTACGCGACCGGCTGGATCATGCCGGCGACCGTCGCGAGGATATTGTTACGCATCGTGTCGAGCGACTGACTCACGTAGTCAAGCGAAACGCCGTTTATGGTGGTGTAGGTGGGATACGAATTCGAGGTTGTGGGGGGTAGGTTGTAGGGGGTAGGTTTTGCTGAAGTTGCGACCGTAATCACACGCGCTTTCGGTACGCCGGTCGGGAGCACGAGCGGAGGCGTCGTAGAGAAGAACGCTGCAAGTGCGCTTGTCGTCGAGATGAAGAAGCCGTGGAGAGTCTCGTAGGTAGAGAGCGCCACTCTCTCGCCCGCAGAGAGCGCGGGTCCGACCGCTGCGAGCGCTGCCGCCACCTGCGGCACGTGATCGATTCTATTTTCGATATTCGATATTCCATATTCGATGGCAGCAGCTGTCTTGCCGAGTGCGCCGAGATACGCGTCTTCTATTGCAATGCCGACAGTATGGAAGTCTGACTTCCATGGTTGCGAGAACGTTTGCGGGAGCCTCGCTCCTGCAGAAGCGGCGAGAGCGAGCGTGTGGTCGGTGGCTGTGTAGGTGAGGCGACCGGTGCCGAGGACAAGCGCGAGATACTGGCGAGAGAGTGCGTGCGCAAGCGGGACGAAACGCGTCGCGGCCGCGTATTCTGCCTCGAAGACCGTCTCTGCGATTGCCGGTGCGACGCGGGCAGGGATCTCGGTTGTGTGCAAGAAGGCTGCGGCAGCGAGGGCGGGTACGCGCGCGGTCGCGCCTGCAAGCACGTCCCCAGTAGAGCCGATTAGTGCGACCGTCGCGCGAGCGCTCGCCGGTGCCGCGGCGGCAGTGCTGTAGGCGAGGCTGACGTCAGCGGCGATCAGGGCATGCGTCGCGTCGATCACGCCTTGGCCGAGTGCGAGTACTGTCTGCGCTGAGAGCCGTGCGCTGGCAGCTGGTGCACGAGAGAGCGCGTCGCGCGTCGCGACGCCGAGCGCGAGCGCCCGCACCCCCGACTGTTCGAGGAGCGTGCGATAGCCCGCAAGCGCCGCACCGATCGCGCCGTAGGCGCTCGTGCCGACGGTACTCACGATGCGCGACGGATGTGTGGCGAGCGCGTACGTGTCGCGTGCAAATGTTTTAAGATCATCGCTCGTGACGATCGATGTGTTCGCCGATGCCGACAATGTCCGACTTTCAAATCGAGATGCGACATGAGCGCGAGGCTCGCTGGTAAGTACCATGCGCGTTGCCTCGAGATCAAACGCGAGAATCTCTGGCGAGGCGAGGCGAGCAGATGTGGCGAGATTATTTTCTGCAACGCGCGCTCGCTCTGCACGCATCGCGTCATTCACCTCAGCGAACTTCGCCCTGATGCCAGAGGTAGTGCCACCGAACGCCGCATCAAACCCGTACGCGACTTCGCGCATGAGCGAAGCGGTCGCCCCTGCAAGCTGCGAGATCGCCGCGGCACGCGCACCGACTGCCCCAGTGCCCACAACAAGCAGGGCGACCGCGAGCGCCACCGCGTGCGAACGGAAGGAGCTCTCCACAAGCGTGGTGAGCGGCGAGATCTGTGGGCTCTGTACCGGCCTTGCCAACGTGCGCACGACGCGGCGCAAGGGAGCACGGTTCGCTTGATACTCTTCTGTTCGCGCGCGCGCAAGCGCGCGCGCGTAATCAATCTTGCGATCGCCCTGCTGACCGAGAAACTGATCGAGCGACTCTCGCTCGATCAGCCAGCTGTGACCGATTCTCTTCCCGGAGATTTTTCCTGAACGTGCGAGACGTGCGAGATAGTCAGGATTGTACCCAGAGAGCTCTCCGGCATCCTTCGTGGTGATTAAGTTTTCGTTGAGAGAAGGAGTCATGTCGGATAACCGAATTAACTAAATAATAACGTACTATCCTGGCGTTTAGTGAAAAAAATTAATGCATTGTGTGGATAAGATTCCTGAGCAAAATAAAAATGCTCTCAGCGTTATCAAAAGATTTTTTATTTGCTACAGAAGCCCTCCCGGCAGCGCCTCTGCACACGCCCAAGAGCGCTCTCGACCGTCTCTAGAGAGCTCTGTGGAGCTATTTCGATGAAATGAACCTGTAGAAAATCACTTTTAGAGCTCTAAATCGCTCTCTGGCGGATCCTCAGATACCATGCATAAAAGTTTATGTCGTTTGAGGCACATGCCAATCTCACTATATATAATGTATATGCTAGATATGTCGGATATCCGAAGAGAGGTCAGCTCGTATGCATCACCGATCGCTTTTCTCAGTAACAAATAAAATCATTCACTCAGCATTTTTCTCACACAAGTTCGCAAAACGTTGCATTCAGGACATTGTGCGCACATGACTTCATTATTCTTCTGTATAAGTCTTTCTTGTACGCCACTTTGTCTAAGGCAGAGCCATTTTGATCTAAAATCATCCCACACCAACAAAAAGAACCCCCTATGCGGAGTTCTTTTTGAAGCGATGCAGACATCAGTGCGCTTCTATATATATCTCGTATATCCGAGACGAGATACATAATAGATACGCTACCTATTATAGAGTCCTACACCGGCGAACATCCCAGCTTGATTAGTCGATATGATATATTCGTCAAAGTATCCACTCCCGACTACGGCAAGAGAGGCCATCACAAGTGCGACAAGCGCACCGACTAGTTGAAATGCTGCTCCGAGTCTCCTCCCTGTTCTCCTTTCTTCTCTACGCGGCATTTCTTGCTCATACTCCTCTTCACGCACCGGCTGCGTCGCCGCGAGGCGCGTACGCCGTGGTGAGAGCTCTTCAGGGAGCGGCTTGTACTCGGGGTGGTGGATCGCGTGCACGGGCACACTGACCTCTCTGCTCTCTATTTCTCGCTCTTCTACCTTGCTCGGTGCGCTTGGGGCGGCCGCTTTTGGGTTCTCGATCCGATCAAACCACGCCTTCCAAGAGTCCTGGAGATTCTGCGGGGTCGCAAAATTCATTATCTTTCCGTCATCTTCTGCTTCTTTCTCGAGGAGTTCTTCAGGATTCTGTACAGGGAGCACGTCTGCAGGAATAGCCTCGTAGTGCGGAGCCTCCCACGTCGAGGCGAGGGCTGCGTTCTCGGGCTGACTCTCCTTCTCTTCACTCTGCTCGTTAAATCGGTGATCGTGAATCGCCGACTCGAGTACGTACCAACTGCGGCCTACGAGCCGTGCCGGCACCCTGCCCTCGCGGCAGAGTTGGCCGACATAATCCTTAGCGTAGCCGGTGAGCTTGGCTGCTTGTTTCGACGATACGTACTTCTTCTCCCCTATGAGAATCTCATCCATACCCACAGTATAGCCATATCTCGGCTGGTATGGAAGAGCTGTGCACAACTACCCTATTTCTGCGACGATAAGCTCCTTGAGTAGTGCCGGATTACCCGCGCCCTTGGTGGCCTTCATACTCTTCCCTATCAGGTACTGGAGTGCTGCCTCCTTGCCGGCGCGATACTCACCGACGGCCTTCTCCTCTTCGGCGAGGACTTTTTGCACTGCTACTTTGAGTGCACCCGAGTCGTGCGACTGGATAAGCCCGTGCTCGCGCGCAATCTCTTCTGGGTCACCTCCCTTAAAGACGAGGATCGCGAGGGTGTCCTTCGCGCCGCGCGAAGAGAGATCCTGTGCGACAACCATGCGGATAAGTTTTGCAAACGAAGTCGGTGTCGCATTTCTAGATTCTCCGGCGAGATCAGATATAAAATAATTCGCCGCGAGCCCCGTTAGAAATCCGATTTCTAACGGGGCGAGCACGTTAAGTTCTCGAACAACTGCATCAAAAAATGTTCCGCGTGCATTTGATGCGATGATGAATTCGACATCCTCTGTCTTAAGGCCGAGCTCTTGATATCGCTCGCGTCGCTCCCACGGGAGCTCGGGCAGTGAGGCGCGGAGCGTCTCGGGAGCGAGCTCGGCAATCTCTCTGATATAGAGCTTCGGGAGATCCGGCTCCGGGAAGTAGCGGTAGTCGGCACTCCCCTCCTTGAAGCGCTGATGAAAGGTCTCTTGCTTCCCCTCGTCCCAACCGCGTGTCTCTTGCACCACCTTCCCTCCGCTCTCGATGAGAGCGATCTGGCGATCTATCTCAAAGGCGATTGCGCGCTCAACCGAACGGAACGAATTTATATTTTTCACCTCCACCTTTGTGCCGAAGGTATCGCTTTTCGATACCGAAATATTCGCTTCGATGCGCATCTCCCCTTTCTCGAGATTAGCCTCTCCTGCTCCGAGTGTGCGCAAGAGGAGCTGTAGCTCACGCGCGAAGCGCCCTGCAGTCTCGGCATCGTGTACCACCGGCTCGGTGACGAGCTCCATGAGCGGGATCCCCGCACGATTGAAGTCGACCAAGCTCTGACCACCTGCGTGCGTCGAGCGAGCAGTGTCCTCTTCAAGATGCACGCGTGTGATAGCGACACCCGCGAGCGTGCCGCCCGAGACGAGCGGGTGCTCGTACTGACTAATCTGATACCCCTTCGGGATGTCCGGATAGAAGTAGCTCTTGCGGTCGAACTCGGTGAAGTCTGCGCAGGTGCCGCCGATCGCAGTGCCGAGGCGCAACACGTGCCGCACCGCTTCTTTATTGATCACCGGCAAGGTGCCCGGGTGCGCGAGGCAGACCGGACAGACGTTCACGTTGGGCCGTGTCTCGTCGGGGTCGTTCTTCGAGTCGCAGAACATCTTGGTCCTTGTAGCGAGCTCGGCGTGAACCTCCAAACCAATAGTAGGACGATACATAGTGAGCAGTATGCAGGAGGCAGGAGGCACGCGCAACCTGTATTTTTTTACTGCTTACTGCCTGCTGCTTTCTGCTTACTATTTCAGTATCTTCGTAAGCCGGTCAGCAAAGGCCTTGAGTGCCTCGGGGTCGTTGACCGAGACCTGGAGCACTTCCCTACCCGTCTCGCGGGCTAGGAGCTCTACCTTTGCCGCGCACTCCTCGGGCGAGGCGAGGTCAGTCTTTGAGAGGACGATTATCTCGCGCTTCTTGCCGAGCTCATGTCCGAAAGCTTCGGTCTCTTTGTGCACTTCCCCATACGCTGCGAGAGGGTCTTCTTGGTCAGCCGAGACAAGATGCAAGAGGATCCCTGTCCGCTCTACGTGCTTGAGAAATTTTATCCCGAGACCTCGGCCATCCGAGGCTCCTTCGATAAGGCCGGGGATGTCGGCGAGAATGCGTCCATAAAACTCTCCGAGATTCGGCCCGAGCGTGGTGAAGGGGTAGGCGCCGACCTTCGACTTGGCGCGCGTGAGCGCATTCACGAGCGAAGACTTGCCTGCGTTCGGCAAGCCGATAAGCCCCGCGTCGGCGATAATCTTGAGTGTGAGGGCGAGCTCCCCGCCCTTGCCCGGGCGACCGAGAGTCTGTTGGAAAGGGTTCTGATTCGTCGAGCTCTTGAAGCGGGCGTTACCGAGCCCGCCCCTGCCCCCGCGAAAGAGGATTATCTCTTCGCCCTCCTTGGTGATCTCGTACTCCTCACCGGTCTCGACTAAGCGCGCGAGCGTGCCGACCGGCACCTTGACGAGCGCATCTTCGCCGTTCTTGCCGTGCTTCAATTCGCCCTTCCCTGCCTCGCCGTCCTCTGCCTTAAACTTCTTCTCGTAGCGATAGTGCGCGAGCGCTGCCAAGTCGCGCACACCCACGAGCACGACGTCACCGCCGCGCCCACCGTCGCCGCCTGAGGGCCCGCCGCGCGCAGACTCCTTGGTGCGCAGCCAGCGGATAACACCGTCGCCACCCTTGCCAGAGGCTACCTGTATCCTCGCTTCATCAACAAATGCCATAGTCCCTCCACAATACACTAGAAAACATAAATCACCAACCCGCAAATTAAAATCGTTCCGCCGAAACTATAGACCTAAAACACTTTCATATATGAAAGTGTTTTAGGTTGGCTTGTAGTACCAACTGTTTGTACTCTATCTCTCCCCTGCTCGCCGGGCGGCGATTGATCGCCAGATAAGGAGAGCGAGACTCACACCCGCGAAGACTCCCCCGGCGAGCCGTGCCGCGTCGTCCCGGTCGGTCGAGAGAAAGCCCGGGTACACCGGCTGCGTCGAGACCCAGAAGAGGAGGAGCGGCACCGCCCACGCTGCGAGCTTGAGCCAAGACTTGAACACTCCCCACGGCACGAAGGCAAGGACGATGGTGATTGGTAAACAAAAGAGAGTGAAATAAAATACCGGATTAGTGATCTCTAGATAAATCCAATGCACCCATGTGCCATAGCATGATGAATCCGTAAGAATACACCACTGACTAAAGTACCGAAATCCAATAGCTACTAGAACGAGTACGGCTGGTATACATTGTATGAATTTGGTTTTCATTTTTTTAGAAGAATCCCTTTAAGGCAGCCCAGAGCCTATAGAGACTAGTATAGACCGCTTCGCCTATCTTCTTTAAGACCGGCTGTTGAGAAGCGCCATAAACCGAGGCGGTCTGCGAGAGGTCGGGGAACGCGTTTGCGATAGCGCTCGGTGAGAGCGGAGTACTCGCAGGATTAGAGGCACGGGGAGCTGCTACAAGTCGCGGCGTGACGATACGCGGGACGGCAGCCGCAGGAGTGGCGGTCGCAGTAGCGAGAAGCGTTGTCGTAGAGGCTTCGAGAACAACAAGTGATAGAGAAGCAGGGGTCGAGACAGCGAGCGGCAGGTACGGCGAGTAGCCCGGGCCGCCGGCAGCGCGAGCTGCTTGAGCTGGTGCAGGAGGTGTCTCGACGACCGGCGGCTCATAGAGCACGGTCTCACCGACGACAGGTGTGACGGTGAGAGTCTCGGTGCCATCGCCACGCTCGTCGACCACAAGCGGCGAGACAGTGTCGATGTTCGCTCCGATAGTGAGGCTCGCGGTAGTGCTCGCGACCACGGGGATATCTGCGAGAGTCGCGAGAGCGGTCGCGACGCCGCCCGAGCTCTCTTGGATCTCGAGCGAGAAGGTGCTCTCTTGTGCGCCGCTCACTCCCCCGCTGCTCGCCTGCCCGTGAAGCGTGAGCTCGTAGCGGCTGCCCGGTGTTGCACTTGCGGGGACGATCAGGTATTGCACCTCGCCGAACTCGCCGTACGTCGAGTCGGGGATGTCTTCGGTAACCGAGTCGTCCTCTGCGATACCGGTAATCTTGCCCGAAGGGTCCTTGACCTGCATCGTGACCTTCACCGGAGGCTCCTCGCTCTCAGGAGAGTCTCGCACGTAGAGGACGCGCGACGAGCGGAGGAAGAAGACAAGCTTCTTGTCATCTGCGATTGGCGCCGGCTGGCTCGTCGAGATGTACGGGGGCAAGGTGCCGGTGACATTCTTAATGATGTTCTTGATACATTCTTCAAGCGAGGGGATTTCAAATAAATCTTTATGGTCACGTTTTATTGATGTTGCAATACGATAAGAATTCAAATCAACCCAATACCTCTTTACACTAGTGCTCGAGGCGACCAGGAGCGCGCTCGGGACAGGGACTGTCCCGTCGCCATCCTCGATAAATATCGGCTTATACCTCCGCTTCGGCCCGAAAAAGGAGCGGATTCGGGACGGCTCAGTGTAGAAGTCTATCCCCGCGACCGTGTCGGCTCCCCAACCGGCGATCTGGCTCACCTCGATACCCGCAGGCGGAGTCCACAAGTCGAGGATCGAGTGTGTGTTGTTCGCGTAGTCTATGAGTCCCTGATTCAAAACCTCTGCAGAGCCCAGGTCATACTCCTTCGGCTTCTTGCGACCGCCCTCGCGTGCAAGGAGGAAGTCGCCAAGCTCAGTCGTGTTCGTGATGGTAGAGCCGTATGCCGCGATCTCGCGCGCGTAGCCGTCGCCCGCGAAGCGGGCGACGGGGTGTTCTTCGTCGCTCGCGATACTCTCTAGGTACTCGCTTGACGGGAGTAGGTGGTACGTCATCGGCAGGTTCTGCGCGAGTGAGCGCGCGGCAGCGTTTGAGAGGATAGGGAAACCGTATTTGTAGATACCGGCGTTGTAGCCCATGAGTGCTGCGCCGAGACTCTCGGGCGCGCCGCTCTGCGGCGCGCCCACCATCACGACCTTGTCCACCAAGGACGACGCTGCACCACCGAGCCTGTTCAAGAGCGCCTTCGTCACAAGGCCGCCGTTGCTGTGCGCGACGATCGTCACTTTGCCGCTCTTCGAGCCCGCTGCCAGCGCGCGAAGCGTCTGTTCGATGTACGGCGTGCTCGTCGCTTCTTCGTAATAGATTTTGCCGGCGCGCTCAGTACCCTTACTGAGCAGGTCGTCGAGCGAGAACCGCCAGTCGTAGGCGACTGGCTTCCAATCGTTTATCGTACCGTCCGCCTTGAGCCCGTTCATCTCGTCGAGAAATGACTTGTAGATATTGCTGCCGCGGACTGTGTCGATCACGTCGCCCTCCTTTGTATAAATATCGGTGCAGACACTCGCACCCGACGAGTCGAGGGCGAGGTCTCGCGCCTTCTTGTCACCTGCGCTGCGCAACACACCCCAGAGTGACTCGTACGGCTCCCAGAGTTTCTCTTCGGCAGCCTTGCCGCAGCCCGTCCCCTCGTAGAGCCGGCTCCCCTCGATACCCGGCAAGAAGAGGACATTTGAGACACAGGTGCCGGCGGCAATGCACGGGTCGGGCGGAGGTGGCTTCGGAACCGGAACCTCCAAACTCGTTGTCGCGGTGTGTCCGGATCCGTCGTACGCAATAATGTCGATTCTTAAGGAAGGAGCGGCTGAGATGATTCTCGCCTCATTGTCACCGAGAGCAAATGCAACGCGGTTAAAGGAACCGTCGGTCGAGGTGGCGATAGCCGCAGTAAGCACGTCTCTCTTGTAAAAGGACTGGAGCACGATATTCCTTTCCGTATCCAAAAATGTCCCCTTAATTTGAAACGCCGACAAAGGACTCCCGGTCCCGTCTGCTAATCCGCTCAGATACACACTGTCGCCCCCTTTTAATGGCACAGCGGAGAACGAGATATCGGTGAGCGAAAGCGTCGGCAGAGCGTCATCGACCGCTACTTGTGCGGTACCTGAAGCGGTGGTGCCAGACGAGTCAACAGCCGATATAGATACGGTCTTTAATCCGTCAGAAACTGCCGCATCAGCGCCGATAGTGAATCCGTAGTCGTAGCAGTAGACTGAGTAGTGATACACATTGCCAACCAGAAGAGTACCCGAATTGCCGCTGACTACCCACGTACTCGACGAAACCCCTAATTGCGAGAGGTCAACCGTTACCGTCGGTTTACCTTGAGGACTCTCGATACATGTCTTCAACTGAGGAGTATCGCCAGTCTTCAGTGCCGTCTCATACATGCCGTACCAGGATTTTGAGACCTGGGGCATTGCGAACCGTGCAATAAGCACGGTCGGATTAGAGGCAGCAGTAGCGACAATCGGCGACACGCTGAACGCAAACGCGCAGCTGATAAAAAATAACGCGACGTTCCGAACGCGCATTACCCCTACCCTACCACTGCTCTTCGCAGACCAAACACCTTATGCACAGTGCGCATACGCTGGCGGAGATTGCCTTAACGAATATCCCCAAACGGGCTGCGTATCAGTACTACCATATATGGTAGTGTTTTTATATGAAAAAGAGGATGGACGAGTTGAATGAGAAGGAACGTATAGCGACGCTTGACGCTCTCTACACCGCGGCGGGAGCGGTACGTGGGCGCGCCGCGATGAAACTCTTCCTTCGTGATCTTCTGACTGAAAGCGAACGTATCATGCTCGGACGACGAATCCTTATCGCCCGCCTTCTCCTGCAAGATGAAACCCGCGACGCTATCCGCCAGAGAACCGGTGCCGGATATTCTACTATCGAGCGCGTACATTCATGGCTTCAAGATCAGATGCCGGGATACGAGACGGCGATTGCAGCGATGGAAGAAGAGTTCGGGAAGCGCGAATTTAAGAAGAAATATGCAAAAAGCATGCTCTTCCGCTTCAAGAAACGGTATCCGCTCCACTTCCTCCTCTTCCCTGAACCGGAAATCAAATAAACACGGGAGAATCAGAACTAAAAACACTACCATATATGGTAGTGTTTTTAGTTCTGATTCTTTTCTTTGTTGCGAGAATTATGAAATGAGGGTCCAGCCCTCGGCGAGGAGGGGCTCGGCCTTTTTAAACTTGAGCGTCTGGGTCGCGTCGCCCTTCTTGATCGTGACGAAGTCGTTTCGGCCGTGCTCACTACCCTTCACAATCGGCTGTGCGGCAGCGCCCTCCTCCTTGCCGGCGGCGACGAGTGAGGCGCGTATCTTCTCTTCTTCAGCGCGGATGCGCGCATCGTCGGCGGGCTGGATGTGCGGAATCGCTTCAGCAACCGCCGCCCTGATATTCTCTTCAAGCTGACGGAAGCGCATCAACCCCTCGCGCCGGTACTCGATGAGAGGATCCCGCTGACCGTAGGCGCGTAGCGAGACCGAGCGGCGCAGGTAGTCCATCGTCTCGAGGTGCTCGAGCCAGAAGGTGTCGACCACCTGCAGGAGCACGCGCCGCACGTGCTCGGTGAATGCACTGCCGAGCTCGACCTTCTTCGCTTCAAGCGCAGCGACTGCCGCCTCCCCTTCTCCGACGAGCTCGCGGATAAGCGCCTCGACTTCGGCGTCACTCCCCCGGAGGGCAGCGCGGCGACGTGCGTAGATCGCGAGGCGCTGTGTATTCATCACGTCGTCGTAGGCGAGCACCTGCTTGCGTGAGTCGAAGTTGAACCCCTCGATGCGGCTCTGGGCGGTCTCGAGGGAGCGCGTAATCATTGCGCTCTCGATCGGCTCGTCCTCGGGGATACCGAAGCGACCCATCACCTTCTTCAGTGTCTCGGCAGCAAAGACACGCATCAGCTTGTCCTCAAGCGAGACGTAGAAGCGCGTCTCGCCGGGGTCGCCCTGGCGGCCTGAGCGGCCGCGGGGCTGGTTGTCGATGCGGCGCGCGTCGTGTCGCTCGGTACCGATCACCATGAGCCCGCCCTTCTCGAGGACCGAGGCACGATCAGCGCTGCTTGCGAGCGCGCCGCCGAGCTTGATGTCGACACCGCGTCCGGCGAGGTTGGTCGCAACCGTGACCCGACTCTCCTTGCCTGCCTCGGCGATAATCTCGCCCTCGCGTTCGTGATTCTTTGCATTCAAGACTTCGTGCGGGACGCCCTCCTTCGTGAGATAGGTGCTGACCATCTCGTTGTCCTCGATCGAGACCGTACCCACCAAGACCGGCTGTCCGGTCATGTGCCGTTTCATCACCTCGCGTGCGACCGCACGATACTTCCCTGCAGAGGTCTGGAAAATGAGGTCGTCGTGGTCCTTGCGGGCTGCCGGCTTATTGGTCGGCACGACGATAACCTCGAGCTTGTAGACCGTATAAAACTCTTCTTCAGACGAGAGCGCGGTACCGGTCATGCCGGCGAGGCGCTTGTACATGCGGAAGAGATTCTGGAAGGTTACCGTCGCGTAGGTGCGCGTCTCTTCTTGCACCCGCGCGCCCTCCTTAGCCTCTATCGCCTGATGCAAGCCCTCCGACCAGCGACGACCGGGCTGGAGCCGCCCGGTGAACTCGTCGACAATGATGATCTCGTTGTCGCGAACCACGTACTCTTTATCAACGTGGAAGAGCGCCTTCGCGCGCACGGCTGTCTCGAGGTGGTGCGCATACTTCATCCCGCCCTCGGTGTAGAGATTCTCGAGTCCAAGCGCCGCCTCGGCCTTGTGCATGCCGTCCTCGGTGATCTGGATTGCCTTCTGCTTCTCGTCGACGGTGTAGTCGTTACCCTCTTCAAAGTCACGGACGATACCGGCGAAGCGCTCGTAGAGCATCTGAGAGTCGCCGGCGGGTCCGCTAATAATGAGCGGCGTGCGCGCTTCGTCGATAAGGATCGAGTCGACCTCGTCGATAATCGCGTAGTGGTGCCCCCTCTGGACGATCTGCGACGCATCGTAGGCAGTGTTGTCGCGCAGGTAGTCGAAGCCGAGCTCGTTATTGGTGACGTAGGTGATGTCGCAGGCATAGGCCTCTTTCTTCGTCGCAGGACGCAGGTAGTCGTAAAAGACGCGGAACGATCCTTCGGCGTCGCGCTCGCGATCCTCTTCAGTCGCGACGTGCGACGAGTCGTAGCGGTAGGAGCCAGTACTCGTGACCACACCGACCGTGAGACCGAGATAGTGGTACACCTGTCCCATCCACGCGCCGTCGCGGCGCGCGAGGTAGTCGTTCACCGTGACCACTTGCACGCCTGCGCCCGAGAGCGCATGAAAGGTGACCGGAAGCGTCGCGACAAGCGTCTTACCCTCGCCGGTACGCATCTCAGCAATCTTACCCTCAGCGAGCGCGAGACCGCCCAAGATCTGCACGTCGAAGTGGGGCTGACGGAGCGTGCGGCGAGACGCCTCGCGCACAAGCGCGAAGACAAGCGGGAGGTCGGCCTCGCTTGTAGCGCCCGCCGCCTGCGCACGAGCGCGCACCTCCGCGAGCTTGGCGCGGACTGCCTCGTCAGAGAGGCCTGTAAGCTCCTCAGAATGCGCATTTACCGCCGCCAGACGAGGCGCGGCAGCCTTTAAGAAGGAGGCGGATTGGTTCGAGGAGAAGAAGCGGGAGAGACCGAGCATTGGCAGGCAGTATAGCAAAATACCGGGGTTTAAGCATGGAAAAAAGAAAAACCCCCATGAGATGGCGGCTTCGCCTATCTCACGGGGGATCTTTCTTAAAGACGAATACGAAACTATGCGCGCTTCTTTGCTGCCTTGCGCTTCTTCGTTGCCTTCTTCGCGACCTTCTTTACTGCCTTACGCTTTTTTGCCATGGTGGTTGGAAATTATGCGCTGATAAGTCGACCCGCCTGTGCACGAAAAAAATTTCATGCGCAAACGTTTCTACACATCATTATCGCGCGATAAAAACTTTTTGTGTAAGAAAAAAATATAATGTGTGGATAACTTTTGTAAAAAATATTTCTCGAAATATTTTTTACAAAAGTTCATTCACTCACTCGACGTCGCCGACATACTCCACTTCGCGTTCAAGATGTATGCCGAATATCTTTTCGACCGCGTTTTGCATATCGCGCGCGAGCGCTGCGATGTCCTCTGCACGAGCACCGGCGACGTTGATAATCGCGAGCGTGTGACGCGGCGAGACGCCAGCAGCGCCGCGCGTATACCCTTTCTGGAACTCGGTGTATTCGAGCAAGAAGCCGGCGGCTATCTTGTAAGAGCCGTCGGGCTGCTTCCACGCCCAGGGGCGCAAACGCTCCTCCTTTGCAGCGTCGAGCGAGCGAGCGAGCGCGGTAACCTCTGTATATTTCTCTGCTGAGACGAACGGCATATGGAAGAACGACCCGGCACTCTGGTAGGAGGTGCTGAGTACGCCTTTCTCTTCGCGCATCTGCAGTATTGCGGCGCGCACGTCGCTCTGGGACGGCTCCTTGCCGCTTGTAGCGGCGAGCGCGGCGAGGTCGAAGCGATTGTCCCGATACGAGATCTTGAGCGGGAGCGCGGTCGAGAGTGCGAAGGTCGCCCGCACCACAACGTAACGCCCTCCAGTGTGACTGAACATGCTGTCATGGTATGAAAAATCGCATTTCTCATTTCGTATGACATGCAGCGTGTGCTGCGCATCTTGCGTATCGATCGCGTCAGCGCTCACGAACGTATCACTCGCCTGCGCGCCGTACGCGCCCAAGTTCGCGACTACGGCACCGCCGACCGTACCGGGGATACCCGAGAGACACTCGATACCGGCAAGCCCATGTTCGATTGAGTACGCAACAAGATCGTCCCATACGACACCTGCGCCAGCAGTGACGAGCACCATGTCACCCAACTTCTCGAGGGAAATGCCCGGTATGCGTACCGAGAGCACCAGCCCGTCAAAGCCCTTGTCAGAGATCAGGATGTTCGAGCCGCCACCGAGCACGAAGAGCGGGAGCGCGTTTACGCGTGTGTAGTCGAGCGCCTCGATTACCTCTTCGACCGACTCTGCCGCAACGAAAAAACGCGCCTCCCCGCCTACACGAAGTGTCGTGAGTGGCGCGAGCGGGACGTGTTCTTCGAGTTTCATTGACCGGAGGCCTTCCCTTGTATCTGCTTGATCGCTTCCGCACCGGCTCCCGCAGCGGCCGGATAGAGCGCAACCGCTTTGTTGATTGTCTGTATTGCAGATGTCTTGTCGCCACTCATGTAATAGGCGGCCGCAAACGAGAACCACGTCTCGACAGTCGCGCTCGGCTTCTGTGTACGCAGCTTCCAGAGCGCGACGAGGCTCGGCCAATCCTTGGTGCGGTAATACGCAATCGCGAGGATGTCACTGTCGACGACGGTCGTGCCAAAAGCGGCGCGCAATATCTTGTCGGCTGCTGCTTTATCGCCAGCGGCGATATTGCCGGCTGCGGCGTAGGCGGCGAGGTCGGTAAACTGCGGCCCGAGCTTATACGCAGTGTTGAAATCAGTCTGAGCCTCTTTTACCTTGCCCAAGTCCCACTCGGTCGCACCTGCCTCGAGCCAGATCGACTCCTTCTTGGGCGAGAGAAGAAGCGCCGCCCTTGTCTCCCTGAGCGCGTTCTCGTTGTCTCCGGCGGCGCGGTACACGTAGGAGAGCTGCAGCCGCTCGCGCGCGTCGAGCGGATACGCGTCGACCTGCTTCTGTATCTCTTTTACCGCAAGCGTGACCGCCTGCTGCTTCTCTTCGTTTGTCGCCTGCGAGCTCCGCACGACCGTCGCGGCGAAGCTTACGAGCTGCTCGCGGACCTCCTGTGCGGCGAAGCCTGGATGTGCCGAGAGCTCCTGGAACAATGCGAGATTCCCTTTGATACCTGTGGACGTGGGTGACATCGCGGCGATGAGACTCTTCGAGACGTTCATCCCTGAGACGTTCACCGTCCATACGAGCGCGAAGGCGCTCACTGCCGCGATCGGGAGCGCGTACGACATGCCGAGGTCAGCGTCGAGCTCAGGCGCGCGCTCGAGCGAGGCAATCGGCCGCCCGACCTGTGAGTCGATAAGCGAGAGGAGCGCGAAGAAGTAGACGTAGGAGTAGAGATTGTCGAAGACGAAGAAGTTGTGGACTGCGTAGCCGACGAGCGCCGCAGTGACCGCGATACGCTCGGGGCGCGAGAGCTCCGAGCTCCTCCAGAGCAGCACGAGGGCGGTGCCGAAGAGCGAGAGATAGAGCAAGAAGGCCGGTACGCCGCCTGCAGTCAGCCAGTCGATAAATGCATTGTGCGCACGGTCGAACCACGGCTCCTGACGATAAAGTGACGGGTCGTAGTAGGTATTGAAAACATAATTGAAGCCCTCCTGCCCCCAGCCGAGGATAGGGCGCTCGAGCACGCCCTGTGACGCCATCTTCCAGATCGTGAAGCGCGTCTCGCCGTCTGCGGGCGAGATCGAGGCAACGCGTTGGAGCACGTGATTGCCTTGTACAAAGGCAGAGTTGCGGGCGAGGTAGAAACCGCCGGTAAGGACGACGATAAGCGCGAGTGCAAGCGCGGCGTAGCTGCGGGCGCGCTTGCCTGCCGTGAGTACGGTGAGGAGCGAGGCAAGAGCGAGAGCGAGCACAAGACCGATCACCGTGCCGCGCGTCTCGGTGAAGAAGATAAGTATCGCCTCGAGCACGGCGAGCGCGATTAGGGACCACGTGAGCCACGCGTACTTCTCGGTGAGTGCGAGCCAGAGCGCGATAAACACGTTGAAGAGGAAGTAGATTGCGAGATATGCGGAGTTGCCAAGCGAGGCATCGATGCGCACCGAGCCCTGGTGTATCGCAAGCGTGCCGTTTAATTGTAAAAGCGCGTAGCCAGAAATGACGACTGACACGCCGAGCGAGGTGAGGAACCATCCACGCCACTTCTTCTCGGCACGGAGCACTGCGCTCATAGCGAAGAAGAGCCCGAGCAGGTGGATGAGGAGCACCCAGCCCTCCATGCGCTCGAAGTTGCTCCAGAACGCCTTCGCCGCGTTCAGCGCGAAGGCGTCGGCGACGAACATCCACACGACAAAGGCGACGACTGCCGCCCCGATCCAGGAGAAGCGCGGCCGATACTCCTTGTCGAGGAAGGCGAGCACTACCCACGCAGCGACCGCCACTTCGACCATGATGCGGAAGTAGAATGCCTTGCCGGAGATAAAGGGGAAGAAGTAACCGTCAGCGACGATAAGCGGCGCAAGCGGGATCAGGAAAAGCGCTCCGAGCGCTATCCATCGCGCAATCTGCTTTGCTGTACCGCCGCTCTCCATAATTACGAGAACTATACCATAATCACGGTTTAGCGAACTAGAATTCTTTGAATCTTCTCGAACTCAAACAATTCCGAATTACGTATCAAGAGCGTCCGGTTTGTGGTATATGAAAGACCTTTATTCGGCTGGGCTTCGAAGCCGAGGTATACACAACTGACGCTGCGGTCTCGCACTTCTTTAATCGCTGGTTGGAGATCAGAATCTGAGCTGCCGAGAATTATTTCTTTCACCTTCTTGTCGCAGGCAAGGCTCACCATATCTACGGCAACTTTCACATCGACACCCTTCTCCTTGAAGACAAGAATCTTCTTCCCTCCCTGTCCGTCTTCCCATTGTCCGCGTACTCTACCGCTCAGTACTACTTCGAAACCCTGCTTCTCCAAATGAGTTTTCAATAAACGCTGTTCTTCAATGAGTAACTTTGATTTTTCTTTACTGTCTTGGTGCTCCTTTACGCGGGCGAAATAGAAAACTTTCTGATCTATCTGAAGTCCGTTCAGTACCTTATCCAAAAGGCCCTTGAAATTGTATTCATACCAAATCGGTCGTTCTTTCCCAGCTTCTTTAAAAATAGTCTTTATCTTGCCTTTGAAATTCTCTCCGTCTATCAAAAGGACTGTTTGCATTGGTTAGTATTCTATCAGTCAGATAACGAAAACCCCAGCGGACCTTTCGGCTAGCTGGGGCGTGTATATGGACAGTATACGCCTGCGGTGTGAGGTGTCAACTGCATAACAGAGACACAAAACGCCCCGCCTAAAGGCGGGGCGTTTTGCGCTCCCTATCTTCTATATTCTATCTTCTATATTCCACCTAGAACCTCCAGCTGAAGAGCCCCCACGCCTTCTGCTCCTTGTCGGCGAGTGCCTGGAGACGCGCCTGAGCGTCCTTAAGCGCCGTTATCTGGGCCGTAAGCGTCGCCTGCAGGTCTGCAGAAATATTCGCCTGGCCGAGAAGCGCCGTCAGGCTGTCGATGCGAGCCTGATTCTGCGCAGCCTCCTGTGCGATCACCTCTGCCGAGGTGCTGTCGCCACCGAAGAGGAATCGGGTGATAAATCCGCGCGACTGAATCTTTGCCTCAGCATTCGTCGTCGAGGCGACCGAGTTGTTCACCTCCTTTGCAATCTCGGATACCTGCTGCCCGATACCGCCGATAAGATCCTTCGAGGCAAGGAGCGCATGCACGGCGAGGCGTACCTCGTTTGCATGTTCTACGGCAACCTGATGATCAGGCGTCGAGCTCGCGACCTCTTGCTCAAGCTCATGCTTGCGGACCTCAATCTTCTGGTTCAGGTCGTCGTTTGAGAGAGCCTGGTCCTGATCGTCCTCGAGTTCGAGATCAATCTCCTGCCCGTCTTCGTCGCCGCCCTTAATCGAAGGGCGTGTCGAGCTCCCTGCTTCGAGATTATTCTTCTCTTGTTCGCGTGCAATCTCGGTGCGCTGCTTCTCTTGCTCACGAGAGACTTCTGCCTCCTGCTTCTGCCCTTCGCGCGCAGACTCGCTCACCGCCTGTGCGGTTACGCTTACCTGTGTACTCTCACTCCCCTGCGCTTCGCCGCCGCCATTCTCGGCAAAGGCTGCTGCCGGCACTGCGCTCATGGCGAGCGCGAGCGCTGAAATCCCTGCAATATATATGTTTTTATTCATGTGACTAATGACGTTACGATTCATTAATTATTACCTCCCTAGTATACACCGAAGCCTTTTTGAAACTTTCAAGAGATGCGGCCGGCCTCTACGCCGCGTATATTCAGGCCTTCTGCATCTTGTGGAAATACGAAGTATGGTCCTGGAGCAGCTCCTGCGGCGTGCCGCGCTCCTCGATTCGGCCGTGGCTCAAGACAAGGATCGTGTCGGCCTCGGCGACCGTCGAGGGGCGGTGTGCGATGACAAATACGGTCACCTTGCCGCGAAGCGCATGGATAGACTCGTGGATAAGCTTCTCTGACTCGTGGTCGAGCGCGCTGGTCGCCTCGTCGAGAATAAGGAGCGAAGGATGCCCCACAAGCGCGCGGGCAAGCGCGATGCGCTGGCGTTGACCACCTGAGAGCATCACTCCCCGATCGCCCGTCATCGTCTGGAAGCCGTCCGGCAACCCCTTGATGAAGTCATAGATATTCGCCTGTTTCGCCGCGCTCTCAATATCCTCAGTCGTCACGATAGGATTATAGAATCGGATATTCTCCTCGATGGTGCTGTTGAGGAGGAACACGTCCTGAGACACATAGCCGATGCTCTTGCGCCACGCCCCAAGCGCAATGTCCGTACTCGGCACGCCGTCGAGCGTGAGCGTTCCTTCGTTCGGTTTGAAAAGGCGCAAGAGAAGATCTGCGATCGAGGTCTTCCCCGCACCTGACGGGCCGATAAGACCGGTCATCTCTCCAGCCCGTATCGAGAAGCTAACATTGTCGAGGACCGGCCTGCCTTCGTCATAGGCAAAGGTGACACCCTTAAAAGAGAGCTCTTTAGCGAAGACGAAGGGCAGCGTACCCTTGGAAGACTCGCGATTCGCGTCCAAACTGTGTTTGAATGCGGCAATATTCTGCGCATACGGCACGAGTTCACTTATCGACTGGAGCGCGACTTGGCCGGACTCGAGATAGGTGAATATCTTCTGTATCAGGTACAGCGATGCCGCAAACGAGATGATGCTGAATGTCGGCGTGTGGTAGGTGAGCAGGAAAAGCACGACGACGAGCACGATGCTGACCGGTTGGAAGAAGCTCGCGCCGAGCGAGCGCACGAGCGACTGTCGTATCGAGAGGTGGCGCAAGAGGCGTATGTGCGCGCTGCCGTCGTTGATCGCCTCGCGCTCCACTCCGGCGGCTTTGACCGATTTCATCCCGATGATGTGCTCGCTCAAGAATTGCGCAAATTGCTTCTCGGCTCCCGCGGCTTGCTGTCCGATGTTCTGGGCGCGGCGAAGGAACGGCCGCAACACGATCAGGAGGACCGCACCGCCGCCGAGCGTGTAGAGCGTCATTGTCGGGGAGATATTGACCGCCACCAAGAGATACATGAAGAAGCCGCTAAACGACTGGACAATCTGCGCCACCGAACCGAGAAGCGCGCCGGACTGTTGCACGTCCCGCACCAGGGTGTTGTGCATAGTGCCTATCTTCTGTCGGAGCGAGAACGGCCACGCGGAGAGAAGCACCCGGCGCAACACCTCTTCGCTCTCCTTCCCGAGGAAGTCGGCGCTGATCCATCCGCGGATATAGCCGAAGACGACCACCGAAATCGCCCGCAGGATGAAGAGAGCGAGTATAAAGCCGAGCAGATACCGGAAGGTGAACGGCAGGGAGAAGAGGCCGAAGAGTCCCTGTATCGTGCTCGTGATAAAGTCCGTTGCCGTGTTTCCTCCGCCGCCGGTGAAGAACGACATCAGCGGGATAACCGCGTTGATGCCGACACCCTCGAGCAAGGCGCTCGAGACGCTGAACACGACAAGGGCGATTACGTGCCAGCGGTATCGACCAAATGTCTGCCAGAGAATACGAAACATCGGAAATAGCGGCATATGCACCAGTATACCTGCAATCACCTAACGCCTGATGACGGCCTTGCGAGAACCTGGGTAATTGGACGACGGGTACTCGTAACCGGGCAGAATGTGCTGCGGCGTGATGATGTACATGTCCTTGGTTTCAAGCATGTGTGAGCGCTCTTCGTTTGTAAAGAGTTCTTCATCAAGCTTCTCCCCGGGGCGCAACCCGATGAACTTTATTGCGATTTTCTTGCCGTTACTAAATTTCTTGATGACCTCCAGCGCGAAATCGGCAATACGATGCTTCTTCATCTTCAACACGAATATCTCTCCACCCCGCATCAGCCTCACGGCATCGAAGATGAGGCCAACTGCCTGCGGTATCTCCATAAAGAAACGGGTTACCTTTTTGTGCGTGACGGTCACCGGACCGCCCTCTTCAATCTGACGTTGCCAGAGGTGTATGACCGAGCCGCGCGACCCCACCACATTACCGAAGCGAACGCACGCGAACTTCGTACGACTGCTGCCGGCTGAGAGATTCGCTGCAGCGATAAGGCGTTCTGCCATGAGCTTCGAAGCTCCGAGAACGGATTCGGGACTGACAGCTTTGTCGGTCGAAATGGCAATAACCTTTTCGAGATTGTTTCGTATCGAAACATCGATGACATTCTGCGTGCCAATGGCATTTGTCTTGAGCGCTTCAAACGGATTATATTCACAGAACGGTACATGCTTGAGCGCCGCTGCATGGAAACAGATGTCGACTCCCTTGAAGGCGAAGTCGAGACGATCCTTATCGCGCACATCACCAAGGAGGAATGTCAGACGCAAATTTGCACCGAGCTCTTGGCGCAACTCGTGTTGCTTGTGCTCATCGCGACTGTAGATACGTATCTTTGAAACATCGGCCTTAAGCAATTGGCGGACAATCTCCGATCCGATGGAACCAGTGCCCCCGGTCACCAGAACGATCTTATCTTTAAACTCTTTCATATTATTTAATTATCGCGCTTGTAAATTCCTGAAACGTTCCAATGATGCGATCCACTTCTTCCGCCGACAGATGCGCATATAACGGTAAGGATATGACCCTCTCTGCGACGTTATCTGTCACCGGGAGCGGCTTCCGTTTCGAAACGAAATGTTGGTACGTGGTCTGTTTGTGGAGCGGTGGATAGAAATATTTCCGCGTCGCGATACCCTGTGCCGCGAAGAAATCAAAGAGTTCATCGCGCGTATAGCCGAGCATTTCCGGATCTATAAACACAGAAAGTACGTAGTACGTCGTTCTGGTGTTTCGTGGTATCAACTGGAACCGCAGCCTTGGTTCAATCTTTTTCAGTCGCGAAATGAGCTGCAGGGCTTTCAATCGCCGATTCTTCAGGTTTATCGGGAGCTTCGCAAGCGATCGGAGCCCGATGGCCGCATGGAACTCGGACATGCGAGCGCTCAGACCTGCAAACAGCGTATTGTTCGTACCATCATCGCCGTAGTTACGGCCCAAACGGCAGAATGCCGCAAGCTCGTCATCATTGGTCGCGACAATCCCCCCTTCGCCGGCAGTCAGGACCTTTATGGGACTGCAGCTGAACACTTCAGCGTTGCCGAAATTCCCCGCGCGAACACCGCCTGTGTCGGAGCCGAATGCGTGAGCCGCGTCAAATACGAGCTTCAGTTTATATTTCTTCGCCAGAGCCTCCAACTTCTTCACGTCAGACATCACACCGAAGACATGCACGGCAAGTATCGCCGATGTGCGCGGCGTAATCAGCTTCTCAACTGACTTCGGATCTATCGTGTACGTCTGCGGATCTATGTCTGCAAATACCGGCTTAAGATTATTCCACAAGAGCACGTGACCAGTCGCCGAGAACGTGAAGCTCGGCACAATCACCTCGCCAGTGAGTCCCAGACCTTTCAGTACTAGCATCAGTCCCGAGGTACACGAGGAGACCGCAACACAGTGCTTCACTCCGAGGTAGCGCGCTGTTTTCTTTTCAAAGAGCTGCACATGCTTATTGGTCGTAAGCATACCGCTCTTAATACTCTCCCTAAACAGCGGCTCGTAGGCAGCGAAATCCTCCAGCGTCGGCCTGGTGACAGGGATAGGCTTTCGGGCAGATTCTGCCTGAGCGCTGGAACGGGGCTCTTTCATGAAGATTATCGCTTAATAGTAGTAAACAAGCCCCGGGCGGGCAAGGTTACCCTTTTATCCCCTTCTTTTCTACAACATGGGCCGGTACGCCATAAGCGAGAGCGCCAGCCGGGATATCCTTCTTTACGAAGCTGTAGGCACCGATAACGGCACCCGCACCGACAGTCACTCCCGGCATGATGGTGCTGTGCGTACCGATCATCGCGCCCTTCCCAATCGTCACCTTACCCGCCGTATTGTCTTCTGTATTGAGGCTATAAATCGAGCAGTGGGAACCGATCTGCACTTCGTCGCCTATCTCAACTCCATGATGCGCGAAGATGGCAGTAAATGCGCCAATGTCAGTCTTCCTCCCAAGAGTAAGATTCTCCGGCCGAAATACCACCCAAAGCCACTTCGTCATCTCACCGTGTTTCATTTCTGGCGGCACCCAATCATCAAAACGATTCGTCATATCATTGAATCGAGCGAAGAAGCATAAAAGCTTCCGCAGCACCGCGACATATTTCCGAACCGCGTTTTATTGCAAGCGCCTCTAGGGACTTCAGAGATCGCAGATGCGGAAAGGACCTCACTTCGCTTGCATAAACCTGCATCGCTTCAAGTTTCTTCTGAAGGGTCTCGGTGATATCTTCATACGTGTTTGGTAAAAAGGGCGCTACACCCCACTCTGTTTCCGAAGGCGTTTCGTACGCGAGCACGCGGGCAACACTCCATTCCAGAGTTGGACGAGCCGCGACGAGCGCAGCCTCATGGACCAGCTGATGATCTCGGTTGAGATCGCCGTGGTGCGGAATGTAAAGCTTGTCCGGCTTTATTTCCTGAATGACAGCCAAGATGGCCTTGCTGATATCTCTTTGGGGAACCGTGTCCAGTTCTACCGTCGGGAAGTCAAGGAAAGACACTCCCGCCGACCCAAGAATATCTGCAACGCGGCGCACCTCGTTAGGGCGGTTGCGTATAAATTCTGCCGACCACTCCGGTTCATAAGCCTTCGTAACTATGCACACATGCACCGAAGCACCTTTATTAGCGTATTTGCGTATGGTACCGGCGCATCCGAGCACTTCGTCGTCCGGATGCGGAGCTATCACAAGGATGTTATGCATAGGTTTCTTCTAACTCTTCTATTGTCCTAATAATGACTTTCTGTCCGTCCCGTAAGAGAAAAGCTCCATCATACGGGGGAGCCAATGCGCGCACCTTACGGCGCTTCGTCTCCCATGAATCTTCCGGCAGAAGCTCGTTGTCCCGCAGCCCCCGCCGCGGATACACGGTCGCGTGTGCAACGTCCTGCGGCACGCGCGGTGCACGTCCTTGAGCGAGAAGTGGCACATACTTCTCAACGAGAACCCTTCCGGCTCCGATAACTTTCGTGTAGACATCACTCGCATAATCACTCTCCTCGATACAGAAAGGCTCTTGTCCGATGATATCACCAGTATCGACCCCTTGGTTAAGGTAGAACAACGTGACACCCGACTCATGTGGGCCCTCAAGAATGCTATGGATGATTGGTGCCGACCCGCGCCCGTGAGGAAGCAGGGTCGGATGAAACCCGACGACACCGGCAGACGGAAGTGTAAGGAGACCCTCCGAAAGCACCTGCCGCCACCCAGCCACAATAAGAAGACTCGGTGCGAGCCTCCGCACGACATCGAGATCTTCATCGAGACGTTCGGTGCGCACGACCGGGATACCGACGTCTTCCCACGCCCTTGCGGGCACGCCATCATACATCCGCGTTGTTGCTACCTCCGAGAGCGTTATGACGGCCTGTATCGATACGTCAGAGAGCGCAGCGGCGGTCTTGAGCAGTTCAAGTCCGAAGGTGTTTGCTGAAACCCATACGATGTTCATCGGCGTGGTCATGTGTTCCAGATCAATAGGTAATCTGCTTCTGCAGGAGCGCCTGATCGATGTGCAAACCTGCAAGCACACCGGCGATCTTCTCGCCCGCTCTCCCATTCCCATACGGATTCTTCAATGTGTGAAGACCAGCGCGAAACTGCTCCGAGAGCGCCTTCCGCAACGTCTGCTCTATCGCACGAGCATCGGGATGCGTATCAAGCACGTTTGCAGCACGTTCCCTTCCCGCTTGGCGCTGACCGATGTTAACAACCGGCACGCGGAAGAATGCCGCCTCTACGATGCCGCTTGAAGAGTTGCCGACGAGCACGGCTGCAGTGCGCAGCAGTCCGAGATAGTCGCTCCTACTGATGTTCTGATACGCCTGGATAAAAGTGTGTTTTCGTTCGTATTCCTTTACGACCGTAATCATTGCTCTGCCGCCGGCATCAGCATTCGGATAAACCACGATAACGGGGATTTTCACGCGTACAAGCGCGCGGAGTGTCTCAATCATCTGTTGCTTCGCGCTTTTTGGATCAGTACTCACGGAGTGCTGAACCAACAGAACGAACGGCCGAGAAATATCCAGATTAAACTTCGCGGAGAGCTGATCCTCCGACGTCATGTCACCGTACACGATAGCGTCGAGCCCAGGAGCGCCGACGACATGAATCATATTCCCCTTCTCGCCGAGGCGCTTGATGCGTTCGGCGCTTTTTTTGGTCGCGGGAAAATGTACGTGAGCCAGCTTCGTAATGGCATGCCGAGCGCTCTCATCGAGTCCTGCTTGTGTTTTGTCACCACCATGAACATGCGCAACAACGATATTCATATACGCAGCCGCGACCGCTGCAGCCAGCGCTTCCACTCGGTCGCCAAGCACCAGCACGACATCAGGACGGATCTTTTTGAATGCCCGTACCATGCCTTGAATTCCTATTCCGACAGATGCAGCCATCGCTGCGGAAGAGTCCTCTCCGGGAGTCATCTTTACTTTGGCGGCGATGGGAAAGTCGTCCTTTTCAATCTCCGTAACGGTCCTACCAAATGTGCCCGACAAATGCATGCCGGTCACGAGGACGGAAAGTGCTAATCCGCCCTGCGCGCGGATAGCCTTCATGGTCGAGCGCAGGAGACCGTACTCTGCCCGTGTACCCGTGACGATGAGGATGTTTTTGCGCTTCATGTCGTTAGGAGAGCATATTCCACTCTAACGGCGTCGCCTGCGAAATAGTTTCTCGTGCGGTTTTGCCAAGAATCTCATCAAAATGTTTGGGTGGAATGCCGGTACCGGGACGAACGATGTAGATGTCCTCGGCAGTGATGCGGGTGCCTATTAGAATATCGCGCCGAGCGACGACACTTTTCCGGACAACACGCGCTGTCTCCAATTCCCCTGCAACCGGTTTTTTTTCAGACGAACCGAGCGCGCGCTCGATGATCCGGATGTCTCCTATCATCTTCTTTAACTCATCTGGTTCGAGTGATGCCTTGTGGTCAGGACCGGGCAATGTGCGGTCGAGGGTAAAATGCTTTTCTATTAATTGTGCCCCGAGTGCCACTGCGGCAACCGGAACACTGATACCCTCACTGTGATCCGAGAGCCCGGTCGGCAAGCCGAATTCTTGCGCGAGCTTTTGCATCGCTCGCAGATTGATATCGGCAGGCGGTGTAGGGTATTCGGTGGTGCAGTGGAAGAGTGCAATCTCGGTCGCGCCGTTTCCGGCCAGCGTATCAAGTGCTTCACGAACCTCTTCGAGTGTCGCCATCCCGGTTGAGAGAATAATGGGCTTCCCTTTTCTTGCGATGTGCGCCAAAAAAGGGATATTGGTCAGCTCGCCTGACGGGATCTTGTACGCTGCCATGCCGAGCGTCTCTAAAAAGTCAGCATCGGGAATGCTGAATGGTGTCGAAAGGAAGACCAATCCCTTCCCTTCTGCATAAGATTTCAGCGCCTGATGATCTCCATACGGGAGCACGAGGTCGCGCAACATCGAGATCTGACTCTCTTCCTTGCCGGTGTTTGCCGTCTGATATGCCGCTTGCGGGGCAGCTTCGCTCACGAGCTCCTCGGGCGTAAATGTCTGGAACTTGATTGCATCGGCGCCTGCCGCTGCAGCCGCGTCAATGAGCTTCTTCGCGAGCGCACTATCGCCATTATGATTGACTCCTGCTTCAGCTATAACGAAGACGGGTGCGCCTTCTCCGAGCCTCATATTTCCAATCTGTATCTCCATGGATTACAGCGTCCAGCCGCCGTCTATGATGAGATTCTGACCAGTCATCATCTTCGACGCGTCTGACGCGAGAAACACAGCTGCTCCGCTGACGTCTTCGGGGCGAAGTAACCCTTCCCCCACGAGAAGATGTTTGCTGTATGCGTCGATAAATGATTGTGACTGATTGTCAGCAATACCACCGGGGGAAATTGCATTCACTCGGACATTACACGACCCAAGCAATGCGGCAAAATAACGCATAAGAGAAAGTGTGCCGCCTTTCGCCGCAGCATATTCTGCCGGGACAGTCATATTCGTCCCCTCATATATTTCAAAGCGCGGCGCAGCAACACCGTAGATTGAACCGAAAAATATAACCGACCCGCTCTTCTGCTCTTTAAAGAGCGGGAGGAACCCGCGCACAACTGTCATGCAGGTCTTCATATGCAATGTCGCATTCTCAAGCATCTCATCGATATCTGCATCCTCGAACTTTTTGCCGTAGTTTTTGGTCTTCGGATATGTCGCATTGATGACCGCATCCACGCGCCCGAAGTCCCGACGCATCTTCTCTGCAAGAGTGTTCACCTCGTCTTCTTTCGTTGCGTCACAAGCGAAAAAAACCGCGCCTTCTGGGAGAACCCTCGGCTCGGCGATATCCGCCGCCACAACTCGCGCGCCCTCTGACACACAGGCACGAACAATCTCGCTCCCGAGGAGTCCGCCGCCGCCGAGCACCATGACTGTCTTGTTCGCTAGAGACATACGTGGCACAATAATATCACAATGAGCGACCGAAACATACTCGCCCTCGTGCCAGCCCGTGGCGGCTCAAAAGGCATACCGAAAAAGAATATCCGCCCTTTCTGCGGCAAACCGCTTATCGCCTACTCGATTGCAGCGGCTAAAGGTGCACCGAGCGTGAATCGTGTCGTCGTATCGACTGATGATGCAGAGATCGCTGCCGTCGCACGCGAGTATGGTGCGGAAGTGCCGGTCATGCGCCCGCCCGAGATGGCCGGAGACAAGAGTCCGGTCATAGACGCCATCATCCACATGCTCGATCATCTGCGCGACACGGAGGGGTACGAGCCTTCCCGTCTCCTCCTCCTCCAGACGACTTCGCCCTTGCGTGAATCAGATGATATCGAGAAGGCGATCCGACTCCTTGAAGAACGCGACGGCGACTCACTGGTTAGTGTCTGCCGCACGGAGAATGGTTTGTACACCAAGGACACCACCGATGCACTCGGGACGCTCTACGACGGCTATGCCGTAAGTACAAATCGTCAGCAGCTGCCGAAAGCCTACAAACTCGACGGTTGCATGATATATCTCATCAAGACGGCCGTCCTTCGCCGCGAGCGTTCGCTCCTCGGCGGCAAGCTCGTCGGCTACGAGATTGAACGCTGGCGCGCGGTCGATCTTGATGATCCGCAAGATTTCGTGACCGGCGAAATGCTCTATCAGAACCGCGAGACAATCGCGGAGCGGATACAGAATTTCCTTAATTAAGCCGCTGGAAGCCGGTGTGCGCGACAGGCCCTTCAAGCAAGTCTTTTGCATTCCCTGCTTTCACTGCCTTCCCCATCAGGGCGAACACCTCATCGAGCGCCCGCGAGTACTCTGCAATGTGCTCATCCGTATGCGCATAAGAGGCGTAGAACTGCGTTGTCGCGAGAATCCCGCGCTTCAGCATCTCCTGCACGAACAGTGTCTTCATCACCGCACTATCTCCGTCTTTGAATGAGAAGAATAGGATCGGGAGCACTTCGCTCGATGTTGTCGTGAGAGAATGGCGTGCGGCCGTCGTATTCCAGATGTCTTTAACCTTGCTGCCGATTGCTGAAAGATGCTCGGGCAGATTCAGTCGCTGCATCTTCGCAATAGCGGCGAGTGTTGCGGTCGGCCCTATCGCCTCGGTCCAGTAGGTACTCGATATGAAAGTGTCCTGCACCGCCTGCATGACATCATGTTTGCCGATGATGGCTGCCATCGCATAGCCATTGCTCATTCCTTTACCAAATATGGCCAGGTCGGGCTCGACCCCGAGAGTGAGATGCGCACCACCGATCGCAAGACGAAATCCTATCGTAATCTCATCGAAAACAAGCACTGCACCAGTGCGTGTCGCGATCTCCCGTACCTTCTCCAAAAAGCCGTCTCTGGGATATTCGCCATGCATAGGTTCCATGATGATCGCTGCGAGATCCGGATTCTTGGCAACGATTGCCTCGAGCTCCTCAATCTTGTTGTAATGGAAGGGGAGCACGGTACCCGCAAGACCTTTCGGCACACCGCGTGGTTCGAGACCTGCAAGCAGGTGATCAGCAAGTGCATCTTTCGTCTGCAGATTGGTCGCGAGATACCAGTCGGCCCAGCCGTGGTAGCCGCAGAATGCAATCGTGTCACGTCCGGTATATGCGCGTGCAATGCGTGATGCAATCGCCATAGACTCGCCACCGGTACGCGCATAGCGCACCATACTAGCCCACGGATGGAGCAGGAGCAGGAGCTCGGCAAGTTCGACCTCTTGCGGACAATTAAGTGTGGACATGGCGCCCCGATTAACCGCACCTATAACCGCGTCATTAACGTCCTTATCAGCGTAGCCTAGCACGCAGCTCCCGATACCCATGTTGAGCATGTCGAGATATCTTGTGCCGTCTAGATCCCACACGTACGCTCCCTCTGCTCGTGAATAGTAGGCCGGCCACTGATCGGGCGCAAATAGCTCCGCACGCTTCGACAAGAGCTGGCTGCCGCCAGGAATGAGCGTCTTTGCCTTTTCCCAAAGCTTCTGCCCGGTCTTTTTAGCTGACATAAGAATCAGTATGGAGTGTCATGGTCACTTGGTCAAAGATTCCATTAGGATAGGTAATCGCGCCCGCTTCCCTTTTTACCTCTTTAAATCCGATTTTCTCGTAGGACTTAATCGCAGAGACATTCTGTGCGAGAACTCCGAGATTTACTTCCTCGAGCCCGAGTTCGTTGAAGCAGTGCGTTATGAGCAGCCGCATGGATTCGGGACCATAGCCCTTGCCCCATTCTCTTTTGTCGCCGAGCATAATCGCGATAGTCGCTCGTTTATTTGCAATATCTATAGGCTCAAGCTTAATGGTACCAATGTGCCGATTGTCCTCTTTGAGGAACATACCGAACAGCAGCGTATCGGACTGGCCATTTTTTGTAGCGATGTACCGCTTCAACTCTTCCACGGTCGTACTCTTAGTCGCCAGATATTTATTAACCTCAGAATCGTTGAGCCACGCGGCATAGACCGACGTGGCATCCGTCTCGGACATCGGTCGCACATATACCCGCTCGCCGATAAACGTTCGCATCAGTATACGTGATGACGAAGTTTCCATTCGCCGTCCTCCTTCTTCCACAGGTGCGGTGCGCGGAATTTGTCAGCAAGCTGCATAAAGTACTCGCGGTCCATGGCCGGATGTTCGAACTCCTTGAACGCTTTCGGGAACTCTTTCTCTGTGATCGAGAGATAACCGAGAAGCTCGTCGATAAAGCGTTCGGGGAATTCGCCATCGAAACGCTTCACCAGCGCTACGCCTTCCTCGCGCGTGATTTCGCCATTGCGGATTTCTTGCGACGCATCATAGGTCGCGCGTCCGAACCCGAACTTGATGAATGTTGTCCAGTAGTGGAGATCATCGATCTTGTCGTCTATCGAGATGTATTTGCTGTAGGTACCGGGCGTACGCTCGGGGCTCGCCTCGAAGCCGCCATGCTCCACGGCGTAGTAGTAGGCACCCTGCGGATGCCATTTATGGTAGTAACCCAGATAGTGCACTTCAATACCAGCCTCTTTCACTTGCTCTGGATCGGTGGGGAGGTACATCGCAAGCTCTCCCCGCTCGACACCATATTTCTCCTTAAGCTCTTTGAGCGACACGCCGCCAAGATGGATCTCCGACTCGTCGTGCGTGGTGAAATACTTCCAGTCGCGCTGCGCACTCGAGCCGTCAGCAATCGGACTTGCATACTCAGCTTCGCTTTCGCCGTAAAATACGAGTGGGATATTGAAGCGCTGCGCAATCTTAGGTGCCAGGCCTTTCTGACCGATAATGAACGGCTGAAAAGGATGGAAGATATTCTCGAGTGAAAGACGAGCCAGGAGACGATGCGTCCGACCGTTCGGGGTCGCAAGGTAATTATCAAAACCTGCATGAATCCAACGCTGGAGATTCCGAAGTCCCCAGGGCGTATAGATTGCGGGCGCCCAGGTGCAGGTCAAAGGATGCATTCCATACTTATATTTCAACAAGTGCGCGGCCATGAAGCTATCCTTGCCGCCAGAGCCCGGCACCAAGCAATCATAGGAGCCGTCCGAGCTCCGATGTTTGTCGCAGAGCGCCTTGAGCTCGTCTTCGCGTTTTCCCCAATCGATGGCGTCGCGTTTCGCCGCTGCCGCACGGCACGGATCGCAAATACCCTCCTCGTTGAACGGGAGTGTATTCTTCAGCGTCTTTGCCGTATGCGTAAACTCCACTGCCGATGTCGGCGCTTGGTTTGAAATAACGCACTTCTTGCAAAACTTCACATCAGTCGGAAGCCCGTACATGCCGGTAGGTGTCGTACCCATATCTATATTGAACGAATGAAATTTTGTATAAGTTGCAAACCTGCTTCACCGCTTTTCTCGGGATGGAACTGCGTCCCGTAGACATTCCCTTGTCCGACCGTTGCGCAGTAAGCATAGCCGCCATAGGTCGTCCCCGCAAGCGCTGTCCCCGGCACGGAGGGCGCGAGGACATACGAGTGTACAAAATAGAAGAACGGCTTCGCGATGCCCGCAAAGAGCATTGCTGACTGTAGATCCGTCGGCACGACCTCTTGCCAGCCGATGGCCGGCACCTTCACACCAGAAGGCAGCTCGGGAAACGGTACGACCTCGCCAGAAATAAGACCAAGACCTTCATGTTCGCCGAATTCATACCCGCGCTCGAGCAAGAGCTGCGCCCCGAGACAAATTCCTAATATCGGTACACCGCGCTCCGCCGCCGCCCGTATCGGTTCGACGAGTCCGCGCACGACAAGGCCGTCCATACCCGCCTTGAAGGTACCGACCCCCGGTAAGATAATCGCGTCGGCGGCTTCAACCCCCTCCTTCTCTTCAGTGATGAACGCGGTGGGCGCGAAGCGACGAACCGCCTTGAGAACGCTCCATAAGTTCCCGACGCCGGAATCGATGATGACGATAGTTGGATCCTTTTTCATATGCGTATCGCGGTTCCCTGCGCTCGCAGAAACTCTTTCACCTGCGGCAATGAGGTCAGATTGTAATGATAGATCGAAGAAGCGGATACTGCGTCGGCACCTACGTGCGCGGCAGCGAGCAGGTCCTCCGCGCTCCCGGCACCGCCGTGAGCGATGACCGGAACGGCCGTAGTATTCGCGACTGCGCGGATGAGTTCAAGATCGTACCCGGTCTTCGTGCCGTCTCTATCAACTGACGTCAGTAATATCTCCCCGACACCGAGCCTGACGCCGCGAGTGATCCACTCCAAAGCGTCGACACCCGTCTTCTCGCGCCCACCGTCGGTATAGGCCTCCCACTTCCTGTCACTCGTCTTCTTCGCTTCGACCGAGAGCACGATACACTGTGCGCCAAAACGCTCCACCGCTTCTGTCAGGAATTCGGGGTGGTGTATCGCAAACGTGTTGATAGCGACCTTGTCGGCACCTGCGCGAAGCGCTGCTTCGATATCACCGACCGAACGAATGCCGCCCCCGGCCGTAATCGGAACAAATACATTCTCGGAAACGTTGCGGAGCTGTTCGAAGTCGAGATTCCGTTGATACAGACTCGCGACAATGTCCATATATATAAGCTCATCGGCACCTCCCTCATAGTAGCGCTCCGCAAACACCCGAGGGTCTCCCATGATCCGCAACCCTTCGGTACGGATCGTCTTAATCAGGCTGGGACCTTTGATATCGAGCCGGGCAATGACGCGCATAGACGTATGATAACTCTTACGGCAGCTGCCGGGATGCAAGAGTGGTGATCAGTGCTGCGGCCCGCTCAGATGCCTTGCCGTCAAAAGAATACTCTCGCTCCAAAAGAGCTGTTGCTTTATGTGCGATTTGTCCGCGCTCTGTGGCAAGAGAGAGACCCTGGAGCACTTTCTCGAGCTCCTCGGTATTCGTCGCCAGCCGCATTGCACCCTCTTCTACAACGTGAGAGAAGCACTGACTCGTCATGCGCTCACGCAAGGAGATGCCGAGATACACGACCGGCTTTCCGCACTGCATCGCCTCCAGTATTGCGGTCGAGTTGCAAGAAATAACCGCATCCGCCATGGCGTAGAGCCCCTCAAGCGACCCGGCGGTCACGATAGTAATGGGAACCCCTGAACAGGCAGCCGCGATTGTGCTGCGGTAAAAAGATTCTCGATACGAGCCGCGCAGTTTGACAACAGCAGAAGCGTGCGGGAACTTGCGCAGCGCGGTGCCAATCGACTGGAAATACTCTTCGACATCATACGTATCGGTCGCCATACCGGGCACCACTGCCGGAGCGATACAGAGAAATACAAGATTTTCGGATCCCGGCACGGACGGTGCCCCTCCTGTATCCGAAACGGCGTATACATCAAAGCGCGGAGAGCCGATAGCAATCGTTGTCGTGTAATCTCCTGCTGTTCTGAGCTCCTGCTGCGTGATTCGCCCATACACACCCATGTACGCCGCCCGGTGATAGCGGTCCATCGAGCCGGGACCATAGTATTCGAGTCCGTGCTGCATCTCGAGAGACGGAATGCTGAGTGTACGAGCGACTTGTGCAAGGATACCAACATGCGTCTGGATGCTTATCGTCGTGCGTAGTTCGACCACATCAGGCTTCAAACGCGCCACAAGCGCATATGCGTCATCAATATCTTTGAGCGATTTCTCGAGAGCGTCGTCGACGATACTCTCGAGTGCGTCCAGCACCAGTGATCGCAGAGAGAATCCTCGGAAGACAAGAGCCGGTACGCTTGAGCGAACAGTCTGCCACTCGCGCGCTATGCGGCTTCGCGCTTCTTCCTGCTCGAGAGAATTCTCCTGCGCGTACGCATCCAGATGCAAGAAGCGCATGCGGAATCTCGCTACGTTCGCAAGGCCGGCGCGCAACGCTTCTTTCCGATCAATAAGCACCACTTCAGCAGAATCGAGATGCTTCACGTATGGTGCGAGATTCCTCCAGTAATCGCTCGCGAGTATCCGTATGCGCCGCGGCCGGCAAAAGACTGCGACCAGCGCATTGAGCAGACTGATCCCCACCCCAAACAAGAACCGCTTGCCTGCGAACGATGCGGTATGCGTCAGTTGGTGAGCCGCCATCGTCACTTCGGGTATACGTACTTCCTTATTGCTCTGTGCGCCAATAGTCGACACCACATCAACGAACGCTCGTATCCGGTGACTCTCTAACGAGAACCCAGTCGACGGTGTGAGATACGTCGAAGGGAAAACGATGAGACGCTCGGCATGCGGATAGCGCGAGACAATGTTCGATACGATATCGGCGCAATACAGCACCGACATAAGGTAGACCTGAAGCGGATGGAAATAGAGTTGCGAGAGCACGACCTTGCGGTAGCGGAAGAATCCCCACTGTTCGTCCTCTAGAAGAGCACGCGACCATTCCTCACTCACAATCATCGGATCGGCATCTCCGCTGCGGAAAGTTCTTCCCGATTCAAAAGGTATTCCCCGTGTGGTCAGGACATACTCTATCTCTAGATCCAGCGGAATCACGAGATATCCTCCTTCGCGTATCTCCGGGTGAGCAGAAAGAAAAGGAGCGACCGCATCAACATGCTTCAACTCAGAAAGCAGGAGTATGTTCCTTCCCCGCATATACCTACCGTACGAGGTTAGTCACCTTCTTGCGCGAGCCCCACCACGCGGCATCCGAGGCCTTGATGATGTCACCGTTCTCTGATATCGCTTTTGCCTTGGGATCGTCTCCTTCGTAAATGACGATGGGGGTTTCTCTCGCGAGAAGCTCCTGCATACCTTCAAATGCGAGCGGCTCGGCGCCCTCCACGTCCATCTTAATAAGCTTCACTCCTTTTATGCCGTGCTCTGCGATAAAAGCGTCGAGCGACGTGCACTGTACCGTAAGCTTCTCGGTCCCCACTCCCTCGTCGATAATCGAGTGGCGCATAGCCGATTTCGTCACCTTGAAGAAGTCGATGGTCCCTACCCGGTCGCACACCGCCATATTAAGAGGGGTAATGTTCGGATGTCGCCTGCAATTCTCCTCCAAGATCTTGAAGTTGTCCGGATCGGGTTCAAAGGCGTAGACACGGTCGGCATAGCAAGCCATGAGGCGCGCGTAGTAGCCGACATTAGCGCCGATATCGAAGGTGACCCCACCGCGTAAATTCTTCTTGATAAACCGTGTCGTGCCGATCTCATACCGGCCAAAAATCTCTTCCAGTCGCTGCTTCATCGGCGGCAAGGGCGACGTATGGAAGTCGACGAGCCATTCGATAAACACGAGCACGCGCAGAGCGACTTTTTTCATGAGTTGTCTCATACGAATACGTAGTTATTCTTCCCAAGAAGTGTTTGTGTGTATCCGAGGGAGCAAAGGAAGTCGATTGCGGATGCATCTGATATTTCAGCAACGATGATCGGCTTATGCTCTCGCAGAATCCTCTCGGCCCCCTGAAACGCCGCCAGCTCGTGCCCTTCTACGTCTACCTTTACTATCGTCGGTACGACGCCAAACTCATCAAGCGTGATGGTCTGCACGACCGTATTCCCGTTGCTATCTACCCGATTGAGCCCCGACGATCCGTTCTGCTTCATCCGCACGGTACCCGTTGCGGACGATACGGCAACAGGGTGCAGACTAATACTCTTGCCTTCGGTGTTCTGCTCAAGGAGTTTAAACGTGGACGGTATCGGCTCAAAGGCATGGACGGTAGCACCTTTCTGTATGGCGAGGAGCGAATAGAACCCGGCGTTCGCACCTATATCAAAGAAGATATCCTTTGCGGTGATTGTCTTGTGTAGGTATTCATACACCTCTTTTTCTGCGCCGCCGATATAGCCGAGCGTGCAGAGCGAACGAAACTCAGGGAAAGGTACCGTCATGCGGTCTCCCCACTCGGTAATCGCCTGTTTCGTACCACGGAGATAATATGGCAATTCTGCTACATATCGCGGGATGGATCGGATATTCATACGGTAATGATACCTTATGCCGTCATCCTGAACAGCTTGCGCGCCTTTTCTGCAACTTCAATGACATCTATCGCTTCAAGGCACTTCGCGTAGCCGGAATAATCGTGGCCGTCCTTGCAGACGTCAAGACGGGTGAAGAGAGACGTGGGAATATTCTCTCCGTACATGTCGCTCCCCCACCACTGCACCCCGACACAGCTGGCGAGCACGATGAGCGGCTTCTGTAGGTGTGCGGCGAGGTGTGCGGCGCCGGTGTCGAGCGACACCATGAGGGCACTCTGATCGACAAGCGCCGCAAGCTCTTGAAGCGTGGTCTGCGCTGACACTGCCTGCAACGGGAGACTGTTTCCGAGACTCTCTCGCTCTTTGTCCGAACCGGTCAATACAAGCTTCATTCCCTCGGGCAACACAGCTGCCAATGCCTGAATGAGTTCCTGCTTGCGCTTAAGCGAGAGCCCGCGCGCGTCGCTCCCAGAGAAGAGATGCAGCACGGTGTAGTTCTTTGCCTGTAGTCCGAGTCGCTCTAGGAGCTGCGGCTGCGGCAGATACGTAAAGGTCGGACGCGGAATAGAGACGGGGGTGCCGATTGCCGCAAGCGCATCACACTCGAGGAGCCGCGGGGCTCGGCTGCGACCGACAAGTGGAATGAGTTTTGTATACAAAAACCGACTGAGTCTCGACTTGTCGGCGTAGCCGACAAGTGTGCGCGCAATAAACCGCGCGAAGAGCTTGGGCGCGAGCGGGTACACGCCGCCCGTGTAGGGCGTCACGGCCACATCATTTCGCCCGCGCTTAAAGAGAGCGAGTAACGAGCATGGGGTCTTGTTCGCCTCGACGACCTCAAGCCACGAGTACGCGGCAAAGAGGTCGCGGATCATCCCTACGCGACTTGAGACGGCGAGCGCGAGGCGCGCCTCGGGATATGCGGCACGGATATTCTCTAGGAAATACTTCCCCATGAGCGAATCGCCGATAGAAGAAGCACGGAACGTGAGCACCTTTTTAATTCCCATACACGTAGATGAACGAAGCGCCACGTTCTGCATATAGCGTATAACCATTTTCAAGAAGGAATTGTTTCGACCCCTCCCCTTCGACAACAATGGCCTTCGGGTAATGTCCCCAATCATAGGATTGTAGGACTTCCAAATCCATTCCTTCCGCATCTATCGTAAGGAGATCGACTGGTCCTTCAATTAGCTGTGAGAGCGGGCGCACTTCGACTTCGGTCGTCCCAAGGAATTTTAAAAACGATTTCTGCATCCACTTTTCGGCCTCCTCCCGACTAAACGTATTCACTGCCGGATCGGAAAATTGGTGATACGCGAGTGTACCTGCCCTGCCTACTCCACTGCAGATATTTGTGTCATCAGGACGTGCTTTATTAAAAAGTCGGGTGGTATGTGGGTTTGGATCGATATTTACCCCTTGCCAACCTCTCTTGTAGAGCAAATAAGTATTTGAGTAGCGGTAGGGATGATGCGCACCAACATCTACATACCTGCCTTTTGGCATATCTTTAAAGATCTCCAATAGGACCGTATCTTCTCCGAACTGCGCATACTGCGTATAGCCGAATAGCTTGCGCTTCACATTTGAGAGAGCGTAGTGCCATGACGCAGGAAATATGCTTTTCAATAACGTCATGAGAGGCGGCGCATAAAAGCGAGGAGTGACTTGGCACGAGCATTCCATCCAAGGTTCTTCGCTGCGGCACGGGCACGGAGAGCTCGCGCTGCGGCCTCGTGCGGTTCGGCAAACACCTCGTGGACAGCATCCGCGATAGCGGCAGCATTATCGGGTTCGGCAAAGTACCCCATCCCCTCAAAGAGCACGTCGCGGATCCCGGGCACATCAGAAGCGACAATGGGTCGCCCTGACGCCATATACTCGATAAGCTTCGAAGGTGATGACTCGATAGCACCAGCCGCCTCCTTGGCGGTATTGGGTATCGAGAGGATGTCTGCCGCGCAGAGCCAGAGCGGGATGTCTCCGTGCGGCTTGCGGCCGGCGATGACGATATTCTGGGGCGACCCGGCATCACGCCATTTCTGCCTGAACCCCAGTATGTCTTCGTCGGTGCCGCCGACGAAATAGATAGTCTCGCCCTCCTTCAGATAGGCGTGAGTATCGAACAATACGTTTACCCCTTTTACCGGGAAGAGGTGCCCGACATAGAGGATAATCTTCCCTTCTTGCGGGAGACCGAGCGCCGCGCGCGCCTCCGCTTGAGGCGTGTTGATACCGAACCGCTCAAAGTTGACGCCGCACGGCGCATAGAGAATCTTCTCTTGCGGCACCGCAAAGTCGCGAGTGATCTCTGTCTGCAGGGGCTTGGTGGCGGCGATGATGCCCCGCATCCGCTTGAAGCCGCGGCGATTAATGGCGTCGAGGCTGCTGCGGTAGTACATGTGTATCTCGCAGAATGTCTTGTCGCTCAAGAGATGCGCTGTGGCCGCATCGCGCAAGTCGAAAAAATAAAAGATTGCATCCTTGCGTCCTCGCATAAAAAGCATCTTGAAGAAGACTGCCACAATGAAACTCCCCAGCATCAGGAGGAATCCGAGTTTCCCCGCCACGTACGGCATAAGGTCTATGACCGGCAATTTCTTTATGACAAAATTGCGCTCAATGAGGTGGTACGCAAAAGGATCTTGCTCTGCAAGCTCGCGGTTGTTCTGTCGGCGCGGCGCCCAGAGCTCCACTTCAGCTCCCTCGCGCGCAAAGGCCTCGAGCACGCGCATCATGTACGGCGCCATGGTCTTCTCCGAGGGGAACCGCCAATGGGAAATGCAAATGATTTTCATGCAAGTTGCTAGTCGATAAAACGATACTTGGTCACCGTCCAGATAATCTTGAAGAAGTCCGCTGCGCCGATCTTCTTGCCTTCTGTATAATCGCGCGGGTAGTAGCGGATATGCACATCCGTCGTCTTGTGTCCGCGTTTGAGGATCTTGCAGACGAGCTCGTTGTCTATCTCGAAGCCCGACTGACGGAGCGTCACCTCCGAGAGCAGCCGCTTGGTAAACGCTTTATAGCATCCCTCATATTCGCCCGCATGGTTGCCATACAGAAGATTGGTCCAGAGCGTGATCGCACTATTGCCGAGAAAACCGAGATAGTAGATGTACCAGTGCTGGTGGCGCGAAGCGGTGCGCACACCGAGCACGGCCTCTGTTCTGCCGTCGAGAATGGGCGCGACGACGGCCGCATAATCGTCCGGATCATATTCGAGGTCTGCATCTTGGAAGATGACGATGTCGCCGGTTGCCTCCGTCATTCCCCGCCGAAGCGCCGCGCCCTTACCCTGCCGGCTCTCGTGTATAACTCGCACTCCCGCCACCTTGGTTGCAAGCGCGACTGTCCGGTCGCGCGAGTTGTTGTCGACGACGATTACCTCCTTCTCAAGCGGTATCTGTGCCCGCATCACCTTCTCGAGAATCGCGACGATGGTCCGCTCTTCGTTGTAGGCCGGTATGATGACGGAGAGCTTCTTATACATGGCGGGGACGCAGTCGTGCGATAAGCGGCAGGGCGGCGTAGGCGGCAAATGCGGTGATAAACACGTTCACCGGCAAACGATAACGCGCATTGACCGCCAACCCGACGACAAGCGTCGTGAGCATGAAGTACAGGACGATGATGATGGCCGCGATACCCGCAGGTCTCCGCTCGCGCATGAGATAGCGGATCATGCCGAGGATGCAGAGTACGGTTAACGCGACCCAGATGACGCGCATGATAAGGACAAGCGCGAATGGCGTCTGTACGAAGTGGATTGTCAGCCCGAGAAACGCTGCCGGATCTCTAAGCGCGAAGAAGAGCGCCGGTCCTCCGAACCCTTGGTCCGGACGTATCTTGAGATGCCGGAGCACATCGTACACGCCGTCATGGGTAAAAAATCCAAGGGCATTGTTAGCGCTCACGAGGGCGAGCGGGACCGGATTCTCTAAGAGGAGCGGCAGGGAAAGTTTGAGGTCCTGCGCAGATTCTGCGACGCTCGCGTTATTCGGACCGCTCACGCCGCTGTCGATCAATTCCTGAAATTCTTTTTGGAAGCTGGTACCATTCTTCATGGCTGCTACCGAAGGCCACAGCACCGTATAGAGCTGCACACCCGTTTGAGGGCTCAACCCCGGTGATCCCGTCACGATGTAGTTGCGATACACCCAGGGGGCGACGACAAGGGCGCACAGAGCGAAGAAATATGTCACGTGAACCAGCCCGCGCTTCCAGTCAGCGCGCCAGAGCCAGAGCAGGAGCGCACCAAGAAAGAGCGGCAAGAACTCGACGGTGGGCTTGGTAAGTATTGCGAAGCCCATGAACGCGCCACTGAAGAGGAGATAGAGGAGTCGTCGATCATCTACATATTTGAAGAAATAGAGAAGCGACACGAGAAATATGAACGTAAATACGGTCTCGCTGTAGAAAATGGTCGAGAACAGGATAGTAAAGGGCTCGAGCGCAAGGAAGATGCCGACCGCTATACATACGTCTCGTCTCCGTACGACCTGCCACGCGAGAACCATACCAAGAAGCGGCAGAAGGCTCGCGAGAATGACCTGGAAGAGTACAGCCCCGAGATATCCGCCGAAGACCTTGTGTGCAGCCGCAAGGAAGTATGGCATCACGGGCGTCCGAAACGAATTCATCTCATAGGGCGGCTCTGTGGCAATTGAGAATCCGTTGCCCGCCAAAATATTCTCGCTCAATACGAAATAGTAGTCGGAGCCCTCGACGGCTCCGTTCACATCCCCGCCCCACGCCTCAACACTCATCCCCAAGTAGAGGCAGCGCACGACAAGCGCGAGCGCGAATATCGCGATCTCCCATCTGTATTTCTTAAAGAAAAGCATACGGTGCATCTATACTACAGGTTTTCGCCCGACAACCATAAGGTTCTTCCCCACGGGCGGGGAGATGAGAGATTCCGCCTTCCGCATGAGCGGCACGACGATGCGGTCATAGAGTCCCGCGCTCCCAGGCGTAAGCCGCCAATGTAAGAGCTTCATAAACAAAAGCCATGGGAGAATGCCGGCGAAGTCGAAGAAACGCAGCTTCACTATCTCGAACCCCGCTTCGCGCATACGCGCCGCGAGTTGCTGTCTCGAATAGCGTCGGTAGTGCCCGACACTCGCGTCGAACTCACTGAAGAGGAGTGGAAGTGCCGGCACGAACACGCACAGATGACCTCCCGGTTTCAAGGCGTTATACGCTTCGGCGAGCTCCTGCCGATCATCCTCCACGTGCTCCAAGACATTCACATAGACGATGGAATCAAGTGTACCGCAATAGTGCAGCGCTACCTCTGCAAAATAATGTTGCTCGCACGTGACACGCGGATTCCCCGCAAAACGCTGCTCCAGAAGCGGGAACATCTGTACGGAAGGTTCTACGAGAAGCAGCCTTCCGCTGACTTTCTTCACCAATTCTGAAGAGAAGTTCCCCGACCCTGCTCCCACCTCTGCGACCGTCTGCCCTAGATAGGGCTCGAATTGTGAGAGTATCCATGCGCAGTAATTGGGCGCAGAGAACATCGCTTCGAGATCTCGTCCTGCATACTGTATGAGCGGTCGGGACATATCAATTATGTTGTATGCAGTCTCCTGCGAAACCACATCGAGAGCAAGACGACTTCATACGCAGCAAAGGTAAGAATAATTGCATTCACCGGCAAACGGTAACGGAAGTTCACCGTGAAGCCGACGACGAGCGTGGTCAGTAGTATGTAAGCAACAATGCTAATGGCAGTGAGCACATAGATATTCTCCCGTTCCTGACGCAATGCATGCCATGCGCCCATCAAGAACGCGAGCGTGATTAGAAACCACACCGCCCGCCCGAAAACGACGAGAGCGAGCGGCGTAGTCGCGAGCGCAGCGAGATACTGCAGCATCGTGAGCGGTGCAGTCACCAGCAAAGAGATCGACGACTCGCCGAGCTGTATACCGTTCTCGCTCTTGATCCGGCTCCAGACGTCAAACATCCCGCCATCACGCTTGATTTGGCGTAGCACATCGAACATGCCGTCGTTGGTGAAGAAACTGAACGCGGTATTCGCACCAAGAATCACAAGCTCTCTCGGGTGGCTCGCCAATATTGGCAGAGCGAGTTTCGTATACGCGGCAGACTGCACGAAATCTGTCTCATTCGGGCCCGCTATCGCCTTGTTGTACTCCTGCGAAAAGTTCGTCTTGCGTTCAATCGCGAGCACCGACGGCACGGTAATGGTGTAGAGGGCGGCTCCCTGTTGAGAACTGAGACCCAACACGCCGAATACCTGGTAATTCCTATAGATCCATGGAGAAAGAGTAAGGACGAAGACGAGTACATAGAGCCCGATATGCACGAACACCCTCTGCGACAGATGCTTACGCGTCTCCCAGAAGAGGAGTGCGACAAGGACGGCTGGGAGATACTCCACCGGCGGCCTCGTAAGCGTCGAGAGACCGAGCAAGAGTGCGGACACAAGGAGTGGCGCGAGCGCCTTTCCCTCCCAGTAGCGGAACAAGAAGATAATCGAGAGTGCGAACAGGAAGGTGAACACTGTCTCGCTCAAGAATACAGCGGAGAGCAGTATGCTCGTCGGCTCAAGAGCGAGAAATACACCCACCGCGATAGGTATTACCCGTATTGCAGTTATATACCGCGCGATGCGCATGCCAAGCAAGGGCACGATGCTCCCGATAAGCAGGTGCACCAAGATGACCATGAAGTAGTTCCCGAAGAGGAAATAAACCCCCGCAATGAAATACGGCATCACGGGTGTCCGGTAGGACGTGGGCGCATACGGCGGCTCGTGCACGATGGAATAACCGATCCCCGCGATAATATTCTGACCGATATCGAAATAGCCGTCGCCGCTATTGGCGGCCGCACCGAGGATCCCGCCGTTGGCCGAGTAACTCAACCCGAAATAGAGGAGGCGCACCGCGAGCGCGAGCATAAAAATGCCTATCTCGATCTTATGCGCCCGTACGAAAGACATCAAGTTAGATTCTACTTCATGCTAAAATATGCACAATCATTCATTTCTGATGCACACCGTACTGCAGATGTATACGAAGTTGGCCGATTCGCGCCTTGTGCGTGCGCTCTTTGTGGGCGTCGCCGCACTCGTCGTACAGACCGCGGTATTCGAGATGCTCGGCGTATATCTACGGCTGTTCCCTCTTAGTATCGCGGTTCTGATCAGCGCAGAAACCGGTATCCTGACGAATTTCTATCTCAACAACCGCTTCTCCTTCAGTGACCGGCAACACGAGATATCGCTCCCTTCGCGCCTCCTGCGCTTCCACTTGGTCGTGAGCGGTTCCGTCTTCCTACAGTGGCTGTTCGTATTTCTGGCTGAACGGCAAACGAACAATCTCCTTCTCATCCACGGAGCCTATGCCGCCGGCATCATTCTCGGATTCGCGTGGAACTATACGCTCTATCTCCTGTTCGTCTGGCGCAGACCCGATTCGTCAGAATTATGAAAAACCTGCACGAACATCTCTCCGGTCTTGCGCACGCCGATCCCGCGCGGGCAGCGTTGCTTGTGTGCGACACTTCCGGCACGATCATAGAAGAGATCTCGCGGGCAGCGCTGCTCGCGCGAGTCGAGGCCGCCGCCGCATACCTTCAGAGAAAACGGCTTTCGAGGGGCGACCGGGTCGCGCTTGCGCTCGGCAATTGCGCCGACCTGCTCTCGATAAGCTGGGCGGCATGGAGTATGGGTATCGCGACCATGCCGCTCGACACGAAACGAGACACTGACGAATTGCGTGCGTACAAGACGTCAGCAAGCGATGCAAAGCTGCTGATAACGCAAGAGAATCTCTCTGAGATACACAGCGCTTCAGGTTCGGAGGAAATCTCGTGGATGCCTGACCTCTCTCACGAAGCGCTCATACTCTTCACGTCCGGCACGACGGCGTATCCGAAGGGTGCCCGGATGACATTAGAGAATCTCGTCGCCAACGCGGAGGGGATAGTCGAGTGGCTACGTATCGTCGAAGATGATCGCTTCTTGGTCGAGCTCCCGCTCCACCATATCAACTCGACCGTCTTCTGCCTTGCGTCGCTTCTCGCGGGCGCCTCGATCGCGCTGCCGCCCCGCTACTCTAACTCGCATTTCTTTGCGCAAGCAGCAGAGAGCGGCGCGACGTTTACCTCAATCGTACCCTCCATCGTCTTCGACCAGCTCAGTCGCGAAAAAGAATTTGAGTTGACGAAGAGCCGTTTGAAACTCACTCGCATCCAGCTCGGTTCTGCGCCCGTCATCGCGGGAGATGCGCTCGAGTTCATGCAGAAGTTCTCCATCCCTCTCTACCAGGGCTACGGACAGACCGAGACTGCACTCCGCGTCACCGGCGTACCGATGGATCTGAGCGAAGAGCAGTACGCAAAAGCAGTCGCGGAGAACTCAATCGGCGTAGCAATGAAATGGGCCACCGTCGAGGCAGCAAGTGCTGGGGGAAAGATTCTTGGTGAAGGGGAGGAGGGCGAACTTATAGTCAAAGGTCCGGCGGTCATGCAGGGGTATATCGGCGGCGAGGATGCCTTTCGCGACGGATATTTCCTGACCGGAGATATCGGTTACTGGAAAGAGATTGAGGGGAGGCGCTTCTTCTACCTCAAAGGTCGTGCCAAAGAGATCATCATCAAGGGCGGCGTGAATATCTCGCCGGTCGCTGTCGAGAACGCACTCAAGAAAACGGACTCCGCCATCGACCAAGCCTATATCGTCGGTGTCCCCGATGAACGCTACGGCGAGGAGATAGGCGCGGTCGTGGTGTGGAAAGCGGATGTCGATGCGGCAAGCGCGACACGGAGATTGAAGCTCTCTCTTCTTGCCGGATCCGCGGTACTGAGCGCATACGAGACGCCGAAATATCTCAAGAGCGTCCGTGCTGAAGAACTGCCCATGACCTCGACCGGCAAGGTGCAGCGCATGACCCTCCGGAAGCAGCTTGAGGGGACGTTCGAATCAATCTACGACCTCATTGAGAGTCATGATTTCAGATTTGTCGTACTCACGTCTCAGTCACCTCTTGCTGAGGCCTCACGCATGCTCTACAACCACTGCTGGCAGCCGCTTACTAAGGATGAACGCGAATACAGGAAGTACCTCGGAAACTATACGACCCTGGGTGCAATCGATACGAGCAACACGCTTGCGGGGCAAATATCTTTCTCTTATGCCGACAAGAAGATATCCTGCGTTTCTATCTGCAGCGCGACCTTCAAGCCGAAGTCAGTACCCGAGATGACAGACACGCCGGATGCAGAATTCGTACGCGACTATCTGCTCGCCGGGAGCGACCCGGTGATGAACTTCCATCACAAGCTCGGTGCCGAGCTTGTCGAGGTGACCCCGGGTGGCCGCCCAGACGACAAGAGCGCGCTCGGCTACACGATGCTACTCCGCTACCCTCCCCTTCAAGGGGCCGAGCTTAGCGGACCGGTCTCGAACCAGCTTATACAAGCAGTACGCATTCTGGCTCTCGACGTCGAAGCGGAGGTGTATGCCGTCTCGCGCCCCGGAGGGCTCGCCTCATTCCTAAACCGCAGCGTGTGATATATTCCCTTTCATGACCAAGAGTTTCTGGGACACTGTGTGCCAAGACGCCGCTGTTGCAGGCGGCACGATCGACCCGAAGGGGCCGTCTCTCTCCCGCCTGCTACAGACTCGGAGCCTCATCCGGATGCGGCCTGGTTTCGCCTGCGTGTTCTGGCTGCGTGTGAACCAGTTGTTTATCCGCAAGGGCTGGCGCGGACACTTCCGCATCCGGATATGGCGTCAATATCGGTTCGCGAACGACATCTCGCCCTACGCGGATATCGGTCCGGGATTGTTCTTGCCGCACCCTGCCGACGTGACAATAGGGAGCAGCGCCTCGATAGGCGAGAACGCGACTCTCTACAACGGTGTCACGATAGCCGGCACTGAAGACGTGCTCCTGCCGCGACTCGGCAATAACGTCGTCGTCTACACGGGAGCAAAGGTGATCAAGCCGGTGCGGATCGGCGACAATGTCGTTATCGGTGCTCTATCGCTCTGCAACAAAGATATCCCGTCAGACAGTATGATGTACGGCATCCCGCCGAACGTGACAATAAAACCGAATAGCCAGTCCACCATGAGAGTGACTGCTCCTTAGGAAAAGAAACACCCCTCAAGCGAGGGGTGAAGTACGAAGGATGTGCGAGGGCGGCGACTGCCCCATCGAGTGCTCGTAGAGCGTCGCGGGGCTGCTTTGGTAGAACGGGATGCCGAGTTCCTTGCGGACTTCGGATTCCAGCTCGTTCCGCCGCTCCACCAGAGCTTTTGGGCTTAGGTGATCGGTCCACACATGGGAAGTGTACCCGTCGTTCGGATCGCCTTTGTAGTAGTCGGCCTCCAGTTCGTAGTGCACCTCCTCTTGGTAGAGGCGATCACCACTCTTGCAGGTATAAACCCACACCGGCTTACTGTTATGCAGCTCTCCTGTGGGGAGCGCGTGGTCATAATAGGGCGAGCCCGGGTACGGCGTGATGACTGATGCATCGAAGTCCGAAGGCCGGACCTCAAGGAGCCAATCGCGCGTTGCACGGATCGTCTCCTCTGACTCGCCCGGGTGACCGAGCGACATCAAGGCCTTCACCTTGAGTCCGTGCCGATGTGCAATCTCTACACAACGGGTATTGTCGTCGCGCGTCGCAATCTTCTGGATGTTCTCCAGGATGCGCGACGAACCCGACTCAAAGCCGATGAGCACCTGCCTGAAGCCTGCCTCAAACATCGCTTGCGCCTGTTCGTCGGTAAAACGTTCCGACTTCACAAACCCGCGCAGTTTCCACTCGACTCCAAGCTTCATCTGAGTCATGGTGATCTTCTGCATCAGCGCGACCATCTTCGGATTGACATTGAGCTCGTCGTCGTAGAACATGAAGCCCCGATACCCGTACGTCTGGTACAGAGATATCATCTCTTCGACAATGCTCTCATCACTCCTCGTGCGGATATTGCGCAGCATGGGCGAAGCCCGTCCTGCACAGAACCCGCACTTGTACGGACAGCCAAGTTGGGCAATGAGATCGCTCGCCTCTACACCGTCAATGGTGTAGTGGTAACTCTTGAGGTCAATGAGGTGCCTTGCGGGGAACGGCGTCGCATCAAGTCGGGCGCTCGTGAGAAAGTGCGGTGACTTGCGGTCGTCCGCATCAATCAGCTTCGGTGCGTTGTCTTCAATAGCGAGGAAGATGGTTTCCTCCCCGTCACCGGATACGATAACGTCGAAGTTCGCTTCAAGCTGGCGGTAGGCCTTGTGTGCCCGGCCGATTCGCTCGTGCTCGACTTCGTACTTGCACGCCGCGACGACAAGCGTCGCGTGCGTGCCGCCAATGATGATTCGCGCGTCTTTTCTCACTGAACGAATCGTTTTTGCGATCTGCACGGCCGCAGGGAACTGCGGCGTCGTCGCGGTGATACCGAAGTGCCGCGCCGCAGAATTGCGCGCATGGTCTTCGACTGCATCAGTGAAGTTCTTTATGCCCGCGAGATCAAGCACCTCAACGGACACACCGGCTTCCTCTAACATTGCCGCTATTTTCAGCGGTCCGAGGAATGGGAACACCCGCTCGTCCATAAGGAATGGAGAGGGCGGAATAATCAAGCAGATAGGCTGTGCCATCTCGATATCCTTTCGTATGGGTTAATGGAATGAGCTCCGCAAAGAAGTGTACCACTTCTCTTCTCATTTTACAATACTTATTTTCACGAAGTCAATTCTGCTCGCAATCTCTCGACAATGAGCCGCGTAAGCGCATCAATGCGGAAATAATTGACATAGGCATCACGGGCGTTCTTCTGCATCTCTATAAAACGTTCCGGCGAGATGTTCGCGTGAAATCCGGCTATCCGCTCCGGCAGATTCTCGATATCGCGAAAGTCGACGATAAGTGCAAACGAGGAGTAGTCGACCTTATCGCTGAAGGGGAGGTTACGCTCAGTGTCGACGATGACGGGGATGCGGCCCAGAGAGAGAATCTCGAAGAGTCGCGTCGAATCATTTGCGTCGCCGCGTACATCAAGCGCATAGTCGCTCTCTAAGATAGTGCGCACCATTTCCTCTTGCAATTCATGCATGTCACCTTCCACAGTCCTCGGGTTGCTGGTAAAAGAGCGGCGCGTATGAAAATTGCTCACCACACGCGGAGATCGCTGTAGCACACTCATCGCTTTCTGCCGCCACAACACGCCCTTGATACACGCGCGATAGCGGTCGTCACTGATACTGAGCAGGCGTATCGGCAATTCTTTTATCACAGTGCGGAGAAGCTGGACGGGAGAAATTTTCGCCCAGCCGGCAAAGCCGACAATCGGCTTCTCATTTCGCTTGTTACGGATAGAGAGTCGTCCCTCCCTGCATCGCTCCAAGAGATCATCGGCGAGCGGCGGTATCTGTATCCTCCCGCGCTCGCTCATGAAACGATACCCTCCATACCGCAAGATGTACGCATTCTCTATAGTGAACGGACGCTCGACGTCCCCCAAACCGTCTACAAGTAGCGACAATCCTGCCTCGCGGGCGGTGCAGATACATTCCGCAAACAGATTTGGATCGAATTGGAGGAGCCAGCTGTGCCGATAGGGTGCAAGAACCATATCCGCCGCCTGCAGATCGTCAGTTACGGCGTACTGTCCAACATCGAAAGAATAAGTGTCGAACATTTGTTTCGTTAAGATTGATGTTTCGATGATTGGGTTGCCCCACCATGGATTGAGAAGCGGGGTATGGATCCCTTGGCGGCGCCATGCAGGATGAACATACAAACGTAACTTCATAATTTTTCTATAAGAAAGAAATGGTGATACTGGTTTTCGAACGGCACAAACTCTTTCTGGATACCGCCGAAAAGGGCGATGGCTGCGCGTATTCGGTTCAGCGAGTACCCACGCTTCCCTATCTCCCAATAATGTTGACCGTTAAAGACATGCTTTTTAGGATATGGGAGTTTCCACGCAAGCCGCATGCACGGCAGGAGCGGTATCTTAAGCTCAAGACGCACCGAAGGGCCGAAGTGCGGCAGACTCAGGAGAACGGCGCGCTTCGATACACGAGTCAATTCTTGAAGCGCATGTTTAAACCGCTCGAACGGCAGGTGTTCGAGAATCTCAAAGGCGCATACGACATCGAACGACCCATCTCCAAACGGGAGCGCGGTCACGTCGGCAACCACGTCGGGTGAGAGATCTTCGGCAACGTCCGCTGACGTGTATTCGATGCCACGACCTTTGAGATAGTTCCCGACGACGCGATCGCCGACTCCTATTTCAAGCACCGACTTCGGCTCGAGCGCTACGATCTCGCGCAGCTGGTAGTAGTAGCTCGACCATCGGTCAATCCCGACATAGCGCTCGAATCGGTACGCGTCTTTTGTGACCTGCGTCATAGATATGAAAGGATACGCGGTATAAGCGACTGCACGCTCATGGTCTCGACCCATCCTTGTAAGTCCGCGCGCACGTGCGCAACATCCTCCCCTCGGTGCGTAAATGCGGCTATCTTGTCGGCGCAGGCCGCCGCATCCTTTTCATCAAACATGAGTTCGCGCGCATGCGGCCCGAACAATCCCGCGAAAGCTCGATTGGACACGAAGACGAGGAGTCCTGCCGCCATAGATTCGAGTACAGCCTTGTCCATGCCACCGGTCGGACTCAAATTCACCGACAGGTCGAAGTCGCGATACTTCTCCGGCATCTGTGCGTACGGCACGCTTCCCGCAAAGATAATACTGTCTGAAATACCCCGCCTCTTCGCAAGATCCCTGAGCGACTCGCGATATGCTTCGTCGGAAGGTTTTGCAGGCTCCCCGATAAGGGTTGCAGTCGCGAGAATTCCCCGCTCTTTCAGGAGCGCAACCACTTCAACAAGGATATCGAGGTTCTTGATTGGCGTGATGCGTCCGACGCTCACGATGCGCAGGGGCATCCGAAACAATCCGATGGCGGTACGAAACGTTGCCGCGTCTATACCATGTCCTACAACATGGAGTTTGCGCGATCGAAGAAGGAACCCTTCGGGTGAGGCGGTGAACATATCATTCGCCACGAGTTCCGCGAGACGGAGCTTCAGATTGACGCTCTTGTGCGTGTACCAGAGCGCAATGCGCTTACCTAAGAGACGCCAGAGCGGACCGCCAAGGACAACGTACTCGGGGTTCATGTGCACGAACACCGTGTCATAGCTGCGGCGCAGACGCCACGCGAGCAAGAAGAACCGCCACGCATACCGGACACGACCGAAAACACTATCATATATGGTGGCGCTTTCGGTCGTTCGTCTTTCTTTCCCAAGTGAGTGCACGTGTACATTCTCAGGGAGATTGTGCTTCCCCGACTTGAGACAAATGACCTCGACCTGTTCGATCTGCTTTGCAAACTCTTCTATCCAACGAACGAAGAACCCGAGGACAGGATCCTCTTGATCGACCGCTTGAGTGATGATAAGCAGTTTCATTATGCGCTATCTCCGTAGACACCCTCCAGAAGATCCAAATCTTTATTGCTTCCCTTCAGGAGGGCATTGTTCTTCTTTTCGAGTGCGGAAAGGACCGACACTCCGAGAGCATCTACACCCTTCTGTTCACACAAACCGCGCAACGCAGCAAAATCTTTGATGAAGCAATGCCCGCCCGCGCCGCGACCGGTCTTGTGGACGGGCTTTGCATACCGGTGAGCGACATACGGATCGGCCTGTATCGCTTTTTCTACCGGCGCCCAATCCGCTCCGAGTTTCTGTGCGAGCTCATACATGATATTGAAGAAGACTACTTCGACAAAACCGCTTCCATTGTGCGCATATTTGATGATCTCCGCCTCCGTACTATCACACGTAAGCGAGAAGGGTGCTGACGGGAGGATCGCATGTACTCGCTCTGCCGCAAAGCGGTGCGCCTCGTCATCGACAGCGAAACCGAGGATATTCGAGAATGGATGCGCGGCATCGTGCGCGGCAGTCGCTTCGGAGAGAAACTCGGGAGAATAAAAAAGGATGCAATCCGGATATTGCATCTGAAGCGATTTCGCCGTACCTGGCACGATGGTTGACTTCACGATAACAATGCTCCCCATCTCCGTGAGACTGATCGCATCGCGTACGATTGAATCGTCAAAACCTTGCGGCGTTGTTGGGGTCGGCACGGCGATGAAGACGATGTCGCACTCTTTTATTTTCTCTTCATTGTTCCGATAAGGCTCTTCAAGCGCATACCGCACGGTCGAGAAGCCGCGCTTCTCGAAGTCATCGGCATAATTCTTGCCGATGTACCCTTGGCCTATAAAGCCCACGGGTCGCTTATTCTCTTTGTGTGCAATCATTTGCATGACTTTAACATGATGCCGATGCCGGTACCATATGTGCTCTATAACCGACCCGCGAGGGGTTTAGTCGCTTTCCGCTGCACGTGCGAGGTCGGCTGCGATACGCGCCGGGATATCGCCGACAGATTCGAGGTGCGCGCGCACCGTGGTCTCGGCATGCATCGGGAGCTCTTGTCGCACTCGATTGTCTTCAATAAAGCCGACGATGCTGAGCGAGAGCGCCGTCGGGTCGGCAACCGGCACCGCGAGCACGTCTTCGTATCCCTTGAATACTTCGCCGACGATGCCGACGTCGGTCGTGATGATCGGCACCTTGGCGAGCGCCGCCTCGACAAGGGTACGACTGTACCCTTCATAGGCACTCGCCTGGATAAATGCCTGCGCACTGGGCATGAGCGAGCGCACGTCGGCGCGCTCGCCGAGAAAGACGACCTTGTCAGTGAGGTCGAGCGAACGCGTCATCCGCTCAAGCCTCCCGCGCTCGCTCCCCTCGCCGACGACAAAGAGTCCCACCATCGGATAGTGATTGATGACGAGCTTCAGCGCGGCGAGGATATCTTCGATGCGCTTCTCGGGTTCGAGCCGGCCAACGGTGATAAGTGCAAAGGTAAACAAAGGATGCGCAGGCAGGTGCACGAGTGCGGGAACCGTCGCGTCGACCATGACCGGTATGACCGACGGCTCAGGGATACGCGACCCGTACTTGGCGAGGAGCGACACCTTCACCCGTTCAGATACGACGCGGATACCCGCAGCTGCAGGCAACACACGGTCGGCAATACCGAGACGATAACGATTGAGAAATGGCATCCGCACACGCGGAGAGCGCCAGTTACCGCTTCGGATGAACCACGGAGAGAGGAAGTCGGTGTGCACCTGCACATGCAGTTTTGCATTTGTACCGGCAATAGCACGGAGCGCCGCGAGTCCGTGTTCGAAGGGATCTTGCGCCGAGACGACCTCGATTGCGTGTTCGAGGATAAGGGCGCGGGCGCGGGCGGCAAGTGCGCGGATGCGGAATATCTTCCACGCATGCACGGGGTAGAGATAGAGATTCTCCTCCTGCTCTTCGTGAGCGTCAGAACCCGCGACCGAGACGATATGGAGCTCACCCTCTATCGCTCTGGCGTACGCACGCATCCGGGCGCGCGATGCACTCGTCGCAAGGAATAGTGTCGAGTCATTTGAGATAAATAGGACTTTCATACCTTGAGAAGATTCGCCGTCTCTCTGAGCATCGTTTCGACCTCAAAGCGCTTTGCCGACTCGAGCGCACGCGCCGAGATGTGCGAGCGTAGCTTCCCTTCTTTAAGTATACGCGCGAGCGCCCCGCTGAGTGCGGCGGTGTCTCCGAAGGGGACCAGGAGGCCATTCTCTCCGTCCTGTATCACCTCGGTGTTGCCACCGACCTCTGTCGCAACGACCGGCACGCCGAGCATGAGTGCCTCGATAAGGATGTGCGAGAGGCCCTCATATGAAGAGTTGAGCACAAGCACATCGGCATACTTCATCGTCGCAAGCGTATCCGCGTGCGGGAGCGCGCCCGTGAAGATACATCTACCCTCAAGCGCCTTCTCGGCATGTGAGATAAGCGGCACATGGTCCGGTCCGTCGCCGACGATGACCAGAGAGGCCTTGCCCCCTTCGTCACTCAGACCGGCGACGCTGTCGATAACGCCACTCATACCCTTCCAGGGCACCAGACGCCCCACGGTCACCACAACGGGCCGCGGGAGCCCCATCACCGCACTCGGCACGGTACCGGGCTCCTCAGGCGACACCGCGTTGTAGACAACCTGTATCGCATCGCTGGGGACCCCCCATTCGGTCACCACGTTTTTCAAATAGCCGCTCGGGACGAGTACCTTCGCGGCGGCGAGCGCCACACGAGTCTGGATCTGCCGGAGGACACGGAGAGGGAGCGACACTTTCTTCTCTTGTACAAATTCGTCGAGCGTCTGTGTGACGCCAAATCGCTGCTGCCCCTGCTCCCACGCGTAGTCGCCGACAATCTTCACCACAAACGGCTTACCCGCCTTCTCGGCCGCCTTCTGTGCCGGCAGACCGACCGAGACCGGGTCGAGGGCGAGCACCACGTCTGCGCGCCGAGCCGCCTTTAGCACGCGCCGGTAATACACGTAGTGCCGGACAATCTTCGGCAAATGCCGGACATCACTGAACTTCACGAGCTCCACGCTGACCCCCTTTCCGGGCAGCCCTTCAAAGAGGAGCTTCGCGTAGGTCGCGGGACCGCCTATCTCGGGCGGATATAAGGGTGTCGCGATAACGAGCCGCATACGGGTATTCTAGCGGTTTTCGAGGAGATGGGCGAAGACCTCTCTCATCTCCTGTGCGATGAGATCCCAGTCGTATCGCTCAAAGACCATCTTCTTCGCAGTCGCTTTAACCCGCGCGACCTGCTCGGGATGTGCGAGGATGTCTCTCACTGCCTCTGCAATCTGCTCGGGAGAATCCTTGTCTACCGCCCAGCCGGTCGGCTCCTTGTCAGGATTCCTCTTCGCGTCGTAGAGGAAGTCGGCGATACCGCCCTCTTGCGTTGCGACGACGGGCAACCCCGCCGCCATCGCTTCGACGAATGAGATGCCCATGCCCTCCGAACGGCTCGGGCGGATGAAAATGTCGCAGGCCCGGAATACGAGCGGTATCTCGGCGTGCCCTAGGTGCCCCTTGAAGTGCACCCGCCCTGCGACGCCCTGTTCTGCCGCGAGGCCCTTGAGCTTCGCGTCATCAGGACCGACGCCATATACGAGAAAATGCACATGCTTGGGGAGTGCGCGAAGCGCGCGGATCACATCGTCGATACCGTTTTTGTGCAGCAACCGCGACGTCGTTACCAAGAAGATATCTCCAGTATTCTTGCCGAGCTCCTGCCGCTTCGCCGCGACCGCTTCTTTAGAAAACGCATGCGAAAAACGCTCGATATCGACCCCGTTCGGGATGACCTCTGCGTGTCCGGCAAATCCCATGCGCCGACCCCACGCGAGCAGGAACGTCGAGATGCACTGGAGCGCATCCGCTTTCGTGAATCCGCGCTTAAACAAGGGCCATACCGGCCGCGCGATCCGCTCGATGTGCTCGAGCGGATCGCCTTCTTGAAGCGTGAGAAGATAGGGCACCTCGGGGCGGAGCGTCTTGAAGATGCCTGCCGGGATGCCGCAGGAGTGCGCCATCATCGCCCACGTGCCGTCGAAGCGATACTGCCGATGGAGCCGCGCAGCGATAAAGGCTGTCGCGAACTGGAACCAGTATTTGTTCAAGAAGAGCGGGAACTTCTTCAGGTCGCTGATGGTCGGCGCCGGCCGGGTGAAACCGATACGGTGAACGATGACGTTCCCGATCTTCTCCATTTTCGGCAGATGAGAATCGAAGCGGAGCGTCACCATGTGGAACTCGTACTCCTCAGACGATATCCGGTCAGTGATCTCTTTGATGGCGACCTCCGCGCCGCCGACGAAGTTCGGATAATACGCGAGCGAGAAGATGAGGATCTTCTTTGTTTTTTTATCTGACATTGTGTTTGCGCAAGATTGCGGAATAGGCGAAGCGGATCTGGTTGGCGAAGGAGTCGCCCGCGCCGAGCGACTTGCGCGCGCGCATGCGCTTCTCAAGCGAGATGAGTTTCTCACCTTGCTCTGGCGTCGAGGTGTAGACCTGGTCAGTCTGCGAGAGGATAAGCCGCAGGAAGAGTCGTTCGTACCAAGAGAGCGATTGGTCGGCGAGCGTTACGAGAAGTGGGATGAGCTTCCCTCTTCGCACGGCGACCGCCGGGAGCGTGCCATAACTCGCCATGATTGACCAGGCGAAGAGATATTTGTGTTTATCTGCGAGCTTGAGCGCCTTATGCGTGCCGAAAAATGGCAAGAGGAATTTATCAAAACGGTTACCGAAGCCGACACGATAGACCGTCCCGTTCTCCACGATGCAAGGGATATCGAGCGCCTCTTTCGCGTGCGCGGCGGTGATGATGTCGAAATGTACGTCAGGCATCTTAGACATAAGCTCGCAGAGTGCGTTCTCGGCCGGGCCGGATATCGGGTGGAAGGTGGTCGTGAAGACGAGGATACGCTTCTCGGGAGCCGTCTCCGACTTAGCGTCCCGCACAAACGCCGCAATATCGTCGGCGAGCAGGCGGCGCGGCGCCCAGCCGAGCGAGCGTGTCTTCGCCGTATCAACCGCTGCCTGCATACGATTCCCCTGCCGCTCGGGGAGCATGATAACCTCTCTCCCGAAGAGCTTCGCGAGGTTGAGGATCGAGTAACTCTCCTCGCTGCCGATACCGTAACCATCGCCAACTCCTTGTGCGCCGACAACGATGAGACCATCGACGATATCGTGCACGTGCGTAAAGACGCGCTCTTGCGTCCCTGGAGCGACCACACCGAGCGGAAGTCCTCGCTTGTACTGCTCTTTGAAAATAGCTACAACCGTGCCCATCGCACCCGCACGCTCCTGTGGCCCATACACATTATAGAAATAGGTGATCGCGTAGTTGAGGCCGAACCAGTCGCCATAATTTCTCACGAGGTCAGTCATGCTCGCCTTGCTCCACGCGTAGGGGCTCTGGTCGCGTCCGGTGCCGCCGTCGCTAAACTTGGTCGATGACCCTGCATAGACCAACTTCGCGCCGCGACGGCGCGCGAACTCAAGCACTGCAAAGGTGCCGAACTGATTCAGGTCCCACACCTGCTCCACATCTTCAAAGCTCTTCTCGACGCGCGAATACTCACCGAGGTGGTAGACGAGGTCGGGCGCCTCGGGAACATGCTTCTCGACATCCTTGGTATGGCCCTCACGATAGTCGACGCCGGCAACATGATTCTCACGACTGCCGGCAAAATAGTTGTCGAGAGAGATGACGGTATGCCCCCCTTTTACCAGGCGCGCGCAGAGGTGCGAGCCGATAAAGCCCGCACCGCCAGTCACGAGGATGAGTTTTTTGCTATCCATGCTTGGAGCCTAGTATACAAGAGGTTTTAATGCGAATTAGAGAAAGATGAAAGCGCTGCCCGCAAGTGTCATAAGACCGAGAAAGCTGAGCGTCCAGGGTGAACGGAGGAAACGAGGGATCTGGGACGTGGTCGTCGGAGCCTCTTCGAGAGCGGGCAATGCTGCCCCCACAGCCGCGAGCTCTATCGTCGCTGTGGGGGCGCCTACTGCTGTGTTCTCATGTGCGGGAGCGCTTACGCTGATAGTCTCTGCAGGCGGAGCTTCTTCGGCTGTCTGCACTTCATTAGAACGGGCCGCAGGCTCGAGAAGTTGCGCGGCAGCCGCAACGGTGGCTGCGGCGGGCACGGTCGAACGCGCCGCTATCACACCGTCGGGATACACGAGCGTTGCCTCACTCGCTATCGGTAAGTTCGTTATGGTAAAGGGGAGCAGCACGCTCGAGGAGGGCAAGACGGTCATGCCGCTTGGGATACGGAACGAGCCGGTCTCAGAGAGTAGCCGCCAACCGGAGAGGTCGAGGCGCTCGTCTGAATCATTTGCAATTAAAATGCCGTCGCCCGAGACCGGAGGGAGATGCACCTTCGCCTGTTTCGCGGTGGCGACGATCTCGTCGTGCGCCGTTGTCGAGCCATCGACAGCGTCGACGGTGATGAGATACGTACCCGCGTAGCGATACACCTTCTCGGCCGAGTTGCCGACTGCCGAGGAGCCGTCGCCGAAGCTCCATGAGACGTGCGCCGACTGGTCGACTGCGCCGCCCTTGGTAGTGACGCGCGCGAAGAGGCGCAGCGGCACTTCAAGCATCGCCACACGGTTCTCTCCAATCTCTACCACAAGATCAGCGGGCGGCGGCACATAGGTCGACGCAGCCGGTGCAACGCTCGGTGTCGACGACGCGCTCTCTCCCGAGCCCGACGAGCTTGTGTCGCCGACCGTGATGAGCGACTTGATATCTGTGTAGGTGCTCGCGCCGATACCACTGACGTTCTGGATATCCTCAATCCGGGCGAACGGCCCGTGCTGCGTGCGATAGTCGATGATAGCCGTCGCCTTTGTCGGTCCGATACCCGGCAACGTATCGAGAAGCGCCGCGTCTGCGGTGTTGATATTTATAAGCGCTACCGCATACACGAGTGCGGGGAGGAGAATGACCAGGGTGATCAGACCGACAATGCGCATAGGGAGAGGTTATGATTCGCCTTTTAACACCTTGCGCAGGGCCTCTTCTGACACCTCGAAGGGTTTCTTCTCTTTCCCGACGCTTGCGGTCGGCGTTCCGACTTCCGACGTCGGAGCTGCCCGTGGCGGCTCCGCCGCCGCGGGTTTTTGCATTTCTTCCGGCGCTATCGGTCGGGGCTCCGGCCCTTGCGGACGTCGGGGCTGCTGACTCTTCTGCAATACCTCGGCAAGAGCTCCCTTGAGCGATTGCTTGTTCTCTGTCTGCTTCTGCTCCTTCTCCATTCCCGTCTTCGTCGTCATGGTACGGAGAATCGCCTTCAGCTCTTCAGCACTCTTCGTCACCACGGGTGGCCGTGCGACCTCCCTCTTCTGTTCGCGGGGTGGGTCCATTCGCCGCTCAGGGGGGCGAGGAGCCTCTTCTCGCTTAACAAACGGTCTTGGCGCTATGCCCTGCGAAACCGGAGGCAGCGGCCTCTCCTCTCTTGGAGGCATCGGCGATGCTGCCTGCCGTAGAGGGGGTGTCGGCGGGCGCTCGAGAGGAGCCGGCTTCTTCTTCATTCGCGCATCAAAGGGAGCCGGTGAGGCGGCACTCGCGGCGAGCTCTTCTACAATGACGTTCTCGACGCCCGCACGCTCTGCAGTGAACTGTTCGCGTGACGAGGCGATGACCCGTTCTCGGTACGAGACAGGCGGGGGCTCAATCGGCGGTATCGTCACCGCTGAGAAGGGTGCTGATCCGACACCGTCGATCATAAGCGAGAGGTAGACCTGTCGCTTATCGAGCGCAACCACGTCCTCCTTGGTGAACTTGGGCATAAAGATTGTCTCGAGCACTTCAGCGTCAAACGGACCGACGCGGAAGACGACCGTCGTGCCGACGTTACCGAAGACGGCATCACGCACCTCCTCTTCCATCTGCTCAATGTATTGGTGCGCGATGAGAAGATTCAGTTTATAT
>Ga0172379_10000954_pt1 | contig 63779 bp, 40 predicted proteins | sample GrowelOW334metaG_FD_119756 | JGI IMG/M metagenome (GOLD analysis project Ga0172379, IMG submission 119756) | Groundwater microbial communities from an aquifer near a municipal landfill in Southern Ontario, Canada - Groundwater well OW334 metaG | ecosystem: Environmental > Aquatic > Deep... | reverse complement strand
TCTTAAATACATTGAGATAGGTAATGAACAGTGGCATGCCAGGGGCTCCTATAACGAGCGCTATCCAATGATATATAAAGCAATCAAGGCCAGATATCCTGAAATGAAGATCATGTACAATGGCGATGATGGCAGTTCAGGAGATATACATTCGCATACCTATGGAAATTTCGTGGACTTCGTTGATGACCATCGTTATCAGAAAGAGTTGTCAGGATTGTACAATAAATATGACAGCATTGATCCTGCATGTAAAAAAATTTGTGTCGCAGAATATGCTTCTTCTATAAAAGGCAATGGTGGAGATATAATTGGGAATTTCGGAGATGCAATTTCAGATGCAATATTCATGCTCGGCTGTGAAAAGAATTCGGCTCGGTTGTGGTGGACAGGATATGGCAATTATGGAGGCCTTTTGGATCACAGTAATTTTGGTCCCTGCATCGTATGGAATGATGCCGTTTCGAGCTTTGTCACACCTTCCTATCATATGCAAAAAATGTTGTTTACCGATAATCAGGGTACCCGTATTTTGCCTTTTACACAAAATAGCGCCAATTGTTTTTGGTCCGCATCTGTTGATACTCAATCCGGAAAGCATGATATACTCTTGAAAGTAGTTAACAAATCGGGAACATCAGAAACAACAGATATTTTGCTCAAGGGTGCAGGTAAGATTGATCCGGTGGGTCATTTTACGCTATTGAAAGGATCTCCGAATGATGAAAATTCTTTGACAAATCCGACGAAAATAGTTCCATCATCCGGGACTTTCGTTGCCACCAGTCGTTTTTCTTACACTTTCCCGGCCAATTCTATCAATATTCTTCGTATTGGATCAGTCAAATAACACTAAATGAAGCCATTAGGTATTAAAATACTTTGTAGTGCAGTAATCTCTTTTTTGGTAAGCTTGGTTACATTTATTCGTATTCGAGCTAAGTTGGTTGTATTGGTTGAGTTCATTTTTCTTATTTCAGTACTCAATTCAGAGGCCAAAAGCCATGCAACAAGTTTTGATGCAATGAGGGGAACACGTTACGTGCATCCGATAGCAGATACGACAGATTCGCTTTCAGCAAAGGAAATTACCGAACTGCGGGACGATAAGGGACTGCCTCTTTGGTTTTCATGCGATATTTATAAAACTGTTTGTCTCAATACCCAGTGCCGAAAGGTGCATCTTCTGATTTATTGGGATGGCGCCGCCAACTATCTTGGCATGCAATTGCATAAAAATGAACCCTTGACAAAAACGGACCACAAAAATTTCACTCAGGATGACTATGAAAAGTTAGACAGGATTCTGTCTAATCCTTTATCGGTTTTAAAAGTGCTCAAAATTGAAGAGCTGACAATAAATTCTGAAGACAAGAAAAAAAACAAAGTGGATGCATTTTCCGGTGCTACAATGCCTGCATTGAGTGAATTCGTTGTAAAAGATGCCGTATACTCATGCTACACCTTGTGGCATACAGTATATGGAACGACCCGTGATCAAATCAACTCAATCCTTGAACAACGGACAGATGACCGCTACATTAGGCTTCTCTTTGAGCAGAAAGACCCGCAATACAGCATATGGGCAATTGATTATATAGAAAAGCATCCAAAATATCAACAGGTTTTTTACCATCATATAATGAATCTGATTCAGTCGGAAGATAATAACGTATCACGCAAATCATTGCACTTTTTTATTCCTGATAGGCTATCAGATGCAGCCATCCAGAAAGAAATGGCATTCCAGATGGAAAAGGCTTCAGCGACCCATAAATTTGAAATCATCATGCTCTTTAAAGCGCTTCCAAAGGTGACCAATGATGCTATCTTAATCATGTTGGTACAATTCAAAAATCGAAAAATAGGTACTGGATTACTAGAATATCTATGTAATTTAATACAACCTGAAAATCTAAAAGACTCCCGGATTGTCGAAGAACTCAAAAGCATTTCCAAAGATAAAAACCAGTATGTTAAGAATATAGCTCAAAAATCGCTTGCAAAAACCGATCATAATCTTTTGACAATTTTAATGGCATTAATCTTTGCCCTCCTTTTGGGTTATCTTGTTAATAACCTCTTTATAACGTGAGGTTTAAATAAACACTTCCCGCATAAACAAACATTTAAATCAGAAATCGGAAAAAATACATAAGACAAAAAGGGGAAAAGATGCGTTACGAAATGATGTTTCCATATCAAATCAGGGAGGCTATTGATAATAATACTCCTGTAGCAATGGCCTTAGGGGTTCTGGAGTACCACGGAGAACACCTCTCTTCCGGAGTTGAAACCCTGTTGGTAGTGAGGGCGCTTGAGATGCTCGAGAAGGAGATGACATTGGTAATCATGCCGCCATTTTATTATGGTGCAGGTTCTTTTGCCGTAGCAGCGCCGGAACGCAATGGAGGTATGCATGTCGATTCGGATATTCTTCACCTGTTTGCACGACAGTATTTTTATAATCTTTTGCGCATTGGCTTCCGCAATATTTACGTTTTTGTCCATCATCAGAGTGAAAACTTCGTCAATGGCATGCCCACTGATTTAGCCTTTAAACTGGCAGCACGCCAAGAAATTTCAGCATTCATTGAACGGGAACGTGGCGATGGTTGGTGGGGAGACAACGCTTCATCCGACTATTATGAAGAGCAAGCAAAAGGTACCGATCCGTTTAATTGGATTCACATCTGTCCGTTTATGAGCGCCAATGCCCAGTCCCGATTCCCTATTGACCATGCAGGGGAACAGGAGACATCCCTGATGATGTCATTCTGCCACGGAGGTGTGGATATGTCCAAATTCAGGGATACGGAATGGTACACCCAGGGAGCGAGACAAGCCTCGCTCGGTTATGGAAACCGGGCCAGGGAAATCATACTTCGAGACATGAAAAAAATGATGGGGCATACCCGGAAATGCTAAATTGTTGCAGAAGTTTTCCAAAAAAGTTTGCCTGTTATTAAAAACTAATTACTTTTGCAACACTTTTGAGGGAAGCCATATCCTTGATCAAACAGCAAAAGTAATCGGGGTGTAGCGCAGTCCGGTAGCGCACCTGGTTTGGGACCAGGGGGTCCCAGGTTCGAATCCTGGTACCCCGACGATCAAAGAGAGTAGAAAGAAATTTCTACTCTCTTTTTTTGATTGATGGGCAACCGTAGCGCATCCCGACTGCGTCGGGACATTAGTTCATTATTATTAGCTATTTTTGGATACGAAAAACAAGATTTTTGCTAACATAACAAGGACATATTATGAATTCTTTCAAGTTGTTAAACACATCGGTGTGGATTGCGGTATTATCCATCATGGTAACCACCCTGGCTTTTAACAAAGGATCTGCCCAACAGAAAGGTTGGCATGACCTTTTTGATGGTAAAACCCTCAATGAATGGAAAATTCTAAACCAGGATTTTAAGAATCCTGAAATTAATCCTGAATTTTACATTGAAAACAAGATGATCATTTGCAACACCAACAATAACAAAGGTGGAGGCTATCTAATTACCAATAGATCGTACAAAAATTTCATCCTGGAACTGGATGTGAAAATCGATACAACACTTAATTCGGGTGTTCAGTGCCGAAGTACCATTTGGCAAAAGGACACAGTTACTTCAAACTTTAACGGTAAACCAGGTATATTCAAATGGCCAGCCGGTTACGTTTGGGGATATCAAATTGAAATTGATCCTTCTCGTCGTGCCTGGTCAGGGGGTTTGTATGAACCCGGAAACCGTGGATGGCTTGTGACCCTCGAAAAAAATGAAAAAGCACAGCGAGCTTTCAAACCGATGGATTGGAACCATATTAGAATAGTGATGGATGGAAACAAAATACAAACCTGGGTGAACGGAATCACGATTGTAGATACATCGGATAACATGTCTTCGTCAGGTTTTATCGGACTGCAGTTTCATGGGGCAAACACGGAGATACAGAAAAATAAAAAATCAATGTGGAAAAATATCAGAATAAAAGAGTTGCCTTAAACTGGGAAAAATTATCCGGAATTTCAATCTCGACTTCCAACTATATTTAATAAAAATTTTACTTTTGCCTCCATTAGTTTAGGGTGAAAGATACTTTCTCCTTTTGACCAGCCTCAAATTCGCTGGGAGTGGAAAATCCAAATCAACCACAACAAAAGTATCATCATTCAAATTATCAAATCAGATTCCAATTGTCAAGGACAACTGGCTGGGGGATCGTATGTTTACTCAATTAAAAACTACTATTATTTACAACAACCAGTACTTTAAAAACTATTACTATTAACATTTTTGGCGGTCTGCTGTTGTTATATTGGATAGCCCTGTGTTTCATTCCTACAGGGGAATTCAGCGCCGGTACGATGGAGATGAACCAAAACTTCGCCTTTTGGTTTGACCGCCTTTTCGTCTCACCAGAATTGCTTGGAAAACATGGATGGAACGCGGAAGGAATATTCAGTACTTTCCCAGCCATAGCGACAGGTATCGCCGGAATGTTGGCAGGCCATCTATGTGATAGCAGATGTGTTTCAAACAATTTATTTGTATTCAGGTTTCCGGAATTTTGTGTACTTTGGTTTGGTGGATTCGGGGATGGCCGAAAAGGGTGCCTCGCTTGTCTGGGCAATTATTTCGGTAATCTCCTGCTTTTTATTCGGATATGTTCTTTACAGAAAGAAAATCTTCTTTAAATTGTAATCGTATCCCTAAAAATGTTTAGTACTAAAAATATAAGATATCATGAGAAATTTCAAGTTCATTGCCAGTATGGTTATATTGATATTGGCCGGTGCTTCCAGGGTAAATGTGGTATTGGCTCAAAACAAATTCAATATTCTGACAGTTCCGGCCGGAAATGAATTCACCCAGATCCATCCGGAAGGAACGACCATTTTACCCTCCGGTCGTTTTTTAACACCTGCCGGTCATACCATCAGGATTGCCAATGACCCTTTCGGTATAGCCCTTTCTCCGGATGGAAGAAAGGCTGTCACCTTACACAACGGAGTTTTCACCATTGTTGATCTTCAGACGATGAGCGCCATCCGGGTTCCCAGTTATGATAAGAAAATCAAATCACCACTATCCAAAGGATCCTTTTTGGGAGTAGCTTTTGCAAGTGATTCGAAAACGGTTTATTTGAGTGGCGGAGACAATGGCGCCGTTATCAAATACGACATTGAAAGTCTCACAAGACTCGATTCCATCTCCTTGAATGGCAAGGTAAACGGTATAGAATATGGGGATAGTTTCACTTCAGATCTGGTATTGAATGAGGCAAACAATGAGCTACTCGTTCTGGACAAGGCTAATTTCAGGATGGTACGTATTGATCTGGTCACCAGAAAAATAAAGGCCTCCATCAAAGTTGGCCGCCTCCCTTTCGGGTTATCCCTGAGTCCCGACAAAAAGACTGCCCTGGTGGCCAATGTTGGCATGTATGATTATCCGCTTATTACCGGGGCCACTCCCGAAAATATCGATTCATTGATGATTTCCCACCATCCTTACGGGGATAACACGAAGGAATCAATCCATGGAACAGTGGTTGAAGGACGCAAGGTTCCTGGAGTTGGTAGTCCGCTTCATCCCGATGCCATGAGCGTCTTTACCATCGATTTGAACTCCAACAAAGTGATGGATAAATTCAAGACAGGCCATCAGATCGGACAAATGATAGAAGATGCCGAAGTAGTGGGCGGAGCGAGCCCTAATTCAATAGCAGTCGGGCGGCAATTTGCCTATGTAACCAATGCCACGAATGACAATATTACGATCATCGATTACAAAAACCACAAGCTTTTGGGCGACATTCCAATTCTTGTTGATCCGCGAATCGACAAATACCGTGGATTGTTACCCTTTGGGATCACATTGAGCAAAGATGAAAAAACACTCTATGTTGCCCTACTGGGATTTAATGCCGTGGCTGTCATCGATGTTGATTCCAGATCATCCAAGGGCCTTATTCCGGCAGGATGGGGACCAACACGGGTTCAATTGTCAAAAGACGGCAAAGAGATCTACATCATAACTTGCAGGGGATTAGGCGCAGGACCCAACGGGGGAAAAGGTTTTAAACCTCCTGTTCAGGGATATTTTATTGGTGACATACAATTGGGCACTTTTCAGAAAGTGGATGTGCCGGATGTAACTCAATTGGCGACCTACACACAGCAAACCATTGACAACACTTTCAAAAGTATAACCATTACGGATGATGGCAAGAATCCATTACCGTCATTGCCTGGTATCAGGAAGTCGCCAATCAAATACGTGGTTTACATTACCAAAGAGAACCGGACCTACGACGAGATTTTTGGTCAGCTCAGGAATGCAGCAGGCGATAGTACCCTGGCCCGTTTTGGGGTAAATAATGAATACACCTTACCCGATTCACTTCGGACTAAATTTCCGCATCTACGGGTTAGTCCAAATCACATAAAAGCTGCCCAACAATTCTCCTTCTCAGACAATTTCTATTGTGATGGCGATGCATCCATTCATGGCCACCATTGGATGTTGGGTGTGATCCCAAACGAATGGGTAGAGACCAACTCAAGTGTATCAAAAGAAGCGAAGATATTTTCCAAGGCGCCAGGCAGGCGTTTTCCAGGTACTACAGGCAGCATGGATCCCGAGGATTACGCCGAAATAGGTGGTCTCTGGGAGGCGCTCGACCGGAAAAAAGTACCATTCTACAATTTCGGCGAGGCAAATGAAACGGGACATGTACGCGAAGAGTGGTTCGACACCAATACCGGGGCAGCCCATGGTGTAATGGTTCCCATGCAAAAGGCGCTTTTCAAGAGGACCAGTCACAATTATGCCGGATTCAACACCAACATTCCGGATCAATACCGGATGGAGCAGTTTGAAAAGGAGTTCACCAAGAAATGGATAAAAGGAAATGAAAAATTACCTTCATTCATTGCCATGCAGGTCCCCAACGACCATGGCGCCCGAAACCGGCCTGAAGATGGCTACTTCTTTCCGCAATCGTACATGGCAGATAACGACCTGGCCGTGGGGAGAATCCTGCATTTTCTTTCCCGGACTAAATACTGGAAGAATATGCTCGTTATTATAACGGAAGATGATCCGCAAGGCGGAGTCGATCACATCGACGGACACCGGTCAGTTTTGATGATGGCAGGCCCTTATGTTAAAAGAGGATATGTATCGCATACCCATGCCAATTTTGGATCCATACTCAAAACGATCTACAACATCCTGAATGTGCCTTATGTTAACCAGTACGATGTGACCGCCTCCCTGCTACAGGATTTTTTTACCCCAATTCCCGACTATACCCCTTATACACTCGAATTGCATGATCCACGCGTGTTTGACGTCACAAAAGCAATGAGGAAATACAAGATGACCATCGACTGGCGGAAGGTTGAACAGGGACCCGAACTGGACAACGAGGAAGTGGAACGCAAAGAACTATACCGGAATAAATATGACAATGATGAGGTACAACGGAAAGCGCTTTACAAAAAAAAATGACAATTGACAATTGATAATGAAATATATTACCTCTCCGTCGTCCTACCGTCCTGACAGTGCATACCACGAACTGTTCTCCTGGTAATCTTCAATCAATGTGGTACTGTCTGAATAATTCAGGTGCCCGATCAATGCCGTCACCTCTTTCTTTAAAGTAGCCAGGCTGTTCTCAATCAAATCAGAACGGAACCCCTTTTCTCCCAAATCAACCACCTTCTCCATCGAGATAATCCTGGATATTGCCTGACCCAGTTCTACCATCTTGCGCTGTGGCAACTCATAATCAAGATTAAAATTCAGAAGATCTTTAAAATAATCTGTAGCTTTCTGGGTCAAATCACTGGAAATTAGGAATTTGAATAAATTAGATTCCTTTGCTTGCTTCATTTGTTTGACAATAGCATCAGATATCTGTGAATAGAGCATGTCGTTCGATCCTTCAAAGATCTGGAACGGACGGCTATCGGTAATGCCTCTCCCACCGATATGACTCAGCCTGTATGCCTTCGCCCCAACAAGCTGCACCAATGACTGTGCTGCATTTTGCATCAAATCAGTTACATAGCTCTTTACCGCATTGGCTTCTACCCCACTCATGGAAAGATCGTTCTCTATACCCGCCTTTTCGCTGCTACTCGCGCACATGGCGGAAGCAACCGTGAAAGAAGATTGCAGATCTGTCAGACGAAGCTGTACCTGGTCGTATGCCATCAACCTTTTACCTGATACAGACCTTTCCCTGGTGTGGGAAAGCGCTTCATCAAGCATCCGCTGGATAAACCCATGCGCCATGCCCGGAAACTGAAGCCTGCTACGGTGCAACAGGTCCAAAAGTAACTTTATTCCGGTTGAATGGGGTTGAAGTCGATGAAGATGAGGTACCTCCACATCAATCCTATTGCGGCCGTAAGGGATTTGGTAAAGACCTAGATTGTCAAAAAACTCTTCTACCACGATTTGCTGACCATTCTGGTTGACATCACACAGGAAAAAGTCGATATCTCGTTTTAATTCACCATTTTTCATCTGCTCCCTGGCTGTCAATAGCCAGAAATCGGCCCATCCCGTTAATCCGGCCCAGTGTTTGGTACCTTTGATGTTGTAAAAATCCCCTTCCGATGTAAATGAGGTCTGCATGTTGAGCGCATCACTGCCATGGCCGGGTTCCGTAATCATCAATCCACCCATGTTTTGTGCAGTCATAAACCTGTCAAAGACAGACCTTTTCGTCTCCTCCGACCCATATTTTGCCAATGGCTGAAGGAATAGCGCAGAATTGATACCCAAAGTTAGCGACAGCGCCAAAGATTCGTAGGCGGCTGCAGAAAGGAGAGAAAGAATCTCTTCTACCTTACCACCCCTCCCACCGTATTCTTCAGGTATATTTACAGACAATGGGTTACCCGACATCACCTCCCGCATCACGAAAGGAGGCATACCCCTGTTGGTACTCAATTGATCGATATCAGCCCTGACTCTGTAAGCATGGGTACTTCTTGACCGAAAATCTTCCAAGAAAATTTCAAATGGTATTTTTGGATTTGACAAAGGGTTACTTTTCATGGTTGAATAAAAATTATTAATGCCGGATCTTAAAATAACCTCACCGGCCAAATCTCCATACTTCAAATCGGAAAAATTACCTGAAATAAAAAGATATCTGTTAGTTGAACGTCAATTTTGAAGTTATGTTGCAAAAAAAAACGCTATTTTTAAAGAAAATTTCTAATCAATATATATTACCATGTTAGAAAATAGAAAGAAAAATCTTAGTCGTCGTTCATTTTTCGGAACCTCGATGATGGGCGCAGCAGGGGTTGCCCTTCTGCCCGGGCTGGTTACCAACTGTGACACAACGCCGGCAGCTCCGGCTGCAGATGTCCGTCTAGGCTTTATCGGAATGGGCAGACAATCCATGTACTTACTAAATAGTTTTTTACAAATACCTGGAGTACAAGTTATTGCTGGATGTGATGTATATGGTATCAAACGCAAAAGATTTGAAAAAAGGGTAACAGACTTCTATGCCAAAGCAGGTAAGAAGGTTCCAATTGAGACCTGTGAAAAATTTGAGGATTTGCTTAATAATCCAACCATCAATGCTGTGGTTATTGCTGTTCCAGACCACTCACATGCCAGAATTGCCATAGCGGCCCTAAAAGCCGGCAAGGATGTCTACCTGGAAAAACCCATGACCTTCACCATCAAAGAGGGACAGGAGCTGGTAAAATGTGTGAGGGCTAACAGCCGCATTTTGGGTATTGGCAGTCAGCAAAGATCGGATCCCAATTTCCAACGTGCCATTCAGCTCGTTCAATCCGGGGCCATCGGTACCATAGAAAAAGTAAATGCACATGTCGGCGCCCCGCCAAAACCATATAACCTCCCTGAAGAACCAGTACCGGCTGATCTGAACTGGGACTTGTGGCTTGGTTCCCTGACTGCCAATATACATTACAACCACGAACTGGATCCGCCAATCAGCCTGGATCCTCCCGAAGACGAAAAACTCTGGGGCGCCTGGCGCTGGTACACCGAAATGGGTGGCGGATTCACGACCGATTGGGGCGCACACATGTTCGACATTGCACAATGGGGACTTGGCATGGACAGAAACGGACCGGTTGAAGCCTCTCCTATCGGGGATGGCACTGAATACATGAGTTTCAAATATGCCAATGGCGTGGTGATGACCTCTGAGCCTTTCGACGAGAAGAAAACCAAAGGTGTGAAATTCTGGGGCAAAACAGGTTGGATTGAAGTTGCACGAGGCTTTTTCAATGCTTCCGATCCAAAATTGATGCCAGAAAAGAAAGAAGAAGCCAAAGGTCCGTACGAAACCAAGATTCCCCACCAGATAAATTTTGTGGAAGCAGTCCGCGGGCACAAGGACCCAGTAGTTCCGGTCGAAATCGGGCACAGCAGTTGTACGGTCTGTACACTTGGAAACATCGCCTGTCAACTGAGAAGAACGGTCAAATGGGATCCTATCAAACAGGTTTTTATCGACGATACCGATGGGGCAGCCACAAAGATGCTGCACTACGAATATCGACAGGGATATTCACTGCTATAAAATAGAAGAGGCTCCGAAAGGGGCCTTTTTCTATTTATAAGCTATGCGGCAAGAGAATCGTTGAACGCCAAATGGCTGTTTTCGCCAATACCAACAAAAGCAACATCACTCGGGTGTTTGCTGATCAATTAATACTAATTTCCAGAATGGTCATTGTAATGTTATTCGATCCATCGGTACAGGTAACTTTGAAATAGTCCTTCCCGGGTGTTACATTAGTGGTTCGCAATCAATAAGCTTAGAATAATCCAATATTTAATCGAAATTTTTATAATCTCATAATTTTATTTGAGATTTAAACAGTTTCTTCTAAGTTTTATAAGGTTGACCAAGTTATTTGCGCTATCATTTGGATTTGCAGACATGATTTTATTCCTGCTGCTAATTCTGAAAAGTCTATTTAAATCTTACCTTATTAAAGCAGTAGCACACCAAAGCAGAGGAGCCTGTCCATGAAGATCCCCAACAATGCGTTTTCTTTGCATGTAATGGTTGCGATCATTTTTAATGTTTGTTCCTTCGCAAACTTCTGTTAGTTCATCGTCTGTATTGATGTATGAAACCAGGGCCAGCCAACCTTTGCGTGCAGCTACTCCGTACGCTTTCTTATCAAGCCAGCCGTTCTTTACACCTGTGATTATAGCATAAGTAAACATCGCAGTTCCTGAAGTTTCCTTCCATGCATCCGGATCGTCAATAATTTGTCGCCACATACCATCATTTTCCTGATACATTAATAACACAGCCATCATTTTGTGGTATCCTTCCATGATTCGGGTACGATTTGGATTGTCTTTCGGCAGGATTCGAAGGATTTCGGCCATTCCTACGGCCATCCATCCATTGCCTCTCCCCCAGCTATAATGGGCTTCCGGTGAATGGTAGAACAAACCGTTTCCCAGTTGGATGGTGTCGAGATAAAGCACCATCTCTTTGGCGGCACGATCAATATATTTCTTTTCGCCTGTTGCCCTGTATGCTTGTGCCTGCACTGCCGTGATCATAAACATATCGTCAATCCAGATGCGGGTTTGCCAGGAATAGCCCTGATCGGCTAGTTTCTTTTCTTCAGGCTTTGCTCCAATAGGCAAAGTCCATTGATTATCAGCATATTTCAGTCCAAGATCAAGATATTTCTGCTGTTTGGTTTTCATGTAAAGTTCGAGTGGAACCGATCCAAAAACATTGTTATCAACATGATTAGGTTTCGGCAGAAGGTTTGCTTCCTTGTCGAAAAGCGGAGCAAACCGACCTTCATATCGGTTGAACAATTTTTTATTTTTAGAGACCTCAGCAAACCACATGCCGCCCAACCAGGTACAAACATCCGGATAAGTGATCTGCGTTGGAGGAGTATCCGGATGGGTATTCCCATATCTGGAATGAGGGGTATTCAGAAACTTTTCAGCAATACGTGTCCCAATTTCCAACGGTGATTTTCCTTTCGGCCAGTGTTTCAGATCGTAATTTTGGTGTTGGGCATTAGTCGTCAAGACATTTAGTAAAAGGATAAAGGAGAAAATTGAAGTTGTTATTTTCATATTATTCTTTAAAATTATTTACATATTAAATTACGTTCAATGTGATGAAATTACATCCTTTATCTTGAACACCCAGGCATAATTGCATGGATTTGTTGCAGGAGTAATTGCAGGCGGAGTAATCGTTATACTGTTTGCTGAAACTGAGTATTTCACTTTCCCATTGAAGCCAAGCATCGTTACTGATTCTGTTTTGCCGATCCCTTTTACTACGATTGGACTATCCTGCCATTTGGTTACGATCACATACAATTCGCTCCTTTTTTTTGTAAAGTACACTGTTGTTTCAGGTGATACCACTGGTGCTTTCTCCCATTTTCTTGTCTCATAAATTGCTTCGCCATTGACTTTCAGCCAATCTCCAATATCGGCAAGTCGTTGTTGCATAATTTCAGGAATACGGCCATCTGCGGTTGGACCAATGTTGAGTAGCAGGTTTCCGCCACGGGCTACCTTGTTGATCAGGATGTGCACCAGTTCTTCAGAAGTTGAGTAATCTTCCAGTACTTCATTGCGGTTGTACCCAAATGATCCTGCTATACCACGGCACTCTTCCCATGGATGTTCAAATTTGGTGTCATTGGCATTCCCCTCGTGTACCAAATCATATTCGGTAGTGTAGAATCCGCCGTGTTTGCTGCGGGTCTCTTTTCCCCAGCGGTCGTTCACCACAACTGAATTTTTTACCGGGGAGTCATTGTATAGCCAGGCCAGGAACTGCGTGCTTTTCCAGTCCTCGCTCGGGTGATCCCATTCTCCGTCAGTCCAAAACACATCAGGCTGATAGCGGGTGACCAGGTCCTTCATTTGCGGAATCATGTGTTCGTCCACATATTTTGCCAAATTGGCTTTGTACAAGGGGTTAAACCACTCGTAAAGCGAATAGTAAAATCCCATGTGCAGTCCTTTCTCTTTCACCGATTTGGAAAGGTCACCGCATAAATCCCGGTGAGGACCGATATCCATAGAATTCCAGTTCCAGCTCTGTTCGCTCGGCCAAAGGGTAAAACCTTCGTGGTGCTTGGATGTCAGGACGATGTATTTGGCGCCTGCCTCTTTGAAGCGTTCTGCCCAGGCATCAGGGTCAAACATTTCAGCTCTGAAAAGGTTGGCAAAATCCTGGTATTTGAAATCTTTGCCATATACACGATTCTGATAATCAATAAAGTACTGCTGGGTTTTGGATGGTTTCACCAATCGGCTCCAATACCATTCGGCATATTGCTCGTAAACACCAACTTTATCACGTTTGGTCGGACTGTAAGCGGGAACGGAAAACAACCCCCAATGGATAAATATTCCGAATTTGGCATCCTCGAACCATGCCGGAACAGGACGGCTATCGATAGATTCCCAGGTGGGCTGGTAGCTTTGAGCTTTGATCAAGTTGAATGGAACCATCAAGATGATAAGAGTAAAAACAAATTTGGTAGTTTTCAATTTCATATTAAGTAATATTTAGTCCTCCCTTTTATAAATCAATTCTATACCATTGCCTTTATGTAAGTTTCGGCTATACTTTTTGTCAGTTGGGTTGTTCCAGTGCTCTGCAGTTCCAAGACTGGCAAGAGGGGTGCCATCCCTTTCCGGGTCGTAAACCGCGCCTGAAGGTGGGTTGTTGGCCAGGGCCATCTCTTCCATGGCATAGTCGCTGTACATCATATCGGGTGCATCGGGCCATGCCGCAAGGGCAAAGTCGAGTACAACCGATTCAATGGCAACAGGATCCTGTGAGGCAAACAAACTACCCATCCACTCATTGTTGAAGGGAGGGATTGTCCATTTTGATTTGGGAAGTCCGCCTAAGCCCTTGTTGCTGTAAACCCCGTCGATCAGATAAAGCACTGTCTTCCCGCCCAGGTCTTTGTGCCCGATGAAATCAGGATAAACCGAGTATTGAGGCTTGCCTGCCTTACTTTGACTAAAGCCACTTCCATGCGAATTCTTATGCCAGTCGGTTTCAATGCTGGTGCATCCGAAAAAATTCTTTGCACATAGTGTAACACCTTGGGCTACATGCCCTTTCATGATTGCCAGATTAATTACATAATCGGCCTCAACAAAACAAGTCGCAAGTCCATGGACCATTCCCTTAAAATCCTGTGAGTAAACAAAACCGTTTTCCACAAAAGTCGATTGCTCCCGTCCGTCGCCCCCTATATGGTCGATGTAATGAACTTTCGGATATACCGCGTAGCATTTGTCATAAATGTTGTTAGTGATAAACCTGCTTGGGTCCGCCACAGTAATATTTTCCTCCGCGATTCCGGCTTTGTTCACCAAACTTCTCATAAGTGACAATATCATTGCCGGATTGGCATTGATTTCTCCGCTGCTCTCGTGGGAACTGGTATTGTTCTGGTTGATTTTGATCGCTACCTTTTCCCCCTGTTTGTAACCTGTACCGCTATTCTTTTTGGTTTTGTTGAAAAAACGGAACAGGACATCCCATGATTTTTTTTCATTTCTGACATTGGTCAAACTGAGCAGGGTTTGTGAAAAAAGTTTATCTGTTTCTTCCTGGTTGTTGAAACGGTCTTCCCACCAAAATCCGTTCTTTTCATCCCAACTTGCAATTTTAGGGTTGTGCCCCCAGGCCACCCTGCCCGGAAACATTCCTTTAGCCACACCAAGGGGTACATTAGGTTTGTACCAGATTTTCAGATCAGCGGCACTGACTTCTTTCGGGGATTGAAATGAAAAAATAGCGGCGGTTGCCATTCCAATAACCAGAAATAGTCCTGCGGCCAGATATTTGGCTTCAAACAATTTGTTCTTAGCCTTTTTGAATGCAAAAGCAGCTCCCGACAGGGTCAGTATCCAGATCACAAAACCCGACATCATCGGCGCCGCCACCTGCATACAAGGGTAAGTAGCCCTTGAAGGTTTTGGAATTACCCTGATCAGGAACCAAATGGTTGCAAATAAAGAAATAAGCAGGAAAACAATTTTGCCCGGTACTCGCAATTTCTTTAAGAAAAACAGGGTTCTTTTGATCCCGTTCGGAAATTTTTGAATTCTTTCGTTAGTTATCATCTTTTTGAGTTTTAAAATTCTATTAAGCATTAATTTGATCATTGCAAATTGAATCATCGTTTCGCTTGTATCTGTTAGATATTCAATGTTTTTCTAAGCCTTTAAAATTTTATTGCCTTGCTATCAATGGTTTAAAGCGAAGCATTAGTGGACACTGGCTGAGAAATGATTGGCAAGTTGCCGCTCCAATCGATCTTCGCTTCTTCGCCGGTTACGGGATCGGTTATCGTCAGTACCTTGTTAACCATCGTTACCAAGGGGTGCGTTTCATCAAGCCGTGCATCAATGTCAGGCCAGGGATCTGAAATATTAGCTACACCATTTACCCAAACATTGGGTATCATCCTAACCTTCCCTTCGGCGTCAGTTGCCAGGTTGGTATCATACTCTGTTTTGAGTGTTATGTTATCTGAGTTGGTATATTCTACTTGTAATGAAGGAGTAGAGCCCGATCCCCAGGCAACCGTTGGATTCCGGGCCGACAGGTTTGCCTTGAACGCATCGAAAGAGGCAAACTTGCCACCACTTCTCGTGCTGGTGCCTATCTCAACCACAAAACCGGTTTGGGAACGCCCGCCATGAAGTACTGCAGTGGCATAAAACGCTTTCCAAACGTTGGCATCATCTGCTTGCACATTAGCAGTTGTCAGGGAACGTATCCCGATGTAAGTGTTGCCCTCATTAAGAAAGAGCCATTTCGTACCATCAGGGTTAACCACCTCGTTTGCCTGATCCATTGTTGCAGGGTACCGGATCCCACACTCCTTGCGAAGGTTGCTGGCATGGTTGCTGCGGCGGATTGTCCTACCTGACGTGTAGAAAAAGTCCGGGCGATCAGGGGCAGAATTCGGCCAGGGGTCGGTGTCGGTAATGTTGAACATCACGATAGCAGTGTTCTTGTGGTGGGCCACCTGCATGAACGGCGATTGAGGTGCCTACCACCACGCGAAATTGGATGGTGTTTCAGGCTCATCGGCCAACCAGTAGGGGTGTCCTGCCTGGAGGTACTGCAACCGGTCGTCCGAACGGTAGGCAATTCCCAGCTTGCTCCCGTCCTGTAAATAGAAATCGGTAGGAACAAGGTATCCGGTAGATGAGCCAATGGCGAATTCCTTATCGCGCCAAACACTGCGGAACGCAACATTAAATATCGCATAAGTGGATCTTCCTTTAAGGTTTGGCTCTGAGGTCCTGACCCAGTGCGCTTTGTCAGGATTGTCGCTGCTAAGGTTAGCGATACGCTCCAGCGCTATGGGTGGACGATAAGCGGAAAGCGCGGCGTAAACCAGGTAGGTATTGTCCCCTGATTGGAGCATACGCGAACCCGTAGGCTTACATTGGTTCCAATAAAGCCAATTCAGCACCATTGTGTTATTTTTCATTCCATCATCACGCCCGGGACCTGTTCCCCCGTTGGTGTAAAGAGAGTTGTAGAAGCGCGGGTAAGGATCGAGGATATAGCCACGGTAAACATTAACGGATAAGTGAGACATCATTTGAAGGATCATGGCCTCAGCAATATTTTTCACCTCCTTATCTTCTGCAAACTCGTAAAGATGCTGCAAGGGTATCAGATGACACAGAATGTAATTGGGTGATGAGGCTTCCCCGAATGAATGGTCGTAACGCTTCTGTCCTTCAACACGCAATTTCTCTTTGACATCCGCCATCAACCTGGCGGAACTCACCCTGGGGCTGTTTGTGTTTTTAGGATACCACATGCCCGTTGGAAATTTCTGCGCGAACAAATAGCCATTGGAAAGAAGCATCAGATTATGATTCTCTGTGCCCCCTCCATACCAGCTGGTCATCGTCTGGGCATCCTCAGCTATACCATTCAACTGCGTGGAGGTGAAACGGTCGCCGAACTGATAAATTGCGCGGACAACACCCAAAGGGAAGAAAAGAGGGTCTGTCATATCGGGCGTTAAACCATGAAGTATGCCAACTGTCTTGATAACAGCATCATTGGATTGGGGCGATCTCTTGGGGTACTTGTAAAAATTTGCCAAGTTATAGGCCATGCCCAATTTCCTATGAGAACTTGGCGCTGGCCAGGACAGGTTGAGAAGCCAGTCCCTGCGCGCCTCATAGCTGCTCCAATCCTGTCCATACGTATTATTACCAATCCCTGCAACAATGCTGGCGAAAAGACAAACTGCGGTTATATTTCGAAAGTTCATGTGCAATGTATCATTCTTATGTATAATATTGATTCCATAATTTTGAGCTATTTAACCCGAATCTGTCCAAATTCGGCTTTTGCCAACGCTGATTTATTATGTGAAGTCACTGCCAGGCCAACGAATAATTGCTTTGGCATTTTTTGTAGATAAGTGCTATAAAGTTTCCAACTTTTGTTGTCATTACTGATATACGACACGAAAATATCCCCATGTCGTTTAAGCCGGATCCATGTGTTCGGGAAAGTTACATCGAACTGATTACCTGCCGTTACCGGATCGGGATAGATGGCTTTCATTTCGCCCCCTTTTTCGAGGCGGTATTGAAACTCACATCCGCCACTGTTTTTATTTCGAGGTGTGTTATCCGGAAAAATCTGATAATAGACATGTTGACTATTGTCTGTCAAATCGGCCCTGGCCATGATTCCCGCTTTTGTGTACTGATTTGCTTTACTTAAACTTAAAATCTGAACACTAAAATCGAAATCACCCTTTAGTTCTTTATAACTGAAATGAAACTCGTCACGTTTTCCCCAGATGTCGGAACCACCTGCTAATATTTCACATATTTTTTCAGTACAGTCGATATGCCCTGTAAGTGCAGGGTTACCAATATCGCAACTTTTAAGATTTTTGGCAAGTATGATTTTGAAATTGCCTTGCGCAATTGCCATGCTGCCCACCAAAGTAACCAGCATCAAAACCAAGATTATTTTTTTCATGATAATGATTAATTATTGATAATTGCAGGTTCCATTGTTAGATGACGACGGATTAAGTTCACTTGTTGGGGAGTTCCATTGTTTTCTTCGAAAATAACCAGCTCATTCGCGCCAGCCTTCAGCCATGCGGAAGGCACATGATAATAGCGTTGTGGCCCTGCATCCTGCCAATACCTTCCTATATTGCGGCCATTGACCCAGATCATCCCCTTACCAAGTCCTTCAGCATCAAGCATCCACGGGTCACCCGAAATCTCTTTGGGCGTTAATGTAAAAGAACTTCGGAACCATGAAAGTTGAGCTGGTTTCACATAGGGTTTCCAGTCTGTTGTTTTGGCTCCCCCGGTAGTAAACCAACGATTATGCTCGCCTACCATACCAGCAGCAAAACTCCACTGTTGATTGATGATCTGACCATCAAGATACACCGGGGAGAGTAATCCTTGCTGAGTTTGTGACATGGGCAGATCGATCATCCAATCACCCTTTATCATACCCAGCGTACTTACCAGCAGGAGCAATTCGTTTTTGCCTGCCACCAATGGCACCTTAATCTGAAGCGCAAATTTCTTCGCATCATTGTCAGCTGGCAGATATGGACCGCTGAGCTTACGGTTCTCAGGTAATCGATCGGGCACCGTCCCAATGAACTTTCCGTTGACCCAAACCGATAAACGATCAGAAACCCGGGCTGCCAATGTTATCAAACCAGCTTTCTCCCTGGTCACGGAAGTGCGGTACCATCCATAATCGGTCTCATCGCGGGTTTCAGCCAGCATATTGTGGGGTAGTTGTACCACTTTGAACTTTGCAGCTCCGGAAACACCCGTAGGTAAAGGATCCAACCTCGTCGTCCAACTTAGGCACACATTGGCCGTTATAAGATTCACTTTGGGTAGGAGGGTCGGCTGATCCCAACTACGATAGGCAACCTTGAATGATCCATCTGATTTCTCCATCGCAACAACTCCTTTTGGCTGAAGTGACAAATCAACGCCATACATATTCACCGTCTTTAGGCTGTCAGTCATATTGAAAACGAAGTCGAGTACACTGTCGGCACGATTAACGCTACAGACCTGAACTACCTCTTTGCCATTTTGTTTAACCGACTGCACCGGACTCCGGGAACCTTCCAAAATTATGCCTGCATTGTGCTGCAGGAAGGTATGCATCAGTTTTAGATTTTGTAAATTCGGCGTGGGTAAACCATATTCGTCTAGAGCAGCATCATAATCATAGCTGGTAGTTCCCAAATACATGGCTGTACGACCAAAGTTTGTACCGCCATGCCACATATAGTAGTTCATGCCAGCGCCGCCGGCAGCGAAGAAACGAATGATCTCAGGGATCACCACGCGGAGATTCATTGTATGATGTTTTTCTCCCCAGATATCATACCAAGCCACCCAATTTTCGGTCCAGATTGCAGGTTGGTCCGGACGCCGCTTGTGCAGTTCTTCGATGCGTTTCCAAACCGAATTTCCATTGAGGGTTTCTATGGAACTTGGTGATGCCCCTTCACACATAATCATGGGAACGTTAAATCCGGCACGATGCCCAAGCTGTTCTGCCCATGCAAGATATTTCTGCCCTTCTTCTCCATAGCGTTTTGCCACATTTTTGTATTCGTTTTCCATTTGTACCAAGATAATGGGCCCACCATTCGAGATCTGGCGATTGGCCACTTGCCTTCCCAACTCCATCACCCAGCTTTCCATCGCATCCATGTACGGTTTATTCCATGTACGGGTAACCAGACCAGGTTTGGTCGCCAACCACCAGGGTAAGCCCCCGTAGTTCCATTCTGCACAAATATAGGGACCGACACGCAGGATGACATAAAGGCCATTTTTCTGACACAAATCAAGAAAAAGCGGTAAGTTATATCGTTCAGAAAAATCGTACTTACCTTCCTGTCTCTCGTGCCCTTCCCAAAACACATAGGTCTCAATGCAGTTCAAACCTGCTGATTTACTCTCCTTAAGCATCTGTGGCCACATATCGGGCGTACTTCGCGGGTAATGGAAAGCTCCGGATATGAGCAACGTACGCTTACCATTGATTTTCAATGACTTTCCGTCGTAAGTGATTGGTGATGACACTGTGGAATCGGATCTTATATCTTTTACAACAGCAAAAGATGTTGACGGAGCCAGAAACGTTAACATAAGAAGTGAAATCAAAAATAATATTGTACGTTGGTGGCATTTCGTTGAAATTTTCATGGGGATTATAATTTGAGTAATTATGAATACTATCTGTTTTATAAGGTTGACCAGCTTATTTGCGTATAATAAATTTGTTAAAATATTTGTCCTTTCCATTTGTCAGGATAAGCATGTAAAAACCATTACTGTATTTTGAGACATCGAAAGGGATAATAGCTGTACCTGAAAGTTGTTCTTCCACGCTTCGGATCATGCCATCCATACTAATTAATTGAATAATCCATTTCCCTTCAGGTAAACCGGAGGTATTGATGTACACCTTATCGGAAGCCGGGTTAGGGTAAATCTTTATTGCCTTACTAACATTAGGTTTGAGTGGAACGTCAGTAGTCACCGATGACGAAATGATTGGCAAGTTGCCGCTCCAATCGATCTTCGCTTCTTCTCCGGTTACGGGATCGGTTATCGTCAGTACCCTGTTAACCATCGTTACCAGGGGGTGCGTTTCATCAAGCCGAGCCTCAATGTCTGGCCAGGGATCTAAAATATTAGCTACACCATTTACCCAAACGTTGGGTATCATCCTAACCTTCCCTTCGGCGTCACGTGTCAGGTTGGTATCATACTCTGTTTTGAGCGTTATATTATCTGAATTGGTGTATTCTACCACCAATGAAGGAGTGGAGCCGGATCCCCAGGCAACCGTTGGATTCCTGACCGACAGGTTTGCCTTGAACGCATCGAAAGAGGCAAACTTGCCACCACTTGTCGTACTGGTACCTATCTCGACCACAAAACCGGTTTGGGAACGCCCGCCATGAAGCGCTGCCGTGGCATAAAACGCTTTCCAAACGTTGGCATCATCTGGTTGCACATTGGCAGTTGTCAGAGAACGTATCCCGATGTAAGTGTTGCCCTCATTAAGAAAGAGCCATTTCGTACCATCCGGGTTGACCACCTCGTTTGCCTGATCTATTGTTACAGGATACCGGATTCCACATTCCTTGCGAAGGTTGTTCGCATGGTTGCTGCGGCGGATTGTGGTACCTGACGTGTAGAAAAAGTCAGGGCGAGTGGGAGCAGAATTCGGCCAGGGGTCGGTGTCGGTAATGTTGAACATCACGATCGCAGTATGCTTGTGTTGGGCCACTTGCATGAATGGCGATAGAGTAGCCTGCCACCACGAGAAATCGGATGGCGTTTCGGGCGAATCTGCCAACCAGTAGGGGTGCCCTGCCTGGAGGTACTGCAACCGGTCGTTCGAACGGTAGGCAATGCCAAACTTGCTACCGTCCTGACAATACCATCCGGCGGCATCATGATAACCGGTCATTGAACTGATGGCGAACTCCCTGTCGCGCCAAACACTGCGGCGTTGAACATTAAATATCACAGAAGTGGAGCTTCCATTATGGCCAGGCTCTGAGGTTTTGACCCAGTGCGCTTTGTCCGGGTTGTCGCTGCTAAGGTTAGCGATGCACTCCAGTACTACAGGCGGTCGATAAGAGGAAAGCGCCGCGTAAATCAGGTAGGTATTGTCCCCTAATTGCAACATACGAGATCCCGTAGGTTTACATTGGTTCCAATAAAGCCAGTTCAGCATTAATGTGCTATTCTTCATTCCATCATCAATCCCGGGACCAGTCCCCCCATTGGTATAGAGGGAGTTGTAGAAGCGCGGGTAGGGATCGAGGATATAGCCGCGGTAAACATTAACTGATAAGTGAGAGAGCAGTTGAAGGATCATGGCCTCAGCAATATTTTTTACCTCCTTGTCTTCCGCAAATTCGTAAAGATGCTGCAAGGGTATCAGATGACACAGAATGTAATTGGGTGATGAGGCCTCCCCGAATGAATGGTTGTAGCGCTTCTGTCCTTCAACGCGCAACTTCTCTTTGACATCAACCATCAACCTGGCGGAGCTCACCTTGGGGATGTTTTTGGTTGAGGGATACCACATGCCTGTTGGAAATTTCTGCGCGAACAGGTAACCATTGGACATGCGCATCAGATTGTGGTTCTCGGTGCCCCCTCCATACCAGTTGTCCATTGTCTGGGCATCAGTAGCTATACCATTCAACTGCGCGGGGGTGAAACGGTCGGTAAACTGGTAAATTGCGCGGACAACACCCAAGGGAAAGAAAAAAGGGTCTACCATATCGGGCGTTATACCATGAAGTATGCCAACTGTTTTGATAACGGCATCATTGGACTGGGAAGATTCCCTGGGGTATTTGTTGAAATTTGCGAGGTTGTATGACATGCCCAATTTCCTGTTAGAACTCGGCGCCGGCCATGACAGGTTTAGCAGCCAGGTCCTCCGCACCTCATAACTGCTCCAATCCTGTGCATAGGTATTGTTACCAATCCCCGCAATAATGCAGGCAAAAAGACAACGTACGGCTAAATTTCGAAAATTCATATGCAATGTATTTCTCTTCACTAAAAACGAATTACTATCGCAGCAATATGGTGAAGTTAGTTGCTCTTAATAACTACGCACACTCAAGAGTTTCTTAAATGTCTGTCAATCTAATCTTTAATATCCAGATATGTTTGCATGGCCTGCCTTTTCATATTGTAACATCATAAAATACCCAGTTTCAATATGCCCCGGACTATGAGAATTTTCATCCCGTTGAAAATTCCCATAGTACCGGGGCATGGAATTGACCTGATCTACCTTAGTATCCTCGGACAGGCCAGACGCCTCTCTCTCAAGCAAGTCGATGAATGAGGTTCGGGCTATTTAGTAAACCTGAGGCTGAAAGGTCTCCATAACGATACCCCTGTCCCTGACAACCAGTGTGTCACTAGCGGAAAATGAATAAACTCCTGAGGTGATCTTATACTGTAAATAAATGGCATCGCGCTTCTTATTGCCCCACGAATCAGCATCACCTACCAGTTTTCCGGATCCGGTTATGGTGTAACCGGATGATCCTTTCGCCCGGGTTATTGTACAACTTCCATCATTTGAAAATGTAAGGTCCATTTGGAGAAATCCCGAAACCCGCCGCGAATGTGAACCCCCGCTCAGGGTAACCTTGTTTAGACTCTTGGTTTGCAAAGTCCAAAGCTCATCCTGCTCAACATATTTTTGATGGTACAGGTTGGTTTCAACCCGCGTTGCGGATGAATCTACCGTACTGGTCCCCCGGTGAAGGTATGTCCCATGATAAGGATTAATAAATTTTACTGCAAACATTGTAAAATCCTTTGGCAATACAGCCCAATTGGCAGTAATCAACGGATTGGGATTATTAACTAAAGCACTTCCCCTCAGAATGGAGTCGAGCTTTGTTACATTGACAATGCGTAGCGGGATAACGTATTTCAGTTTTATGGACAAAGTATCATTAAAAAAAGCATCGCTCAGTTGAACGTCAATACCTCCGTTCACTTTACCTGCAGGAATGGTTATTTTTGATGAGCTTAATGAATAATATGACTGAGGCATCAACCTGACCGTATCTTTGGATGATGCGAATAATACATTATTGCACAGAGAGCCTGCAAGTTCAACAGTAAATTCCCTGTCAACGGCATTTTCATAGGCTCCGCCCATTGCGGTTGAAATCAGAAATTTATGATTATTGTCGCTTGTATTGTCCCAGATAACATCCTTGCCCAATTCAATTGTCCGCACTGGATACTGATAAGGAAAATAACCGGTAGTGTAGTTAAAATCCGTGAATTCGTTTACCTGATTTTTGCAGGATACCAGAAAGAATATCAAGCCAATAAATAATGACTGTATTATAAATATTTTTTTCATATTGTACATAATTGTTTATTATTTCTTTTAACAACGATAACCGAATTCACGCTACCACCCTTTGTTTTGAATAATAGCGCTATACTTGAGAACTTCGTTCTGCGGTATTGGTCCGTAGTACATATAATTTTTATCATACACCCGAGGTTCAACATCAACAACATTAAAAGTTGTACCATTCTGATTAATATTTACACCTTTCGCAGGAACTGTCAGGTCGGCTTTCCAGCGGCGCAAATCCCAGAAGCGAAAACCTTCAAAACAAAGCTCCAGTCTTCTCTCATTACGGATTAGATCCCTCATGTTATCTTTGGACGTTACTGATGCAAGGTAATTGTCGGGTTGGGATATTCCCGCACGTTTCCGGATAGCGGCAATAACCTGCCTGGCTGAAAAACCACTGGGCCCCACTCCATCAGGTCCCCATGCTTCATTGGCAGCTTCGGCATAGATAAGAAATAATTCTGTAAACCGCATATGAACTTCATAATGTCTTTGCGTACTTGTTGCCTTCGGGTCCATGTTGACATTTTCATTTAAAAGCTTCCTTAAATAATACCCCGTACGCGTGGATGTTTCAATGGAATCTTTGGCATTTGTGCCTCCGCCGACACCCGTAATTATTTTTGTACTCCTTATCGTAGCCCCATTATAGAGGATGTATAATGCCAGGCGGGGGTCACGCTTGGCAAAAGGATTAGCCGGATCGAACTGGCTAAGGGGATTTGAAATCGGGAACCCGTTCGCCCCGGGGAATGCATCAACCAGATTTTGGGTGGGATTGACACGTCCATCCCCAAACAGTGATGGCGGATAATTATTGGCCTCCCTGGTATTATTGGTGACAAGTGCGCTTCTCCAGATCATCTCTTTCTGATCCACCCCACTTGACAGTTTGATGGCGCCAACCCTGGTGGCGTCATAGTACTTATGACCATTCGGATCGAGGCCTGCTATCCCTCCACTTATATTAATAACGTCATCCGCATAATTGGCTGCTTTATCCCATAATTGGGAACTGCCATCAGAAAAGGCCGGACTGGCAGCCAGTAAAGCTACACGCGCTTTCAGCGCTTTTACGATTCTCCCGCTGATACGCTGGTTCCACGATGAACCAAAAACAACGTTGTATTTTGTAACATTGACTCCTGGTACGCCCGGGACCAATGTCTTTACAAGATTATCGTTGGCAGCATTAGCGGTCAAATCTTTATAATCGAGCATAGTCAGGTATTGAAGAGCCTTGTCAAGGTCAGAATAGATCTGGGTGACAGATTCTGTAAACCCTGCGCGGGGAATATTGAAATCAGTTCCTTCGTCCAATACTTTTGTAACAATAGGTATGCCCAGTAACTGACCATTTGAGCCAACGCCCCCTGTTCTTTGCAACAGATGATACTCAAACAGACCCCTTAAGGCGTAAACCTCGCCTTTCAAACGCCATATGAACAAATCGTTTATAACCGGATCAGAGTTTTTCCAGGGTACAGAGTCAACAACACTTTGGAACCGGTTCAGGTACATGATGGCAGAAATACAATTAGTCCATTGGTCCTCAGGGTTAAACTGGGCCGACCACTGGCCCGTTGCCATCCTAAGGTAAACATTAAACTTGTCGTTGGTAACAGCATCGTCAGTAGCAACCTCGTCAAAAGGAAAGCTAACTGTAGGTAATTTGCTGTAAGCGGTAAATAACAAGCCTTCAGCATAAGATTGATCCTTATAAACCCTGTTCAAAGTAGAATGATTATCATCCAACGGGTCAATAAGCATCTTACAGGCCGTTACAGATAGAATTATCAATACTAAATAAAATATTTTAAATGATCTCATGATAATTATTTTTGAGTTGTTAAAACAGGGCTTTCACCCCCAACGAAAATGAACGGTACTGAGGTTCACTTCCAACATTTAATTCCCTTATATCCCTGTACCGGGAAATGGTAAAAAGATTTGAACCATAAACATAAACGCTAAAGTTCTTCATTTTCGACATTTGTACAGCTTCTCCCGGGATTGTCCATGTCAATTGCATATGATTCAATGTAAAGAAGTTATCCTTGTAGAGCCAAAATGTCGAGACCCGATGGTTATTATTGTTCGTCTGTGAACTTAACCTCGGCAATGTTGCTGTTGTTTTGGTTGCCTCTGTCCACCTCTCAACGATATAGGTTGAATATTTATCATTGCCATCCACCCAGTAATAGTTATTGGAAATATACGCATCACGCCCGATACTCCCGTTCCCAAGGGCGTACAATGTTAATCCCTTATAGGATATTTTCATGTTTAAACCATAAGTAAAAGGGGCCCAGGAACGTCCAATCTGAACCTGGTCATTATCATCAATAATCCCGTCTTTGTTCTGATCCACATATTTAATGTCGCCAGGTTTCGCTATTCCAAACATCTGGGATGCATGATTGTTAATATCATTCTGGTCCATAAATAAGCCATCGGCAACCAGGCCAAACAGCGCATCAACCGGGCGGCCTTTCCTGTAAAGGTAATCCTGGGACCATGTCTCATCCCTTTTCAAAACCTTGTTGTCCATTAAAAGACCGTTGGCCCCGACAGAGAACGAGAGATCGCCAAAACTTTTGTTAAATGATAATCCCAATTCAACTCCGCGGTAAGAATTTTCATTGTAATTTCCATAAGGTACATAATTGGCAAAATAACCGGGGTAAGAATTATTAAGCCGCGTCATCTGGTTCGAATAAATACTACTAAAAGCATTAAAATCAAGGGAGAGTTTATGGTCAAACAGGACACTCTCAAACCCCAGGTTGATTTCTTTCCGTTTTTCGAAAGAGAGCCGTGGGTTTCCGCCAATAGTTGATATTGTCCCGTTATAAGCAGCGGCATCATACCAGGAGTAACTCGATGCTCCACCGTAAATATTATCATAATAATAATAACCGGTTATCCCCGCATCCGTATTTAGTATCCCTGCCGAAGCCTTAAGTTTAAGATAATTAACAGCCGGTATGGCCGACATGAAATTCTCGGAACTGATTAGCCAGGCCAGCCCCAAAGATGGAGAGAAAGCGCTTCTGTTCCCTTCAGGCAACCTACCTGATTTTACAAGGGCGCCGCTGAAATCAGCTGAATACTTGTCTTTATAACTATACATTAAACGCAATCCAAAGTTCAGGTTTTTATCCGGCTGAACGACATTTTGTGTTGCAATTTGATTACCGAACCCGGACAATGAACCCTGTACCCGGTGTACCCCAAAAGTCTTATCATAATCCAATAAACCGTAAAACCCAATTCGCCGTTGAAAATACTGGCCTGAAATATTCTGGTTTCCGCTCCGGGCATCGGAGCCATTTTGCACCAGGCTTACAATCGAATCATTTGCCGCATCCCATGTGGGCGTATAAACCGAATAGCTATTCTGCACTACCTGATTGTAACTCGTAAAGAAATCGAAGCTTAGGTTCGTGTGAAATGCCAAACCATCAACCAGCGCCTTCAGGTCAAAATCTATCCTGTTGTTGAAAGAGAGCATCCGGTCAATATTTTCAGATGTTCCTGCCGAATATCCATCGGCAAACGCGTTGGTCAGATAACTCGGTGTCCCCCCAAGCAGGTATTTACCATCTACATCATTCTTTCGTGATTTTAATAACGCATTTGCGTTCGGGTTCATAATTAAGCTGATGGGTATTAACGGTGCATATAATTGCGGTAAGCGCGTAGCTGCTTCTGCATAGAAATTACCAAGAGCGCCCTTGTTGTTGTCCAAAACCGCAACGCCATCGATAGAACTCCTGATCCAGTTGTTGATTTTCATATCAACATTGCCCCTGAAATTGAACTTGTCTTCTTTGGCTGTTTTTCCTTCACCGAAATTCATAAGGCTTCCTTTCTCGTCCCAGCCCATATAAATGAAGTACTTCAATGTATTATTACCTCCCGAAAAATCGGTGGTTACCCTTGAAAAAGGTTTGAACGACTTGAGATATTCATTCGAATAATAATCTGTGGATGGATAACGGTATTTGTTGCCCATACGGTAATTGTCTATTGTCGCAGGATCATATAGCTGGGCAAGCCCATCATTTTGCCTCGCTTCGTTATTCAATGCCATATAATCAGCCGATGATAAATATTGAGGCAACGCACTTGGAATGGAAATGCCATAATTACCCGATACATTAACCTGTTTTTTTAGCGCCACCCCTCTTTTGGTCGTCACAAGGACTACTCCGTTAACAGCCTTGGTCCCATACAGAATTGCCGAGTTAATGTCCTTGAGTACAGTGATCTGTTCCACTTCATCAAGGTTGATATAGGTATAATCACGTGGAAGCCCGTCAACAATAAATAATGGCGTACCTATCCCCCGTAGATTGGTACTGCTATACAACCCGGGAACACGACCGGAAAGCGCTTCTAATATATTTTGTTCATTGGCATATGGCAGAAAATCAGCCGGGTTAACAACACTGACAGCATTTACCAGGCTTCCACTTTTAACTTTCCTAAAAGCTATATTAACATCGTCTTTGGATCCATGGCGGTATAAACTGGGAACCAGGGTTAACGCTTTTAATTTCTTATATGAACCTGCGTTGAAAACAGCAGGTTCATAACCATCAGCTTCAATCAATATCTCCGGTTCCCCGGAAACTGATATCAAGAACTTGCCCGAAGGGTCAGTTTTTGACACCACGGAGCCTTCATTGCCATACACCATTGCCCCCGTTACAGGGTGCCCGGCCTGATCAGTCACTATTGATTCGATAATTACTTTATTTTCTTCTTTCTGTGCCTTTTGTTGCGCTGTAAGTCTTGCCGGCAGAAGCAGCAGGACAAAATTGAACATCATGAACAGAACAATATATATTTTCTTCATAATTATTGGCTATTTTAAATAGTTATTTCCCTACCATCCAGGATTCTGTGGGAACTCTTTATACAATGTCGTATATTTTACTTCTATCGGTAACCAGTTATTCCTTTTGGTAACAACCCGTTCTACAACAACCCTCTCTTTGATGTTGATCGGTTTCTTTGTTACCGGGTCACGATCGAAATCTATTGCTGTTTTCTTCAAATATCTGGCATCTCCATTTAGGTTCCACCTGCGGAGGTCGCAAAAGCGGTGTGAATTCTCCCAGCCAAGCTCCACTGCACGCTCACGGATGATTTCACCCATAAATTTATCCTTTGTGGCAGTATAGGCCGCAGAGATACTAGGCAACTGGGCGCGGTTGCGGACAACATTCAACGCTCCTTCGGCAGTAAGGGAGGCAAGACCGGGATCACTGCTTTGAGAGGATCCGTAACCCTGGAGTAGCGCTTCGGCATACATGAGGTAAACATCAGCTAGTCTGAGATAAGGATCCAATGCCAATACATTGCCGGCTCCCGGGGTATAATATTTACCCCAGCCAAATGGATACCATTTTTTTAAAAAATAACCAGACACACTAGGGGTTCCCCCTGTTCTATGCCGTCCGCCGATATATAATTGTGCATTCATGTCAAGTCCTGCTGACGTGTTGATGCTCAACTTATCCCCATCTATGGTGATATCCTTGTAAAAGCGGGCCTCCCTCCCAGTCCAGGGATCATTCGGATTATAACCTGAAGCCGGATCGTCAATTGGCAATCCGTTGGCCATGGCATAATTTTTAACATAGTTGTTTGCTGGTACAAAAACAGCTTGTGTTGACACATTAAGTCCCGCAGGAGTAGTAGCTATCTGATACTCTTCATTCCATCCGCTTTGACCAGGTGTTGGTAACGGGGCAAGGATCACCTCAGTACCTCCGGGAAGTATAGAGCTACCTGATGAATAAAGGTAAAAAACATCGGTTATGGATGACCAGGGCTGCAGCTTATATACGCCAGTTTTGTTACAAATATCAATGACCTGAGCAAAGGCATTGGCCGCTTTTTTGCACAGTTCAGGATCAAAGGCATTGTTGCCTGTGGATGCTTCGTTCATCATGGGGCTTGCTGCGTAGAGCAGATCCTTGCCAAGATATGACAGTGCATAAATTTTATTTATACGTTGCCTGTTGGCTCCGATAGTGATATTTCCCGTCGCTGTACCGTCCCAGGTTACAGGCAGCAATGCAGCTGCATCCTGGAAATCCTTTGCAGCTTTCAACGCTGTTTCACGGTAGTTGAGTCGCGGATAATTCATTTCTTCAGTCGGGGACAATACCTTATCAATATATGGCATACCGCCCCAGTACCGCATCAATTCAAAATAAAACCATCCCCTGAAAAACAGTGCCTGCCCTTTTATCAGGTCCTTCTGTTCCTGTGTCGCGTCTATAAGCAAATCCAGCTTACTGAGCGCCTGGTTTGCCCTCCTGATTCCATACCAGGCACAAGGCCATATTCGTTTGTTACGCGGGGCAAGGGACAGGTCGAAACTACCGGTGAACAGGTCGCTATTGTTCCAGTAATTTCCATCTTCAAAAGCCACCGCAACTGTACTAACGTTTTCATCTGCCTTCCAACCTTGCGTATTCCAATAACAAGCGCCATAAGAGACCTCCATCAAATACATCTCCTCAACAAATCCCTGGAACGCGTTCCAGTTGGAGAAAGCATCGTTTTCAGTAATTATGGCTTCCGGTGCATTATTTAGATACTTTTTGCAGGAAACCATCGCAAGACTGACGATAATCGCACTGATTATAAATGCTTTATTTATAAATTTTCTCATGATTTTAAAAGTTTAAAAAGTTACATCTACTCCGAGATTGATACGTTTTACGGCCGGGTAAACAGAACTCCCGCCTCCTACGAATGATGCCTCCCTGTCGTCGGGGAGTTTGGTCCAGAGAATCAGGTTGTTCCCATTGACGTACACCCTTAAAGCCGACAGGTTCGCTTTTTTAACCCATTTATCCTTGAAGGTATAAGCAAATTCAACCGTCTTAAGCCTCAAATAAGAACCATCCCTTGCGTTATAATCCCCAACACTTCCTCCCTGGCTTCTCCACCTTGGGAGGGACGCGGAAGCATTCTGGTTATCTTTGGACCAGGCATCCAACAGATTTGTGAAAACAATATCCGTATTGAAGGCAAAATTAGCATACTGATAATTACGCGTAACATTGGTGACACCGTAAAACATCAACGTAACGCCGAATCCTTTGTAATCGGCGCCCAAAGAAGTAGAATAGGTATTCTGTGGCACCTGGGAATAATTATAAGGAACTACATCATTGGCTGTAATAACGCCGTCCCCGTTAAAATCTGTTATGTTCCAGAAACCCGGAATTTTTTGATTGTCACTGGCTTCAAGGGGGGCACTCGCGTAGATGTCATTCCAGTTGTTCATAAACCCGGCCCTGACTTGTGTCCGTTGTTGATCGACAGCATAACCTTGCGCCTTTAAATAAGAGGGAAGTAACGCGGGATCATCCTTAAACAATATTTTATTCTTCGTGTGGGACATGGCAAACGTTGCCCACGGATGTAACCCATTGGCCAGCCTTTTATCAAACTTCAATTCGAGCTCGTATCCATGCGAATCCACTTCTCCCAGGTTAGCGGCTGGTGCGGTGGCACCAAAGTATGGAGGGATAGCCCTCTGGCCTCCTGTAAGCAACATATCTGTCCTGTGCTCTGTAAAATAATCATAAGTAATGGAAACAAGGTTTTTGAATAATCCCGCTTCCATACCAAAGTTATATTTGAGGGCTTTTTCCCAGTGTATATCCGGATTGCCAAGTACTGAATAGTCATAACCAGTATACGGACTTCTGCCCGTGTTAACGTTAGCGGCATTCATAGGAACAGCCGTAGCAGCACGTTTCATCTGATCGGCATATAACCATCTTGAACCGCTAACATTGTCGTTACCCACCAGTCCTCCGGTAAGGCGGAACTTTAACCTGTTCATCCAGTCAATCTTAAAGAATTTCTCATTCGAGACAACCCACCCAAGAGCAAGGGAAGGGAAGAAAGCAAAACGATAATTGGGGCCAAATTGTTCGGATCCGTTATAAGCCCCGTTCGTTTCAAATAAATATTTTGAATCATAATCGTATGTGCCGCGAAAAACCCAGTCTTCACGGTAATGAAGGAATTCGCTTCCATAGGCGTTTTCCTGCCGTTTGAACAAACCCAGCAAACCAACGTTATGCTTACCAAACTTCCGGGAATAATCTAACTGGAACTGGTACAATTTACTTCTGGAAAGGAGAGAACCATCCACGGTTTCAGGCCGAAGGACCCATGGCACAACCGAGAAATCATAATAGGGCCTGGTGAGGCTGGAAACAGGCATATAACTTGTATATTCAGCGGGGTTCTGCCCGGGACCGGTAAAGAGTGTAGGGTCAATAACTTCTGACTGGACATTAGTCCCTGATTCCGGGCGCACATGTGAATTATTGTCCCAGAGCCCGCCTGTAGATAATAAATTATTGTTCATGGATATTAATGCCCTGGCGCTTAAACCCTTTGTAATAAAATCAAGCTTCTGTGTCAGGCTTAAATCTATGTTTATTTCGGTCTCGCGCTGCTGGAAAACGCCGAGGTTATAAAGGTCGGACAGGGGATTGCCATTTGTATACAACGGATTCCATCCAAAGGAACCATCAGCGTTTTTGGGAGGAAATAAATTTGGGGCAGCGAAATATAGCCCACCATATATCCATGAAAAATCAGTAACCCCAGCGTAATTTTGGTTCTTACGGCCTTGAAATCCGGACAGGCTCAAAGCCAGATTTGTTGTCTTCGTCAGGCTGAAGTCGAAATTACTTCTGAAATTAAACCGGTTAAACGCGAAACTCGGATCGTAGCCCCTGCCATTGGTATAATCTTTTCTGAACATATCGTCTTGCGATAAAAAGGCAAATGCCCCGAAGTAACGGACAAAATCGGTGCCCCCTTTCACAGAAAGATTCGCATGGTGCTCAAAGCCCACTTTTTTAAACACTGCATCCTGCCAGTTAACGTCCGGGAATACCTGATTATATATAGGATCAGGCACAGGCCGTTTGTAATTCAGCGCGAATCCCTGGGGTTTAAATTCTGTCCATGAAGTTGGCCTGACTCCCAGTTCACGCTCGATTGCCTCATTTCTTATAAGAATTGCATCATAGGAATTTAGCTTCTCAGGCACTTTTGAGAGCATCATGGCCGTGGTATTATAGCTGAATGAAATAACAGGTTTCCCTAAAGAGCCTCTTTTGGTGGTAATCTGAATAACCCCGTTTGCCCCTTTAACGCCAAACACAGCCGTGGCTGAAGCATCTTTTAACACCGATACATTCTCAACTTCTTTCATATCAATGTTGTCCATGCTTCTTTCAACGCCGTCAACCAATACCAAAGGATTTCCCCCGTTCCATGTGTTCATTCCTCGGATATAAATGTTAGAAGCGCTTCCTGATCGTTTGACAGCGCCCATGTTCCAACCTGATGCTGAAGTGGCCTGATAATTTCCAACCCCTCCCGGTTCTCCGGAAGAAAGTATAGATACAACACCCGGGAGCAATCCTGTCAGCGCCTGCTCAATACTGGTGGCATTTCCGCTGCGCAGCAATTCTTTTTCCCCGGTTTGAACGATCGAACCCACAACACTTATTTTCTTTTGTATTCCATATCCTACCGCAACAACTTCCTCTAAACCCACAGTTTCTTCCTGAAGTGAAATATTAAACAGAGTTTGGGTTCCAATCTGAATTTCCTGAGCGGTGAACCCAATAAATGAAAATGAAAGAATTTTGGAGTCAATAGGAACGTTAAGTGTAAATTTTCCATCACTATCGGTGAGGATCCCTATCGTTGTTCCCTTTACAATAACCGTTGTCCCAGGTAAAGGTGCACCTTTAGAATCTTTAACTGTTCCCGATATTACTTTTCTGAGCGGTTGTTGGGTCCCTTCCGAGATCCGTTCCACCGGAAGATTGACAGACTCCAATTGCTCTATTGTTTTCCCAATAACTACCTGTCTATCCCGTATTTTGTAAACATTACCGGTTCCTTCGAGAAGCTGATCGAGTATTTCATCTACCTTCTTATCTTCAACATCGATATTTACTTTTCTATTTAAATCTATCTGCTGATCCTGGTAAAAAAAAATAAACTCACTCTGCCCCTCAATTGCATTCAGCACATCGCTAATCGTCGCATTGTTCAAATGCAAGGATATTTTTGTATTTTGAGAATAACTATTTGCGCTAAAAGCGAACGCTGAACTCAAGAGGATGATGTACAGTGCTATTCGCATAATTAAAAAACTTTTTCGGAGACATTGATAAATGTCTCTTTCTGATTTTAATTTCATAAATTTGAACGTTTTAGTTAATGATTGACTTTAATGTCAGTGATTTTCGTAAACCCGGGGTATGTTTCGACGCGCACCCCGGTTTTTCGTTTGTGTTGGTTAGTCTTTTTGTTCCACCATAGGCATTACTTCTTTATCAAATATGATCCGTTGATTTCTTGTATATTTACTGAAGAGGCAAAGGCAATATTTTCGAGCACCTCTTTTAAGTTGTCCTTCAGATCAAGTTTTCCTGAAAAGGTAATCTTCTCCAAACCATTCTCCACCGTAATATCCTGATTATAATATCTTTTCAATTTCATATAGACTTCCGAGATGGGAGTATCTTTGAAAACCAAATAACCGTTTATCCATGAAGTATATAATTGGACATCAACCTTATCCCTTGATAGTTGCTCATTGCTTTTATTGTAGGTCAGACGTTCCCCTGGATTGAGGTCGATTGTGGCTGTAAATAACTTATTTCTCCCGGCTGTGACTTTGCCCTTGAGCAAGACCGTTTGGACCGTATTGTCTTCGGCATAAGAAGAAACATTAAATACAGTTCCCAACACTTTGATTTTGACGTCTTTGGTAATCACATTGAACGGTTGGTCCGGATTGGCTTTCACTTCAAATAAAGCCTCTCCCAAAAGATAAACCTCCCTCGAGGATTTTTTAAATTTGGTCGGATAAGAGAGCTGGCTACCTGAATTTAACCAGATATGTGTCCCGTCTGCAAGGATAATATCGGATCGTTTTCCGTTGGGGATGATAATTTGGTTCAGGGTCGTAGAGGTTTGGTCCAAGTCAACACTGACCGTATCGGCATTAATAGTGAGTTTCCCAGAGCTGGTCTGCCTTAAGACAGTATTTTCAGTACTAAATTCCTGTGTTGTCCCGTTGGCTAAGATTACTTTTCCTTTTTCTACATTCTTCGTGGCTACAGCCAATGGAAATTGATTTTTGGTTTGAACAGCCAAATAAATTAATCCAACGACGCCAATCAATGCTACAATTGATGCAACATATTTCAATCCAGCGCCCCAATGTATTACTATCTTCCTGTCAGATTTTAGGACTCTGTAAAAGATGGTATCGAGTTTTTGTTGCGGTACATCCTGCCCGATTGGTTGCAAGGATTTTACAATCAGCACTGCATCCCGAATCAATGCTCCCTTCTCAGGATATTTTAGGACGAATGATCCCCAGAACTGATCAAGTTCTTTATTGGGATGTAATACCCAGTGTGTGAATTCTTTATCGAGAATAAAGTCTTCAGATGTTTGATAGGAGCTGAATTTTCCTGCTTTCATTTTACAAGTAACCCTTCAATTGGCTACAAGCTATAAAGGCAGCGAATTTCAAAACATCATCACTAATTTTAATCTTTTTTAAATATTCTTTTTAAGTATTGTTTGCAGATAAACCAGAATGACAGAGAAGTTTCCCTGAATGGATTCTTTGAGCGATTTTATCGCCCTGTAAATTAGGTTACGACAGGCTTCAATGCTCATCTCCAATATTTCAGCAATCTCCGCATATTCCAACTCTTCAGTAAATCTCAGGTATATAGCCTCCTTCTGACGTGGGGATAGTTCATTTAAAGCTTTGTGGAGCTGATGTAATCGAGTGGTAGTACTATCTTTATTAATTATTTCATTTTCAATTGAATAAGTAATATCAAATACAAAATTTTCATGCTTATCGTTTAATTCGTACCGTTTTTCTTTTTGAAGTTGACGAAGGAGTTTTCGTTTAAAGGATTTCAGCAGATAAAAATTAATATTGTCTGTATCTCCCAATTTTCTTCTGTTCCTGACCAGATCAGAAAAAAGGTCCTGAATAGAATCCTCTATGATGGTATGGTTTGGGGTTAGTTTGCTGCCAAACAGATAGAGTTTTTTTGAATTTTCGGAATAAATCAAACTTAGGGCATCATTGTCACCCATTCTGAACCTACTCCATATATCAACATCATTCATCTACCGGACAACTTTTAAGGAGTTGCCAAATTAAAAATTATTTAATTACGATCCTAAACCCTAATCTTAGGGCTCTATGTGACCCTATTGAATATTGCCATATTCTTTGACAATATCTTTTAACTCCCTTGGGGTAAATAACCATTTTATCATTGAAAGATCATTCCCACTCAACATAATTCCCGAATTCCGGGTTCCTTTCAAATTTATCAGACTGTTTGAACCATTTTCAACCCTGCAATAATCGATCCGGATTCCAGTCGAGTTTTCCAAACATATTGCACATTCTTTGGTCGATGGCAGCCTGAATAGCCATGGTACTCAATACAGTAGTATCTGATATAGCGCCAAATTCGGTAATAACATAGTCTTTGGCCTTCAATGCATTTACATAACACAAGAGAAGAACAATAAGTAATTTATTTCTCATTTTCAGTACTTTCGATAATCATTATCTTATTCCAGGCAGCATCAATTCCAGGCCTGTTGCCGAGTTTTTGATTACCTGTTTATTAGCCTTTTGATTACCGGGTACATGTTCTGTGACATTCGCCAAAAGCCCAGATCGGTCAAATGAACCCCATCGACCGTTCCTTCAAAATCATTCCCAATCAGGTTGTCACCTTTCAGATAGTAAATATTACGATCACCTTTCCCCTTCTGACCGGAGTATATTTTCATCAGGGTTGCGTTCCGCTCCTGTACATCTTTATAAACATTCTGGTTGAAATACATATGCGGGTAGAAGATATTTTCGACCAAAAGGATTGGAACATCAGGCTTTTTCTCCCGAATGATCTCCAGAAAACGGACATATTTTTCATTCATTTGTGAAGCATTAACATTCGGAAGGCAGTCCATTACAAAACACGATGCATCCATATTGGCCATTACCTCTGCAATCTCCAGGTCGAGTTTCCCATTTCCGCTAAAGCCTAAATTGATTACCAGCCGGTCGAGCATTCTCGTTAGCTGGTTGGTGTAGGACATTCCTGTCCGCGAGGCGCAGCCTCCCTGCGTTATACTGGTCCCGTAAAATACTACCGGTTTCTCTTTGCGGGGAGAATCTACCAGCGGACCATCAACGGTGGAAGTGTGTTCCACACCAATTTCAAGATTCGCCAGCCCATCGTAAAGTGGCAGGTACATCATATATTCCATCTCCTCTCCCGACATGTGGTCTATGATCATTACGTTGCTGATTTTTCCACCAGGTCGGGCCGTGTTTACATACTGCCACTTGCCATTCTTCAGGCAATAAAGGTCCAATCCTTTCATTCCGGTCGGCGCCATGTGATTGAAAACAATATTGCCGGTCACCTCCCATTTTGCAGCTATAGTCCTTGAATTGGTACGGAACCGGATGGCAAGTCCGCTGGAATTCTTTGAGAGTGTCCACAGGTCTTTTCGACATTTTGCTTCAAGGGTGGCCGGTAATCGGTCATACCTGTCCTGTGAATCATTAACCCCTTTCCCTATCAATGGTAAACCTGCTGCATTCACATATTTCAGACTATCAAGAGATGTAGCCGAACCGGATGCAACTGTTGGAAAGGACAAGAGTATTTGTAAGATAAAAAAGTAGGATAATTTCATATTTATTACTGTTAATGGCGTTTAAATATCCCATTCTCAATTAATCCTTATCAAAAAACCACCTCCGCCAACCATCGCGACTGTTAGTTTCGAAGTGTTGGTTATCTGTTTGGTTTCAAATAGGTAATCCGTCCCAACCCGATCAGCATTGGGACCGTCTTTCAAAATTGTGGCTGTAAAATTGCCTTCACCCAGGAGAGAAAAATCAAGGATAACCTCCTGTGCATTTTCTCCGGTCATTCCTGCAACATACCAGGTATTGCCTGTTTTTCGGGCTTCAACAAGATATTGCCCAAACTTAGCCTCCAGTACTTTGGTGTCGTCCCAAACTGTTGGTATTTTTGAAATAAAACGGGTGATTTCGGGCTCTCTCTCATAGACAGATGGGGCATCGCAAAGCATTTTCAATGGCTCGTTGTACAATACAAACAGGGCCATTTCGTTACATCTGGTTCCATGAACAACCGGCAGGGTAAAACGTAAGTTATGACCCGATTGCAGGTTGCGCATCCCTCCGGGTGTAAAATCCATTGGTCCTTGTAGTCCCCGGGTAAAAGGAAGCATCACCTTATGGGCTACGGTTACCTTATCATCACTCAGCTTGTTCCATTCGTTACCGGCCACGGCCTCGTAGTTGATCACATTGGGATAGGTCCTGGATAACCCGGTTGGTTTGGTTGCGCCGTGAAAATCGATCAGCATTTTACGTGCAGCAGTTGCCTTGGCGATATCTTCGTACATTTTTATACCTGTTTGGTCTTCACGACCAAAGAAGTCGGCTTTCACCCCGGCTGCACCCAGTGATGCAAACAAATCCAGGGCTTTGTCCAGTTGCCTATATAAAGTATGTCCAGGACACCACAAAATAACTTTCACCCCTTTTGAATTAGCATAGTCAATTATCTTTTTCAAATCAACTTCCGGATTGAAGAGGGTAAGGTCGTATTTATCCGTCCAAAGCCAATCAATCAGGATATATTCCAAACCATATCTAGCAGCAAAATCAATGTGGTACAGGTAAGTTTTGGTATTCACCCCTCCCCTGAAATTTTGTCCCTCAACCACATAGTCGTGCCACCATTCCCAGGCCACTTTACCAGGTTTAATCCAACTAGTTTCTTTTAGTTCGCAAGGTTTGGATAATTGGTAAACCAGATCACAGTCGGCAAAGGTGCGGTCATCTTCGCTGATTACCAGCAAACGCCATGGATAGTCGCGTGTACCACTGGTCACGGCAATGTAGTCGGCCACTTTATCTGCCAATTGGGAATAATTGCTGAAACCTCCGGTTTTAGTGGTCAGCGTATATTTTTCGAAAGTTCCCAGAAGGTAGTTTTCGTAATCGTTGCCACGGTCAAGAAACAAACTGGGGTAATCGTAGAGCCCGGCTTCGGTGATGGCTATCTTCACTTTTGATGTCGGCTGCACAAATACAGGCAGGAAGATTTTGTCTTTGTTGTTATTGAAATTCTGAATGTTTTGAACATCCAGGGGTATCAATTTATAGTTGGATTCATAACTTTTTGAGTTGAGCATCCAGGCCGAAACGCCGAAATTAAAACGGAAAGCCACCTCTTCATTTTTCACGGTCACCTGCTTCTCTTTCAGACGGGTCACAAACCGGTAGGCAACCCCATTGTCGTAAGCGCGGAATTCAACAGAGAAACTTCCTTCTAAATCAATTGACAGTTGGTTGTAACGGTCATGAATCTCTTTTCGACTGCCCCAAACAGTTTTGATCAGTTGGTCAACACTTGTCTGTCTGACTTCTGTAACCTTTGGATTTGCCCCAAGTGTTGAATTATCCAGGGTTATTGTCAAAGGGGAGGCCTCCAACACGCGTTCTCCCTTGAACGAAACCGTGTAATAAATTTTCTCCTTCAACAAAACATCGACCGAAATATTATGGTCGGGAGAAATCAGCGTTTTAATCTCCTGTGCGTATGTTACCGGTGTAAGAATCAGCAATAAAACCAGGAGACAAAAGCGGTCCGGGCTCTTCGTCAGGCAATTTTTTTGCAATAGTTCTAATATTCTCATTTCCTTAAAATTTTTATGAATTTGCTTGGATTTTCACTTAGATGTTTTGAATAGCCGGACGCCACACCAAACGACCACATACAATCATTTACAACTTCGTTGGGGTTACACCGTCGGCCTTGGCACCACGCAGACCAAATCGTTGAAAGTTGTTCCTGATCTTCCATCGCCACTTTTTTCAGGTAGGTTTCAACTGATTTCAAATCCCTCCTTTTTGAGTGGACAAATTCCAGCAGCTCATTCTGCCTGTTATAATTGTATTCAATAAAATTGAGTGTTGATAAAAAATCATCAAAATCTCCTTTGTTCCTGGTTACACTTTCCCGATATGGGGCAATTAGCCTTGCCAATTTGCGGAAATTATCAGACAAATATTTGTTTTTCAATAGAATATCCCTGTTGAGCAAATCGAGAACATCCTTTTCATGGTAGATAGGAACGTCTCCCCAGATAATTGCTTTCTTACCAAGGGATTTCACGCATTCATTCAGTTTATTGACATATTCGGCCCAAATCCGGGGTTTGCTTCGTGCTTTTAGTGCATTTTTTGACATCTCGCTTGCCCCCCAATTTACCTCGTCGCAGCCAATATGAATATACCCGCCTGGAAAAATTGACGCTATTTCTGTGTAAAGATCCTTCATTAAACCAATCGTGGCATCATTAACAGGAGACAGTGCATTAAACTCGGCCCCTACCGGGCCATCGTTCAGAAATTTATATTCTTCTGTTTGGGTGATGTATTTTGAATGGCCAAAGGATTCGATCTCTGGGATCAATTCGATTCCCCTGCTTTGTGAATAGGCGACCAATTTACCCAATTCATCGGCCGTTAAGGCGCCTTCACACATTTTGAGTTCCGGATGGGAAGTAAAAAAGTAAGCCGATCCCTGGTCGTCGGTCAGGCGAAAAATAATGGAATTGAACTCTTCTTTCTGACAAAAATCGATCAGCCGGAAATAGTATTCCATGGATTCGACCCCGCGGGGCGCGTCGATCATAAAACCCCGGAAGAACTTGTCTTTGTTATAATCACAGGGATATACACTGTCATTGAGCACAGATATTAAACAGGTCAAGCAAAGCAATTTATGTAGCGCATGCATTTGTCTAAAATGTTAATTTTTTTTTATCGCCTGTATCAATTATCTGGAAAGCAATTTACCGTCAATCAGGATTTTTCCTACGTACCAATTGTTTTCTTCAAAATCATCCGGATTTTTAATCTTGTTCCCTATTTTCGCAAGTATGGCAGCTTTATCAAATGGTTCGGCCAGTATCCTGAAGACCACATCATGCTCCTTTTCTTCCAGGTGGTCAATTAAGAAATAATGCATCATTCTGGAATTTGAAGTACACCATGGGTTAAACCTGAATACAGTATCCTTTACAGCGCCATCAATTTCTACAATAACCCGGCCTACATCCGGTCCTATAAAATCCAATGCCCCAATAGTCCTTCCCCTGAAACGGATGGTAAGGGTTTCTCCGGAGCGGGACGCCTTTCCAACCTTATTAAGATATTTTTCAAAACCGGAAAATGAGGGCTCATTCCCAATCCGAAAAATTTTCCAATGTCTGCTAAGTTTTGCGTGTTTAATATCAATCATTTGCGTGTTCGCAAAATAATCAGCAGCCAGTGGTTGAGGGAGATTGTGATTTTCAACATGCCCCTGATTGTTTGCAACCATTGATTTGAGCATTGATTCGAATGAACGTTTTAGTACATTCTGATAGATAACATGGCCTGTTTCAAAATAGGGATGCACCCCATCCGGACTGAACACCTTCACTCCATTCAATGATTTGGATTCGCCCTTAAATAATAATTGATTGCTGCTAATCAACTTAGCCACTTCAAACCCAAAATTGATGGTAGGAATTTGGTATCTATCAGCAATTGTTTCCATTGTTACGACAGATTCGGGTAGTTGTCCGTTTTGCTCAGATTCGAGAAAAGTACTTTTTATGGTATAAATAAAACAGATATCTGCGACAGGATTCTGCTGCCAAATCTGTCTGACAATACCCTCCATTGATCGAATGATTTTCTCAGGAGGTGTTTTGCTGTCATTTACAGCAAATTCTATAAAGACCAGGTCAGGATTGAACTTTAACATGTGATCGCGCAAACGGAATACGCCAAAATCGGAACCCGTACCTCCGATTGCAGCATTAACTTCAGTAAATTTGGCTTTGGGAAAACGCTCCTTAAGCCAATCAAATGAATATACGCGCCATCCATTTTGGGCGGTTATACTTCCACCCAAGTAAGCAACTTTTAACGGGCCACCCTGCGAAGCTTTTTCAAAAAAGTGAGGCAGGCCTCCGCGTGGGTTCAATTCAAACACATTGTCCTTCACTGATTTACCTATCGCCGACTGTGGGTGTGCTGAATAATGTATTACCAAAAGTAACAAACACATTATTGTTCTGATTGCGCTCATAATTTTACCAAAATAGTTTTATTGATCGTCATTTTATTTTGTGGGTTACCAATCATCAGTCCTGAAAGAGGAAACAGGCAAACCATTGACGCCAAATAGATCCCCTGTTACAAAATCCTGAAATGCATAACGCACTGCCATTGGTTCAGGTACTGATGTGGAAAGCAGGGTTATCCCGGTTCCGGTGATAAAAGCTTTGGCGGGGAAGAACCTTTTGTTTGTCCCGGCCACTTCAAAACATGACAACTCTTTACCGAATGAAGTCAACCCGGTTGGGGCATTGTCGAATGTCAGTTTAACCATTCCTTCAACAACCTTCATATCCTTTAAGACGGGACCTTTCCCCACGATTCCCTTTATACCGTATGTCTGTTCCAATGCCAGCATGCCCAAACGTCCCGAACCGGTTTCCTTACGGGAAGGATGGATGCACTCCTTCTCGCCAAGGTCCATGATACAGGCCATCCCAATATTGGGGATGACAGTGGAAGCTTTTAGCTGCGCCTCGCGAAGATAAGCAGAACTGAGGCCAACTGAGCCATAATCAAAAGGGGCAATCTGCATGTAATAGAAAGGAAAATCTCCGATCCCCCATAGCGCCCGCCAATTTTGAACCAGCCCGGGCATTAGCTTCTGATATTCCCTGGGTTCGTTCCTGTTCGATTCGCCCTGGTACCAGATTGCCCCTCGGATACCGTAGCCCACCATCGGGTTGATCATGGCATTGAACAAAACTGTTGGTGTCTGCGCATCCAGTTTATCAACCGGTTTCTTGTCAGGTACCTTTACCCAGTCAAAGTTCTTGCAACCGATCTCGCTTATCCAGGGTTCAATGCGTGTCCCTCCCCAACTCGTATTAATCAGTCCAACAGGTACGTGGAGCACCTTATTCAGCATCAGCCCGAAATAATAGGCTGTTGCGCTGAATTCGGATACATTTTCCGGCTCGCACAAGCTCCAGTTTCCTGCAAAATCATCAAGAGGCTCGAGACTTGTGGCCTTTTTGACGGTAAAGAGACGGATGTTGGGGTTAGACGAGAATGCGATTGCATCGGCCGAACCCAGTACTGGCTGGTTCCGGTATCCTTTCACCGGCATTTCCATATTCGATTGTCCTGAGCATACCCATACTTCGCCAATCAAAACATTTTTTAATGTGAGGGTATTTCCGTCACTCACGGTAATTTCGTAAGGCCCGCCTGCTTTTGGCGTGGTTACCTTCAATTTCCAGTTCCCGTCGGCAGATGCAATGGTACTGTAACCCTTGTGGTTCCATGAGGCAGTAACCATAACTGAAGTGTTTTTTGAGGCTTTGCCCCAAATTAAAGCTTCGGTCTGCTGCTGCAAAACCATATTGTCGCAAAAAACTGAAGACATCTTAATTGCGCTAAACAGACTGGATATTGTAAGGAGACTTACAAATAAAGTGGAGATGGAATAAGAAAAAATTCGTTTCATAAGTTGTAATTTTAAAGAGAATTGTGACTTTTTATTTTTTTGCATCCTGGATTACCCGCCTCAAAGCCTCTACTCCGTGTATCGCATTCTCCGGAAGGCGTTTTTCTTTGCCAAAAGTGTACATCTCAACAGCAGGCTCGATTGTTACCCCCGATTCGTCAAATTTGCCTGTTTTGTCTTTTACAATTTTATCTTTCAGGGCAAAATGACGGGCGACAAAATCATACATCGCGATCCGTTTGTTATAACCGTAATTATGCACGTCAGTTGGAAGGTGCACATTCTCCACATTTTTTTCCATCCCGTACAAGGCATATATTTTTTTCAACCAGGGAAACTCGATTTTAGGCGTATTTTGTGTCCAGTCGGTCCCATCAGAGATGACCAGCATTGGACGTGGGGCGGCCATGGCCCCGAATTCTACGTTGTTGCTTTGAGGCCCGCCCTTGATCTGGTGGATTGGCAAACCGCTTTCACATGCGCAACCGCCATAGAAATGAGCGGATAGCATCACCGTAGGAACGCTTAATCTGATACGGTCGTCTATGGCTGTGATGATCATGGTCTGGGTACCACCACCGGAAGCGCCGGTAACACCTATCCGTTCAGGATCAACATAATCAAGGGAACACAGGTAGTCAAGTACCCTGATGCTGTTCCAGGTCTGCATGGTCAGTGCAATGCTGGTATAGTGCTCTTTATTATCGAATTGCAAGGCCGATTCGCCCCAGGCAAACATGCTGTAACTGAACACGGCTGCACCCATTTTGGCAAGTGTGGCACAACGGTACTGCTGATCGGGGCGGTACCGGCCATTTCCGTCATCCGTATCGCCGTAAAAATGGCCATGGGGCGACAGCATCGCCGGAATTTTTCCCTTGAATTTTAATGGTTTATAGACCGATCCCGACAAATATACGCCAGGCAAGACTTCCAAAGCTACATTCTCAACCGAGTATCCGTCATGTTTCCTGAAGTTTGAACTGATAACCCGGAGCGGACTTTTTTTCATACCTGAAATGCCCTGAACATCCAGGATATTTTGTTTGACAATGGCCTTGCGCTTCTCCCAGGATTCCTTATCAGCATAACTTTTGATCAGCGCATCGAGGTGGCGGGCGCCTTCGGCAAAGGTTTTAATGTAGTAGTCCCATTTTGTTACCGTGTAACTTTTCTCGCCAATCTTTTCATACTGCAAATCCAACGGGATCAGAATGCGATCCAAGGTTGTCCCCAAATCGGAAAAAAACTTCCAGTCGGCATACTTGACTTCCAAACCTTCGAGCTCTTTTTTATCATACTTCAGGGTCACATGGTAGGTTTGCTCCACGTTGCGGAGCACTTCACCCAGGGGCTTCAAATAAACCTGGGCAGGGGTTTGTCCTTGTGAACAGCGAGCTGCCAAAAGCAGTAAAATGGTGATACATTTTTGTGGTTTCATGTTAAATTATTGTGTTGGTTTTAATTATTGTATTCTCAGGCCCAATTTCCGTCGCAATACCCAGGTGCCATCCAGGGCAGGTTCTCGTGATTGTAAAAAGGTGTAAGTTGTTCTGCCAATTCTTTCATTCTGTCCGGATCCATGGGTTTGAAATTTTGTAACATATGGAGATTAGATTCCAAAACGGCCATACTGTCTATACCAACCACTACAACATCAGGACCTTTCAACGAAAGGGCATATTTTACCAACTCGTTCGGGTCAAGACCAACGATTGTTTCACGGGGTCGGACCACCTTCATTAAAACGACACCCATATTTTTTGCTTTAGCAGCGGGGATAGCCATTTCCAGCCGTGGTTGGGGATCTTTTGGGTTCCAATGATTGGCCGCAATAAGCATACTGTCGAAATCGCCCCTGCTGACCATGGCAGTCATTGCCTGGGCGTTGGCATGTCCGGAAAAACCGATAAGGCGCGTTAGCCCCTGCTCCTTCAACCGGTGAAGAATATCAACCAGGTTCCCTTTTTCGCTGAGTTTGTCCACATCTGCCATCGACTTCACATCGTGGATCATCAATTGGTCCAAATGATCGGTCTGCAACCGTTTCAGGCTGTCTTCAATATCGCGCATGGCCTGGTTAGGGTCGCGGCTCGTGACCTTGGTAGAAAGGAATATCTCTTTTCTGCGGGCATTGACAACCGGGCCAATACGTACTTCACTAACGACAAGTCTGGGACTCTTGGTCTTACCAGGAGGCGTGGCCATGGAATTGTCATACGCACGGGCAGTGTCCCAATAATAAAGTCCGCTGTCCAAGGCCTGGTGCAACAACTTATATGCCTCTTCATCACTTTCCAAATGACAAAAACGAGAACCCAAACCCAATACCAGTCTTGGAACACGAACCCCTGTTTTACCAAAAATTACGGTCGGTAAACCTTTGGCATCATAGACAGATCCCGATTTTGAAGATATCCTGAAGATATTGCATGATGGCAACAGACCTGATCCTGCAACAAGCAATCCGGCACCCACTGTACCTTTGACGAATTTCCGGCGTGTAAATTTGTCGTTCTCCATAATACATCGCTTTAGTTGCTTTTCTTTGAATAAATCACGAAATTTCTGTACCGCATGGCGGTATTGTACATTTGACGGAGCACCACCCTACCAGAATTTAATAATGGCCCGTTGTTATTGTAGGCACTGTCTTCGACCTCAAAAACAGTTTTGCCATCGAACGATCCGCAAATCTTGTTCCCTACTTTAATGTACCTGATTTTAATCCATCGATTACGTTCAAGCCGGGGAACACAGCCAACATACAATCCCTTCCCCCAGGGATTCTTACAAACGTATTGCGTTTCAACATCCGTACGCATGGCCTCGACACGCCGGACATACTCCCAATGGTAGTTCCGGTAATTCGCGTTCATATCGCCCATCGAACCGGTTTTGCGTAATCCCTGGTCCTCAATAATATCCTCCCCCTGCATACCACTGGCACACATCATCAGCAAGGCCAACCCTTTGGGAGAGACCAACTGAAATTCAAATTCAATCCACTGGTCCCCCTCAACTTTTGCCGGACACCATAAATAGCCCCTTGATTCCGTATCTATCATTTCAGGCGTTTCCCAGTAAAGGCCGTTCTCGGTAATATCCAATTTGAATTTGTCCCTGAACTTCTCGCCAGTCTGGAAAGTCCAGGAATCCAGATCGGATTTTTTTGTGAAATTGCATTCATACACTTTTTTCCAGGAACCATCCAACCGGGACGTAATAGCAGGTTTATCCTGCGGATTGACTATCTGCCGAATGGTTTGATCAGAGAATTGATTTGTTTGCGGTCTCCCGTAAAGGTACTCTTTTCTTACCTCATCCTTGCTGAGGGATTCCGTTTGAACCTTCAGCCCACTAAGGACCATGAGCGGATTGCCTATGTGGATCTTATTCTTTGCCAGCTTAAAACTCTTTGCCGAATAATTATGGCCTACAAGTTCCCCATTGATGTACATCGCTATCGTTTCTTTGGGTTTGTCCCAGGTAACGGCCACATGATACCACTCTCCTTTTTGGAGGGGAAGCGATTCCGCATATACAAACGAAGCAAGCCCATAATCCATTTGCTGCCAGAAACCTCCATCGGTGAAACGGGCAATCACCCTCGGATAACCTGATCCCCAGTAATAAACTGAAAAACGGCAACTGTCAACCTTGCTTGGAGGATAATAATCAGACAACAGTGGAAATATCGCATTCAAACCGTAAGCAGGCGCTTTATCAATATTTTCCAACGGGGACATCCAAACCGAGATAGTTCCCCTGCCGGACTGTAACGCAGTAGTTTCAACAAATGCTTTTGTTTTCAGACTGCTGACATGCAGGCCGGTGATACCTGCAATTTTGACAAAACGATGAGGCCCGTCAATGATAAGATTCGTCTCATTGTTCATTGGAATATCGAGTGCCGCCTGTTTATTTTGAGACCATGCGTAATTTGATAAAACAAGCATGCAGAAACAAAGTGCAGTAAACAGATTTTGTATTTTTTTCATATGATTTATCTTTCATTTAATTTTTACATAATTCCTGATACCTCTGTCTCAGGTTTTCAACCGTTTTAAAAATGATATGGATTTTTGAATCTTCTACCTTATCATCCATGTTGATGCAGCAGACACCCGTTAGATAAGGGTTATCTGAATTCTCTACCAATCTGGTAATCGTTATTTCCAGTTCGCTGTCGGTACAATCATTGATCGTAACAGGGTTCAAACGTATGTTTAAGAAGGTGTTGGGCAAATATTTCCGGAGCACTTTGACATCCCCTCCCCAGCCCACATCCAGAAAATCCAGATTTTTTATTTTCGCGAAGGCTTCTGCATGCCGGTGGGGATCATTCCCGCAGTAATGGATACCAAACGGACGGTATTTTTCACTCCATTGAATATCAATCGGCAGCAAAAATTCTTCATATTGCCCGGTAGAAATCATGGTATGCGAGCATTCTGAGTGCAGAAAGACTGGTTTTTCAATGTTCCTTACATTCCGGTTTATAGAAATGGAACTTGTCCCGGTTTCTTTCGAGAATCCCTCAACAAATTTTTCAATGAGATAGGAAAGCTCAATAAATTGCTTTTTCATCTCTTCCGGTTCCATAAAAAAGTCAGTAAAGACTTTTTCCCCAACCAGATCTAAAGCGGTATTTAATACTCCGCCCCAGCCGATGTCGCCGGTAACGTAACCGTACTTTGCCTTCAGTTTTTCCTGAAGTCCTGAAAACCTTCTGAATGCAGGGCTTTTAAAGGCTTCTTCAACATGTATCTTCAATTGATCCTGAGCCAAAGGGATAACCTGGGGGGCGCTGTCCTGTTGATAAATAACATTGCAGCCAAGCATTTCTGAAAGGATATATCCTGCAGCTATATGCACTGCACCGATAATGGGTAAATCTTTTCCCTTGTCTGCACCCAGACCAAACCGTCCAAACCTTTCATAAAGTTCATACTCCATCTGTTTTTCAACTTCTACACGTCTGAGCGGATGGTAAAAAAAATCTTCATCAAAACATATTCCAGTATGTTTGAACCACCAGGAGGGATGGAAGACGATGTCGACAGGCAAGGGCGCTGATTTGATAAAAGGGTTCTTTTTATAGTCTGTCATACTCATGTTCTCGTATTCGTTTCACACATTTCAAAACAGGATTTTAATCAAAAGTTATACACTTCAAACATCGGCCTATCCTTTTACCTTGGTGTTGCCACCCTTTTCGAGGTTGATATCCATATTTTGTTTATTGGTCCTCCATTTTCCTGCAGTGAAATCCGGTATATCAACGGAGTTGGAACGGTTCCGTACCGACCACTCGCTCAATGGTATAACGGAGCTCAGGCTCGCAGCATCATAAACATCCTGGTCAAGTGGAAGTCCGTTATGCAGGCAGTCAATCAGTCGCCAGCTTAAAAGAAGGTCCGACCCACCATGCCCACTGTCCCTGGCCAGCGTTCCCATTTTCATAAATATTTCAGGCGTATATTTTTCTTTAAGCTTTTGGAATTCCTCCTGGGAAACCCATTCATGGTTTCCCGTAGCAAGCCTGGGAGGTTGAGGATCATACAAAGCGGTCCCTTTGGTTCCTGAAATCCCATGGATTATATTATGGGGGGAAGGCGATGTAGCATCGTGCTGTAACATGATCGTCCTCCCTTTTTTGGTACGTATAACCGTCACATTCATGTTCCCCCTGTAATCCTTGCCGGTGAAGGGTTTGAAAAAATCATCGGTTTCAGCAAGTTCCATAGCCCTTCTGTTCATCATGAAATCGTTGCTTTCAACAGATACCAGAAAATCAAAGCTATCGCCCCGGTTTATGTCCATGATCTGGGACACCGGCCCCAATCCATGGGTCGGGTAAATGTTTCCCTTTCTGGAAGCATACTGTTTCAGCCACCACATGTCCCAGTACAACGACTTCGAAAAATTATTCTTCATCTTGCTGGTGTTGTAGGCGCAGTCGCCGTGTACCACCTCCCCGAAGAAGCCCTTCCTGGCCATGTTCAGCGTAAGCATCTGAAATTCCATATAGGCATCGTTTTCCATCATCATGAAATGTTTGCGGGTGCGCTCTGCCGTTTCCACCAACTTCCAGCATTCTTCGATGGTTCCCGCTGCCGGCACCTCAGAGGCAACATGCTTCCCGTGTTCCATAGCGTATATTCCCATCTCAGCATGCATGTACCAGGGGGTGGTAATGATGACAAGGTCAAGATCGTCCCGGTCACACAGTTTTTTCCATTCATCCCTCCCGCCTGCATAAAGCCCGGGGTTGTGCCCTGTTCCTTCCAGATTTTTTTTTGCAGCTTCGGCCTTCTCGGGCAAAAGGTCGCAAAGCGCCCTGATCTCAACCCCTTCGATGATACTCATCCGCTGCACATGGGAAGGGCCACGCTGTCCAAGACCGATGATCCCTACCCGGACGTTGCTAATCTTAGGCGCTGCAAATCCAGACATGTTAAACCGCTGTTCGTGCAGTTGCCCGTATTGTTTGATAAGTTGGGGAAGATTTGGCTCCTCAATGCATTTACTATCTGAGGCAAATCCTTTGGATAAACCTCCACCAGCAATGCCAAGACCGGTTAAACCTGCCAGTTTTAAAAAGTCCCTGCGTCTGTTTTTCATGTTTATCGGAATCATATTAGTAAAAATTTCATGTTTTAACGTGCACAATGGGCTTCGGTAAATTCAACTTTGATCCCGTCGGAATTTGTCATATTCAGTAGCCAGCGTTTCCCTTTGGCCACAATGGGTTTTCCCAAAGAATTACTCCCTTTTCGTTCCTTCAGGGTATAAATAGTCTCCTGCATGTCGTCGACCAAAAAACAGGGATGGTTGAAGTTGATATCATCTGCCGGATAGTGCTCAATATTTTCAACACAATCGGGAATATGCAGGTAGTTCATTTTTACTTTCTGGTTGTGGTCCTCAGGATAGCGCCACAATTCTTTGAACCCGAGAATTCCAACATAAAAAGGATCATCGTCCAAAACCTCGTTGCAAAATAAACCGGCATGGTGGATGCGTTTCGATATCCTTCGGTCGGAAAGAAATTTGCCTTTTGATTTCCGGTGCAGTGAATTCGGTTTCATGTCAATGAATTCAAGCGGGACGCCAAATTGGTCATGAACCACTATCACCTCGTTACCGGCCCCATCAATTTTCGTAGTTTCCGGGACAGGAACATCTTTCGATTTCAGGTATTGCCGCATCTGTTCCACCTCTTCGGTCTCGAACGATACCGACACCAGACGGGCTTTGCTTTTGGCATCCCTATCTTCAATAAATTCAAGGAACTGCCGGTCATTTACCTTGAACGAGATAACTTTTCCCAAACCGGAAGGATAGGAAAAAGCTTCATCGAAGCCAAGAAACTTGCCGTAATAATCCCTGGCTACCTGAAAATCGCTCACCAGAAAGGTCATTTTCGCAATGCCCCAAATGGCAGGCCGCTGAACTTCCCGGGCACGACTATCCAATATCAGTTTTTTGTACTTTAACAATGCTTCCAGGTAGTAATAATCGGCATAGGTCAATGGGGTATCAACTTCTGATTTGGCAGGTAACGACCCTACACTGTGCTTTAAAATAAAATTACCATTTTCACCAATCCCGGCAGTATATTCAGGTGATGCCAGCGTACGGATCTGTTTCGCGGCAACTTCCAGGTATTTTTCCGAAAGGCTTTTCCCCACATATTGACTTAACTCGATCAAGGCCGATGCCATCAATGCACCTGCAGATGCATCCCTCAATGCATTCGGTATGTCCGGGGCATCAAAATCCCAGTAAGGAATGTAGTCTTTCGGCATCCGCGGATGGTCAATTAAATATTTTGCGATAGACTGTGCCTGTGCAAGATAGCGCACATCTTTCGTCTTGCGGTACATCATTGTGTAACCGTAAAGACCCCAGGCTTGGCCACGGCTCCATGATGATCCATCGGAGTACCCCTGGAAAGTCTGTTTTTTATGAGGCATACCGGTTATCGTGTCATAGGATACAACATGGTAACAACTGTAATCCGGACGGTAATGATGCAACATGGTCTTATCTGCATGTGAAACTGCGATTTTATTAAATGATTGATCGTTAGAATTCTTAGAGGCCCAAAGCAGCAACTCAAGGTTCATCATGTTATCAATGATCACAGGGTAGTGCCATTTATCTTTGTTGAAATCCCAGGATCGGACCAGGCCAATCTTCGGGTTATAGCGTGTTGACAAGGATTTTGCCCCTGTCAGGAGCACATTTTTGTAAGCTGCATCACCTGTCAGGCGCAAACCGTTTCCGAAACTGCAATAGAGTATAAAGCCAACATCATGGTTATTCGTGGTGTACTTTTCCCGCTCGACCCGTGCAGTATACTGACGTGCATAGTCAAGTACCCTCTTATCTTTGCTGTATTCATACAGGTACCAAAGCGATCCCGGGAAAAAACCACTGCACCACCAACGTGAGTTGGAAGAAGTCATTTCACCCTTTACAAACGACCTTGGAAGGATGCTGTCATTTCCGGCATATTTTTCAGCCATGCGGAGATATTGCCGCAATGAAAAACCGAGGGCTTCATTAACGACTTTCAACATGGGTTTCTCTTGGGTGGTTTCACCAAAGGAGACTGTACAGAACGCCATTACAATTACCAAAACGAAATACTTCATGACAATTATGTATCTAAATTAATTTTGAGTTATGCAAAAATGGAATCAATTGAAACAGGTGGCTTCCATGTGAAATCTGAAATTCAGCCCTTCCTGGCTTTAATCTGAACAGCTTCGGATCCACGGATATATTGTTCATGGGTCGGGATATTGAATTCTTTCAAAATATCGGCGACAAATACCTCAGGTGAAAGGCTTTCAATGACCGACCAGTCCTCTTCAAAAAAGGTGGTTATCCTCACTTTTCGTCCATATTTTTCCCTGATTTTATCAAAATGCCTGTTAAATGGATAGCGGTGAATAAGTACTTTCTCAAGGTTCACCGGCGCACAAACCAGGTTTTTGTCCCACATCCCGGTATCCGAGATAACTGTCCCTGAGATGTCACATATTTTAGAAGGATTGTACCATGGACTTGAAACTACAACGTACTTATTCTCCCATGCCTTGGTATTGACCAACTGCCCACCTGTAAATGCCGATGGCCAGAAAACGATCTCAGCCCCTTGTTCCCTTAACTTTTCCCATCCGGCTTTCCACTCAATATCAAAACAAATTTGGATCCCTATCTTTCCGAAATCAGTCTGAAAGACAGGAGGGGTTAATGGCCCTGGCGTCAGACCTGATTCAATCTCATAATCTGTCAGGTATATTTTCCGGTATGCGCCGATTTTGTTGCCGCCCCGATCAAATATTACCGCTGAATTGTAGATCTTTCCACCTTCAGAGGTATAGACCGGACAAATCAGGTAGCAACCGGACTGTTTGGCCAGGTTGGAGAATTGTTGCAACACCTTTTCGCAAATTCCCAGTTTTTGGGCCCATGGGGTTGATTTGGGCAAGTGCGAGGTTGCGAAAGTTTCAGGCAGACAGATGATATCCGGCTGATAATGGGGGACATGATCATTCAAAACACGAACAATTTCATCAACCATGATTCCGGGTGTTTCGGCACGTAACCCAGACATGGAAACCGAAGTGACCCACACTTCGCGGGGCAATTTACGGGCAACGGCATCCTGAACCGGCAAGGTGTCAGCAAGGCCTAGCGGGCTTACAGCAGCCAGGCCCGAGGTTATGGCCGATGTTTTAAGAAAATTACGGCGGGAAAAATTATCAGATTTCATGTTCTGTTTTGAAGTTTATGTTGTTGTTTAATAGGTATTTGCGACAAATTTAATAGTGCCTTTAGTTCAAACACACACTATTGGGGCAAAACACTAATTTTCACATCCCTGATTATAAATCCTCCGCTACCATCTACCACTTTGAACGAATAGATCGTGTCGCCTGCATTTGCCTGCGATGGTTTCCCGGATAAAATACCTGAATGCGGGTTGACCGTCAACCATGAAGGTTTTACTACCAGGCTATAGAGCAGGTCCTGACCAGGTTTGCAATCTTCGGCATTTTTGACCACCGGTTTGAATGAATATTCTTTCCCGGCAACTGCAACATTTGGCGGTTCGTTGAGCAACTCGAGCTTGTGATCTTTAATGGACGACAATATGACATCCATGGCAATTTTTGATACTTTGTGTGTTTTTGTATCCTGTTCAAAATAAAAGTCATACTCCCCTTTACCTAATTTCTTCATTGTTGCTTTTACATTATCAACCCAATTGAGGTATGTTATTCCAGAAAAACAGCAATTGTCAAATTCGTTCAATATCTGGATCTGCCGCCTGTTTTCCCCGTAGGCACCTAGTACATACAATTCCTCAAAATTTGCAATGGTGTACAAACCTTCCGGGTCATACTCGTCAGAAGAGCCTTGTTCTGCATCTCCCATGGAGCTGGTGCCTTTTCTCAGGTAGGTTGGAATAGAACCCGCAACAGGAAAGCTGTATTTAATCCGTGGATCAATTGCGGCATATAAGGTGGTTGTCCAACCCCCACCCGAGAGCCCCATCAAATAGTAGTCGCTGAATTTGTAATTCTTCTTCAAATAGTTTACAGTTGCCACCATGTCTTCAATAAAGTAAGCATAAGGGTGGTCCAGGTAATCGAACATCAGGTCGTGCCCCACGGTGCCTGACGGAAATTTTATTTGTCCAACACGATGGCCTATTTCGATGGTGGGCTGGTCATTGCCATTAAGCGGCATCATGAAGGCTATTACATCATAACCTTCCCTTAACAACCATGGGATAACCAGGCCTGGCTCATTTCCGTTGTTATTTCTTTTACAATCTTCAACATGAAAATTCGTCCCATGGCCCGCATGATATAGAAATACTTTGTTGATACTTTTAATGGGACGGAAATGATAAACCTTTGAAACAAACGAATTTGGCAGGAAAACTTTGTACCTGTCAATTTGTTTCAGGTTTCCGGAAGAATTATAGAGTACCTGGTAAGGCGTTTTTCCTGATTCTATGTAGGTTATGTTGGTTTCGATGCTGTCAACAACCCGATTGACTGGCCAACCCTTTTCACCCCAGATGTGTTGTATCAGCTTTTCCCTTTTACTAAGTATGTCCTGTTCCGAGTAGATACCTATTTTATCGGCCAAATTTTGGTTGCCCTGGGCATAATCCTTTTCAAAAATTTTATGTCCCTTATAATTCCATTTGATGTACTTCCCTGTTATCTCCCCAGCCAGGTAGCTAAATTCCAGTTTTTTACAGCCGTTGAGATACCAGGACGAACATGGGCCATCCAGGATTCCAAGTTTATAGTTTGCTTCATAAGATTTTTGTCCGTTCTCATAAAATCGGGTGGTCAATCCATCGTATTGGCCGTTCCTGACCGACAGCTCTTTGCTTTTATTTCCATTTGGGTAAAATAGTTCACACCTCCCCGTGTAGGGGACTTTATCCTCATCCAAATAAAACAGGTTGTTAATCGTTTTAATTTTATTGAAGTTGACAACCCGTACCGTGGTTTCCTGGGCCATTAAAACGGTAGAAAACACAATTGAAATTAGGAACAGTATACTTTTCATCTTTATAGGTCTGAGGGTTTATTACATTGGTACTTTATTCCAGTCAATTGAATTCCGAATAGCGTTCAAGGGTTTCATATTTAACCTAAATGATTCGTTATAACCACAAAGGGCATGCGCTAAAATTTTCCTGAAAGCCTATTTTTAGTTTTTAATTTTTGCGACGACAGGGACAATAATTCCCTTCATGGTCACTTCCTTTCTGATTTCATCCCACGAATAATCTTCCCGGGGACATAGTTTATCATTGTACGAAACAGACACAGGTTTCTTATCACAATGCATTACCAATTTCCAGATTCGGTCTTTGGCCTTTCCATCAAAATCACCTTCAGTCGCCCCAATCGTAACAACTGATTCGTTATTTTCAATTTTTGCAGATATGCGGGTAATGGAATATTTGCCCTTAAGGTGTTCAAAACTGAATCCGTCATCTTCATAAAGGTCAAAGGCCGACTCTTTTTCGTCCGGAAAAATGTAAAGGGTAACTTCATTCATTGGCTTTTCGCCCCTGTATTGCATAACCGGGCCGAACGGAACAATCCCTCCGGAACGAATATAAAGAGACCCTCCCCGGTCATCGGGCCACGTAATTTTTTTCTCCTGAAGTCCGGTTATTACCTCACCGGTCCAGTAATCTTTCCATTTTCCAGCCGGGAAGTACATATCCCGGTTATAAATTCCAACCATTAAGTCCCTGCCCAGCAAGTATTGGTGAAGATTTTCGCGGCAGTTATTATCGTCAGGAAATTCAAGCGTCAGCGGAACCAGCATTGGCCATCCCGTTTTCGTGGAATAATTCGCCCATGAATATAAATAGGGAATAAGCCTCGACCTCAATTGCCCATAGTATTTATGCATGGCCAAAAGTTCCGCCCCCTGAATCCAGGGCATCCTGAAATAGTTCCAGCTATTAATCTGGCTCCAGGGTTGCAGATAGCCAAAATGGATGCCTTCCTTTTGAGTAACTTCCATGTCGTTGGTCGACCATGCATGTCCGATGATGGAAGTGTTAAGCATTGCACCAAGGGTAGCCAACCTTCCTCCCGTATCTCCGGTCCAGGTTCCTGCCCAGGATTGGAATCCAGTCCATCCACATGGGGTAAAAACCACGGGACGGCGATTCGTATAGGTTTTGAACCCTTCATACATCTGACGTGCATACAACAGTGGATAAAGGTTATGTATTTCCGCGTCAGGCATACCATTTCCCCATAGCCTGTCTGGATGGTCATTCACCTGATTTGCCCCATCCTGTTTGAAAAAATCAATACCTTGGTCCACAAATTTTTTCAAATGGTCGAACCATGGTTCTTCCCTTTTGGTCATATTGTCTAAGTACTTGGGCTGGGCCAAATGCTCGTCAACTTCCAAATCATGAACCCCTCCTACTTTTGGATGTTTTTCGAAACTTCCGGCTTTATTCCGGTTTATTCGCCGTTCCTCTTCATGGGTAAGATCGTAGTCGTTGCACAACCATAATTCGACTTTGAAACCCATCCGCTTGATGGAGTTAATAAAGTTATAAGGCCCGTTCAACGCATAATAAGGAATAGGGAATCTTTGATTATTCCACTTTTTCATTGTCGAAAAGTCATAATCCTTTTCCATCCACCCTGGCTCTAACCCAATCACATCACACGGAATCCCTTCTCTCCTGAAATTTAAAGCGTCATTTACCGCTTCGTAATCATTCGCCTGGGTGCGGCAAACATACCAAAGTCCGAAAGCCCATTCAGGAGGAAGTTTTGGTTTGCCGGTTAACTCTGTATAGGAGTCCAGAAGTTCATGATATCCTTCGCCTACGATCACATAGTAGTCAAGATTTCCACTTTCATCTGACCAGGAGTATCGGTCCGTATCACTTTTGCACATGTCAAAAACAATCCTTTTTGTTGTATTCACCAGAACACCAACGCCAAGCGTGGACATAAAAAAGGGAACCGGAATATACGACTTTACATTCCGTACATAACAATCGGCAATAAAGCCCCGATGGTATAGCCTCTCACGCGACTGGTCGCCAAATCCGATCCAGTTTTCAGATTTGTCAGCCCTGAATACAACTTTGCCGGAATTCTGTTTTAAATCTGCATCAATCTGCTTCAGAAGAATTTTCTTACCCTGAGGATCGGTCACGACAATTTCCCCTGTCAAACCATTTCCTTTTATTTTGAGACGTGACGTTTCAGCGGAGAAACCATTTTTCAACCTTGAAATATTGACATTCAATTGACCCGTATTCAGATCTTGAATAAACCCATAACGGTTAAGCCCGGTTTCATTGAATTTACCACCTTGGGTAATAAGCTGGATTCTTATTATATTTTCTTTTAGGAACGTAATACGGATATCCGACCCGTTGTAAAAATCTTTTTGCAGGAAGTTGTGAACTGTTCCATCAGAAGTCTGACCCGATAATTCATGGCAGACAAAAAAAACAATAAATAGAAATAATCCGGAAATTATTTTATTCCAACGAATTTTATTCAAAACGATACCCATCTTTTTCATAAATTCCAGTTTAATGTACAAGCGCCCGTTTTCAGGGTTATTTTAATTCAACCTTCAAAACGAAACCATGCTTATAAGATTTGCTTTCAGAAGGCAGGGTAATTTTCACTTTATCTTCCGATGTTTCCCATTTTAATGACTCATTGACACCAAGCAGTTTGATGCCCTTAATCTGCCGGCGAAAGTTGTAAAGGGACTTGACACTGACTTTACTTTTCTCAGGAGAGACCAGTGAAATAACATATACCGAATTTTTCTTGAAAGTAAACCAGAAATCCTCCGCAGTAAAAGTGGAATTGAACCCATTCTCTTTCCTGAAGGTTGTACTTTTCATCTCGAGCATCGTAGACCCCTCTTTTGTGGTACTCCATTTGTTGGTCCCGTAGATCGCTTCCCCGTTTACCTTCATCCATGCCCCGATCTCTGTTAAAATCTTAACGCTGGCTTCCGGGATTACCCCATTCCCGTCAGTCCCCACATTCAACAGGTAATTTCCGCCTTTGCTTGCAATTTCTACAATCCAGAAGAGCATCTCCTCAAGCGATTTCCAATCGGTATCGTAGCTTTTATAGCCCCAGGTGTTGTTCAATGTTCCCGGGGTTTCCCAAGTTTTATATTTGCTGTTAATATCAGTGGGGATTTCATTATCGCCCGCATTCAGAAAGTCCCCCAGATCATTTCCAACACGACTATTTACAAGGCAACCAGGTTGAATATCGTAAGCTAGTTTGTAAAATTCAAAACTCTGCTGCCGGTTCATGTTTCTGGGATAATCGTACCAGATTTCAACTAGGTTTGGAAACTTTCTCAAAATTTCGCGCACCTGTGGTTTTGCTTTCTTCTCAATATAATCTTCAAATTTTACGGGTGAAGGATCGTAATGATTAATAGCGTAAGCATCAATATATCCGGGATCAACCTTCGCACGTTGCGCCTCGCCCCCATCGCCCCCGTCCATCCAGTCGATGGAATGCGAATAGTAGATACCCATCCTCATGCCATACTTCTGGCAGGCTTTATATATCTCTTCTATCGGATCGCGTTTGAAAGCAGTGAGATCGTAGATGTTGTAATCGGTGACTTTTGAATGGTACATAGCGAACCCGTCGTGGTGTTTTGGCATGGCAACAATGTACCTCATCCCCGCTTCCTTCGCCAACATAACCCAACTTTCAGCATTAAAGCCTGCAGGATTGAATGTTTGGGCAACTGCCCGATATTCCTGACGGGGAATCTGAGCACAATACATGATCCATTCACCTTGCAACCATGATTCCGGCGATGCCCCAAACTTTGGATTTCGCGTTTCCGGTAAAATTTTCCCTCCTTTCCAGACACCCCCTAATTTAGAATAGACACCCCAATGAATGAACATGCCAAATTTCAGATCATTGTAATCTTTGAAGAGGTCAGTTTTTGTGCTGTGCATCTTTGCCCAATCTTGTGAAAGGGTCTCTTTATCCTGGGGAAACCCCTGAAATGCCAAGACAAGGCAGATTGTCAGAATTAATAATCTTTTCATTTTTTTCGATTTGGTTTAGATTCGTTTATAAATCATTTAATTCGACTTTTAATACAAAACCATGCGTTTTGGCATTGGAACCAGGAGACAGGGTAATATTCACTTTGTCTCCTGAAGCTTCCCATTTTAAGGATACCGGGCTCCCTAACAGTTTAATGCCCTTAATCTGCTGGCGGTAGTTGAAAAGTGACTGTACACTGACCTTGTTTTTTTCAGGTGAAACCAACGAAATCACATATACCGAATTACCCTTTGTAGTGTACCAGAAATCGCTGGAAGTAAAAATGCAATTGAACCCATTTTCTTTCCTGGAGCCTGTGCTTTTCATCTCTACTGATGTTGGGCCTTCTTTGGCGGTTGCCCAGCGGTTTGTGCCATAGATTGCTTCCCCGTTTACTTCCATCCATACACCAATCTCTTTTAATATCTTGACGCTCTCTTCAGGAATTACCCCATTCCCGTCGGGGCCAACATTCAACAGGTAATTCCCCCCCTTGCTGGCAATTTCGGCAATCCAGAAGAGCATCTCGTTCAATGATTTCCAGTCGTTGTCGTAGCTTTTATATCCCCACGTGTTGTTTATAGTTCCAGGCGTCTCCCATGTTTTATATTGTCCATTTACTACAGTAGGAATCTCATTATCGCCTGCTGTCAGCATATCGCCAAGATCGTTTCCTACGCGACTATTTATCAGACATAACGGTTGATACTGATAGGCCAGCTTATAGAATTCGAAACTCTGCTCCCGATTCATGTACCTCGGAAAATCGTACCAGATTTCAATCAATCCGGGGAATTTGGTAAGAAGTTCCCTCATCTGGGGTTTTGCTTTATTTTCTATATAGTCCCGATAAGATACAGGCGAAGGGTCCCAATTATTGGCAGCAAGTGTATCTTTCATTTGAGGATTGGCTCTTTTAGCCTGTGAAATACCCGCGTCACCTCCATCCATCCAGTCGATGGAATGGGAATAATAGATGCCCATCCGTATGTCATATTTTTTGCAGGCATTATATATTTCTTCCATCGGGTCGCGTTTGAAAGGGGTAATGTCGTAAATATTGTAGTCTGTGACCTCTGAGTGGTACATGGCGAACCCATCGTGGTGTTTTGGCATGACAACAATGTATCTCATCCCGGCTTCCCTGGCCAGCTTTACCCACTTGTCAGCATTAAAACCTACCGGATTGAACGTTTTGGCAACTTCCCGGTATTCTGCCCGAGGAATATGCGCGCAATACATGACCCATTCGCCAAGCGTAGCCTGATTCCCGTGTGTTTCGGATACAATTTTTTCACCTTTCCAGACACCCCCCAGTTTGGAGTAAACGCCCCAATGAATGAACATGCCAAATTTCAGGTCATTGTAATCTTTGAAGATGGAATTTTTGGTCCCATGCATCCTTTCCCAGTCCTCCTTCAAACCATCTCTCCCTTGCGAAAACGCATGGTTTAAAACTACCATACATATGATCGTCAAAACAATACTTCTGATTTCTGACGCACTTCTTGCCATTATAAATTCCTTAAGTTTAGAAATGATGCGGTATAGTTTTATTTTTTTTAACATGGAACCTTACAAATACAAAGTTCTTCATGACTATAAAAAGGACAAATTGGGCAAAACATCACCAAGAAAAATAGACTTTCCCTTAAATATTTTATATCAACCAATCAATCAGATATATCCCGATCTAGATTTGGAGAAGCCTCCGGGAGCAATTTCCTTCAAATGATTTAAAAATGAACGTAGTTGAAGTTCCCTTAAAGATTGCTTCAACTCCGTTCATTTATTCTATTTACGAATTCCAGCTTACACCTGGGTGTAACTACCAACCTGGATTTTGTGTCAATTTAGGATTTAATACAATCTCGCTTTGTGGTATTGGATCCAGATAATCGCGTCCAATTTTAAATTCGTATCCATTTGTCAAAGCAGACTTAAAGGGGTCAAGAAACCCATTTGCATCAACAGGGAAAAAGGTTGAAGTAATTTGGGATGCCTTAAATCCTATAGGTTTTTTACCAACAATCAGTTCATCAGCACCGGCCCATCGGGCGATATCTTGCCAGCGGAAACCTTCAGTGGCCAGTTCAACCCGGCGCTCACGCCTGATTTCATTGATAACCGGCGATAAGGTTGGGAAGTCCCATTTAGGATCATTTGTAATATTGCTAATGACCAAGTTTGGCATACCTACCCTGTCCCTGAGTTTCTTGATCGATTTGTCAATATCCTCCTGTGTAAGTGTACCTAATTCCGCTTTGGCTTCAGCATAAGTAAGCAGGACTTCTGCATACCGTGCATAAATCCATGGTGTATCTTCATAATTTGTCTTATGATAGATCATTTGAGGATCATATTGCTTGGCAATGACATATCCTGTACCGGCATTGTATTCCGAGCCATTATTAAGTATGGCATATAACTCATTATAATCATGAATTGTGCCGTTCGCGTCAATTTTCCAGGCATCTCCCGGAGTGCCTATGGTTTGATGGAACCTGGGATCCCTGTCCTTAGCTTCTACACTTAGCGTATTATATCCTGCGAAAAGCGGACTAACCGATATGGGTTTGCCATCTTTGCACAGGAATGCATCCGCCAGGCTCTTGGTTAACGACTTGTTATAAGGCCTTTCGTGTAAATAATTGAACCCCCCATAACTATTATTAACGCCAACGGTATTGTTAAACTGTTTCCAAAATATGATCTCGCCGTTTGCTGAATAATCCCTCATCCGGAAACAATTAGCAAAATCAATTTCAGGGTTACCTTTGGTATAAATGCTATATAAACCAGAATTCATCACAGCGCTTGCCGCCTCAACAGCTTTGTTCAGGTATTTTGCAGTCTGAGGATTACTAACCGCGAATGGATCACCGGCATGGTATTTTTCCCAGGTACCTTCGTAGAGGGCAACTTCACTTTGAAGCAACAAAGCCAGCCATTTATTAATCCTCGAAGCGCCGTTGTCTTTCGTGGCAGGAAGATACATCGCTGCACTATCCAATTGTGCGATAATGTTATCTGCAACTATATTCCTTTTGTCCCTCTGGTTTAAAAGCTCTGGCGAGGTAGGTGCAAGGGCTTTGGTAATCCACGGAATATCACCGTAACACTGCAAGAGGTAGTAATACATGATAGCCCTGAAAAAATGGGCTTCTCCTACATATTGTTTGTAATTATTGAAAGGTTCCTTACATTTTTTGTAATTGTCGAAGAAATAATTAACCTGCCTGATCGTAGTAAAAACACCCCAACTCCCATACGTGGAATAACCAGCGTTATTTTGATAAGAGATGGTTCGTTGGCCTGCTAAAAGCGGGTTAAGCACAGATACATCGATTGAATTGTCGCTGTTATTGTCATCGCCAAACCAGGGGAAGAAAGCAGTGTAAGTTGGAGTCCGCCTAAGCCTGAATATTTGATCAGTGTAGAATTGATTTACATATGTCTGTAAGTCGTTTGTTGTTAGAAAAAAACTAGCCTCAGTAATTTTGTCCAAAGGTTTTTTGTCAAGAAGATCTTTTTGGCACGCGCTAAATATTGCCATTAGTGCAATAAACAGAGGTATTATTTTAAAATATTTCATGGTCATGAGTTTTAAAAAGTTAAGTTAATACCAAATGAAATGGATCTTGCTATTGGATAGATTGCTCCAAGCAACTGTTCACCATTTAATGATCCAAGTGTTGTGTCTGTTCGATTTCGTGAATCGGAGGCCAATGCTGTCTCAGGATCAAGTAATTTTGGCAACTTTGTAAATGTTAACAGGTTTTCTCCGGACAGGTATATCCTTGCTTTGTAAAGCCGAAACTTTTTGGCAAACTCTTGCGGAATAGTATATCCGATTTGACAACTCTTCAACCTAATGTATGCAGCATTGAGTACATACCTGGATTGATCCAAACGGTTCTTATCCAATTCTGCAGTAAAATAAGGCTTCGCAAAATAAGCATTGGTATTTGGCCCTAATATACTGGTATCATCGGCAGGTCGCCAATAATCAAGTGCCGGGCTATCTTTAAATAATCCTGATTCAGATCCTGGGCTACCACCACGGACAATTCCAAAAAATAGATTTGCATTTGCTGCAGGCAAATAATCTCTTTTACAAACTCCTTGCCAGAACATATTTACATCAAAAGCCCTCCAGGTTAATCCTCCGTTAATACCAATGTTATATCGTGGAGTAATGTTGCCAAGCACTTTTAAGTCACCGTGATCGGCAAGTGTCCGCAGTCCGTCATTAATTTTGCCGTCATTGTTCAGGTCCTTGTATTGCATGTCACCAGGTCCCCACTTGGCGTAATACTTCGATTGG